>Ga0325400_1000259_pt1 | contig 36210 bp, 13 predicted proteins | sample PopdelMetagenome_2_FD_205662 | JGI IMG/M metagenome (GOLD analysis project Ga0325400, IMG submission 205662) | Populus deltoides microbial communities from Bellville, Georgia, United States - Xylem-PdKOR-R1 | ecosystem: Host-associated > Plants > Phyllosphere > Stem > Wood/Secondary xylem...
GAGGGATTGTATCTTCTGGTTGATGACTATAGCCAAAATGTTGAATGGTAAGTTGTGTTCTTAAGAGCTTGAGCAAGGATCTCTATCTTGCTGATAGAAATGTATAGTTTACCCTCATATGAGTATGTTTCTGTAGAATGAAAATGGTTGTTGGATTGGTACATGCATTTGCTGTCAAATAATGCAAGTTCATTGCGGAAAGAATGCTAAAACTATTTTTTTTTCCAGAACATAAGGATGGAATGCAGGGGGGATATTGGTGGATTGAAATAAAATGCACTTGACACCTTTTAAGTTTTTAAGGGATGCCATAAATCATCATTTTCAATAGTCCTCTAAGCCATAATGTTGTTTAGTTTCTGAACAGACTTCACTTGGAATCTGACAGAACCCAATCTACAATTAGAACTTATGCAAAAATTGCCTCATAACGGGACTCCATATCTATTTGTCTTTCCCTAGTGGGACCTTGTCATTTCAATTGTTGATGTAAATGCAGTGTAAAATGTTTTTAGGCCTTGATTGTAGTTTCTGCTTGGAAAGTAGTTTCTATAAAAAAATAATTTTTCAAAAGTCAATTATTTTATGATATTTAGCAGTATTATAAAAAATAAATTGAAAAATATTTTTATTTTTCCTGTTTAATTATAGCAGACTTAACTTTATTTTTATATATTCTTTCACCATATATTTTTCCATTTCTAATTGGATCTATTATTCTTTGTAATTCTCATTTTCTAGTTTTTTTAGAGGAAGTTTAATTTTTTTCTTTTTACCTCCAGGTGAAAGCTAAGGTTTTCTAGTTTTCTGTACATCACTTTTGGAACATCCGATACCTAGTCTAAGCGTAATTAAATGACTTTAATCAAGCATTACAGCATATGCTGGACGTTTGAGATTAGAGTACTAAGAAGTGGAGATGAATTGTTATGTGGAATCTCGAGACTGCTTTGATTCATTAATTTGCTCAATACCGGGTGGTCATCCATTTCAAGTGGGGAGTGCCATATGGGCAAGGGTCAGCCCTGAAGGGATTCGTTCTCCACATTACCCTTTGATATTAGCTGGGAAACTCAATCTAAAACAGCTCAATACTCTCAGTTACTAAAGTTGTAGATCAAACAAATTATCTAAGTGCTCACAAGCTTATATACAATCAGTGAAACAAATTTGAATTGATATTTGTGTTGTAATGTATTCCCTTTAATATTAAATATTTTTGGATATATATTTGTGTTGTAAATTTGAATTGATCATCCGTAAAAATCAAGTAATAATGTAATATACAAGGAAAGTAAAAACTCATGGAATTGAAAAGCCTCCGCTATATAAAAACCCTTAAAACCGAATGGAACTGTATAAATTAATACAACATCGCTTGAGCATGCTTTTAAACTTGTTTAAATCTTAAAACTAGAATACACAACAAAGCACAAAGTCTTGGTACCATCAAGGCTATGAAAACCCAAACTTGGATAAAATGGGAAGATTGTCCACTAGAAAATAATAGCAATTGTTGATGCTCACCTCAATAAAGTGAAACCAAGCTCGTCGCCAATATGGATTTATATATAGAACTGCACCAATCACCAGCAGCACCATGATGTATGCAACCCAAAAGGTCACATAGAAAACCTCCATATCCATGAAGCCACCATGATCTTCATTGTTCGTTGAAGTTGGCGTTGATGATGGTGGTATAGCAGCAACACATATTTTGGGTAGCGGTTCTCCACAAAGAAAAGGGTTGTCCTTGTAGCAACTCTCATCAAACGTGGCAAACTGTGCAACTCTCGCAGGAGTCTTATCAGATAAATTATTGTGAGCCACACTAAAAACTTCTAGAGAAAATAGTTCAGTAAGTCGAGGTGGGATTTCTCCATCCAGTTTGTTGTAGGAAAGATCCAAGCTCTCTATTTCCTTTAAGTTCCAAAATGTTGGTTGAATTGGTCCAGTCAAACTGTTGTGCGAAAGGTTCAATGCCTTGATCTTGCTGAGGTTTCCAATTTCAGGAGGAATATTCCCGGTGAAATTGTTGCATGAGAAATCAATTCCTGTTAAGTATTGGATAGTGCTTCCTTTATAAGGAAGGGATACATTCTTTGTTGTAAACTCGAAAGATTGTTGTGATGAGAACATAGAATCATGGGAATTGTATTGAATAGGGAAAGGATGAGTAGATATCATCCAAGAGAGGATGTTACCAGAAAGATAATTGTGAGATAGATCAATCACGGTTAATTGGTCCAACCTGCATAATCGAGTTGGGATTTCACCTTCAAGATTGTTATAACTCAAGAATAGAAATCTCAAGTCAGATAGCCTGCCAATCCATTCTGGAATTCTACCAGTTAAATCATTATGGGAAAGATCTAATGCGAATATCTCAGAGGAGTCATAAAATGTCATTGCGATCGGTCCTTGCAACTTATTTCTAGACAAATAAACAACTCTTAATTTTGAAGAAGTGTCGAATCTAGGTGGTAAAGGACCAGATAAATTGTTCCTTGATAGGTCCAAGAATTCAAGAGAAGACATATTCCCAATCCATCCAGGGATCTGCACTTGCAAACTGTTGTTGGACAGGTCTAACTCGTACATCAAGCTCATGTTACCTAATGAGGAAGGAATGCTTCCATTGAAACCATTATCAGACATCAATAAAACTTCTAACCCTGGCAAATGAGCTCCAATTTCTGAAGGGATTTGTCCTTGGAAGTGATTCATTGATATACTTAGGAATGACAAATTCACATGAGAACTCTTTGGCAACAAGAATAGACCTGAAAGAGAACAGTTTTCTAAAGAAAGACTTTTGAGGTATGTGTTGTTCTCAATCAACCAATTTGGAAACTCTCCCTTTATTTCGATGTTTGTAAGATCCAAAGATTGCAGGCTGAACTGATGGTAAAGGAACTTGGGAAATGCTCTCGTATTTTGTCCACCATTGCTCAAAGAGAGGGACTCTAACTGGAACTTTGGGGTGAGATTATGATCATCTTCTTCTGTGCATATTTTATTCCCTGAACCATAAAAAGACTTGAGTTTTGAAAGGTTGTATAACGGGCTCAATGACATAGGTATCTTCAAGTGATTGGAAAAGAGATATAATCGTTGAAGGGAAGTCATATTTGCCAGACACGGAGGCAAGAAACCACTGAGATCATTGTCATACATATATAGCTCTTGAAGATGATTTAAGTCACATAGGCCTGATCACATTATAATTTAGGGAAAAAAAATTAAAACTTTGAGTTTCTAATGGAAAAGATATAACCTAGGGAGAGGGTAAGAGTCATCAACCTTACCTTGGGTTGTAGGTAATTGGCCATTTAGACTACAATTCTGCAACCATAAAGTTTTGAGAGAGGGCATCGTTCTGATGGTTTGTAAGATGTTGTTACTGAGAGTATTGGAACTTAAATCCAAGAATTCCAAGTTCTTGAGATTAAAGAAGCCTACCACAATCAAGAAATTATATTAACGTAGAAGCAATTAAAATTATAAAGGAAATGAAAGAGTAAGAGTCATCAACCTTACCTTGGGTTGTAGGTATTCGACCATCTAGTCTGCAGCTCTGCAAAATCAAAGTTCTAAGAGAGGTCATTGTTCTGATGGCTTGGAAGATGCTATTATTGAGAGTATTGTAACTCAAATCCAAGTATTCCAAGTTCTTAAGATCAAGGAAGCCTGCCACAATCAATTAGACAAGAAATTATATTAATGTAGAAGGAATGAAGATTAGAAATAATTCATTACTTATTAATCGTGGCTAAAAAAACTAAAAATATCCAGTAAGTGTAGAAATTGTATTGTCCATTTAAGAGAAGGATTTTTTATACGCCTGACCCAAAAATAAAAATACACCATTGTTAATTTATTATCCTCCTAAAAATAGCACTCTCTGTATATGAAGTTACCTTTTTATTAAAGAAATTATTGTTTTTTATGTTATTGTTTTAATTATATTACACTAAAATGATGTTGAAAGAGGGGCAAAATTAAAGTGAAATATTATTTATATTAAATGGATGGAAGAATTTTAAAATAATAAAGATTTTAGTTGAGTTAATTTCTAAATTTGAGGTTTAATTGACTTTCTATTTTTTTTATATTATGAATTTAATTTCTAATGGATTTGAGTTGACTAGGTTACGAAAACATAAAAGAGAAATTCTAATTTAGCAGGCATAGAAGAAGAATAGTCAATGATAAGTAATAGTGGAGTTGAAATTTGTTAATTTACCTCCATAAGGTACAGTGATAGTGAGTGCTCGCAATGACAGATTTTTTAGAGAAGGTAATGCTCCAAGACTTTGAAGGAAGTGTTCATCTAGAGAACAACTGTCCAGATACAAACTTTCCAAGGAGCTCAAATTTTGGAACCCTGTTTGTTCAAAAGTAAGAAATTGTATTTTTCAATTAAACCCAAATATATGAACATCACTATATATAATATAATATATGACTTACCGTCACCTAATATTCTCCCTCTAAAATCATTGTAGCTCAGATAAAGTGTCGTGAGGTTTGGGAATGCTCCTAATGATTGCAGTAATTGGAAGTTACTTTCATAGGTTGTGATATTATATAGGGATAGAGTACTCAAGTTGCTTGGACCTGCAAGTTAGTTAGGGAAGAAACATACAAAAGCAAAGATAATTAATATTGTTGGATGGGCTCATCATCATGACGCTAACAAGTAGGTAATGTGAATGTGTTAGTAATTACCTCTTGAGGCTACCAATTTGTTAATATTGTTGCCGCCCAAATACAAGGTCTCCAAACTGCTCAGAAATTCTTGATATTTATATAAACAAATAGTTAATTAATTCACTACAGCACAGAAATTGTGTTTTTCAAAATTAAATTTAATGGATAATTGTGTTAATTAAATTGAATATTTATAAAAATAACAGTATATAAAAAAACTAACCTTTCAAATCTATTAACTCCTACAATCTATTATAATCTAAATATAGTGATTTAAGAGATGAAAGTCCCTTCACAAATGATAGAATACTGTTATTGAAGCTAGTAGATCCCAAGTCAAGGATCTCCAAATTGCTCAATCTTGATAGTCCATAACCACCTATATAAAATAAAAAATAAAATTAAGACTTGATGTAATTTAATTATGATTGATCAAGTGGCAAGTAATTGTTACAGTGACTTCATGTCATGATTATAATAATGTAATTGTTGAGGCGGTGAAAGAGAGGAATAATTGTTACAATGATGATGTCATGATTATAATAATGTAAGGAATTAAACAACACCTTATTGCTAACTATGATTTCTATTTTCTTCTATGAATTACTTACTGTGGAGAATCAAAATAAAACTAATATAAATATTTTGTAATACTTAAGAGAGCAAACCTTTGTTCTCAACCCAACCAGCTATCCTATTTTTCCACAAGGAGAGATAGTTGAGTTGTTGGAAAGGAAGAAACAAGGAGGCATTTAAGTACCAATCTCCCACTTCCTCATTCCTTACGCCGTCAAGATGGAGTTCGGTGACTCGACCTGTACTGCTGTTGCACCGAATACTTTCCCAATCCCAATCACAACAGTTGGCGTGGGCTATTCTCCAGGAGGGAAGGGAGGTGCCGTTGGGATAGTTAAGAGAATCTTTGAGGTGCAACAGAGCGATCCTCTCTTCCTCCAAGCAACCAAGAGCCACCCATCCTTGCAGCGAAACCGTTATCACTAACACCGTCAACAGCTGAAGGAACAGCCCCATCTTATTAATATCAACTATTACAATATTAATTGTTGCGAATGGCAGCGAGGAGGTTAAGGCTTTTATAGAGGACTTCACGGACCCATGCCGTGCAAAAAACACTGCATGATGGCAACGGACACTTAGCAGCCACATAAGTAAGAAGCTTCATTTTTTTGGTTTTTTAAAAGAATTCCACATCATAGTCGCATCCTCTCTCTCTTGTTCTTTTCTTAATTTTTCAAATGGCCGAAATCCTATTAATAATTTTTTCCAACTCAAATTGAAGCCCTCCTGACCAAATATTTGTGCTTTTACTAACTCTTCAACATTAAGTAAAAAAAATGTTAACAAGGTTCAATTTGAATTTTTTTCCTAATGAACACAAACTTTTTAATATAGTTCTCCTATGAACACTATTTTTTGTAGTTTTAACAAACTAAAAGGTTGTTTGAGAATAAATTTGAAATCATGTTTTTTTAAAATAATTTTTTTGTTTAAAATATTTTTTTATGTTTTTTATTGTTATGTTATGATATGTTAATGTTAAAAATAATTTAAAAAAATATTTTGAAAACAACTTTTTTATTTTATTTTAATACATAATTCACAATATCTAATTGATTCATTTAACATTTATCTTTAATATATATAATCTCTTTGTTTCTTTTTATAATACTCTTAATCTGAACATCTTTTAGAAAAAAATGCATGATGGCAATAGCCAAGGGACCCAACTCCTGGAAAAAATGCATGATGGCATCATCCAACGGACCCATCTCGTGGAAAAAAAGAAGCAGGATGCCATAGGACGGCAGTGTCCTCTTCATCACATTTCTAACCTGTTTGTTTGATGTTTGAAAAGTATTTAAAAAAATAATTTTTTTATTTTAAATTATTTTTTTAATATTTTCAGATTATTTTAATATGTTGATGTCAAAAATAATTTAAAAAAATAAAAAATATATTATTTTAATACATTTTCAAACAAAAAACACTTTAAAAACCAACGATTACCACACTTTCAAACACCCCCTAAATGTTGCTCGAGTTGATTTTTTTTCCTTGTCAAGACTTTACTATTCATCCTTTTGTATATTATTACAGATGAACTACTTAAAAATTTATGTTTTTTAATTTTTTCCTCAATTTATGTTTAATAATTTAGTTCTAATTAAACTCTAATTGGTTCTAATTTCTTTTGAAAAGATAGGATTAAAAGAAGAGGGACTGAAATAAAAACAAAACACCAAATATGAGTGCAATGTCATAAGTTTTGTAAAGGATGCATTTTGATTCTTAAACTTTAAAAATCACATGAATCATATAATTCCAGTATCTTAATATTTTTTAATTTAATTTTAATATAAAAATTTATTTTTATTAATTTTTAGTTTTTAGTCAAGAAAAAAAGAGAGAAATCATCAAATTCTAATGGGCGCAACTCTTGTTAAAAATGAAGAAGAAAAATGCATGATAGCTTAGGACGGCAGTGTACTCTTCATCACAATCCCTTTCGTTTTCGTTTTGATATTATTGATTTTAATTTTTTTAACTTGAGTTTAGAGAAAAACTAAATAAGAATTTACCCGTTAAATTAACTTGAATGATCAAATCAGTTAATCCGTAAATAGTTCAATTTAGTCAAAACATGGTTTTATTTTTTTTTAACTATGCAATATTTTTAACTTTTTTTAAAAAATAATTTCTTCAAATGAGACAATTTTAAATTAACACGGGTAAACATGAACTAACCATAGATTGTTCTCCTAAACCCTGATTACTCATGCCTAACCATAGATTGTTCTATTTTCTTTAGTTTTGATGAACATGACATTAATTTAATAACTTTAGTTTTGATGAACATGACATTCTTATGAAAAATGTCGCGCACGTGTGAGTGGGGAAACCGTGTTTGATCTATTTCCTTCACTTTGACTATAGTTTTACCTTCCATTATTACTGTCACAAAGTGGGTATATTTCTTCTGTTATCTTTCAAGATTTGAATTGAAAAGGAGGGACGTAATTAAAAAATATACAATTTGGATATTGTGGATAATTAATGTTTACAATATATTTACATCCCATGTAAACAATTCACCAATGACCATGTACGTAGGCTTTGGTGAGCTCGATCCCACATTGAAAATACTTTCTTTCTTCTTTTTTTTGGCCATGCGGTTCCTATATATATATTAGTTGAAATTTCATGATGTACATTAATCCTTTTAAATTAAAGTCAAGTTATTAATTATATCCTATAGATTTTCAATCCTCAAACCAATTTCAAACAAATCACTTCAAGTGAGTCATCATAGTTCTTGATCAATTCCTTAAATCCTGTAAATAAGATTCAATCGAATTTATTCTAGAGGAAAACCCAAACTCAATTTCATTCAATCAAAGTCACAATATCAAAGAAAACAAGAAAAAAGATATTTAATTGATATAATAACAAAAAGTTGGTATACTAATATAAAAAAAAATAAAAAACTATTAAAATTGATTGACTCAAATAGCTCTGAATATTCATATACCTTATCTTCCAAGTAAAAAGAAACAATAAAAATAGGTGACGTTCTTTTCTCTGGCTGTAAATAGATGGAGATATCAGTATCAAAAACATGGACAATTTCTTTTTTCAATTTGAATACTTATTTTCACAAAATCTTATCAATAAAATATCTTCATTAGTTCTATTATTAGAATGATGATGTCATAATTAGCTCTTTTTTAGATGAGTTTAGATTGATTTTATTTTATTTTTAATTTCTGAACAATAAAGATATATAAAAAATTATTTATACTTTATATCTTCTTTTATTCAAGTACTCTATCTATTTAATTACTTGATAAACTAGTGTCTGTCCATAAATTTGTTTATTTTGATTTCTCTAATAAATGTAAGGTTTACATAAAGTAACTATGGAATAATAAAAATATTAACAATAAAATTTATTTATAAATAAATCATAGATTTAATTTCTCTGAATTTTAAATTTGGTGTGAATAAATTCAACGGATTTTCAAGATAAATAATACAATATTAGCCTTTCAAAAAATTGAGAATCTCCCACTCTTCACTTTGTCTATAGTTTTACCTATATTATTGTCACAAAATAGAGATAGTTAAAACTAGTGATATTTCTTGCACGCTCTTAAAACTATAGTTTTTTTAATTTGTTCCTCAATTTGTTTTTGATAATTTAGTTCTAATTAAAGACCAATTAATTTTAATTTATTATGAAAAGATAGGATTGAACAAAGAGGGACTGAAATGAAAAAGGCACCAGACATGGATCTCACGCCATAAATTTTGCAAATGATGCACTTTGGTTCTTAAACTTTAAAAATCACGCAAATCATACAATTTCAGTATCTCAATATTTTTCCAATTCAATTTTAATACAAAAGTTTATTTTTGTTATTTTTTAATCCCTTGTTGAAAGAGGGGAGAGAGACGTCAATAAATTCAGGCGGTAGAGAGAGAAAAGTGTTATTGATATTGATTGAGACCACCAAAATGAACGGTATTTGTGTCAAATGGTTTTATCTAATGATGAAAGCTCATATTAAGTATTTGTTTTTACTTTTAAAGTTCATGAAAAAAGAGATCTGATTTTTAGTTGATTTTTACCTTAAAAGAAACATGATAAGTATTTCTTTTTCTTAACACCACTGATCACTTCTTTGAATATACGTTATTGCTAATGTATGAGAATTTAAGTGGACAGAATTTTAGGATTTCTAGAAAAATTAATTATCTCAAATTTTGTCATATTTTGGGTTTTTATTTTTATTAATTTGGATTTTCTTTCTTACTTTTTAATATTTTTAGATGAGAATGAAATATTTTATATAAACTTAAAAAACAACACTGAGATTTATTCATATATATTCTGTGTTACAATTACTTATATAAATGGATGAAGCATGGAAATTATAGAAGGGGATAGTCACAAACTAAACTTTGAAGATGAAATTGAGAAATCTCAAGGAGCAAACTAAAAATCTAACAAAATCTGAGCAAGTCGTTCCAGAAGCCAAGAAAGAAGATAAAAACAATGGAATCACATCAAAATCACTAGTAGTATATAACCCTTTCAATTAGAAAGCTTAGAAACCCTTGAGGGTGTTTGGGAGGCTGGAAAAAAAAAAAGACACTGTTTTTCACGTACACAATACTTCTCCATTTATATCTTCTAGATTTATAAAGTAAATTTGTACAGGGTGTTTTAGCAAGGTGGTTTAACTTGTTTTTTTATTAAAATTTTATTTCATTTATTTAAAATTATTTTTATGTTTTTAATTGTTTTGGTATACTAATATCAAAGTTATTTTTGTTTTGATATAAAACATTTATTAATTTCGTGCACCCATGAAATAAGAAAATTAAAATAAAGTTGAAAGAATTAGTTTTTTTATTTTTTTTATTTGTTTTCAATTATGATTTAATGTCTTTATATTACGTTTCAAGTTTTGAGATTAAGTTCTAGCTCTTTCTCTTTAAAGACAAGAAATATATCACAAGATTAAAAACTATTTTATATTTCATTAAAATAAAGAAATAAATAACTTATATAGTTACAGTATTTTCTTCTTAAGCAAATAAATTGATTTCACATGAAGGATTTTCTTCCGATCAAATAAAAAAATTTATTTTAATTAGAAAATATTATTTATTTATCAAAATAATTATTATTTTGGACGGATCTTTCCCCCAAGATAACCCAAACTCAAAGTTATCAGGAAAAACAAAGAAAATCGATGGACTTCTTATAAAAATATTTGATAGATATGATACAAAAAATGGGTATAATTATGATATGAGAAAATAAAAGTTTATATACTAAAATTAATAAAAAGTGAAAGTAATTGATATAATGACATAGCAACTATAAACATTTTGTGGATCAAAATTAAAATAACTGAATTTTAAGCTATAATTGTTCATTCGGTCACCAATTCATGTATATATGGAAAATAATAATTTTAATCTCACGGACTCATCTCATCTCGTAGGAAAAAAAACTTTTGATAGCAATGCTCTTACAAACCATTCCACTAACATCGTGGAAAAAATGCTTAACGGTGATGAACTCACATATTCATCTCACATTGCAAATTTCTATCCATCTTATTTGTCGATAAGTTTGTGTTGGAAAAAATATACTTAGTATTTTAGGAAAAACAAAAACTGATTATCATGACGAGAAGTATTTTAGAAATGCTATTGTATATTGATAGTTTATTTTAGCAATGGTACTATTTGATTTTATAAATGATATGAGAAAATAAAAGTTTATATACTAAAATCATGCCTTATTTTATCAAAATTAAGGCATGATTTTCCACAAGTTACTTCCAAAAATTATCAAAAAATTAAGGCATGATTGTTCACCTAAACCCTGATTACTCATGCCTAACCATAGATTGTTCTATTTTCTTTAGTTTTGATGAACATGACATTAATTTATACGAGTTTGGATTGATTTTATTTTATTTTTAATTTATGAATAGTAAAGATATGTAAAATACTTATATTTTTTTTTTATTCAAGTACTTTAATTGATTTTTTTTCTATTTAAATACTTGATAAACTAGTGTCTGACCATAAATTTGTTTACAGAATAAATGCAAGGTTTACATAAAGTAACTATGGAATAATAAGAATATTAACAATAAAATTTATTTATATATAAATCATCTATTTAATGTCTCTAAATTTTAAATTTGGTGTGAATAAATTCAAGGGATTTACAAGATAAAGATAAATAGTACAATATTAGCCTTTCATAATCTCTCACTCTTCCTCCTCAAGGAATTAATTAGTGGGTAGTTAGTTTGTTCTATTTTCTTCATGTTGTCTATAGTTTTACCTATATTATTGTCACAAATTAGGAATAGTTAAAACTAGTGATATTTCTAGCTTGCCATTAAAACTATAGTTTTTTTAATTTGTTTCTCAATTATTGAAACAATAATATTTTTAATATTATCATTCCCATACTTGTTTATAAAAATCATTTCTATTAAACCACATTAATATGTTTAAATTAAAGTATATTATCCCTTCTTAATTAAGGAACAAGAATTAAACAAGCTTACGAATAACCCATCTCGTGGAAAAAACGCATGATGGTTGGAAATGGTCTCACGGCCTCACCTCGAGGAAAAATGCATGATGGCAACGGTCTCAGGGACCAATGCCCAGATGGAAATGGTCTCACGAACTCATAAATGCATGATGGAAATGGTCTCACGGGCTCATCTCGAGGAAAAGCAACGCTATCGGGGACCAAAGCGCATATGGCAATGGTCTCACGAACTTATAAATGCATGATGGTGATTGTCTGTCGGACCCATCCTGAGGAGAAAAAAATGTGTGACGACTAAGTACTTGTTTAATTTATAAAATTTTATCCAATTTTTATTTGGCCAACCGGGACATATCCAGAAAAAATTTATCAAGAAATGAAGATTTTTGGAGAATCACATAAAATAAATCAAATCAAAAAATAAACTAAATTTGTCATTGTAGTGAGCCATCTTAGTGGTGGGGCAAAAACTTGATGGAGAAATAATTATTTATTTTAGAGGAAAACCGAACTCAATTTTATTTGATCAAAGTCACACCATCAAAGAAAACAAGAAAAAAAGTTGATAGGTTAATATAAAAAATAAAAATCTATTAAAATAGGTGTACTCAAATAGCTCTGAATATTCACATATTTTGTAGGCAAGTAGAAACAATAAAAGTAGGTGATATTTTTTTTTCCGGCTATAAATGGATGGAGACATCAATACCAGAAACATGGATTTTTTTTTTTCAATTTGAATACTTATATTCATTAAATTTGATGAATAAAATATCTTCATTAGTTCTATTATTAGGATGATGATGTCATGGTTAATTTTTTTTAGATAAGTTTAGATTGATTTTATTTTATTTTTAATTTTTGAACAGTAAAGATATATAAAATACTTATACTTTATATCTTCTTTTATTCAAGTACTCTAATTAATTTTTTTTCTATTTAAGTACTTGATATACTAGTGTCAGTCCATAAATGTTTTACATTAATTTCTCTAATAAATGCAAGGTTTACATAAAGTAACCATGGAGTAATAAGAATATTAACAATAAAATTTATTTATAAATAAATCATAGATTTAATTTCTCTAAATTTTAAATTTGGTGTGAATAAATTCAAGGGATTTTTAAGATAAATAGTACAATAGTAGCCTTTCAAAAAATTGAGAATCTCCTACTCTTCCTCCTCAAGGAATTAATTAGTGGGTAGTTAAAACTATTGTTTGTTTTATTTTCTTCGCTTTGTCTACGGTTTTACCTATATTATTGTCACAAATTAGAAATAGTTAAAACTAATGATATTTCTCGAACATTGTTATAAGAAAATTTTGAAAATTTTAACTATCCCTAATTTGTTTTTTCATCTCTCTCCATCCCTTTTGTTTTTTCTTCTTCTTCTTTTTTCGGCTTTCTCATTCTTTCTTTCTCTTTCTATCTTCCATCTCTCAATCCATCAAAATTCAGAATACTTAGCAATTATAATAAAGCATTTAATTGCATTTCCAATAATTAATCGGTGGTTACATTTTTTTAATGATAATTGAAGAATATATTAAAATAGTTATTTAAAGAATGATAAAAACAAAAGAAGGAGAATTAAGCTAGTTGAAATTAAAGCATATTAAGCATTAATGGTCTCACGGACCCATCTCGTGGAAAAAACAATTGATAGCATTAATGGTCTCACATACCCATCTTACACTGCAAAATAGCTGGCTAGCGTTAACCTTGCATTCAATGTTTTTCCACAAAAGACTTTGACTTCTTATCGGGCCACCACGGATCGTTTCGAATTTTATTTTACTATGTGATTTTGTACTACTTAAAGCCTTGAATTGACAAGGTCTTGGGTATATCTACTAGGTACCTGTCCAGGTTTTATATCAATGGTGATGGCAATATGAAAGAGCTAGAGTGAATATCGAATTATGGAGTTCTTGGGTAATATGAACATGAATTATATTAATAGATTACATTAATATGACAACTACTATTGATTTATCCCCCCAATTTGAATACTTATATTCACCAAATGATTAATAAAATATCTTGTTAGTTATGCTATAATATATATATATATATAAGTGATGTCACAGTTAACTCTTTTTAGATGAGTCTAGATTGATTTTTTTTTATTTTTAATTTTTGAACTATAAAATATAGCTAAATTTAAAATAAATATTTTTTTACATTAGCATTTCTAATTTGTTTCTGTTCAAGATGAGGCAGTTCCTGTTTGAGGTGGTTCTCCATATCCTTCATCCACCATACTCCACAAATCTTGTGAGATAAAGATTGTCTCCGTTTGAGAACTCCAATAATCATAATGCTTGTTTTTCATTTTTTAGTTTCTGTATAAAAAAGAAGAAAATAAAAAAAAACCCAAACTCAAATTTTTTATAAGAAAACCCAAACCCAATCCGGCCAAATAAAAGGCAGAGGAGGACACAGGAAAAAAAAAGAAAAAAAAGAAAAGGGGGAAGAGAACGAACGAACGAAACCAAAAGGAAAAGAAACAGAAAACAGGGGAGAATAAAAAAGAAAGCCAGAGAGAGAGAGAGAGAGAATAAGAAAAGCCACAGAGCTAAACGGGGAACTAAGAACAGAAGCTTCATCCGGTTGGCAGCATGGTTATCAAACCCGTGAAGGGGCTGCCCTAGTTAAGAGGTCAGTTCTCAGGTTTTATGCATCAATCAGAAAATTTTTAATATTTTATATAAAAGAATTTTAAAAAATCTATACGAATATAAGCTATAAATATTATAAATAATAAAGTTTAAAAGAATATTTTAAAAAGTTTTTTATCTCGTATTGAAAATATACTATATTATACTTTTAAGTTGAAATATTTAAACTAAATTTTTTTTTTATCCCACATTGAAAAAACATAATTTTTTTCTTATGAACATAAAGTATATATACGAAATAACTTCAAATTCCACATTGAAAGAACAATTTTTTCTTGTGAACATAGTATTATATATATTAATAAAGGGTTTCAAATCCTATATCAAAAGGATATTATATTATCTTTTTAAGTTAAAGTATTTAAATCAAAATTTTTTTTTATCCCAAATTAAAAAAACATAATTTTTTTTTTTGTGATCATAGAGTATATATACGTAAGGGCTTCAAATCCCACATTGAAAAAATAACTTTTTTTCCTGGAAACATAGAGTATATATATTAAAAGGTTTCAAATCCCACTTTGAAAAAATAAAACACTTTTCTAATATTTATATAGTGAGCTTTGAAAAGTGTTAATAATCAACTAAAAATATATGAAAAAAGAGAGGTATAGGAGAAAAACCACATTTGAAAAAAAAAACACCGGGTCTCGCCCGGGTCATGGGTCAGCCCGCCGGGTCAACTGGGTTTGGCCGGGTTGTTGCACCGGCCGGTCTTTTAGCAAACTCGGACCGGTCTAGCCACCGGGTCGACCCGCCAGGCCGGTCCGGGTTTAATAACTATTGTTGGCAGTCAAACAAGATCTTCATCCAAGGCCATATGCAAGACAAGTGTTTCTCGTTCACTCCCCCACCAATTTAATTCACTTATTGTAGCAAGCGTGCGAGAACACTTCGCACACAGAGAAAACCCAACGGTTACTGGTCTGAACCAGTAATCGGGTCGGGCAGCTGGATCGAGCAGCTGGTCTGAACCAGTAACACTAAAAAAAGGAGAAGAAGAATGGGTTGGGTCTAAGCCTCAGCCCAGCCAGCTCAAATTGTATTTGCTAAAGGTTATGTATTTGTCATGCATTTTTATCTCTATTTTATTTTGATATTTGGCCAAATAAATCATTTTTGGATATTGAAAAATTTTAGAAATATTTGTGGATATTTGTTGATTTATTTGGGTCTCTCGTTCTTTGTTTTATTTTTTTTTATTTTGCATATTTGTTTTTGCTATATGCTTAATCTACATACCTTTACTGTTAAATACAAATCTTCTGTGTAATGCATCTTTTTTTATTCTTAAGCATTGATTATAAAAATGATGCCATAACTTGATATGAAAATGCAAGCTGCCATAGCCTTCTTTGCAGCTGAATACATAGATAGAAAGGGAAATCTGATTGCCTCTATACCTAATTCAAATTTACAACCTTTTCTTATTCAAAATTCAGCAACCTATAATTGTGATCCAAGTAAAAACTATTGAAAGAGTTCTTTGAAACTGCTAATTAACAAGGTCTACTCTCTACTTGAATCCCTAACTAGTTTCTTCAATATAGTAGTAATTCAGCCAAATTAAAAATTATAAATCAAAGTTGGTTGTTTCCTTGCCATAATTATTTAAAATAAAAAAAATGTTTTTTTTTTCTTGAACACTTGTACTGATCACTTCTATGAATATACGTTGTTGTTGATGAATGAGAATTTAAAAGGATAGGATTTTAGGATTTCTAGAAAAACCAACTCTCTTAAATTCTGTCGTATTTTCTGTTTTTATTTTTATTAATTTGAATTTTCTTTCTTATTTTTTAATATTTTCTTAGATGAAATTGAAATATTTTATATAAAATTTAAAAACAATATTGAAGTTTATTTATATATATTCTGTGTTACAATTACTGAAAATTATAAAAAAATATTGTTACAAAAATAAACAGGCTGTTAGTGAATTCATTTATATCCTCTAGTGTTAACAAGAACGTCTGTACTATCTCTTGGAAATGACACTGATAAGTTTTAGAGATTTTTTATTTGTGTATTTTAAAAATAGTTTTGAAAAAAATTAAATTTTTTATTTATTTTTAATTAAATTTTTTTATTTTTAATAATTTTGATGTACTGATATCATAATAATTTTTTTAAAAATAATAATATTATTTTAATATATTAAAAAACATTTTAAAAATAAATATTACTGCACCAAAAATAGAGTATTCGGTTTTTAGAGCCCCAAGCATACGGCTCCATCTCGTGGAAAACATTGCATGATGGCAATGGGTCTCACGGACCCATATGGTGGAAAAAATATTTATTTGTTTTGATATAAAATATTTATTTCGTGTACATTTGAATTAGGAAGATTAAAATAAAGTTGAAAGGATTATTTTTTTTCATATATTTTTTATTCAATGATCACTTAATATATATCGTTATATTAGTTTTCAAGGTTTGAGATATAAGTTGATAGCTCTTTTCTCTTCTAAGAAAAGAAATATACCACAAGATTAAAAACTAGTTTATATTTCATTAAAATAAATAAATAAATTACTTATATAGTAACAAATTTGTTTTCTTGAGTAAATAAATTGGTTTTTGTTATAAAATTATGTATCAAGAAGTTTACAATAATAATATAATTATTAAACAGTAAATAGAATATATAAAAACAATAGAAATTAAGAAGTAAAAAGAAAATATTTTTATTTTATATGGATTTGTAGTTATATTTATTGACAATACTTCTATTTACTCTCTCAATAATGTTTTTATTTATAAATACATATATATAAATACTTGTAAGCTTAAAAATTATTAAAAAAATATAAATTTAAATGAATTTTGAAATATTCTAATTATAATAAAACATTTATATTTTTATTAATTAATCGGTGGTTGCTTTTTTTTCATGATACTTGAAGAATATATTAAAATAATTATTTAAAGAATGATCAAAACAAAAGAACGAGAAGTCAAGTCAGTTGAAATTGCATATTATCCCTTCTCAAGCGGCAATGGTCTCACGGCTCATCTTGTAGAAAAAACGCTTGAAAGCATTAATGGTCTCACGGACCATTTCACTGACGCATATCGTAGAAAAAATACAGATGACAATGGTCCCCACATCTCACATGTTAAATAATATATTTATTTTGTTTTTATTTATTAAATGTAAAATAATATTTTTAATTTAATTTATATATAATTTTTTTTATATTTAAATTAAAACAAGTATTTTAAAATAAAAAGATTAATAAGATTTTTTATTTTTTTATTCATATTTTTATATTAATTTAAATTGCTTTAACATCAGAGACCCGTTTACACTGCAAATCCCTATCTCTTGACTGCGTTAAAAAAATAGACGATAATAATGTTTGATTTTGCCAACTTCATTAAAATTAAGGCATGATTTTCTTCACGTGATTTCCGTAAAGAAAACAGCGAGGGCTCTAATATCCATCATCTTCATGGAAAGGAGCGGGCTAGCGTTGACCTTTCATTCATGTTTTTCCACAAAAGACTTTGACGTGGGGTAGCTGGCTAGCGTTAACCTTGCATTCATGTTTTTCCACAAAAGAATTTGGAAGTGTTCGGGAATATGGTTGAAACCGCGTTCTATAAAATTTAAATTTTTTTTAATTAAAATTTAATATAGTTTATATGTTTTGAATCATTTTAATGTGCTCATGTTAAAAATAATTTTTTTTAAAAAAAAATCATTGGCATGTATTTTGGCACAAAAAGTTATTTGAAAAACAACCGCTACTACACTGCCAAACATACCCTTTAACTTGGGGTCAACTTTTCGGTTAATTACTTTTATGGAATTCAATTTTATTTTACTATGTAGTTTCAATCAATGTTAGCTAGTAAAATCCAGTTCAGCTTGACTGCAGGTTCATCCATAATGTAGCCCCATCAAATGAATGCACTCAAATGTCTCTGTAGGTTTACATACCTCATTTTTCAGGCATGAAGAGATATAATTATCAAAATTTTATATTTTAATACTATAATTCATAAAATTATTTTCCTTCTTTCTATTGTTTATGTTATCAGAACCTTGAAAAATCTTGTACTACTTAAAATCTTGAATTGACAAGGTCTTGGGTCTATCTACTAGACCTGTCCAGGTTTCATATCAATGATGATGGCAATGTGAAAGAGGTAGAGTGAATATCGAATTATGGAGTTCTTGGGTAATATGAACATGAATTCTATTAATAGATTACATTAATACGACAACTAGTTTTGATTTATCCCCCCAATTTGAATACTTATATTCACCAAATGATTAATAAAATATCTTATTAATTAAGAAGAATAAAAATGATATATCTCTCTCCCTCTCTCACCGGTTGCAGGTCTCAGGTTCAATTCTCTACTTCTCTTGATCACCTCTCTCCTTTTGTATCTTATCAACTTCGTTATAGACTTATAGCCACCTGATCTACCACAATTCTTTACGGGCAATGTTGCCTTTGTCTCTCTTTTCTACTCATGCTCATAAAGCGAAGAAACTGGGAATTTATGAGACTAAAAACTCAATCTTGTTATGTTTAATGTAGTTCTTGATGGTGCATGAAAAAATCAATGTTATCTTGTTGAAATCTTGATGTCTTCTTTTCAGATAAATTAGCTGTGGTCTGAAAAGCTTGCTCCAATGGTCTTATTGTATTGTTCACCCTTTGCTCATGTGCTTCAAGAGGTGCTGATACTCATCATGGTATTCATTACTATTCAAACTATTGTTCTCACGATTCAGAAGAAAGCAAAATAATGACAAAAGTTACAACTAACTGCTGCTCCAACAACAGCTCTGAAGGCCCTATTAACATTCACAAGAATGATGAGTCCTTAGGAGAGATTGTTGAATCCAGTTTCAATCATCAGCATCAACACCAAGAGGTCCACCAAGAATTGAAGAAGTGCTGCACTCCACTTCACACTGTTATTGATATTGAACCAACAACAATGCATGCTTGTATGAGCGTGGAGAAGAGAGAACTGAATTGAACGTTAACAATTTGAGGCTGTGTCCTTTCAGTAGTCTGAATGCCATAATTTGAAAACAAAAAGATTCTAAGGACAATTGTGGTCAGATTTGTAGGCAATTAACAAAAAGGGTCAAAATCTACTAAAATTAGTTGATGATGGCATTTAAATTATTCCCCTTAATGAATCCTATTCTTTCTTTAAAAGTTCGTACCCAACTTATCAATTATACATTAAATTAATTGGTGCCGCGCGCACAGATTCAATTATACATTAAATCCTATTCCCGTTCACAGCCTTGCCTCTTCCATTTTGTTGCCATTTTCTATAACAAAAATTTGTAAACTGATTTGAAAATATCTTTTACTGTGAAGTTAATATTATTAAACTTTTATTTTTCCATATTTCAAGAAAAAAATATCTCTTGTTTTTCATCCTCGTTTTCATAAGAATAAACACTATATTTCAAACACGCACGAATACAACATCTATGGAATAACTTTGATATTGAAAGTTTTTGGCAGTTTTGAATTTGACCTACGTGTTTTGAATTTTTTTTTAATCATATTATCCCTTTAGTTTTGGTGGGGTCAGTATTGTCCTTCTAATTGCAATTTTTGTTTTTGTTTTTTACCATACAATCAGTGAAATAATTTGAATTGATATTTGTGTTCTAATGTATTCCCTTTAATATTAAATATTTTTGGATATTTGTATTGTAAATTTGAATTGATCATATGTAAAAATCAAGTAATAATGTAATATACAATGGAAGTAAAAACTCATGGAATTGAAAAGCTCTCATTGTATATAAACCCTCAAAACCGAATGCAACTGTATAAATTAATACAACATCGCTTGAGCATGCCTTTAAACTTGTTTAAATCTTAAAACTAGAATACACAACGATGCACCAAGTCTTGGTACCATCAAGGCTATGAAAACCCAAACTTCGATAAAATGGAAAGATTGTCCACTAGAAAATAATAGCAAATGTTGATGCTCACCTCAATAAAGTGAAACCAAGCTCGTCGCCAATATGAATTTATGTATAGAACTGCACCTATCACCAGCAACACCATGATGTATGCAACCCAAAAGGTCACATAGAAAACCTCCATATCCATGAAGCCACCATTATCTTTATTGTTCGTTGAAGTTGGCGTTGGTGATGGTGGCATAGCCGCACCACATATTTTGGGTAGCGGTTCTCCACAAAAAAAAAGGTTGTCCTTGTAGCAGCTCTCCTCAAATGTGGCAAACTGTGCAACTCTCGCAGGAGTCTTACCCGAAAAATTATTGTGAGCCACACTAAAAACTTCTAGAGAAAATAGTTCAGTAAGTCGATGTGGGATTTCTCCATCCAGTTTGTTGTAGGAAAGATCCAAGCTCTCTATTTCCTTTAAGTTTGAAAATATTGGTGGAATTGGTCCTGTCAAACTGTTGTGCGAAAGGTTCAATACCTTGATCATACTGAGGTTTCCAATTTCAGGAGGAATCTCTCCTTTGAAATTGTTGCATGAGAAATCAATTCCTTTAAAGTACCAAATAATGTCGCCTTTATAAGAAAGGGATACATTCTTCGTTGTAAACTCGAAGGATTGTTGTGATAAGGACAGAGAATCATAGTAAGTGTTTTCTTCTGGGTAATTATAAGCAGATATCATCCAAGAGAGGATGTTACCAGAAAGGTGGTTGTGAGAAAGATCAATCAGGGTTAATTGGTCCAACCTGCATAAATGAATTGGGATTTCACCTTCAAGATTGTTATAACTCAAGAGTAAAAATCTCAAGTTAGATAGTCTGTCAATCCATTCTGGAATTGTACCAGTTAAATTATTATGGGAAAGATCTAATGCGAATATCTCAGAGGAGTTATAAAATGTCATTGCAATCGGCCCTTGCAACTTATTTCTAGACAAATAAACAGATCTCAAATTTGAAGAAGTGCTGACTCTAGGTGGTAAACGACCAGATAAATTGTTCCCTGATAAGGCCAAGAATTCAAGAGAAGACATATTCCATATCCCTTCAGGGATCTGCCCTTGCAAAATGTTGTTGGACAGGTCTAACCCTTGCAAAGAGCTAATGTTACCCAACGAGAAAGGAATGCTTCCATTGAAACCATTGTCAGACATAAATAAAACTTTTAATCCTGGCAAACGAGCTCCGATTTCTAAAGGGATTTGGCCTTGGAAGTGATTCATGGATATACTTAGGAATGACAAATTCACATGAGAAGTTTTTGGCAACAAGAATGGACCCAAAAGAGAACAGTTTTCTAAATAAAGTTCTTCTAGGTATGTGTTATTCTCAATCAACCAATTTGGAAACTCTCTCTTTATTTGGATGTTTGTAAGATCCAAAGATTGCAGGTTGAATTGATGGTAAAGGAATTTGGGAAATGCACCACCTTGTCCAATACCACTCAAATCGAGGGACTCTAACTGGAACTTTGGGTTCAGATTATGATCATCTTCTTCTGCGAATATTTCATTACCTGAACCATCAAAATACTTGAGTTTTGAAAGGTTGTATAATGGGCTCAATGACATAGGAATCTTCAAGTGATTGGTAAAGAGAGAGAGTTGTTGAAGGGAAGTCAAATTTGCCAGACATGAAGGCAAGACACCACTAAGATCATTGTCACTCACATCTAGCTCTTGGAGATGATTTAAGTCACATAGACCTGATCACATTATAATTTAGGAAAATTTAGAACTTAGTGTCTAATGGAAAATACATAACCTAGAGAGAGAATAAGAGTGATCAACCTTACCTTGGGCTGTAGGTATTTGGCCATTTAGACTGCAACCCTTCAATTTCAATGTTTTAAGAGAGGTCATCGTTCTGATGGCTTGGAAGATGTTATTATTGAGAGTAGTGTAACTCAAATCCAAGTATTTCAAGTTCTTGAGATCAAGGAAACCTGTCACGATCAATTAAACACGAAATTATATTAGCGTAGAAGGAATTAAAATTAGAAATAATTCATTACTTATTAATCATGGCTAAAAAAGCGAAAAATATCATGTAAGTGTAGAAATTGTATTGTCCAATTAATAGAAGGTTTTTTTATACGTTTGACCCAAAAAAAGAAATACACCATTGTTAATTTATTCTCTTCCTAAAAATAGCACTCTCTATATATGAAGTTATATTGTTTTTTATTTTATCATTTTAATTACATTACACTGAAATGTTGTTGAGAGAGGAGAAAAATTAAAGTGAAATATTATTTATATTAAATGGATGGTACAATTTTAAAATAATAAAGATTTCAATTGAATTAATTTCTAAATTTGCCTAGAGAGAGAATAAGAGTGATCAACCTTACCTTGGGTTGTAGGTATTTGGCCATCTAGACTGCAACCCTCCAATTTCAATGTTTTAAGAGAGGTCATCGTTCCGATGGCTTGGAAAATGCTATTATTGAGAGTATTGTAACTCAAATCCAAGTATTTCAAGTTCTTGAGATCAAGGAAACCTGTCACGATCAATTAAACACAAAATTATATTAGCGTAGAAGGAATTAAAATTAGAAATAATTCATTACTTATTAATCATGGCTAAAAAAGCGAAAAATATCATGTAGGTGTAGAAATTGTATTGTCCAATTAATAGAAGGTTTTTTTATACGTTTGACCCAAAAAAAGAAATACACCATTGTTAATTTATTCTCTTCCAAAAAATAGCACTCTCTATATATGAAGTTATATTGTTTTTTATGTTATCATTTTAATTACATTACACTGAAATGTTGTTGAGAGAGGGGCAAAATTAAAGTGAAATATTATTTATATTAAATGGATGGTACAATTTTAAAATAATAAAGATTTCAATTGAATTAATTTCTAAATTTGAGATTTAATTGTCTCTCTGTTTTTTTTATATTATGAATTTAATTTCTATTGGATTTGAGTGTAATAGGTTACGAAAACATAAAAAAGGAATTCTATACAGACACATCTAATCAAGTAGTCATAGAAGTTGAAATTTGTTAATTCACCTCCAAAAGGTACAGTGCCATTGAGTCCTAGCAATGACAGATTTTTTAGAGAAGACAGTGCTTCAAGGCTTTGAAGAGAGTGTTCATCCAGAAAACAACCGTCCAGATACAAACTTTTCAAGGAGCTCAAATTCTGCAACCCTGTTTGTTCAAAAGTAGCAAATTGTATTTTTCAATTAAACACAAATATATGAACATCACTATATATAATAACAACTTACTCTTACCTAATATTCTTCCTCTAAAATCATTGCCTTTCAGGAGAAGTGTCGTGAGGTTTGAGAATGATCCTAATAAACAAAGAATACTCAAGTTAAAAATATTAAAATTTCATCAAACCACTAATATGATATATTACACTTTTTTTTTTTCATATTTTGTTTTGCTTTCCCTTGTTTAGAAAATGCCATATTTTTTTTAAATAAAAAGAAATTATAATGATTCCAATTGAGTTAATTTCCTACTTTGAATAGTCAATGATAAATAATAGTGGAATTGAAATTTGCTAATTTACCTATAAACGGTACAGTGCCATTGAGTGCACCCAATGATAGGTATTGTAGAGAAGGCAGTGCTCCAAAGCTTTGAAGGGAGTGTTCATCCAGAGAACAACCATCCAGATACAACTCTTCCAAGGAGCTTAAATTTTGCAACCCTATTCAAAAGTAGCAAATTGTATTTTTCAATTAATCCCAAATATATAAACATCACTATATATGTAATATAACTTACCGTCATCTAATATTCTTCCTCTAAAATCGTTGGAGCTCAGATCAAGTGTCGTGAGGTTTGGGAATGCTCCTAATGATTGCAGTAACTGGAAGCTACTTCCATAGGTTGTGATATTTTCTAGCCGTAGAGTCCTCAAGTTGCTTGGACCTGCAAGTTAGTAAGGGAAGAAACGTATGGTTAATATCGTATAGATAATATCTTTATGATGCTACCAGCCAGGTAGGTAATGTGAATGTGTTACTAATTACCTCTTGAGGCTACCAATTTGTTAATATTGTTGCCGCTCAGACCCAAGATCTCCAAGCCGCTCGAACATTCTTGATATTTATATAAAAAAATAAATGAATACAATACTCATTAATTGTGTTTTTTGAAATTAAATTTAATAGATAATTGTGTTAATTAAATTTAATATTTATAAAAATAATAGCATATAAAAAAACTAACCTTTCAAATCTATTAACCCCTCCAGTCTATTATAACCTAAATATAGTAATTTAAGAGATGGAAGCCTCTCCACAAATGATAGAATACTGTTATCGAAGCTATTATATCTCAAGTCAAGGATCTCCAAATTGCTCAATTTCTGCAACTCATAACCACCTATATAAACAAATAAAAAATAAATTAATTAAGACTTCATGTAAAGAATAATAATAAAAAATTATTGGAGTAACTTAATTATTATTGATGAAGAGGCATGTAATTGGTACGATGAATTCATGTAAAGAGGTTGAAAGAAAGATTATAATTTACTACTTGTCCATTGCTTCCATGATCACTGGCTTAGTGTTCGTTATGAATATGCATTTACAGGTAAAGCTGCTAGCATGCATTTCACCCTCAATGAGAACCAAAATGATTATTTTAATAATGTAAGGAATTAAACAACTCCTTTTTACTAAATATGCTTTCTATTTTCTTCCATAGAGAACCAAAATTAATGATACTAATTAAACAACACCTTATTTCATTAATTCTACAAAAATAAAACTAATCTAAATATTTTGTAATACTTAAGAGAGCAAACCTTTGTTCTCAACCCAACCAGCTATACGATTATCCATCAAGATGAGACTGTTGAGTTGTTGGAAAGGAAGAAACAAGGAGGCATTTAAGTACCAATCTCCCAGTTCCTGGTTCCTTACGCCGTCAAGATCGAGTTCGGTGACTCGACCTGTACTGCTGTTGCAGACAATACTTTCCCAATCACAACAGTGGGCGTCAGCTTTTATCCAGGAGGGAAGGGAGGTGCCGTTGGGATAGTTAAGAGAATCTTTGAGGTGCAACAGAGCGATCCTCTCTTCCTCCAAGCAACCAAGAGCCACCCATCCTTGCAGCGAAACCGTTATCACTAACACCGTGAACACCTGAAGGAACAGCCCCATCTTAATATATATATATCAACTATTACAATATTAATTGTTGCAAATGGCAGCGAGGAGGTTAAGGCTTTTATAGAGGACTTCACGGACCCATGCCGTGGAAAAAACACTGCATGATGGCAACGGACACATCCCCTCGTGGAGAATAAATATTTATAATTCAATGTTCATGACTTTCTTAAGCAAAATAAATATAAAAAAATCTGAAAAAAATCTCAGTAATTTTAAACCAAAAAAATGAAGCTTCTAACTTCTGTGGATAGCTGCTAAGTGTGTAAATATAAAAAAATCTGAAAAAGATCTCAGTAATTTTAAAAAAAATCTTAATGAAAAACACACTTAGCAACCACATAAGTTAGAAGCTTCATTTTTTTGGTTTAAAAAATAAATATCCACATCATAGTCGCATCCTCTCTCTCTTGTTTTTTTTTTCTTAATTTTTCAAATGGCCGAAATCCTAATAATATTTCTTTCCAACTCAAATTCAAGCCCTACTGACCAAATATTTGTGCCTTTATTTACCACGGTTCAATATGAATCTTTACTGATTGATTTGATGCCGTATTTTTTTCCTACTGAACACAAACTTTTTAATAATTTTACCACGGTTCTCCTATGAACACTATTTTTTAGTTTTAAGAACAGAGAGAGACAGAGGGAACAAGAGAAAGCAAAAAGAGAGAGAGAGAGAGAGAGAAAACAAGCAGAGAAAAGCAAGAACAAAGGTGAAGTGAACGAAAAACAGAAGCATCGGGGAAGAAAGTAACATTGGTTAGCCAGCCCTCCATCACCATTGTCTTCGTCTTTAAGTAGCAGCTCCAGGAAAGTCTTTCTTTCTCTTTCCCCCGCTTTGCAGCTTCAATTCTTAATAATAATTGTAATAATAATAACAAAACAGCAAACGAAAGGCCTTTTGTCATGATATATATATATATATATATAAAGAAATGGTTGCGGTGGCGAATCTAGAAGGTGACAGACCAGTAACAGTGACTCTGGATTATTAGAATGGCAACAAGCAGAATTATAATCTGGACTGGTTCAAAATTAAGAGTCAAAGATGTTAATTACCTCAATGTCTAGGATTCAAAGCTTTGCAGAATCCACACACCAATTCAAAGATCTAACAAACCATCTTCATTTGCATCCATACTCCCAATAGCTCTTTCCACTCAGTATACGAATTTCATACAAAACTTTAACTATATCATTTCTGTAGGTTTCATGGTCTTATGTCCAGAGACTAGAGCCTGAAGAAAACTCGTCTGAGGTGTGTCATTGTTTTTCTGATGTTAATAAATTTTGAGGTTTTTTTTCACTAGTCGTTGCTGCTGGATAAGTTAACATATAAGCTTTTCAATTAAAAAGCACAGAGGCAGTCATGCTTGACTGATAGAAGCCCAGAAGTTAGAACTTGAGCTGGTTTTAATTATTTCGAAAATTTCATATCTTTTTTCATCTATTTTGTTATAACATCGCCGAGTCATATCATATTTTGTTCCAATATTCAAAACTGAACTGGTTGCAATCAATAAACAAATGTTTCTTATAGCTGTTTAAAAAGGTGAACCAACCTAAAAACGAACTCTATATCACCAGAAACGGTAAACAAAGAACCAGAAACAGGAAGAAGGAATTGGAAGTAAATCAATGAAAATGAATGAGTGCTCATAGAGTGACAACTACAAGGGCTATTTCCTGCGGCAAGGAAAGTTTCTGAATTTTCATTACTAGAATCCATCTACTTTGGCCACAATTTCTTCTCTGAACCACCTATCACTGTGCTTAAGGAAATGTTCACAATTAACAACCTACAACTGTTGGATGATTATTTTTCAAAAATTTTACATGGAATACAAGAATGAAAGGTAAAAAGGAAACTATCTTTCTCACAGTGATTTCCATGACTGAATTGTCATGAGGAAAAAAATTGTCAAGGAAAATACAAATTTGTCAAAAAATGAATGCTTCTTCAGTCATAACTGAAGCCTTCATCTTCATCTTCATCTTCATCTTCATCTTCATCATCATCAACATCAACCTCCACCTCAGAAAAATCATTACTGCTCATGACGGATAGAAAGACTAAAACTGCAACTACTTGTGCTACTAGAAAGTATCTTGCCTTTCTTCTGAAAGTTTTCTCCTCTTCTGTCCTTTCCCTCTTGGGTTGCTTCTTAGGCTTTGAGCCTGGTGATAAAAACACACGAAAATAGTTAGAAATTCTATTTGAAAGAAAAGAGACATGGATGGTACTTTTTGACCTCTTATTTCCCAATGGCTTTTATTTTTCTTGAAGCATCTTAAACAGCAAATTGTTAGTTTGTTGTTGACTAAAACATGATCTGTAGTCTGGTTTGGTATAGTAAATCCACAACTCAAGACACTATCAGATGACCAATATAATATTCACAAGAATAAAAGATGAAAATATCTTGCCTGAATTTGAAAGACATCTTGTTGAATTTGATGAAGCGTCTGAAAGGAATTGCGGGACAGAAGAAAACGATCCAGCCTCCAAGAAATCTGTCTTCAGTTTGCCAGCATATCGTATGAGATTACCATGCTCCAAGAGTGCACTTCTCAGCATCGATGATTCCTAATGGCATAGAACACATAAAAGGATAAGAGTTGAAAATATTTGACAAGTGAAGCAACAAACTCAAATGCTTTGTGCCAAGACAGAATGACAATAGCAGATCACGTGAAAATCAAATAAGTAGAAACCATGTGTTAACAGAATATGGTTTCAAGAGAGTTTTTAAATGGAAAAAATAAAATTGATGGTAATGTGTTTTATAACAGCATAGATTGTTGTAGTGTTCTTGAAAGAAATTAGAGGTACTTGATTGTTAGATATTTACAGCAAGGCCACATGTATAATAACCATAGCAATGCTTGTCATCAGGGCATTCAACTTCTGAAAGTGAATGATAATAATGTAATTGTTTTTGCACCATCATCCCAGTTCATGTTTTCAGCCGTAAATATTTGTTCTGGCCATACAATCCCTCTTTCAAACCTCAACTTCCAAACCTAAAAAGAACATCAAACCCTGACTGAAAAGCTTTTGTCTCTGATAAAACAATGCAAATCCAAAATCCTATTAAAACAAATCCACACACAAATGCTTATATGCTCAATACCAAAGCCCAGTTTCCTTCTTTCCAAAATCATTGACCTCAAAGACTTGGCCTATGCATCCCTTGTTTTTAATCAACTAACCAAACCCAATATTTATGCCTTCAATGTCATGCTTCGTGGGTTACCTACCCCATGGAAAAAGTATGATTTTTGTGTTGAATTGGATTACAAGTTCAAGTCTTTAGACCTGAAAGCAAATAATTTTACATACCCTTTTTTGTTTATAGCGTGAGGGAATGTTTGGGGTCTTGTTCATGGAAAGATTGGTCATTGTCTGGTGTCTAAGGCTGGTTTGGATGGTGATGAGTATGTGAATCATTCTTTGATTACATTGTACGCAAGGTGTGGTGAAACGGGTTTTGCACGGAAGATGTTTGATGAAATGGGTGACAGAGAATTGGTGTCGTGGAATTCGATGATTTCGGGGTATTCTAAGATGGGTTTTGCTAAAGAGGCAATGGGGTTGTTTATGGAAATGAGGGAGGAGGGGTTTGAGCCAGATGAGATGACGTTGATGAGTGTTCATGGGGCGTGTGGGGGTTTGGATTTGGGGAGATGGGTGGAGGGGCTTGTTTTGGAGAAGAAGATGGAGGTAAATTCGTATGTGGGGTCTGCTTTGATTGACATGTATGGTAAGTGTGGGGATTTGATATCTGCGAGGAGGGTCTTTGATTCAATGCCAAACAAGGATGTTATCACCTGGAATGCCATTATCACAGGGTAATTAGATCGGTAAATTTTGCTGCACCTTTTCTGTTACAAACAAATCAGTTCTTTTTCTTGCAGTTTGTTGACATAAAATTGCCATAATTTAGCTATTTAGTATTGTGGTTGGATCATTCTCGGGAGATTGGGTTCCATGCTAAATGAATAATTTTGTTTTGTACAGTTGTGGTCTTCAACCTCCTTGACCCTGGGAATATCTCAAAATTAAGCATTATGCGGAGAGCAAGTTGGTACACTGATTGACCAAACTGGGAGGATCGGCTAAATTCTACACCATGCTTCATGCTTCACTGGATATTTTATTTCCAGGTACCATATGTAATTGCTGTTACGTAGACCCTTCTGGGACAGTTACTGGCATCTAAAGTACTTTTTGTTGAGTTGAAAGGTTTTCTTGATGCGTGTGAGAAGTCAGGGTGTGGATCTTCTTAACTCCCCAATTGCTGAGAATTCTCTAAGTGCTCACAAGCTTATATACAAACAGTGAAAAAAATTTGAATTGATATTTGTGTTGTAATGTATTCCCTTTGATATGAAATATTTTTGGATGTGTTATAAATTTGAATTTATCATCCGTAAAAATCAAGTAATAATGTAATATACAAGGTATGAAGATTATGAGAAGTAAAACTTGTGGAATTGAAAAGCCCTCACTATATAAAAACCCACAAAACTGATTCTGAAAATACTTGCGGAATTAACTAATGAAGAAATTTAATTATTATATCACATAGAAGCTAAAAAGAAAAATAAAACACAAATCAAAATTATTACAACATCACTAAGATTGTCTTTAAACTTGTTGAAATCTTAAAACTAGAATACACAAGAAAACACCAAGTCTTAATACCATCTAGGCTATGAAAATCTAAACTTGGATAAAATGGGAAGATTTTCCACCAAAAAATAATAGCAATTGTTGATGCTCACCTCAATAAAGTGAAACCAAGCTCGTCGCCAATATGGATTTATGTGCAGAACTGCACATATCACCATCAGCACCATGATGTATGCAACCCCAAAGCTCACATAAAAAACCTCCATATCCATGAAGCCACCATTATCTTCATTGTTCGATGAAGTTGGCATTGGTGATGGTGGCATAGTTGCACCACATTTTTTAGATAGCGGTTCTCCACAAAGAAAAGGGTTGTCCTTGTAGCAGCTCTCCTCAAACGTGGCAAATTGTGCAACTCTTGCAAGAGTCTTGCCAGACAAATTATTGTGAGCCACATTGAAAACTTCTAAAAAAAATAGTTCAATAAGTTGAGGTGGGATTTCTCCATCCAGTTTGTTGTAGGAAAGATCCAAGCTCTCTATTTCCTTTAATTTTGAAAATGTTGGTGGAATTGGTCCAGTCAAACTGTTGTGCGAAAGGTTCAATGCCTTGATCTTATTGAGGTTTCCAATCTTAGGAGGAATCTTTCCTGTGAAATTGTTGCACGAGAAATCAATTGCTGTGAAGTACCGGATAATGCTGCCTATATAATAACGGGATGCATTCTTCGTTGTAAACTCTAAAGATTGTTGTGATGAGGACAAATAATCATAGGAATTATATAGTCGTGGGAAAGGATGAGTAGATATCATCCAAGAAAGGATGTTACCGGAAAGGTGGTTGTGAGATAGATCAATCAATGTTAATTGGTCCAAGCTACATAATTGAATTGGGATTTGACCTTCAAGATTGTTATAACTCAAAAGTAGAAATCTCAAGTTATATAGCCTATCAATCCATTTTGGAATACTACCAGTTAAATTATTATGGGAAAGATCTAATGTGAATATCTCAGAGGAGTCACAAAATGCCATTGTGATCGGCCCTTGCAACTTATTTCTAGACAAATAAACATGTCTTAATTTTGAAGAAGCGTTGAATCTAGGTGGTAAACGACCAAAGAAATTGTTCCCTGATAAGTCCAAGAATTCAAGAGAAGGCATATTCCATATCCATATAGGGATCTTCCCTTGCAAACTGTTGTTGGATAGGTCTAACACTTGCAGCGAACTAATGTTACCCAACGATAAAGGAATGCTTCCATTGAAACCATTATCAGACATCAACAAAACTTCTAACCTTGGCAAACGAGCTCCGATTTCTGAAGGGATTTGGCCTTGGAAGTGATTCATGGATATACTTAGGAATGACAAATTCACATGAGAATTATTTGGCAAGTAGAATGGACCCGAAAGAGAACAGTTTTCTAAATGAAGTTCTTGTAGATATGTGTTGTTCTCAATCAACCAATTTGGAAACTCTCCCTTTATTTGGATGTTTGTAAGATCCATATATTGTAGGTTCACTTGATGGTAAAGGAACTTGAAAAATGCTCTCGCACCTTGTCCATGACTGTTTAAATAGAGGGACTCTAACTGGAACTTTGGGCACAAATTATAATCATCTTCTTCTGTGAATATTTCATTACCTGATCCATCAAAATGCTTGAGTTTTGAAAGGTTGTATAATGGGCTCAATGATAAAGGGATCTTCAAGTGATTGGAAGAGAGATCTAGATGTTGAAGGGAAGTCAAATTTTCCAGACACGGAGGCAAGAAACCACTGAGATTATTGTGATACATATGTAGCTCTTGGAGATTATTTAAGTCACATAAACCTGATCACATTATAATTTTGAAAACAGATTTAAAACTTTGAGTTTCTAATAGAAAATATATAACATAAAAAGAGAGAGAATAAGAGTTATCAATCTTACCGATGGTTTGTAAGATACTGTTATTATTGAGAATATTGGAACTTAAATTTAAGAATTTCAAGTTCCTGAGATGAAGGAAGCCTGCCACACTCAAGAAATTATATTAACATAGAAACAATTAAAATTATAAAGGAAATGAAAGAGTTAAAAAGAAGCAGCTTGTAAAATGATTTGATTTCTAAATTTGGAATTTAATTCTCTTTCAGTAGTCAATTTGCTCTAGTAAGCAAATTGCTAATCAGTTGCTAGTTTTGGTGGTGGGCGTCACGTGGTTCTAGTCAATTATTGGTTGGGTAGTGTATTTTTTATGTTTTTTTTCTTATGTTTCTCGAGTTTTTTTATTTAATTGACTCATAATTAGTTACTATTTTTTTTTAATTTTCCATATTAATATTAAAAAAGAAAGGCTATACAAATAAAATAAAAGTTCAAGTTTAAAATATTATAATTTCATCAACCTATATCACACTACTATTTTTTTCATAATTGTTTTTTTAGAAAAAGCCATATTTTTTTAAAATGTAAGGAAATCATAAGTGAAACTATCAAAACTGATATTCTTAATTCCATATATATTTTTTTTAGAAAATGCTTTATTGACAAGATGTTTCTTTGGTAGAATTCAAGATGGTCTTAATTCCGGTCAGTTAATTATTTTATCAGCTAAGGAAAATGGGTTATATATTCTTTATCTACATTAAATTGATATTCTTTACAGAAAATAAATTTCTTCACGACATTAATTAGTGTTATTAACATTCTTCCTTAATTCTTTCTCTTTCTACAGATTGATATGACTTGGACCGTTGTCTCTCTCTAGATTGCTTTTTATATGTCATAGTAAATTTAGAAAATAATATTCTTTATTTTATAATTTCATATTTTGTAATCTATCAATATTTTCAAGATATTTAAAGCACTCAAGTTGTCTTTTTTTATGGTTTTGAAAATAATAATATCTTATAATATCAATCTATCAGTGTAAATTATTTTGATTGATCCACATATAAAAAGATAAAAAAAAGTCCACGTATATATAAACAAAATCTCCCATGATTTCTTTGTTCAACTCTCCTAAGAGGTTATTATATACAATAATTCCTTACTAATGAATTATGGCTAAAACAAACTAAAAAATGGAAACTAAAAAATGGGAAGGGAAATGTAGAAATTGTAGAGTCCAATTAAAAGAAGATTTTTGATATGTCTTATAAAAAGACAAAAAGAAAAACATCATTTTTAATTTATTCCCCTCCTAAAAATAGCACTCTCAATATAAGAAGTTACTTTTTTATTAAAGAAATTATTTTTTTTTATATTATCATTGTGTTTACATTACACTGAAATGAAATGGTGCTGAGAGAGGACCAAAATTAAATTGAAATATTGTTAATATTAAATGGATGGTAGACTTTTAGAATATTAAAAATTTCAATTGAGTTAATTTCTAAACTTGAGATTTAATTGTCTCTCCAAGACTTATTTAGCGGGTTGCTAAAACATGAAACATGAATTCTATATAGATATATCTAATTGTAGCGGGCAAAAAAAAAATTAGAAGGGTTAATTTACCTCTAGAAGGTACAGTGCTGCTGAGAGCAGACAATGATAGATTTTTTAGAAAAGGCAGTGCTCCAAAGCTTTGAAGGGAGTGTTCATCTATAGAACACTGGTCCAGATACAAACTTTCCAATGAGCCTAAATTTCGCAACTCTGTTTGTTCAAAAATAGCAAATTGAATTTTTGAATTAATCCCAAATATATAAACATCACTATATGTAAAATATATAACTTACCATCACCTAATTTTCTTCCTGTAAAATCATTGTTGTGTAGAAAAAGTGTCTTGAGGTTTGGGAATGCTCCTAATGATTGCAGTAACTGGGACATATTTCCATAGGTTGTGATATTTCCTAGATATAGAGTATTCAAGCTACTTGGACCTGCAAGTTAGTTAGGGAAGAAACGTATAATTAATATTGTATGGATATTATCTTCATTATGCTACCAGCCAGGTAGATAATGTGAATGTATTGCTAATTACCTCTTGAGACTATCAATTTGCTAATATTGTTGCCACCCAAACCCAAGTGCTTCAAGCTGCTCAAGGATTCTTGATATTTATCAAAAAATAAATTAATTAATTAACTACAAAATATAAATTGTGTTTTTTAAAATTAAATTTAATAGATAATTGTGTTAATTAAATTTAATATTTATAAAAATAATAATATATAAAAAAAACTAACCTTTCAAATCTATTAAACCTTCCAGTCTATTATAATCTAAATATAGTGTTTTAAGAGACGGAAGCCCCTCCACAAATGATAGAATACTGTTATTGAAGCTATTATCTTCCAAGGCAAGGATCTTCAAATTGCTCAATTTCTGTAACCCATAACCACCTATATATATATAAAAAAAAAATTAAAGACTTGATGTAAAGATTAAAAATATATATTATTGGAGTAATTTAATTATTGATTGATCAAGAGGCCTGTAATTGTTAGAGTGACTTCATGTAAAGAGGTTGATACGGTGAAAGTGAAAGTAAAAGGAGTAATTGTTAAAGTAATGGTACAATTTGATGATTATAATATTTGTTGTGGTTGGATTAATAATGTAAGGAATCAAAGAACACCTTATTACTATATTTTCTTCGATGATGAATTACTGTGGAGAACCAAAATGATACTAATTAGAAAACACCTTATTTGATTAATTCTAAAAAAATAAAACTAATATAAATATTTTGTAATACTTAAGAGAGCAAACCTTTCTTCTCAACCCAACCAGCTATACGATTATCCATCAAGATGAGACTGTTGAGTTGTTGAAAAGGAAGGAACAAGGAGACATTTAAGTACCAATCTCCCAGTTCCTGATTCCTTACGCTCCAAAGATAGAGTCCGGTGACTCGGTCTGTTCTGCTGCTGCAGACAATACTTTCCCATTCACAACAGTGGGCGTCGCCTTTTCTCCAGGAGGGAAGGGAGGTACCATTGGGATAGTTAAGAGAATCTTTGAGGTGCAACAGAGCGATCCTCTCTTCCTCCAAGCAACCAAGAGGCAGCCATCCTTGCAGCGAAACCGTTATCACTAACACCGTCAACACCTGAAGGAACAGCCCCATCTTAATTAATATCAACTATTACAATATTAATTGTTGCAAATGGCAGCGAGGAGGTTAAGGCTTTTATAGAGGACTTCACGGACCCATGCCGTGCAAAAAACTGCATTTTTTGCTGCAAAATAAATTTAAATTTCCAACGCTGTTGTTGTGGTCAATTTTTCCATCTAAACTGCGGTAAATGTTGATGTTTCGACACCAAATTCTTTAATTTCCAACTCAAATTCAAATTTTATTTTTATTTTTAAAAATATTTAAAAAATATTTTTTTAAAAAAATCAAATTTTATTCTATTTTTATTTTGGAACACAGTACCATATTCAGGAAAATTTTATCAAGGAAGAAGATATTCAGAGAATGACAGAAAATAAATCAAACCAGAGCCATAGAATTAGAAACCAAAAGATGGACCAAATTTGTCTTTACAAGAGCCATTTTAGTGGTGAGGCAAAAACTTGATGGAAAGATACTTATTTATTCATCAAAACAATTATTTATTTTGGAGGAAAACCAAGCTCAATTTCATTTGATGAATGTCACACCATAAAAAAAAAACAAGAAAAAAGTATTTAATTGATATAATAATAATAAAAAAAATCTAATAAAATGGATGGCATTTGAATAGCTCTGAATGTTTACATGCCTTATCTAATAAAAGCAGGTGATGTTCTTTTCTCCAGCTGTAAATGGATGGAGACATCAATACCAAAAACATAGACAAAAATTGTTTTTTTTCATTTTGAATATTTATATTCACAAAATCTAATCAATAAAATATCTTTATTAGTTCAATGATGTTATAGTTAACTCTTTTTTAGATGAGTTTGAATTGATTTTATTTTATTTTTAATTTCTAAACAGTAAAGATATGTAAAAT
>Ga0325400_1000261_pt1 | contig 36190 bp, 18 predicted proteins | sample PopdelMetagenome_2_FD_205662 | JGI IMG/M metagenome (GOLD analysis project Ga0325400, IMG submission 205662) | Populus deltoides microbial communities from Bellville, Georgia, United States - Xylem-PdKOR-R1 | ecosystem: Host-associated > Plants > Phyllosphere > Stem > Wood/Secondary xylem...
TAGGTAGTTTGGGGACGTAATTGAAGTTACCAAGAACGAATGATGCGAACCTATCGACCTCCTCCTACTCGTACATCCTTGCTTGCATTGCAAATTGACACCACACTCAGCACTGGTTTTTCGTTTTTCATAAGAATGATTATTAAGGTTTTGAGAAATCTGGTTTAGTTGCTCACAAGGAAACGGCATCACTATAATTTTACTCTTGACCAAGATCTCTAGATTGTCCAATGGTGTTAGGTGAACATTCGCCTTTTTTTTTTTCCCAGGCAAAATGATGTGAGATTCACCAGAAAACCATCAAGCATTCTTTAATCCACATGCATTTCAGTCACAGTTTTTCCCTCAATGGTTCTAGGGTTCATGCCTTTCGGGTCTTGAAAAATGGATTGCCAGCCCAGACCACTCCACTTAACAACAGGGAAGAAGCTGGTTTCCAAGAGCAAAATCAATCTCAAGAAGAGAAGTTCCTAGACATGCCATGAGTGACTGCATGCAAGAGTTAAGACACATTAACTCTGCAAGGAAAATGAAGAATTACAGGAGCCAGGAGGGGAGGGGACCCTCCTGTGGACCGTGGGCAGTGGGATTTAAGAAAAGCTTGTAAAGCAGAAGTTATGTCGCTCTCAGCCCTTCTGCAGTGTGTAGCAGCAGCAGCAGCACCTCACACCTTCCTTTATTACACAACCCACCATTCCACCTACTCTCCTTTATTGCTTTTCTCTCTCTTTCTTTGCTTATCCCATGGCTGCCCATTTGCCCTCAACCATCTCTTCGGTCTTTTATTAGCTGAAAGGGAAGTCCCATTGCCTCTTTTATTATGTCCTCGAGATTTGGACATATGTTTTGTTTACATGGAAGCCATTTTTTTGTTTTGCTTCTTTCGCCGAAGAAGACTGCGTCTACATTTTGCTCCGTTTCGACCTAGGGACGCAAGTCACGCAAGAGGAAATTGCTGTCCTAGATTCTCTATCAATCTGCCAGAATTATCACAGCAACTATATAATACATTACATTACATTAAAAAAAAAAACAGATAAAATGATGAAGTGTTTGAGAGTTTGTTATTTTTTAAAGTATTTTTTGTTTGAAAATAAATTAAAAAAATATTTTTTTATTTTTAAAAAATTAATTTTAATATTAATATATTAAAATTATTTAAAAACATAAAAATTATTTTAAAAAAATTAATTATTTTAAAAAAACTATTAAAACACAAAAACATATATAATATTAAAAAAAAAAGCCCACTTGGGTCGTAATCATACATTCACATTTTTCTACAGCTTTTTTTTTTTCTAACAGTGAAAAGGACTACGTGTAAAAGCCACGTAGGACAGCCCATCCACCTAATGTAAAGAGACACGTGTCCATAAACCTCATTAAATAGCCCCCACCTGCTAACCAGGTCCACTCTCTCTCTTCTCTTTCCCGTTAATAAAAACGCCAACTTCATTACGACTCTCTCTCTCTCTTTCTCTCTCAGTATCCACAGCTCAAACACCAACACACCCCTTAACCAAACTCTCTCTCTCTCTCTCTCTCTCTCTCTCTCGCTTCCCTGTGCGTCTGGACGGCAACTCTCACCGGAACCCTAACTTTTTCACCAGAATCTGGTGAACCATCTTCAGCGTTCACTCAGCTTCAAATGTGCTAGCTTTTTGCAACTTATTTTGTTCTCAGATCAACTGTTTGCTTGCTTCAAGTTTTTATCCTTTTCTTCTTTGTGAAACTTGAACCCTAAAAGTTGTTGCCTTGTGTAGGAACATTTCTGGGTTTTGGTCACTAGGGAGAAATACAACATAAGGAGTTTTTGGGATAAAGGGGTGTCTCATTTTGCTGAATTTAATCCTTTGTCTATTCTAGTTGTCTCTCCTCTTCGAATCTAGCCGTTGAAAAGGAAAGAAAAGAGCCCATTTTTTCCACTTTAAGCCAATAATATATCACTGGTTTTTCTTAGCTTTCCCTTTGTTTTCTATCTCCATCTAAGTTTCAATGGGTTGTAGTGCCTTTTGAGTTTCTTGATCAGAATTAGCAATGTTAAGGGCAAAAGAGTTGCTAAACTTATTAGTGTTCTTGGTTTTAGCTTTTCAATGTGTGAGATCCCTTAATCCATCATTAAATGATGATGTTTTGGGTCTAATTGTGTTTAAAGCAGACCTTCAAGATCCAATGAGAAAGCTCTCATCTTGGAACCAAGATGATGACACTCCCTGCAACTGGTTCGGTGTCAAATGCAACCCGAGATCCAACCGGGTTGCTGAGCTCACTCTTGATGGGCTCTCTCTATCAGGTCGGATCGGCCGTGGCCTCTTACAGCTCCAGTTCCTCCACAAGCTCTCTCTATCAAGGAACAACCTTACTGGTAGCATCAATCCTAACCTTACTCGCCTTGAAAACCTTAGAATCATTGATTTGAGTGAGAACAGCCTCTCCGGGACAATATCGGAGGACTTTTTCATGGAATGTGCGGCTTTGAGGGATCTTTCTTTGGCTAATAATAAGTTTTCAGGGAAGATTCCAGGTTCTTTGAGCTCATGTGCTAGTCTCGCATCTATAAACTTGAGTTCGAATCAGTTTACTGGGTCATTGCCTGCAGGGATTTGGGGTTTGAATGGATTGAGGTCACTTGATTTGTCTGGTAATTTGCTGGATGGTGAGATTCCCAAAGGGATTGAAGTTTTGAACAATTTGAGGAGGATTAACTTAAGCAAGAATCGGTTTAATGGGGAGGTTCCAAATGGGATTGGAAGCTGTTTGTTGTTGAGGTCTGTTGATTTCAGTGAGAATATGCTTTCTGGGCACATTCCAGACACAATGCAGAAGCTTGGCTTGTGTGATTATTTGAGTTTGAGTAGCAACATGTTTACTGGCGAGGTTCCAAACTGGATTGGTGAACTGAATCGCCTGGAGACTTTGGATCTTTCTGGGAATAGATTTTCGGGTCAGGTTCCAATTTCAATTGGGAAACTTCAATTATTGAAGGTGTTGAATTTGTCTGCAAATGGTTTAAGTGGGAATTTGCCAGAATCTATGGCCAATTGTGGAAACCTTTTGGCTTTGGATTTTAGCCAGAATTTGCTGAGTGGTGACCTTCCTACGTGGATTTTTGGTTCAAGGTTGGAGAAAGTTTTGCATTTGGAGAATAAGCTTAGTGGAAAATTTAGCTCTGCTCCAAAGCTTCAATTCCTGGATTTATCACACAATGATTTTTCTGGCAAGATTGCATCTTCCATCGGGGTTTTAAGCAGCTTGCAGTTCTTGAATCTGTCAAAAAACTCTCTCTTTGGTCCTGTTCCGGGAACTTTTGGAGATTTGAAGGAATTGGATATTCTTGATTTGAGTGATAACAAGCTAAATGGTAGCATTCCTACGGAAATTGGAGGAGCTTTTGCTTTGAAGGAACTGAGACTGGAGAGGAACTCACTGTCGGGGCAAATCCCAGATTCAATAGGGAACTGTTCTTCATTAATGACTTTGTAAGCTCTCTTTGATCAATCTGTTTTGTTTTTTGTTTTCTTATCCTTGTTCAATTTGGTAGCCTAGAGTTAGATAAGTTCATAAATCTTGTTTCAATTTCTCTTTATCAAACAGTTAGAAACATATTTTTCTGCGTTGTTAAGATCTCAAATTCTTCATAAAACACGACAGTGGCTGCTGTAGATACCTTTATTGTTAGGGTTGGTGGTGTTTAAGTTTGAAGATTATACAGTCTCTAGATTATGATTTTGGACTCTTATCAATTATTTGTTAGAATTTGAATTTGTAGCTGCTTATTGCTTAAACTAAAAGGATGTGATACTTTCGTTTGTGTTTCATTGTTATATGATGTCTACATTCTAAAACACGAAAAGATCCTTGTCCTTTGACCCTTGCTTCTCTTTTCCTGAAAAGTTAATATTGGTTGAAGCTGGCATAATGTTTTCATTAGTTTAACTAGCTTTCTCATTCTTGTTTTTCTGTTTCTTTCAATGATGTAGAATCCTATCCCAAAACAACTTGGCTGGAACAATACCTGCAGCAATAGCAAAACTTGGAAACCTAAAAGATGTGGACCTGTCTATAAACAGCCTCACTGGCAGCCTACCCAAGCAGTTGGCAAATCTTCCCAATCTCATGTCCTTTAACATTTCCCACAACAATTTGCAAGGTGAACTACCTGCAGGAGTTTTCTTTAACACTATATCACCTTCATCTGTCTCTGGAAATCCATCCCTTTGCGGCGCTGCAGTCAATAAGTCTTGCCCTGCAGTCCTTCCCAAACCCATTGTTCTCAATCCAAACTCTTCTTCTGATTCTACTCCGGGCTTGCTCCCTCAAAATCCTGGTCACAAAAGAATCATTCTAAGCATATCTGCTCTCATTGCCATTGGTGCTGCTGCTGTCATTGTTGTTGGTGTGATTGCCATCACCGTGCTTAATCTCCGTGTTCGGTCATCAACATCTCGATCTGCAGCTGCTCTCACGTTATCTGCAGGTGATGGCTTTAGTGATTCTCCCACTACAGATGCCAACTCCGGAAAACTTGTCATGTTTACTGGAAAGCCTGACTTCAGCACAGGAGCACATGCTCTGCTCAACAAGGATTGTGAACTTGGGAGAGGTGGGTTTGGAGCAGTCTACCAGACTGTCCTCAGAGATGGCCATCCCGTTGCAATCAAAAAGCTCACTGTCTCGAGTCTTGTCAAGTCTCAAGAAGATTTTGAAAGAGAAGTTAAGAAATTGGGGAAAATCAGGCACCAAAACCTTGTGGCACTCGAAGGTTATTACTGGACTCAATCCTTGCAGCTTCTCATATATGAGTTTGTCTCTGGTGGTAGTTTGTATAAGCATCTGCACGAAGGATCAGGCGGTCATTTTCTGTCATGGAATGAGAGGTTCAACATAATTCTAGGGACTGCAAAAAGCTTGGCTCATTTGCATCAGTCTAACATTATCCACTACAACATAAAATCAAGCAATGTCCTTCTCGACAGTTCAGGTGAACCGAAAGTAGGTGATTTTGGCCTAGCAAGGCTGTTGCCAATGCTAGACCGTTATGTTTTAAGCAGCAAAATTCAGAGTGCGCTTGGCTACATGGCACCAGAATTTGCCTGTAGAACAGTAAAGATAACTGAAAAATGTGATGTGTATGGTTTTGGGGTTTTGGTTCTGGAGATTGTTACTGGCAAGAGACCTGTCGAATACATGGAAGATGATGTGGTTGTGCTTTGTGACATGGTTAGAGGAGCACTGGAGGAAGGCAGGGTGGAAGAATGTGTCGATGGGAGGCTCATGGGGAATTTCCCAGCAGATGAGGTGGTTCCAGTTATGAAGTTGGGTTTGATTTGCACATTGCAAGTTCCATCAAACCGGCCAGACATGGGAGAAGTAATTAATATATTAGACCTGATCAGATGTCCTTCAGAGGGACAAGAGGATTCAGGGTGAACATGAATCATATTAAGAAATTAAGAGATGGGATTTATAACGGGGTTATCCGGGGAAGAGGAATCCGGTTTATTCAATTAATCAATGAGGAGAAATTCAGTTGTTGGGAGTTCTTTTTTCCTTTTGTTTTGTATTGGTTCTTCTCCTGAATTGTTTTAGTTTATGTTTGTGGTTTCTTCTCGATGTTACTGTTAGATTACCGGATTCCTTTTCACCGGGCTCTAATATAGGACCCCTTTGGATATCGTGTCACTCGGTTGTTACTAATTCTTCTGTACTGCATTTTGTATCGTGATTTTGTTTCTAGTTGTGAGCTGATGGTAGAAATGGTTCCTGACTAATTTCACAATCTTTAGCTCATGAAACTTAAGTGCATTCGAGGTGTTTTTGAACACTTTGGTTGATTGAGCTTGTACAGTTGTTTTTCCTTGCTATAAATCTTGCTTTGATATCGATAGCAGACCAATGCGCCTTTCGGGTCTTGTGGTTTGGTGTTGTGCTTTCAAGTTTCAAGCCTTAGTGACCAGCTATTGAATCATCTCCCTGAAGGAAAAATGCCACATCAGTAAGAGAAGTGGGCAAAAAAGCTGCTCTTCTAGTTCAAGCATCGGTCCCAGCACAGTAGCAGGTAGCATCTTCAAGATATAGATAGCAGAATGCAGATCCCTGGCATATGTAGGGAACTCCCGTTGGTGCGGACAAAGCTGTGACTGTGCTAACAAAATAGCAGCTCCCCATCACTGCTTCTGCCTGCTCTTTGTGGTTATAGTTTTGCACTGTTCTTAATCCCAATCCCACCTGACCCGAAGATAGTAAAAACGTAAAATCCATCAAGGCTAATCCCGATTCTTACAATGCAGGAAAGGTCAACAGGTTGATTGAATAAATTCACAAGTTTTTCTTATTTTCTTTTACTTGGCAAAGGGCAAATATGACTCTCAACATCCCGAATAAAGAATGCTTGTTTCGCATAGTATCAAAATCATGTGTTACCAATGATAGCAAGGGTGGAGGCATTAAAATGCTTTCTTTACAAGTCAAAAGTGTCCTAGAGACGCCGAGGACTCGAAAAGATTCTTAGCACCCACTTTGAAGCAAGTAATCTTAGTGCTCAATTGAATAACAGGAAGAGGCACAGGAAAACCTAAAAAAAAAACACGAAGACAAAAGGGAAAGGTAGGGCAACAGCTAGAAAGAAGCAAGGCCCTAGAAATAAAGAGTGTCAAGGTATGGGAATAGAATATTGCAGCACAAGATGATGCTGTCGGAATAGAAGCATTCTTTTTAAAATGTTGGATTTTGACAACCAATGCCTTCAGTTGTTCATAATCAACTTTGTTTAAATGGGTTATTTGTTCCTTTCCTCTTGGATTTGTCTTCATTTCAACACAGCTAATCTCACATGGGTCTTAACCTTTTCTTCCATTCCTTTTCCCCTTCTCAATAACCGCGATTCACCTTTAAACACACCCATCTTTCACCCTCTGGGAAGAACAACCTTTTCTTGTACAAATTTGGACAGCCATGTGCAGAGCATAGGAACCAGTGTGCTGTCCCTACTCTGCTTAGTGGAGTCAGCCTTAAGGTTCTATAAATGATGCTGGGCCCAAGAGAACCACCTCATGCTCGTAGGAACACTTTTTTATCTTCAAGCAGCAGCGCATGGGGTCCTTCACAATCGTGTTTCTTGTCCAAGGATGGAATATCTAAGCCTCTTAGCCATGGAAGTGACAGCTTGAAATACCCACTTCTTCTTTTCTTGCTGTACTTGTGAATTGCCTTACCACAGTATCTCCATTATCAAAAGATGTCTGTTTAGTATTATCATACATGCACATGCAGCCCATCCATACCCTTCCACGCTTAGCTACCTCTGCCCTAGGCACTGCTTCTTTTCGTTTGCTCCTCCAATCAAGGCTCCAATCTTACCTTTATTGTAAGAGTGTTTAATTTAACAGCAACGAGTGGCAGCAAAACCATCATCCTGTAATCCATGGAAAAGAAATAAAACAAAATACATCAAAAGAGCAGAAAGCATCATTTTGTTGAGACACGCATATAAAATAATTTGCCCTCGCATGGCATGCATTCCTAATTCAACTCTAATGGATCAGTTACATAAATATATTGGTTAAGCTATGAATATAATCTACCTATGATTTTTATTTAGCTGTGATAGAACTACATCTAACTATTCAGAATTATTTTTATTATAAGTCTGACTACATCACTAACATTCATAAAATATATTTAAATTTTTTTTCATAAAATTATAGTTTTTATATGTAATAGTCTGTTAATTTATATAATTGAATCAATTGGTTGACCTTGAGCTAGTGGATTAACAATAAGATTTTATGTTTTAATATTGGTATTTTAAAGCTTGAAAATGTAAAAATATACTATTTTATATAAAAAAAAACAATTTCTAATAATATTATTCTGTCAAAATATAAAAACATGCTACATTCCTAATTTTTTTTAAAATAATGTTATTATGTGAATATACATGATTGGATTGCTACGCGGGAAGGAGTCAAGTGCCCTTTCAACAAATGCTCACTTGAAATGAAGTGCGATTTTGCAGCTTTTACAGAAACTATCGTCCAAGAGTTAAAAGAAAATAAGGTGTCCAAAGCCATCATCAGGGAAACTTCTTCAAAACAAAAGAATGTGTTAAATAACTAATTTAATTTAAAATTTAAATTATTAGATGAGGTTTAAATATGATTTATATTATTTTTTAATATATCTTTTTAAGTGAAAGTTATTTGAATTTAAAACTTGTACAGATCTACACTACGTTGTACTTAATTTTTATCAAATAAATAAGGATTATAAGATTTGAACTTATGACTGCTTCAAAAAATGCTTTTGCTACTTTTTTTTTTTTAATTGCTGCTACTTTTCTACTATTTTTACAAGATGTTAGAACTATTGTGAATTGTAAGGTTGTTGGTGCTGATGGAAAAGAGTCTATTGAAGTGAGTGTTTATTGGTTATAGTCAGAATTCAGCGGTGACAAGAAATCGAGAGGTTGAATAGTAGGAGATTTAAGAGACTAGTGTTTTTCTTCTTCTCTTTCCCCCTTTTTTTTTCTTTTCCTTTTTCTTTTGATAGCTAGGTATTATTTTTTCAAGAGTGTCCTCTCAATCTTTGTGTGTCTTCTATTTTTATTGCCTGTGATTCTCTGTAAAATAGAAAAAACTAAAATGAAAAAAATATTATTAGGCAATTAAATTGTTTCCTAATTATCTAAATTTTCTCTTTTTAATGTGTAGTATCTCTTTCAATAATTTTTTTAATTTTCATTGATACTCCAATTTATTTTCTTTTCCTCTTTTACATAATCTCCCATTATTATTTTAGTTCCTAATCACCTTAGTCTCTTGTCCTTTTTTCCTTTTCTTTTACTCCATAAACTCATTTTTCTTTCTTTATATATATATATATATCATAAAAAATAAAAATAAATAGAAAAATTAGGGATAAAAAATAAGTTATGAAAAATTCATTTTCTTTACAATATTTACAACATAAAAACATTGGAGAACTCAATGTCCTTTGAATTTGTATAATAAGTTTTTAAATGAAAAAAAAATAACACAGGAAAATTAAAATGGATCCCAATTATTAGGTGATAAACCTTAACATGAAATCTAAATGGGTTTAAATTATTTGATGTCCAACCTCAGAATCAAGTCTAAAAGAAATTTAAACTGGTACAAATTGTTAGATGACCAACCTCAATGTGAGAATTAATAAATGAGTCTAAATTGTTAGTTGATCAACCGTCATATGAGAATTTTAAAAATGAGTCAAAATTATTGGGTGACTAATCTCGACATGAATTTTTTTTAAAAATAGATTAAAATTATAAGGTGACCAACCATGATTTGAAATTCTAAAAAATGGTTAAAATTATTAGATGACCAACTTCAACATAAAAAAAAAGTCAAAGGAAAATTGTCATTAGACTAATAGATTTAACTTTGAAATGGAGTGTTATTTGAGAGAAGATTGTCATCGAATTAGTTGATTTCTTAAGATAAAAGTGCCATCATATTGGTGGGCTTTAAAAGAAAAATATCATCTAATTGGTGGATTTTTTTAAAACGAAGTTACCACCAGATTGATGGTTTTTAAAAGGAAAAGATCGCCGAGATGGATTATTAGGCTTTTAAAAAGGAAGTTATCACTAGATTGGTGATCCTTAAAGAAAAATGACATCAAATTATTGGGCTTCTTAAAATAAATATGCCATCAAATTGGTTAGTCTTTTGAAAAATAAAAGTTGCCATGAATCAATAAGCTTATTTAAAAATACAATCGTGACTGATAAGTTTAAAAGTGATTCAATCGAGAGAGGTGACTAATAAGTCAATTGTTATGAAATTTAATAATGGTGGGTTAAAATTATTAGGTGACCAATCTTAACATGAAATTTAAAATGAGCTTCCTTAATGAAATGTGTGAACTTCCTCGCATCATTTTAAACCTTTATTGTAGATCATACAATTGATCACAATATTAGGCTCACTTATTCATTTAAATTTGATTTCTAAGCGATTAAGTTATAAGATCTTTTATTTTTGATGTTGTCAATGATTTTTATATTTGAAGTTTTATTTGTCTCTTAAAATTACCCTTAAGAGCAGCTTAAATATATTTATTCGTCTTTGCTCACTTTTCATCATAACAAAACTATTTCCTCTACCTTTTAATACTTAAGATGAAGTTCTCCAAATTATCATTTATCTATTGTCATTTTCATGGATTCATACGAACAGAATTACACCCCCAAACTAATCTAGCTATATTTTTTTTTGGAAACCAATGTGAGACATATATGCATTGTTATCATTATTTTTATCAAGAACTTTAGAAACTAAGTTAAATGAGAAAAATTGTATTGTAAAACAATTTATTTTTGCATCTTTCATGTTTTAGGACCAAGTCACAAACCTTAATGATTGTATTTGTATAAGTATTTGTATAAGTACAATCATTGAAATGAAATCATTGAGATATTAATTCAAAAGTGTTTTTACCGAATGAAAAAAAAATTGATTTTTTAGTCAAAAGTTAGAAACACATCATTCAAATGCTAAGATGCAATCTTGGGTGTTTTTGTTGGTATACAATGAAATGAATGCTGGTTGAAAAAGAATGGTTATCCTAAGACGTAGTTGCAACTGACTCAAATGAATTCTTTGATAAATGAAGCGTTATTTTGGATAAAAAAGGTTTGATGTTAAAAAAAAGTTTTGGCTTTAAAAAATGGAAGACACATTGCTTTACTTTATGTTGATTTCTCATTCATTGGTGAAAATTCATGATTCAAGGTCTTAGAAAATGATATGCAGCAACTAATTAAGTCATGATTTTGTTTAATAAACATCTTTCTTCTTTTTAAAGGCTAAAGGCTTATCAACACCAACAAATTGCTTTTGATCAGAAAGGATTTTGAAAGCACATAATATAGGTTAAGGTTTATGTCTATGAAAAAATAGAATATATAAAGGTCAAATGGTGTTTATGGGTGTAAAGATATATGTCATTTATTCAATCGTGAAGACCTTTTAAGCTTGTTGCCTTAATTTTGATATTTTAGTGATCGATGTCATGTCAATTTCAATTCTTTAAATTCTATCTCATTTTTCTGACATTGATATTTGGTCTTTAATTATGGACTTTGTGCCATAATTAGAGACATTTATGAGAGCTTTTTTTATTCCTTTTCTTTTGCTAACTTTTCTTTCCTTTTATTTGGAGAATTTCCGCCACTTGCCCCCACTATAAGAGGTGATCCTAATCTGGGTTATTATTTAAAAGATATTTAAGGCTTAAAATAGGACTGCAATGTATATGTTTTATTTATGAAAGATATACCAAAGACAACTTTTCTTTATCTCAAATCCAAGTTTGCCATGTTAATAAATATTAGCCTTATTTGAAACCATTATTTAATAGGAAAACCATGAGGTTAACTTTAAAGAAAAAATAACGGGATCATGACACAAATGTATACTATTTATCAGATCATTTAGTTCTCATCTTAGGTATAATATAAACAAGATTTCTCCATTTAAAATTTTTAAGACTAGAAAGGATAAGAAGAGGGTTTGAAATAACATTTTACCCTTTTAAGACTCATTGGAAAGGCAATATATTTTAAGATTAAAAAAGGAGAGATTAGTAAAATTTTACCTTCTCAAGTTCATCGGGAATAGAAAAGGATATTTTAGGATTTAGAAAGAGAGATTGCCTCCAGCATTTTACATGACATGTCTCAAAATTTCACCAATGAATTTGTTATTATATTTTTATCAAATTTTACTTTTACATAAACATATATTAATTTCAGAACAACAATTGGACCTAAAAATCACACTTCATTAAAAAATACAAAGTAACTCCATAACATATGAAAAATGTTAGAACTACTAAAAACAAAAAACAATAGTGGTAGCACATACTGGAGACACGCTGGGTGATCGAGTTGGACTGCGAGCATTTCCGACACACGTCAGTGGGGTTAAAGAGGTAAATGAATAGTTATGTAGGTTACTATATTAGTTTAATATGCCTTGTAGCAAATTAGTTGGTTACATATGACATTATTATATTAATGTAAATACATATTTATTATTAATAAAGACTTAATTTATCTTTAATATTCATATAATATTAGATTAATAAATCCAGAGTAAAGATAAAGTCCATAAGACAAAAATGCTTTATAAAAGGGAATTATAAAGTTGTTATAATTATGTGATTTTTATTGCATCAAATCATTGTTTCTAAAATATTCCTAGTCGATGCTCTCTTAAATATTGGACATTTATTAGAGTCGTAAAGACTGATATATATTATGTTTTTCCTTTATGAAAGGAAGTAGTTGTTCTCATAAGCTGAGGTATAAGGAACACCTAGAACTAATATGTAAGTACTTGTTATAAGACATGTACACTAAACTGACCTACATGAAAATTTTATATGGAGAAATCTCCTATATTCATGGCTCACGTGATGGTTGTAAAAGTGATTCTTAGATTTGAGATCACTATAACATCTTATATAGAGAATGTTATGCTTTGATTCTGTTACATGTTATCTTAATCGAGCTAATGAAAGGGCAAACATTGAGCATACCATAAATTATATGAAGGTGCTTGAGTAATTAAGAGGGGATTCATCATCCTAGGTGAATTAAAAAAAATATCCATCTATTCTCAAATAGTATTAACAAAGAAATCCTTACTCAATGTGTAATGAGATTTGAAAAGAGTTTGAAATCTTATTCAAATGATCAGTGACTATTATATAGAGAATAAACATGATTTAGCATGACAGACATACTCCATGCTCTAATGTTAAATTAAAACATTATTGATGAAAGAATATTAATTATACCGAGAAACCAATCGCTGAAAGGTTAAGTCAAACCACTAAGTACTTTTCTAATATTTGAGGGATCATGACACATTGCTAAACGATGCACCTGATCTTCAAATATAAATTAATCAATTATTGAACTAATAATAAATTAAATTTTTTAATTTATTTATTTTGATCTATAATTTATATTTGAACCAACATATTAGGAACCTAATGGGTCACACACATTAAGAACCATTAGTTAAACGATGCACCTGATCTTCAAATATAAATTAATCAGTTATTGAACTAATAATAAATTAAATTGTTTAATTTATTTATTTCGAATTATAATTTATATTTGAGCCAACATATTAGGAACCTAATGGGTCACACACATTAAGAACCATTAGTTAAAAATTAAACTGAGATAATTTAATTAAGTATGACTTGATTAAAATATATTTTAGAAATTAAGAAATAGAATATAATTAATATAAGGATTATATTTGTAGACCTAAAAAAAGTAAGGGCATGATTGATTAATTTTTAAAATTATCCTGAATTAATATATGAATATTATTCCGGAGAAAAATTGATATTTTATCAATTTATAGGATTTTTCGGATTTTTCTATAAATAGTAACCTGTATGTCTCTTATCTTATTTGAAGAGTGGTTGTCTATTAGACAGAAAAACTATGTAAACACAATATTAGAACTAACACTCTAGGCATAACAATCATTAATATAGAGATTTAGAAGATTTTTTTAGGGTGATTCATGTGGATTATCATTGAAGTCCGGACAACCGGATAACTTATAGTTTGTAATATTCTAGCTTTTAAAAAATTATTTAAAGCTGAAAAAAATTAGATTTTTAAGTAATAAATTTTTAAATAACTCTAAATTTATCTAACGAAATTCTAGAAACTCCTGAATAATTTTATTTTATAATTCTGTTGTAATTATGATATACGTAACCAATATCATTTAAAGATGTCCCCATATTCGTAGGCTGAACAGTAGTAGGAGATTTAGGGGACTAATTTTTTTTTTGCTAGCTAGGTATTATTTTGCAACAGTCCCCATGTTCGTACGTGTCTCCTATTTATATTTGCTGAAACCCTCCACAAAACAGGAAAAAAATAAAAAATAATGTTAGTTAATTAAATTATTTTCTACTTGATTACAGGTTTCTAATTAATAAAACTTTCTTTTTTTGATTTAATGTGTATGATCTCTTTTAATTATTTTTTTAATTCATAATCACCTTAGCTCCTTGTTCTCCTTTTCTTTTTATTTCATTCCCTAAACTCTTTTATATTATGTATATTTCATGAAGATAAAATTAAATATATATATCATCTTGAAATATATCAAAATGGTATTTTTTTATTTTTTTAAAATTAGCACATCAAAATCATTCAAAACATAAAATTTTTTTAATTTTTAATAAAATGTTTTTTTTAATTTTAAAAAAATACAAATTAACCCTCGATTCTAAACATTCTTATTATAATAGATGGTGGTTGTGATGAGCCGTGGTGGTGTGTTAGATGAATATTATAAGTTGTAGTGTCAAGAAAAATATCTACCCTTCTCCACGAGGTTAAAACATTTTTATTTGCGAGGTTAAAACATTTTCTCCTTTTTCATGATATTGAAATATGTTTATTCAAATTAATACTAATTAGGAGTGTTTATTTTACATTGAAGAATAGAGGAAAATATTTTCCATGAAATTATTTTCTAAAAAAAAAAAATCAGACTCTTAAAATGTGAGTTTAATTATATGTGCTGAAAAATTAAAATGTCAAATTTAATATGAAATCTCAGATTTTATAATAATTTTTGTAAGTTTGAAAACCACACCATGCGAGTACACCAGAGAGAGAAATGCATTTTCTACAGGGACTATGATTGAGTGTTCTAACTCTTGAAAAACAATTGTTGATTCAAGCTGATCCGACTAATAAGAAAAGACCATCTGTTAAAGTTGGATCCGAATATTTATTTTAAGGATATTTTATTTAAAATAAATTAATTTTGTTTACATGATTAGCTAATTTAATTTATTTTAATTAATACAAAACTAAACATTTAATACAACCAACCCTCCATTTAAAAAGCAATTACAATAATTAAAAAGCCAGAAATAAGAAAAATAAGGAGAATTTCCTCTTCATAAACGTATTTTCTGAACAAAAATCAAGAAAAAAAATAATATTTCCTAGTGGATTAAAATAAAATATAAACAAATTCGTTTCATGTACCAAAACTGTTTTTCATTTATCTAATTTTCAATCTGCTTCCACATTAACTCAAGCACTTATCTTGAACACTAAATTTTGACTTTCTGACTTTTCTACATGTAACGTCTCTGTAGTGTTTCTTTTTCCATTTTCATGGACAATGGAAAAGCTATACCTGTATTATTTCCCTAATCATCCCAATCTTTGCGCCCTTCTTCTGCATCAGAGTTCCTGGAAGCGATGACATCTGATAAAACATTTGCTGTTTGATGTCCATTTGGCTGTTTCACCTCCTTTATTTCATCCCAGTCATCATCCCACCCTTCATCCCACCCTTCAGTTGTTTCCACATTATTAGCTGAATGGGAGTCTGGCCGCTCCATTTCAAGTTCCTGATATGGGACTCCATCAACATGCGAGCTTTTTAGAAACCAGCAGCAGGCACATGCCCCTCCAGATATCAAAGCTATCAAAAACAAGTAGGCTCCGTATTTGGGGGACAAATAGGTGCCATGTCCAAAGAACGGCTCATATTTGACTTTTTGTTTCTTTGAATCCATTTCAATTGTGCACGAACCATTTCCTGTGTATAATATGATGGACGGACTTCCTTCAATGTTTTCTGAGACATCAATCTGAACAAATAATGCAATAGGACTTCTCAAATAAAAGATAGAGACCAAAGATCAATATGTAGGAGATGCTCAATTGATTCTACAAAGGTTGTTTATGCATGAATCAGTATTTCTGCAAGTTAAAACCGGTTCTTTGTTTCCAACTCTATAACCCAATCCCCCATTATATCAGTTGTCAAACAAGACTCCCAATGTATTCCCACCAAGACATGTCCCACTTCTGTAAAGCATAAATGCTAGAAATTAAACGAGCTGAACCTTTTTGGCATCGTGTTTGGATAGTTGTATCTCTGGGAAAGTAACCTTAATATCTGTGATTGTAAGATTCACTTTCAAGATGCCCTCTCCATCATTCTGGACAAGAAGAAACAGTTCCCTGGATGCTACATAGGAAAAATAGAGAGAACTTCACTGTAAATTCAGTAAGGCATGAGGAATGATCAGTGAAGATGAAAAACCCAATCCAATGCATCATAAATCTAAGTGGACATGGGATTTGCAATTAAAGAATTGCAGCCTTGTGCTAAGAGTCTTTGTCTCTAGTTTTATCAATATGAACATGACATCATGATCATTAGCAAAAATTGCCATGTATTTGCTTTAGCAAGTAGTGAGAAAACCTGTTTACAGATTGGATTGATGTTTTTCCATTCAAAACAGAACATTGCACAGTCAAAGGCATACGAGAACAACAAAAGGGAAGAAGTGATGGTCATCTGACATCAGGAAGCAGAACATCCAGAATATAGGAATCTTGGAGCGATAGTTTTTCAAATTCGGTAGAAGAATGGATCCAAAGTGACTGGGGTTAGACGACAATAGGTATACCCATGAGTCATCAAACATCACAAATAAGATAATCCAATGTTTCATTTGTTCATTCCAAATGTTCTATTTAACTGAAAAAATCTCCATAATAAAAGAAAACCATTTCCCAAGAGATTCAATAGTCAAACTAAATCCATATTCTGTCAAGTCAAGCAAAAAATCAGTTCAATTAAGAAAAGTACAATATGGTTAAAGCAGGCAAGCTTGAAGTTAAAGCCAGATTCAGTCAATGCAAGAAGGAAAATTACAAAACCCTTATGGGGGGTTTATCTGGCATGTATGATCATTTCTACTAATTTTAGCATTACAATGTTGTTTCCATCATGATTTGCAAAAACAACCTCCCGATGCTCTCTCTGTTGGGAATTATCATTCACTCTTCAAAATGGTAGTGCAGACAATGTTGCAGGACAAGTTATATATGCAGCATGTATCCAAATACTATGGAAAAATAATGATCGTAAAACCAGGTGATTTCCTGACCTTATCGGTTTTATGACATTAAGATGATCTTCAACAAGCAAAGAAGGAATGGCATAAGTTGCTATCCCATGTAAACAAAAGGACTAGATTTACATAGCTTGCTGAAAAAGTTCTACTAGTTGATTAACATACTGTAGCAGAATATGAAATTAGAACTGTAAAGTGATGATTAGTTGAGACATTAAGATGATCTTCAACAAGCAAAGAAGGAATGGCATATGTTGCTATCCCATGTAAACAAAAGGACTAGATTTACATAGCTTGCTGAAAATGTTCTACTAGTTGATTAACATACTGTAGCAGAATATGAAATTAGAACTGTAAAGGTATTACAAGAACAATTTTACAACTTTAAGGTTGGTTTCATCGAACTCAAAAACTATATATCAGGTGGATGAGAAAGTGGTGAAATTGAACTGTGGACGAGATCACAATAATGTTTTCATAGAAAACAAATAAATCAGCAAGACCTAAGTTAGAGAAACTAGATGAAGCAGCTGCATCTTCTCAGGGGGAACAGTTGAGAGATAACATGAAGAAGAACACCTTCAAGTTTGAGAACCAAGATTGTAGTCGTAACTATTTCAAATCTATTTATTTGAACACAAATTAACTGAGCAAAATCAATATTGAGATATTAGGGCAACAAAATCTAAACAAAAAGAAAAGAAAAGAGAGAGAGAGAGAGAGAGAGAGAGAGAGAGAGAGAGAGTCGAGATTAGCAGTAGAAGAGTACTCACAGGTACTTGACGAAAGAAGGCAAGCAGTGAGGTTATTAGTCAAGTCCTGACAACTCCTTTTAGCTATCGGATCGGAACACCTCTCCTTCGTTTCAATGTAATATTGAAATGGTGCGGGAATCGGAGAGCTCTGCAGCAAAAATAAAATAAAATCTATTTATTATTAAAAATTCTATATAAAAAAAAAAAACAGAGAGAGGGAGGGAAATGGAGTTACCACCTCTGGAGATTCTCTTGTCATTAATTTCCGAGGTAATTCAAAAACCCAACCATCGCATCCTTTTCCCAGTATAACACTCATCATCAACCCACGAAGAAGAAGAAGAAGAAGAAGATTTATTACCCTCTGATTACTCATAATCAATTGATTTACAGAAAATTATTTCAGCACGACACTGCTCCCTTCGCTTCTTCTTCTTCATCCTCTCCTCTTTTTAATTGGCTTCTTCTACAGGTCAAAGTCTATACTCGTTGACTCCGTCTCTCCTTTCTTGGCTCCTTCTCCCTTTCATTCTTCCTTTCACAATTAATTAATCCTCTACGGTTACTCCTACTGAGGCTGCTGCTTAGCTTACCCTTTCGCTTTCAAATTACTGATGTGGCAGTTTTGGGGTCCACAACGGTATCTTGAAGACGTCACCGTTTTTCTCATTCAGTGAAACGACAGCGTATCTGTGTTTTTTTTTTTTTCCTGAACCCTTGTCTGTAAATCAGTGATCTATCATTCTATTGTCTTAATTCACTCTCTCTCTCATATGGAAACAAACCCCCAAATTCCTTCAAATTAGGGTTTGATTTCGTCCATGTAAATTCAAATAGAAAAGGCAAAGAGAAATGTCAACAGAGGAAATATCTTTAGTTTCTCCACAAAACGGAATAAATTCACAACTCCTCTTCCAAGACGATCCATTACGATTCAATTGCACCGGACCGCCTCCGCAACAACAGCAGCAACGCCGTGTCGGGGATCCCAAAACTCGAGAACTCACTGGTTTTATCGATGACAACAAGCTCTTCTCCTCCACCACTACTGCAACCGCCACTTCCACCGCCGGCTCCGACCGTTACTTTCCCTCTCACCACCACCACCACCAGGATTTCCCGAGGAATGTTTATCAGCGTGAACCGCAGGGAACTAGTGGAGATGATACCGACGGTGAGGATGAGGAGGACGATGAGGAGGACGATGAGGAGGAGGTTGATGATGTAGACGGTGGTGATGGTGATCATGAGAATGGAGTTGATGTGCTCGTTGCTGCTATTGATTGTAACAGCAAAAACACTAACTGTAACAACAATAACTGTAGTGGAACTATTAGTAATGCTAGTAATAGTGTTCATTTGGACAAAATTGGAAATGGAAATGCAAAGCCCAAGCATCTTTCTTCTTTTGGTAAGTGGAAAGAAAATCTTTTTTTTTTCAAAGCTTCTTTATTTCCGTCTTCTTTATTGGTGTCATTTGTGCTTGCTTGTTTAGGGATTAGTGGGGAAATGGTGAAAGATGGAATTGGTGGTGGCGGCGGCTTGGGGCAAACAGGGAATAATGCGGTGACGATCGCGGAGGCAGATGGGGAGATGTATTATTCTCAGTATTTGCAGGGGACCGGGGGGTCGGGTGCTGGTGGAAAGGATATGGGTGTGGAGAATGGTTGTGGATTTAGTGGAAGGAAGGAGGTTTCAGCATTTTCGAGTGAGTCTGGAGATTCTTTAAGGGCTATTTTATCGGACCCTGTTACGTAAGTTTTTGAGACTGATTGTTGAATTTTTTTTCTATGTTTGTATGCGAATTTTTTGTGTTTGGCATGACATGGACTATTTGTGTTCGTATCAGAAGTTTTTGGAATATCTGTTTTGGCATGCCATTTTTTTATTCTACCTTTAAGCATGTTGCTGGCCAAGTTTTTACTTGTGCAATTTATTTACTTTAGTTTATGGTTTCAGGGGAGCTTTAATGGATGACGCTATGATATTGCCTTGTGGGCATTCATTTGGAGCTGGTGGAATGCAGCATGTTATCAGAATGGTCAGTTCTCAATTGAAGGAATTTTTGGTCTTTGAAATCATTCATTGCAACTCTCTATCATAGGAGGTTTGAATAACTTCTCATACTGAGAAAGTACCAGATCAAAGAGTGTGAGAGAAAAGAGAGGGGGGTTTTGAGCTTCGTTAATTGTGTGCCTCAATGAATTTTATCTGCAAACTTTAAAATTACTACAAAGCTTCAAGCTGCTTCCGACAGACCTCCAGCATTAGTCACTGTTACTATAAAGTTTCCTTCAGAAGCACTATAATGAAGTCTGGATATGTCCATATCGAACAGTAATTTTGGCTCAGTTGAGGCTCTGACACAAGCACTGCCTTTTAAGTGCGTCTATTTGCATGTTTGGTCCTTGTAATTGGCCACTTTGCTATCTTATACCCTTAAGCAGTCCTTGTGATTTGTTAGTTGAACTTGTACAGTTTTTTTTAACTTTTAATGGTAATGCATGTTTCTAGGTGCTGGTTTTTATAATAGTTGTATTTTATTGCTTTGGGCGAGAGCAAGCTACAAACCATGTCCTGACAATCTGTCAATAGTGTCATAACTGTCTTCAAGGCCTTATGATCAACAATTAATGAAATAGCAAACTTTTGTTGGTCAGAGATAACACTTCTTGGACTTTCAAGAAGAGCAAGCTTGACCCTGTGATTGATATACGAGAATGAAGTATTTTTCTTCTTGTTGAATTGTCTTCCTTCCACTCATTTTATAACAACTTATATGAGATGTTTCTGCATTTTAGCTTTCTGCTTAGCAATGCTGAAAGTTGTGCGCCTCTGCTTGTTCTGTGCAAATGGTTTACTTTCACTGGAGTCTGTTATTTTAGAAATCTACAGTTGTGTTGCATTCTGATCTCTCTCTCTCTCTCTCTCTCTCTCTCTCTAAGATGTTCTTACAGTTGTTATGATATGATTTTGATTTCAGTTTTATGCTTGCATTTTCAGAAAGTTTGCTACAGTTGTTCACAGTCAATTTCAGAAGACTCAATAGCTCCCAACCTCTGTAAGTCGTAATTTGTTGTTGTTGTTGTTGAAGGTTGTAGGATTTTATGATCGTGTTTCCTACAAGAAAAATCGCAGGCTTTGTATTTTTAAGCAGTGGAAAGATATAGGGAGTCTATAGTCACTATGATAAAGAGAACTATGACAAGTTCATAACAGCTTTCATTTTCTTTGGCTTTGCCTTTTCAACTGTTCATTTTGCTGCTGTCTATACAGCTCTCAGATATGCTGTCCAGGCATTTCAGCGGGAAGAGGAGTTACAATTTTATCGCTCATCCAAAAGGAGGAGAGAGAGGTTTGACCAGGTTTGTTCCTGTCAAGCCCTGGGTTTCCTTTTAACATAATTCTCTTTAACAATTGTCAATAGAATAGGAGCAGACTGCATAACAATGCATACCTTTCCTTTTCATTGCAGTCATGCTGAACTGCATGGTTCTTCCTCATTTGGAAGTAGATTTTCTCAATGAGATATCTCACTGTTGACAAGTCAATAGCCTGGCATTTAAAAAACTTTGTCAATCACTGGGGATTTATAAAACCCTGCAGCTCAGATACTTTCTTTAAGTATTCTTTTATGTTTCCACTTTTTTTTTTATGTGTTTCCTCGGCAACCCTTTGGTTTTAGAATGCACCAGTGGCCTCAACTTTTATAGCTTTTCTAAAATCACCACTGTTTTTTCTCTTATAGGACAAAGGTGGTTATGGCGATTCAGGGGTCATGGATCCACCAAGGGGTAGAGGTGTGCAGTTCCCATTTGCTGTGACAGACCGGGTTATTATAAAGGTTGTTTAGCGAAGCTCCCAAGTTTTCCCTGTATGCGTTGTTTATTAATCATTTAAAATTAACAATATGAATGGAAATATTCAGGGAAACAAGAGGACACCTCAGCGGTTTGTTGGACGGGAGGCTGTTGTGACAACGCAATGCTTAAATGGATGGTTGGTCACTTTCTTGCTTTTCTTAACTTCAATTTTTGCATGTTTTAAGGTTTGGTGCATTGCTCAGGTCAATTTTATACTGATGTCGGTTGCTCTTTTCTTTCCCTTGATAATTAATACATTTATCTTTTGTGGGCATTTTCTGTTGTGTGACCAAGAAGTTTTATCAGACATCTGTGCATTGTTGATTTTGAATTTCTTGGCTGTCATTACATGCATATGGAGGAGATTCATGGAACAAAATCTGTTTTGAATGAGTTAATACTATGATTAGTACTGTAAATAAGTGAGTACATTTGCAGCTTAGATGAGATAACGGATATGGTGATGGATACATCTTAAATGGTGTGAAATGATTGAGCAAACCTGTAGTCATTAGGATTGGGGATTGTCTCAGTTGAGATTTCCGCACCATGCATGTTGGCCTGTTTGTATGAAAGGTGGTGGTGAGTAACTGATCCTTGTAACTAATACAAAGTCATTTACAGGTATGTAGTGAAGACATTGGACAATGCAGAGAGTGTAAAGTTGCAGTATCGATCACTTGCCAAGCTTTCAGATGATCCATCTTCAAAAACAATATCAACCAAGATTGCCCCAAACTGGCTCTAGTCTTGCTTATACACAACCGAGGTAGCATTATTGTGCCTACACACCATAGCAGGTTGGTTTCCGATACTCAAAAGACTAACTTTTCTTTACGCGATGAGTTTCTTGCTTGCAGTCCCTACTAGCCAATGTAAAGCCATGTAAATTATAGAAGCCATGATGCAAATGTAATTTTAGGAAGCATAGGATGAGAGTTCAAATGCAAACAATGTTATTTTTGTTTTGGACATGACTGAGGCTATCTGTATCTAACTAATGTTTGTGCACACATGATTATCCCATATCAAGCTTTGTTGTTCTGCTAAGTCTCTGTGCATGATGTTTAAATTATCCAGAGCAGCTGATCATTAGTCTGTCAGAACCAGAGAGATCCAAATCTCTTGCAAAAAAAAAAAAAAATTATAGTAAACGAGAAATTTGTGCTTTGGTCTGATTACGAGTCATGTACTATAGTGAAAAATATAATTAATATATCTTCTGAAAAAGTTTACTATATTAGCACAATAATTAAAAAGAGAATTCAATGGAGCATTTCAAGAAGCCCATTGAAACTATTGTGAGAGATCTTAAGAAGCCTTTTCAGTTTAGCAAGGCATATTTTTTTTTTTTTTTTATATATATATAGGAGAATTCAAAGTGTTTTTTTTTTTTTTTTTTTATCCTTCTGTTTCCGAATGGTGGATAACAAATCCACCAAGCTCAAGACTTCAGTGGGCTCAAAAGTGCGCTTAGAGCACTTGTTAAGAGTCATCTAATACTCCAATCAATTCACGTCTTTTTTATATTAGAATTTATTTTAAACACTTAAAAACATTACCATATAAAACACACAATTATTTAATGTATTTTAATTATGCTATATTTTTATTTAATATTTTATTTTCATTCATTTACTTAACACAATACATTAAAATAAAATAAAATATAAATATAAAGTCTAATGGAAATATTCTTATCATTTTTAATATTTGAACAACAATTTTGTTTAAATTACACATATCAAATAGAAAAATAATTAATGAATGAATTAATGTTAAGAAATTCTTGGAAATGCTAAATTTACCATTTAGTGTTAATTGATAAATTAATGTACGAGTATGGATTCAAAGTGTAGGTAACATTCCTGTGAGCTAATTTTATTTTAAAACAAAGTGGAAATTCAAAACATGATAAGTTGACATAGTTGAAACCCATTTGCTTAATTTTTGATTTTTTTTTATTTCATTTTTGAGGGAAGATGTTTTAGATTAATAGGAGTTAATTTGTCAAACCATTAAACAGATTATGAACCTAGTTGAGTTTAACAATTTTGTTTCTTGGAATCATTTTTTTAATTATATCACATATAGGATAGGAAAGTGATTGAATAAAATTTAAGGGAAAATAAATTTTAAGGGAAAAAAAGATATTATGAAGGGTTGTACAAAAAAGCATATGCTAATATATATATATATATATATATATATATATATAAAAGAGATAATTTTATTCGAAAACATGTAAAAATTGAAAGAAATTTTATAAATATTACTCTAAAAAGTTTCTAAATTAATTTATTTTAATGAATACCTGATGAGACAAGCATCTCAAACATATTTATTATAATTAATTTAAATTTAAATTAAATGAAAAAAAAAGTTAAAAGAAGGGCAGACAATTGAGCGTTAAATGGTCACCTAGATTTCTTAATATTTTTTTATTTGGTCCAAGTATCGAACGGCATGTAATTCATCACAATTTTTTTACTAAAAAAAATAGATGATGTGTCGTTTCTATTTTTAGATTCTGACCCAAAAAAAATTTAGAAAATGGACCAGTGAGGTTTTAACCAAAAAAACAATTCTCAACATGTTTTAACCTAAAATCACCTTAAAAAGAACCCTTACAATTCTCAAAAAAAAAAAAAAATCTCAACCCAAAATGACTCTAGATGAGTAATGAAAAAATCACAAAATTAAATAAAAAATGTTTTCTTTCTTAACTTCAATATACTTTTTTGTCAAGATAAAGAGAAAAAATATTTAATTGAAGCTTTCATTCATCGAATGAACTTATTAATATTAAGAATAAATTTTTTTTTATTGCTATAATATTGATAACCAATGATTTTTTTTTTTCCTGACAACTTTTTCTTTTATTTTTCAAACCCAGAAACTTAAACGTGAACAAAATATTTGGATCAAAATATATAATTATCAAAAAAGCATAAATAAAAAAAAGGCACTAATATACAGGTTTTGAAAACAAAGTCTTTAATGTTTTTCTCGGTTTTAATTTTAATCCCTTTATTTTTAATTTTTTACAAGTAATAAATTAATTTTTTTAAAATCAAACATGAACTCAATATCTAAAAAAGAAAATTTACATAACAAGAACAGATCAATTTCAACTAACTTAAACATGAAAATAATTAAACTGAAAAAAACTACGTGGATGGAAAAAAAAAATTGTGCTTGAAACCGCAAATGATGTATTTTTTTTCTCAATTTCAATTCAAGTCCCTATATTTTTAATTACAGCAAATAATAAAAGGAGATTTTTTTAAAAAAAACCAAACAACCAAAAACTGGGCAGATGTTATCTTAGAAAGTTGCTGTCAGATTACTATGCAAACTGTCTCAATAGAACAGGCAAAGAACATTGTTACGAGGGAACACCTATCTACGTGTATCAAGTTTCCACTTTGGGTGCAAGATCATACTATTTGAAATCAGTTTTGCGGCCTACCTAATTCATTAAGATCTATGGGATTCTGGGTTTGCAGGTGTCCCTGATGATGTATTTTTCCAACGAAATTTTGGGGGAGGGAGTTCAGGAAGACGACAAGAAGTTGCTTGAGCGGACTGGTCTGGCCTCTTATTTCAATTTTATCACCTAATATAGTGGAAAAGGTACTTCGTGAATTGATCAGTGCCTTGATTGATGTTTATATATATATATAGTTAATCTGTCTGACAAACAAGCAAGAACTACCGTAGGTAGGCTGTTTAAAAATTGAATGCTACTCCTTGACAATCCATGCTTTTTTCACCAAAGCCCTATATATAGAGTGCGTGATAGTCTTACAAAATCCTTTCATTGAAAGTAAATTTAGTTGGATGTGTATCTAATGTATTACGTAAGTGGATTTTAATTAATGAATTTTTATTAATTTAATTGTTAATATTTTTTGGTATTTGAATTTATAAGATTATCAATACATGTTTTGACACTATGAAAACCAAACTATCCAGATCTACATGTTGTTTCTTCTTCTTTTCCAACCATTTTTGTTGAACCACATTCATTAAAAAGGCGCATTTGTGGTTTTCAAGGGATGAGATTTGATCCAAAAACAGTCTTTATGGAGAAAGATTGCTTCTTCTTCTTCTAAATCAAGGCATTGATACTGAGATCTGAAATTATTGACAAAGAATAAATCTTAAAAATTGTCGTCAATAGATAAAATAAGCTCATGATGAAGCATTAAGGACGCAAAAAATAGTGGTGTTTGTCAATCTGAAATTATTTAAGACATGCTTTAGCATAAGCTAACCTCATCCATTACCAGAAAAAACATCATGCAAAGACTGTTTGTACTAGAAAACATGACCTAAGCATTGTTTGGGCTCGAAAAAAAAAACAACGAGCAAGGATTTTGGTGAGAATTCAGGTGATTTGGAGATTTTAATGTTTATAGCACTTCAAGTTTTCTACATTAGGGCTTCTAGGTATTCTTAAAGACGGGTTAAAAACTTTTTAAAAAATTTATCTATACCTTGGAACCTCAGAATAAACTGTATTATAAACAGCCAACCCCCAGCCCAGACCTGTACCATCCCCTGCAAAGGTAGCATGAAACTGCAGCTGGATTCTTCACTACAGTCAAACGATGTTTTCTGACATAAATTCTTCAAACCAATCAGGGAACGTTGAATGAATTGAATCGGCACCATGTCCTGATTCTCAAAGATGAGCAGGTTGTGCTTGACCATCCATGCGTGAGCAAAGAGGAAGACCTGTTCAATGGGAAGAGTCTTCACTATTTCCTGTTACCATCCCTTGAAGCAAGACTGAGCTGCAGTGGATACATGAAAACCAAGAGGACAGTCTTGGCTTACATGCAATTTTTTTCATCCTAGGGAGTAAGCTTTCCACACAGAGAGGAAGTGTTCTATGTTGTCTAGTTCTAGAACAAAACATCAGATGATTTGGTAAAGATGAATATTAACAGCAAAATGAAAAGCACTCTTCACTTACTAGGTGTGCCAAAGCGGTTTAGCTGGGTTTTCAAATACAACAAACACCAAAGATTTTTTTTAAACACTTTTAAAACACAAAAACAAATAAAATCAAAACCGAGATGCAACTAAAGTGCCTTTTCTAATGTGCACCGTTCTAAAAATCAAAGAAAACAAGAGAAGAAAAAATAAAAGCACGAAAAAAGGGTAAGAGCACTGTTTCATGAACAAAGAGATCCAATTTCATGCTACACTGGGAACTGAGCCATGAGAAAAACACATCAAAGAACCTGATAGTCGATTTATTATTTCTCAGCAACTTCCTTTATCAACTAGAGTTTATAACAATCTACCACAACAATGATTCTGGCTACTTTTTGAAAAAGAAAAAGAAAGAGAGAAAAATGGGGGCTCAACTTGATGTTATATAGCTTGCTATCCAGCATAGCTTTGCAAAGATTAAAGAACTGATCAGTTGTTTGCTAATATTTTAGAATTCAACACCATTAGAGATAGGAGGAAGACACTTCGGTTAATAAGATCAGAAACAAGATACATTCTCCTTCGAACTCAGGAAATTGCAGGTTGAATAGATGGAAGCTGCAGCAGCTCTAACAGCCAATTCCTTCTGTGAGCTATCTGCTTTCTCAGTTCTGCACATTGAAGAAAACTGCATAATTATGAAGTAACTTGCAGAATATTTGCCACATGGTGAGGCATGAATAAAAGAATGTTGACGAAACAGATTGTTTATAATGATGATAAATGATAATGTCTCTTCAGTCATCATAATTCATCATCCATAATATGAGCTCAATCATGCAATTTAAGATACTATACCAGATCCTGCCACAAGTTTGACAAAGGTATAATGGCGTAGTAATTTACCTGGGGTAACCTAAAATTGCATTATAGTGCAAATGTTGCAGCCCCTGATCACAGTGCACTTGCATTTCCTTTACTTGGCTCAACCAAGTTTCCTGAAATTCAAACCAGAAAGCACCTAAATAAGCTAATGAAAGAAATTGGATTAAAAAAATGAATTTTCTATACTATCAAAAGCTCTGCAGAAGAAGATTTATTTTAAAAAAGGAAATCCTATTACAAGTAAGAAACAACTTTTGTATTCAGAAACTGTGTAGTGTATTCAGGCAAATGAATTAGTCTGGTCAGATATAAGTTGATACCAAACCATCGCAAATCACCATGGAAACACTGAGTCAAATTCACACACAAACACATCTCTAGATTACTAGTAGAATTTTGTAGCATGAGAAAGAAAGAAAAGTCTCTCCTATAGCACTTGTCTTTCCAATCACACTTACAAGTTGTTTCTCTTCTTCAGAAAGTGCACTGTCCAACTGATCAAACAATGCTCTCCATCTTGCTTGATGCATGGCAGCTGTTGCATTATTGGACACTACTTCTGAAGAACTTTTCATAGTATAAGCACCGTCCACTTCAATAGCTGAGAACTCTTTTGATATTAAAAATGGTAACTCAGTAGTTATCACTGCTCGGACTCTCTTCCTACTTCGGCGCAATGCTGAAAGTACAGGAGATGGTTTATTAACATATGGACATCATGTACCATACTAAATAATACTCAACAACCATTCACATTATAAAGCATTACCTGCTATCCGTCCTCTAATGTCTTGATGAAGAAGTTCCAACCATTGAGAAGAAACAGTAGCAGCTGAAAGTACAAAAACAAAGTACTTTCAGCTAAGATGTTCTTGGCTTTCAGTTTGTCGTGTAACTTCAATGTCGTGATAAATAGCAATACCCTAATTCTATAAAGATACACAACTCATTTAGGTTGTGTTTGTTTTTGTTGTTTAACCGTGTTTTTGAAAAAATTTAAATTTTATTTGTTTTAAATTATTTTTTCAGTGTTTTTTTGTCGTTTTAATATAATATGTCAAAAATAAATTTTAAAAAATAAAAAAATATTATTTTAAAATATTTTAAAATAAAAAAAAATCTCTACTATAATCTCAAACATGCTTGGTGTCTTGCAATTCCTATCTACCGCAGTTTCACATATAAATATCCAAATATTAAATTGTCAATTCCTTCTAAAAAAAAATTAAACACACCTTTCACAGAAAGACAAGAAACACTTGCGTTGTTTGCTGATTCCTCATTCAGAACAGTTCTAGATTCCTCCAAGGCGTTAGTTGATGAAGGCAACTTCAATGTCAATGCATCATTCTCACTGGCAGCTGAGTGTGAAACAAAATTTCTGTCATGTACCATGTCTACCATGCTGGAGTCACCCTCCCCGTTAGATATAGGGTACCCTCTTGTTTGCTTGCTCCCAAATAAAGAAGTTGAACTCCCATTTCCATGAGAAAAACTGAGTCTATGTATTCCAGAATCACTCATACTATTGTTTTCTTTAGTTCCAGATTTTAGATATGCTTGTTTGCTTTCAAGACAGCCCTTTTCGAGTTTTTCAGACCTTACCAAAGCCTCTATTATGGAATGGACCTGCTTTTTATTTCTCACATGGTTTATGATCCCAGGGTTCAAGCCATTTAGCAATCCACTTGGAGCAGCAATCTTGGTAAACCTATCCACCTGCTCTCTCTTTGCAAGTTCCATCTTTTCCTTGAGAACATCATCTTTGGGTTTCCTCCCGCGTTGCTTTGCCATTGGTATCCCTCCATGAGAAGATGTCATAAAACCACTTTGAATTGAAATCCCTCCATATGAAGATGACAGAAAACCGTTTTGCTTCATTTCTTTCCACATTCTTAATGGATCCTTTTCCTGCACTGGACCAGTAGTACTCCCACACTCAGAAATATCTCTTGTCTTCTCATGATCTTTCTGAGTGTAGAATGGTTCCTGGTTCACAGAGCTATCATCCTGTGCATTCAGATCCAAGCCAAAGCCAACAGAGGTTGCGCATTTATTGTCATGTTTGCTCTCATGCTTCTTGAGCAATGGGACTTCATTACAATTCTCAGCATGTTCTGCCATATCCTTTCTCACCAAATGATTAGCAATGCAAGCTTCATTACTGAGATCCAGTGGCTTAGAGGCAGCAGTGACCTCAACTGATAATGCGGTCCTTCCACTTCTTTCTGCTCGATAAGCATTGAAGTCCAAGGTTACTGGAACATTGGTGACTTGGGACATCTTTTCTGTAAACTGAAAGCGGTCGTCGTCTTCTTTGTTTTTCAAGTGATTGCTGCTTACTTCTGTGCCATTATCAAGTAGAAAAAACAAAGCTTTAAAACGATGTTTATATTGGAAGTTCAACGGGCCACAACAAGTTAATCTACAGTGGAACTAAAGTACCATTCTACGTGTCCAGGCATTGCAATTTGTTTTCAATTAAATGTTTCTTGTTGGTCTTGTTCTGCTAACTAGTATTACTAGTGAACAGATTTGTCTATTGTACTTGTACATGGCTGCATTCTGACATCCCAGATACGCACAAATTTCAATATCAAAACACCTAACCGCAGCAAAAAAAGTTACATATTAATAAAACCTTACCTTCAAACCTCAGCACAGATTCAAGATTACGCATTTTAATCTTTTTTCTAGCAACTTCTGATTTCTCTCCCAATTCACCACCAGTCCGCTTCTCACCAGCCAACTAAAACAACCCAGAATCAGGAACATAAAACTTCTCAAAAGAACCAAAGAAAGAGAGAAACCAACCTTGGAATCAGATCTGGACCTCCCTGTATCCCCTCCTCGATCTTCCATTAGCTTAAACCTAATTCAAAATTCAAGATTTTTAGTACCAAAATCATGAACCAAAAGGAAAAAAGGTAAAAACTTGAAACCCAATTTAAGACTTTTAACAACAAAGACCTCAGCCGAAATCAAAAAGAAAAAAATTCTTGGAAACCCTATTCAATTAAGATCTCTAGCATCAAAACTTTTAAAAAAAATTAATCTTGAAACCCAATTAAAAATCAAGAAATTTAACACTAAACCTTAAAACAAAAGGCAAAAATAAAGAAATGGAAATAAAAGATTCCCTACCCGCCAAGCCAAATCTTGATTTCTTTAAAAAGGGTATCTGTATCTACTTTTAGTAGGATTTGAGAGAGATTGGAAGCGAGTTAGGGTTTTCAGAAAGAGGAGGAGGGGTGGCAAGATATGTTTTGAAAAGTGTTAGTGATTTGAATTTACAGAGAGGGAGAGAGAAAGAGAGCGCGCTTGCTTTAGCTTATTTCTTGTCTGATTTCAAGTGCTAGAAGACAAGGAGGAGTCGTGCTTCCTTTTTATTTCTTTTTTTAAGGAGTTTTTGACGCTAACAACGTGAGGGAGGGAGGGAGGTTTGGGGGCTTGGAGATTCGTTTTTCTCCTTTCAAATTCAAATGCGATGTTTGGAGGGATTTTTGTTTGGGCCCCCACATTATTCCCCCATTGTTATCACCTCCTGCTTCTACTTCTTTTTATTTTTTATTTTTTAATAGGATTTTTAAAATTTTAATAACAAATATTTTTTAAATTATTTTTTATTTAAAAACATATTATAATAATATTTTTAAAAAATTATTTTTGATATCAACACATCAAAACAATCCAAAAATATAAAAAATTAAATTTAAATAAAAAAAATTTAAATTTTATTTCTCGTTTGAAACACAATACCAAATAGTTTATTTAAAACCATATGAATTTAATTTAATTTAATTTAATTTATATGATTGAATAAGTGTTTTTATTTGGAATTTTTTTGAAGATATTAATTTGAGTTTTAAATGGAATTGAATTTATAAAAATTTATGCAAAAATAAATCAATCAAATGGGAGACCCTTGAATTTATTACAGTAATCTATTTTGAAATTAATGTTAAAAATAATATTTTAAAAACACTTGCATGCTAACAAAAATCCTATTTTTGCTTTCTCTTGTTCATACACCTCTTTTTTTATTTCAAAAACCTTTGGCAATACAATATTCTTTTTTTCTTTTACTCCGTTTGAAAACGCGGTGCAAACTGCGTTCCTCAAAAATTCAAATTTGTTTTTGTTAAAAAATAATTTTTTATGTGTTTTAGATTGTTTTGATGCGCTGGTCTCAAAAATAATTTTTAAAAAATAAAAAAACATCATTTTAATATATTTCGGCAAGAAAAGCACTTTAAAAAACAATAACAACCACACTCTCAAACATGCTCACTTGGCATCAATCCTCATGAGGTTATTCTTGCATCTCATAAATTATGCTATTAATACTTCATTTCCTTTTTCTTTATTTTTTTTTGGTTTTTTCCTTAATCTTTCCTTGCTTTTTTTTTTCCTTTGTTTTTTGTTTTGCCTACCAATTATGTGTGGATGATGGTTTTTTCTTCTCTTTTTTTTTTTATAACATGTGTGGATGATAGTTGATTAATGTGTGACTAGGTATAAATTAAATATAAATAGATATTGAAAAGTAGAATTTAAAATTATAGCTAGTATTTGGAACAAAATTTGTTAGCCATCAACTCCTATTTATTAGGTAGAGTAACAATAGATAAAGTTTACCGGCCAACTGAAATCATTTATTGGATTGCTCATGATACAATTTTACCTATTGTTACTCCAATTTAAATAGATCTATTTATATATTCTTTAAAATGTTTATATTTCATGTCATTTAAAAAAAATATAAGGGTTATTGTAACAAAAAGAAATGATTTCTTTAACAAAATTAATTTCTAAATTAAGAAAAAATTATTCAAGATTGCCAGTTAAATTTATTTTCACATGTATTCTAAATAATATAATTGAATTAAATTATGTAGTTTAATATTTTATTTCAAACATAAAAATTCTAATAAGTTATTAATTGAATTTAAATTTACTTATGAATTCAATTTAGCATGTGATTTTGTTTAAAAGAAGATGTATACAATTGACTAGTTAATTATGTTAATGTTATATATATTGATCTTGGTTATATGACAAGTGTTTGTTTGGCTTCTTATAATTGTACTTTCACTAACTACCCAATTCAAGATTCAAAATAAAAGCCAATTCATGGATTACTTTTCATTTAATAATAGCAATTCTAAGTTAACAACCACACCACTATCCTTATTTAAATTTCCAACTCATGTGAAATTCTCGTTAAAATTTTGTATAATTTCATGGATTCTTTAAAGATACAAGAGAACACACAAACACACGCACATACAACTAATATCATAATCTTTGATCATGGGGTAGGGATGAAGCATAAGTTCATTTTTATTTTTATTTTTATTTTGTTTTAAATGGGTAGATCTAAACCTATGGGAGTGGTCTTAATAGTAAATCTAAAAAGACAGTAAGATTGTTGGTTCAACTATTATCTTATAGGATTAACTTGTTAATTAAACCAACATACATTTTTTATGTCCTCATACTTCAAAGCTTCTTCATCTTCTAACTCTAATATCAGTGGTATAACTCTAATATCAGTGGTAATAGGGTGATCAACCAGGAAGAAATAAATATTGAGAACTTTAACAGAGCCATTGATAATTGAAAAATCCCTTGAAAATATTGTTACAGTTAAAAACCATTAAATCAAGAATTGAGTTGTATTTGTGTTAATATAACTTTTGCTAGACATTCAATCAGCTTTAAGACTGAATCAAGTCATGATTGTGATGGAGATAATAAGTCTAGAGCCTTTAATTCCTTATCCGTAAGCCAATTTTACAAAATAGAACCTAATTTCTTATCTAGAAGTCAGTTTTTATAAAGCTTAACCATCCATAAGGATGATCACAACCTAAAATATTAATCTCAAAGGAATAAATAATTCAAAACATATACCACAACCATTTTTATGTCAAAAATGTTGCTTCTATAGTTAGACAAAAATTAGCAAACATGGCTTTAAAAGGATTTTTTTTTAATAAAGAATTTTTAAGAAATGATTTTTATTCTCAAAACAATTTTGAAAAAAAGGTGGTTTTTCCAATTTTTTTCTAAAACTAAAACTAATATTCAAGAACAATATTATGAATTTATGAAAACCTATGCATTTCATATAATTTTTTTTGAATGGTTTTCCTTTTATGTTTTAGAAAATTATATAGACTGTCATTTTTTAAATAAAATTTGTATCTATATATAGACTAGAAATTGAAAAAATGTTATAGGTTCTAAGATAAAAGTTATATATCTTCCATCTATATAAATTAAGATTCCTTTTAAAGAAACTTTTTTAATTAGAAATTCCTTTTAAAATGAAAAGTGAATATGAGGATGTCAAGTCTAGTTATATTCAAAAGATCTTAAAGCAAAATAATTATACTAATAAATTTTTTTAGTCTTTGAAGTGCTAATTGACGAATATGAAAATTTCTTTGAGTTATTCAGGGACTGTTGTTTCTGAAACTCTGGTTGTTTCAAGATCTATTCCCAAACCTTATAAGATCTCATCAAAATTCTCTAAAAAATTGAGTATCATCTTAATTTTACCCAGTCTAGTAAGAACAACAATACTATAGATATTCCAAGTTCATCTTTTGATGAAGAGGAGCTCAAACTAAACAAAATCAAATAGAAACCATCTTTTTTTTAAAATGTATTACCCAAGACCTACTGCCTTAAATATAGTTTTAGAAGAAAAACCCATAATTATCCAAAACGAATACAACTTTAACTCTATCTATGAATTGAACATAGATGGATTAGTTGAGTATCAAATCATTAGTTTACTCCAACAAAAGACAATGGTATCTAATGCCTATAAAACCCAAACAAGTATTTGTGATATAGATATAAGGAGTTACTTGTAGCTGATTTTACATGTCATCTAAAAGGATGATGGGATAATCTACTTACTTAATTTAACCATGAGTTTATTTTCAAATATTAAAGGATAAAATCAAAAGGAAGCCAAATCTTAAACCATAAGGACAAATCCATTAAAAATGTTGCATCTTTAATTTTTGCTCTGTCCAAAGCTTTTATAAGTGATCATTTACATCTCAAAGATAAAAATTCAGAACTCTTATCAAACCTCAAATGTAAAAAGATGCATGATTTTAGTTGGTATAAAGACACCTTACAATAAGGATCGGAATATAACTTCATGGCTATTGTCAAATGGATCTTTGAATTTTAAACCAAAAAAAAAAAAAAAGACTCTAGAAGTTGTATTTTGCATGGTATTTAAAGACACTCACAATATAACCACCAATTCAAAATGCCTACAGTTGACTCTTATTATTATAATAATAATTAATTAATTAATTAATTAATTAAAAATCACACATAAAATTAATTAAATGGGAAATTAGTTTGGTAGAAAATAGATGAAAAGCATACTGAAGTTTATGTGATAAAAAAATGAGAGGAATATTAGTCATTATGTCACCTAAATTAAGTCAAATAATATTTGACAAAATCAAACTCACATTAAAAAAAAACAAAAGGTAAAAAGGGAGGAAATTACTAAAAAAATAAAGTTAAATGAGTAATGGATTGCCATTTATTAATACCAATGCATTTTATTGATGAGGTAGCCTAAAATATATAATATTATTATCCATAGCATTATATGATTGGTAAGGTATAGATAAAATAGAATTTACAATAAATGTTTGAAAAATAAAATTTAATCTTAATAATATTCTACAATGCTTAATGTTGTTCATAACATTTTCAATTTTAATGTGTAGCTCTTTTAGGTTGGTACTAGATAGGTAGCCCGTGCTTTACTGCATTTTGGACTAATATTTTTTAACAATAAAAAAACAATGTTCAAACACTACTAACGTGTTTTTTTTAAAAAAAAAAATTGTGATTCGAGTCATAGACCATATATATATAAAAAACATCATAATGCTTAATTCTCAGCTAATCTAATGTTGAAGGACATAATAAAAAAAGAATCAATTAAAAAAAGATAAAAAACCATCTTGAGTCAACCCAGCCTGACCTGCTAAATTCATGATCTGGATTTTGAGACTAGGATCACTCAATGGAAACCAAACTAGAAAACGATTATGAAGTTAATTCACAAACAACTATATATAGAATGATGAAATTGAGAAAAAAAAAATAATATCAATCAATAAAAATGACAAAAAAAGAATGACCAAAATAAACTTGGGTGAACCTGCCAAATACACGTCCAGGTCATAAGACTGAGATAGACCCATGAAAAGAAAACCGAAAAAAATTACAAAGCTCAATGCCTTGTCAACTCAAAATTAAAGGATTAAATTGTAAAATAATGTTAAACCTTGGTTAAATTTTTCTGAATATTAAAATATTAACCCGAAGATGAAATTGGTTAAATTAAATCAAAGATATAGAGTTAAATAACAATAGATGAAATTAAAGGAAACAAAAGAGTATATAGCACAAGTGTTAGAAAAAAAAAAGATGGGGACAAAAATATAACTAAGATAAGGGGTCAATGTGTAATTACCTAGAAATATGATTATAAGACCCCAACTGTTTCTCTCCATTATTTGGCATCAAAGAGAAGAAAAAAGGAGGAGGTTATTAAATCTTTTTTCACCAAAAAAATAAGAGAAAATGCAACAAAATTAAAAGGATTTGAGTAAGAGCGAGGTTAGATAATGAGGGACAACTCCTAGACAATGATTAAAGGAGAAAAAAATGAAAGAAATTGGGAAATTTTGGGTGGTGAAGGGTTGGCCA
>Ga0325400_1000263_pt1 | contig 36097 bp, 32 predicted proteins | sample PopdelMetagenome_2_FD_205662 | JGI IMG/M metagenome (GOLD analysis project Ga0325400, IMG submission 205662) | Populus deltoides microbial communities from Bellville, Georgia, United States - Xylem-PdKOR-R1 | ecosystem: Host-associated > Plants > Phyllosphere > Stem > Wood/Secondary xylem...
CGTTGAGCGCCGGGGAGTCGCGGATGTCGTCGGAGTCGGGCTTGAACGCCGCCCCCAGGACGGCGATCCGCTTGCCCAGCAGCGAGCCGTCGCAGACCTCGCGGGCCAGCTCGACCATCCGGATCCGGCGGCGCATGTTGATGTTGTCGACCTCGCGCAGGAAGGTCAGCGCCTGGTCGGCACCGAGCTCGCCGGCGCGGGCCATGAACGCGCGGATGTCCTTGGGCAGGCAGCCGCCGCCGAAGCCCAGCCCGGCGTTGAGGAACTTGCGGCCGATCCGGTCGTCGTAGCCGATGGCGTCGGCCAGCTGCTTGACGTCGGCGCCGGTGGCCTCGCACAGCTCGGCCATCGCGTTGATGAAGGAGATCTTGGTGGCCAGGAACGAGTTCGCCGCGGTCTTCACCATCTCGGCGGTCGCGTAGTCGGTGACCACCTGCGGGGTCCCGTCGGCGACGATCGCGGCGTAGACCTCGTCCAGCAGCGCCCGGGCGGTGTCGCCGTCGGCACCGGCGGGCAGGCCGTAGACCAGCCGGTCGGGGTGCAGCGTGTCCTGCACGGCGAAGCCCTCCCGCAGGAACTCCGGGTTCCACGCCAGCAGCGCCCCGGGCACCTTGCCGGTGACCAGGTCGGCCAGCCGCGCCGCCGTCCCCACCGGGACGGTGGACTTGCCCACCACCAGCTCACCGGGGGCCAGCACCTCCAGCAGCGACTCGGTCGCGGACTCCACGTAGCGCAGGTCCGCGGCGTACTCGCCGCGCTTCTGCGGGGTGCCCACGCACACGAAGTGCACCTGCGACCCGGCCGCGTCGGCCATCGACGAGGAGAACCGCAACCGGCCCGAGGCCAGCGAGGAGCTCAGCAACTCGTCGAACCCCGGCTCGTGGAACGGCGCCTTCCCCGAGGCGAGCAGCTCGGCCTTGGGGACGTCGACCTCGATCCCGGTGACGTCGTGGCCCAGCTGCGCCATCGAGGCCGCGTGCACCGCGCCCAGGTAGCCGCAACCGATCACCGAGATCTTCAAGGGGTCCCCCACCGTCGTCCGTGCGTACCCCGGCATCGTCCCAGGCCGGGGGCCTCCCGGGAGCACAGCCTGGTCACATGGGGTGAACCGGGTCGCATGACACCCATCACGTCGTGTCACGGAGAAGTCGCCCGCATGACGCCCGGATGAGCCCGACTCGTCCTGTTCACCTGGTCGCCGGGTGTGATGAGCAGCCCGTCGGAGAGGTCCATCACGCGTGTCGGGGAGACACAGGCAGTTCACACCATGACTCGCCGCGCCCAGGAGCAGCGCGGATGCACCGCGGCACGGAGCGTGACCTCGCACCGAGCCAATCCCACGACGGCGTCCGACTTCGTCGTCTCGTAACCATCGGGACGCCTGGATGGCCCTAGCGTTCTGGTTGCTGACGGTGACCGGGGGTCGCCGCAGCTCGACACCCGAACGAGGACGCCATGCCGGGTACCCACCCGACCGAATCGACCCGCTTCCTCGCGTGGCGCCCGCTGCAGCGCTCCACCCGACTGGCCATCCTGGTCGCCCTGCTGGCGACCGCCAGCTACCAGATGTTCCTGCTCGACCCCAGCCACCGCGGCAACACCTGGCTGTGGCTGGCGATGATCGTGGCCGAGCTGATCACCGCCGCGGCCGCGTTGGGCACCTGGTGGACGATCCTCGCCCACGACGACCGCACCGACTCCGCCGACGTCACCGTCTGGCGCAACCGGCTGCGGGCCAGCGAGCGCCCGCCCACCATCGACGTGTTCATCACCGCCTGCGGCGAGCCGGTGGAGCTGGTGGCCGCCACCGTGCGCGCGGCGCGGGACATGGACCTCGAGCACGAGACCTTCGTCCTGGACGACGGCGACGACGACGAGCTGCAGGCGGTGTGCGCCGAGCTGGGCGTGCACTACCTGCGCCGGCGCGGCGGCCTGCACGCCAAGGCGGGCAACGTCAACGCCGCCCTGGCCCGCACCCGCGGGGAGATGGTCGTGGTCTTCGACGCCGACCACGTCCCCGACCGCGGCTTCCTGCTGGGGGTGCTGCCGCACTTCGTGGACCCGGACGTGGCCTTCGTGCAGTCCCCGCAGTACTACGACAACCGGGTCAACATCATCGCCACCGGCGCGGCCGAGGCGCAGCGGATGTTCTACGAGCTGGTCTGCCCCGGCAAGAACCACTTCAACGCGGCCTTCTGCGTGGGCACCAACGTGATGTTCCGGCGGTCCGCCCTCGCGGAGATCGGCGGCATCTGGACCGGCAGCAACTCCGAGGACATCTGGACCTCCCTCGAGCTGCACCGCCGCGGCTGGAAGTCCGTCTACGTGCCGCAGGTGCTCAGCCGCGGCCTGGCACCGGAGTCGGTCCAGCCCTTCCTCAAGCAGCAGCTGCGCTGGGCCTCGGGCGGCTTCGAGATCCTGCTGCGCGGCAAGCTGTTCCGGCGCAGCGGTCTGACCCTGGACCAGCGCCTGCAGTACCTGTTCACGGGCCTGCACTACACGCTGAGCATCTCGATGCTGATCTTCATGGCGCTGCCGGCGGCGTACCTGCTGTTCGGCCTGTCGCCGATCAACGTCGACGGCTGGACCTGGGCCACCCACTACATCCCGTACCTGGTGATGACCTTCCTGGTCGCGATCCTGCAGGCCGGCGGCCTGCGCGGGTCGGCCATCGTCACCAGCATCGCCTCCTCCTGGGTGCACGCCCGGGCGCTGGTGGCGGTGCTGTTCCGCCGCCGGGCGACCTGGTCGGCGACCAACGCCTCGGGCCGCACCGGGGGCGACCTGTGGTCGGTCCTGCCGCACGCGGTGCTGCTGACGCTCAACGCGGCCGGCATCGCCGTCGGCCTGACCGTGATGGCCGACCCGGCCACCACCTACCTGTCCGCCTTCTGGGCCGGGCTCAACGTCCTGCTGCTGGGCCGGATCGTCCGCGAGGGTCTGCGGCGCGCCCCGGCCGAGCCCGAGGTCACCGTCGACCGCACCCCCGCCGGCACCCCGTCCGGCGACCTCGTCCCCGCCGCCGCCGTCCGCACCCCGCAGCCGTGGGGCACCGCGACCACGGCCGTCCGGCAGGACACCGCCTCGACCTCCGGAGACCTCCGATGACCAGCCTGCACACCGACACCGACACCGACCAGTTCGAGGCCCCGCGGCTGCTGCCCGCGGCCCCCGCGCCCGTCGACCCGCCCCGCGCGCACCGGGCGCCGGCGAAGAAGCGCACCCGCCGGTCCTGGACGGCGTGGCTGCTCCTGCTCCTCGTGCTGGGCGGTGCCGGCTACGGCGGCTACCGCCTGGTGGACCAGCGGGTGGCCGCGTCGTCCCAGCTCGCGCTGGACCGCGTGGTGCTCACCGCCGTCCCGGTGCCCGTGGGGTCGCCGGACGCCGCGGTCGTCTCCACCGTCGGCGTCGCCGCCGGGCAGGCGGTCACGGCCGGCACCGAGCTCGCCGTCATCCGGCTCACCGCCACCGACGGCGTGACCGACGAGGTGACGCTGACAGCCCCGGCCGACGGCACCGTCGTCACCGTGGACGCCCAGCCCGGCAGCGTGGTCCGGGCCGGGGAGTCGGTGGTGACCCTCTACGACCCGACCGCGATGACCTTCGAGACCCAGGTCCCGGTCGAGGACGTCGAGGGCCTGGCCGCCGGCATGACCGCCAGCATCAGCGGCCCGGGGCTGTCCAGCCCGGTGCAGGCCACCGTCGACCGCGTCGTGCCGGTCATCGGCGGAGCCGGCGACACGACCACGACGATGACGGTCGTGCTGGTGCCGGTCGACCCGGCCGGGGTCGCCGCGCTGGTGCCGGGGGTCCCGCTGCGCGGCACCCTGGACACCACCAGCGCCGACGGCTCCTCCGTGCTCGACGCGGGGGCATGACCGACGCACCCGCAGCCCGCCGCCGGTGGTGGGGACGACGGCCGACCGTCGTCCTGACCACCGGCGTCGTGCTGCTGGCCGGCTGCTCGGCGAGCACCGACGACGACGAGGGGACGGCGACGCCGGTGGCCGCACCGCAGCTGGCCGCACCGACCGTCACCGGCGCGGGCAGCATCGCCCCCTCCCTGCCGCGCGCCGACACCCCCTCGGAGTCGCCCACCCAGGTGTCGGCCGAGCTGGCCGGCACCGCCCTGCCCACCAGCCAGTGGTGGACCTCGGCGCTCATCGGCCCGCTCAGCCAGCCGCTGTGGGCGCACCCCCTCGCCGTCCGCACCTCCGCCGACGCCCCCGACGGCGCCCCCGGGGTGTCGGTCAGCTCCCAGCGCGCGTCGGTGACCGCCGACGCCGTGGTCACCCCGTTCGTCGCGTCGCTCACCGTGCCGGGGACGCCGGAGGACCTGACGGTGACCGGCTACGGCGCCTTCGACGTCCGGTTCGACGTGGCCTTCGGCGACGGCGTCCTCGGCGTCACCGTGGTGCAGGGCAGCCCGCTGACCTGGCTGGACTTCCGCGACGGCCTGTCCTCGGACCTGCAGGTGCTGCCCGGCGCGCAGCTGGGCGACCCGCAGGACGTCGGCGGCCGGAGCATCACCCCGGTGCTCGTCGGTGAGTCCACCTGGGACCTGGTCGCCGACGCCGGCACCACCTGGACCCTCGACGGCACCTCGCTGACCCCGAGCACCGACCTCACCGCGCTGGCCGTCGCCGTCGAGCCGGACGACGCCCCCGCCGACTGGACCCAGCTGGTCGCGGCCGCGGCGAGCCCGGTCACCGGCACCACCGAGCAGCTGTCCTACGACGCCGGCGCGGTCACCCAGGTGCTCACCGCCGAGCGGGCCGACGGCGAGGGCCTGTGGGCGCTCATGCCGCACCTGGCCGGCGCCACCACCGCCGAGGGCACCTGGCCCGACCAGCTCGGCGACCTGACCCTGGCCACCGGCGACACCGTGACCACCTCGGTGCCGATGCCGGGGCTGCTCACCGCCGTCCCCCGGCTGGACCTGGACCCGGCCGACGCGGCCGCCGTTGCGGCCGACCTGACCGCGGACCTCGCGGCCCCGGGCACGCCCGGAGGCAGCTACTTCGGCGGCAAGGAGATGGGGCGGCTGGCGGTGCTCGCCGAGGTCGCGCAGAGTCTGGGGGACGACGCCGCCCGGCAGCAGGCACTGGACCGGCTGCGGCCGCTGCTGGTGGACCTGCTCACCTACGACGGCCCCACCGACACCTCGTTCCTGGGCTACGACGACCGGTGGGGCGGGATCATCGCCTCGCCCGCGGAGTTCGGCAGCCAGGACTACAACGACCACCACTTCCACTACGGCTACGTGCTCTACGCCGCCGCCGTCCTGGGTGCGGCCGACCCGTCCTTCGTGACCGACTACGGGCCGGCGGTCGACCTGCTGGTCCGCGACGTCGCGGGCACGGACGCGGCCGGGGGCGACGGCGGGCTGCCGGCGTTCCGGGTGTGGAACGCCTACGAGGGCCACTCGGCGGCGTCGGGCTTCGTGCCCTTCGCCGACGGCAACAACCAGGAGTCCTCGTCGGAGGCCGTGGCCGGCTGGGAGGGCATGGTGCGCTGGGGCCTGGTGTCGGGCGAGCAGGCCACCCTCGAGGCCGGGATGACCCACTACGCGCTGGAGGCGGCGTCGGCGTCGCGGTACTGGCTGGGCGAGGGCCTGACCCGGCCCGAGGGCTTCGACCACACCGTGGTCGGCATCGTCTGGGGCGCGAAGACCGACTACGCGACGTTCTTCGACCCCGCGCCGGAGGCGGTGGAGGGCATCCAGCTGCTGCCGGTCCGGCTGGGCTCCCTGTACCGGGACGACCCGGCGGCCGCGGCGGCCCGTTCGGCGGGGATCGACGCGGCCACCGGTGGGCAGCCGCGCACCTGGGGCGACCTGTTCGCCGTCGACCTGGCGCTGTCGGACCCGGGCGCGGCCCTGGCCCGGCTGGACGCCGGTGTGCCGCAGGAGCCGAGCACGTCGGCGGCCCTGGTCCGGCTGATGACGACGATGCTGGCCCGGTGGGGTCCGCCGCAGCCGGCGGTCACCGCCGACGGCCCGTTCGGGCTGGCCTTCGGCTCGGCCGACTCCCCCACGCTGGTCGGCACCAACCCGACGGCGGAGCCGGTGACCGTGACCTTCTCCGACGGGACGTCGCTGGAGGTGCCCGCCGGCGGCACGGTGGTGCAGCCCGGCGGGTAGGTCAGGCCTGCGGGGTCATCGAGGGCAGCCGCTGGCTCCACGGCTCGAACCAGTGCTGCTGGCCCGGGCCGAGGCCGGCGCGCCAGGCCTCGCCGTCGTCGGTGCGCCGGCCGTCGCCGTGCAGCGGCGGCCGACCGCGGGCGGCCTGCACGCCGAAGGCGGCGGTGACCAGCGCGGTGGCGATGCCCTTGCGGCGGTGCTGCGGCGCGACGTAGAGCTGGTGCACCAGCCCGCTGCCGGTCCACCAGCGGACCGCGCCCACCTGCTGGTCGCCTCGCACCCCGCCGGCCTCGGCACCGGCCGCGGTGAGCACGGCGCCGTGGGCGTGCCGGGCGTCGGAGAAGGCCAGCAGGGTGGCCGCCGGCGGGTCGGCGGCCGGTTCGTCGAGCTCGACGAACCACAGCAGCGGGACGCCGGGCTGGTTGACGAGCACCGAGTGCACCGGGCCGCCGTCGGTCCAGGTGACCGAGAGGGTCCACCCCGGGGGGCGGCGGCCGTCGGGCTGCTCGACGTCGCTGCCGAACGGGTGCTCGGCGGTGTCGACCCCGGTCAGGGTGACCTGGGCCGCCGAGCCCGGCACCGCCTCGTGGCGGTACCGGGCCCACCAGCCGCGGGGCTCAGACGTGCTGTCGGGCACGGCGCCGCAGGACGGTGCTGGTGCCCAGCGCACCGGCTCCGAGGACGACCAGGCCGCCGCCGAGCAGCGCCATGGTCCCCACCGGGGTGCCGGTCGTGGCCAGTGCGGGGGACGCCGATGCGGACGTCGCCGCGGGGACGGCGCCGGCGGCCGTCGTGGTCGGCGCCGCGGAGGCGACGGCGCCGCCGGTGACGACCGGGGCCGGGGCGCCGCCGGCCAGCGGGCCGGTCACCGTCCGGCGGACCTGTGCCGGGGTGGCCGCGGCCGCCTGGCGGGGGGTGGTGACGATGCCGAAGGCGTCCGCGGCGTCCGGGGTGTACCCGGCCGGCAGGGCGGTGGGGGTCAGCAGGTAGCCCTCGGCCGGGAGGAACCAGCCGCGGAAGGTCAACGTGCCGTCCGCGGCGCTGGTCTGCACACCGAACGAGTGCGGCGTCTCGTCGTCCCGCGCGAAGCCCTGCAGGTCGACGACGTCGGGGGCGGGGTCGGTCGTGGTGAGGGTCGGGTCGGTCGTGGCCTCGGTGGTGGTGCTCGCGCTCGAGGTCGACGTCTCCGTGCTGTCGGTCGTCGGCGGCGCCGTGGTGGTCGGTGCGGTGGTGGTCGTCGGCGCGGTCGTGGTGGGCGCCGTCGTCGTGGGCTCGGTGGTCGCGGGGACGCACTCGGCCGGGGCCGGGTCGGCGGCGGGGGCCGGCGGCACCGCACCGCCGTCGTGCGGGTAGTCCGGGCCGGTGAGCTCGTAGGCCGCGCAGGCGACCGGGGCTCCGGTGGCCGAGTCGGTGACGGTGGTGACGAGCTCGGTGCGGAACAGCGAGTCGTCGCCGACGACGGCGGTGCCCGTCGGGCGGCCCATGCCGCAGAAGATCGAGTCGCAGATGGTGAAGGTGGCCGAGCCGGTGTTCACGGCGAGGCCGGCGGACGAGGTCTGCTGGGTGAGCCGGTAGGTGCCGGTCGGCACGTCCGGGTCGACGCCGTCGGCGACGGCGAAGTCGATGTCGCCGATCTCGGGGTACCTCGCCCCCGGGCCGTCGAAGGTGCACCCACCGTCGACGTCGGTGGTGCAGTCGAAGACGGCGCCGGTGGCCGAGGTGGCCCGGAAGACCGCGCCCGACAGGTCCAGGTCGCCGGGCACCGGGCCCTGCGGCGAGACCTGGACGCCGAAGTCCTTGCCGGTGCCGAAGTCGCCGGCCAACGGCGCGGCCAGGACGGCGGCCGCCTCGGCCCCGGTCTCGGCGGAGGTCTCCTGCAGGGGGACGGGGGACCCGTCGAGGTCGGCCGGCTGCTCGGGGCCGCCGGCGGGGTCCTCGATGGCGAACGCGGCCGGGGCGGTGATGCCGCCGGCGACGAGCAGGCCGAGGCCGAGGGCCGAGCCGCGCAGCACGCGGCGGGTGGTGCGGGGACGCGACAGCGCCACAGGGGTTCTCCTTCGCACGCCGCCGGTCGTCCGGCGGGATCGTGCGCAGCATCGGCAGTCCGGGTGGGTGGACCGGGGAGTTCCGCAGGCAGCGGGGGCGCGTTCTCGTTCCGCAATCACGGGCGCCCCACGCGCCCCATGCGTCAGTAGGCGCCGGACCCGCTCACCACGGCGCGGAGTGTCTTGCACAGGATCATGAAGTCGAAGGTCAGCGACCAGTTCTCCACGTAGCGCACGTCGATGCGCACCGAGTCGTCCCACGACAGGTCCGACCGACCGCTGATCTGCCAGAGCCCGGTGATGCCCGGCTTCACCAGGAAGCGGCGGTGCATGTCGAACCCGTACCGCTCCACCTCGCTGGGCAGCGGCGGCCGCGGACCCACCAGCGACATGTCCCCGCGCACCACGTTGATCAGCTGCGGCAGCTCGTCCAGGGAGTAGCGGCGCAGCACCCGGCCGATGCGGGTGACCCGGGGGTCGGTGCGCGACTTGAACAGCACGCCGTTGCCGTCGTCGGGCGCCACCAGCCCCTCGGCGCCGGCCACCATCGAGCGGAACTTCAGCATGGAGAACACCTGGCCGTCGCGGCCCACCCGCTCCTGCCGGAAGAACACCCCGCCCCGGCTGGTCAGGCCGACCGCGGCGGCGATCGCCAGCAGCACGGGCAGCATCGCGAGCACGGCCAGCGCCGACGAGGTGCGGTCGGCGGTCTCCTTGGCCAGCCGCCGGACGCCGCGCAGCTCGGGGCGCTCCATGTGCAGCAGCGGCAGCCCGCACACCGGACGGATCCGCACCCGCGGGCCGACGATCTCGGTCACCGCCGGCGCGAGCAGCAGCTCGGCCCGGGTCTTCTCCAGCTCCCAGCCCAGCCGCCGCAGCCGCGGCCCGTCGAGCTCGGGGCAGGGCAGGACGGCGACCGTGTCCACCTCGAAGCGCGCCACCACGGCGGCGACGTCGTCCAGACCACCGAGCACGGGGACGCCGGTGAAGACGCTCTGCGCGGGCAGGTCCTCCCCCCCGGGCAGCAGGCAGCCGATGACGGTGTAGCCGTGGTGCCTCTCCCGCCCGAGCTGCTCCTTGAGCGCGGCGACGCCGGTGCGGTGGCCGACCAGGACGGCGGTCTGCAGGTGGGCGCCCCGGGTGCGGGCGCGGTGCAGCCGGTCGCGCAGCAGCCAGCGGACCGCGAGGGTCAGCACGGTGGCCAGCGGCAGGGCGACGACGACGAACCCGCGTGCGAGGTCGAGCGTGGCCGCCCAGGAGACGGTGCCCACGCCGGCGAGCATGAGCATGGCGGCGAAGAAGACCCGCCGGAACTCCTCGGCGCCGACCCACAGGAAGCGCTGCTCGTAGGCGCGGGCGACGAGCATGGCGCCCGCCCAGGCCAGCGGCAGGGCGACCACGACCCAGACGGGCAGGTGACCGAGCGAGCCGGTGCCGAACCGGACGGCGTAGCCGACGAGGGCGGCGACCAGGGCGCACAGCAGGTCGGCGACGACGACCGTGCGCACGTAGCCGGACTGCCAGGAGCGGCGGGCCTCCGTCCCGGCGCCGCGCAGCCGGGACGGCGCGAACAGCCGGCGGCGCACCTCGGGCGCGCGCGACTGCGTCGCGGTCATGCGCACCCCCGTGCCGTCCCCGTCGGGGGACGCGCAGGTACAGCGGGCCGCCGCTCCCCCGGGTGCGACGCCGTCGGCAGCCTAGGCCGATCCGGACCCGGTCAGATCCGGGTGGCGGACGTTCCCGTCCCGCAGGGGGTGTCGTCACCCGGCGTGCCCACCCGGCGACGGGGTCAGACGGTGGTGAGCACCTCGGGCTCGACCAGCAGGGTCTCCGGCCGCCGGTCCCCCCGGGCCTCGGCGACGCGGACGGCGGCGCCCACCCCCAGGGCGAGCAGCAGCCCACCGAGGACCCAGGCGGCGAGGAGCAGGATGATCACCTCCCCACCATCGACCGCCGGGGAGCGGAGCTGTAGCCCCCGGAAGGGGGGTTCCGAGTGGGTGAGCCGGTCACCCAGCGCGACGGTCGACCCCGACCCCGACGATCTCGCGCAGGATCGGCAGCAGCGCGGCGGCGATCTCGTTGCCGACGCGGGCGTGCACCTCGGGCGAGCGGCGGTACGGGTCGTCGACGTCGGTGGCGCCGCCGCTCCCCCGCCAGTCGTTGCGCCGCCGGGCCAGCGCGGCGACCAGCTGGGGGCCGCGCTCGTCGACGTCGGTCGCCGTCGGCAGGTCGGCGGGGCGCAGCAGCCCGAGGACGGCGGCCGCCTCGCGCAGGGTGAACGTGCGTCGCAGCGCCCGGGGGGCGCGCTCGAGGACGGTGCTGCGGTGCCCGCGCTCGAGGCTGAGCACCAGGTCGGCGCCCTCGGCCAGCTGCCGCTCGAAGGACCGGGCCCGGAAGCCGTCCGGACTGCCGCCCAGTCCGGTGAGCACGACGGCGGCGTCGGGGTCCATCGACCGGCCGACCAGGGCGCCGGTGCCGGCGCTCGCCGCGGTCAGGGTGGGGACCCCGGCCTCGGCGGCGAAGGCGGTGGTGAGCCGCTCGGCCAGGGGCGAGCGGCAGATGTTGCCGGTGCAGACGAACAGGACGTGCACCGCTCACCCCCGGCGGGCGTAGGCGGCCAGACCGATGACCAGCAGGAAGACCACGACCGGCACGGCGACGGTGAGCCAGACCGAGACCACGAGCAGCATGCCGGCGAGCACGACGGTGAGGACGGCGGTCAGCACGGCCAGCAGGACGACGGCGGTCCAGCCCAGCGCGGTGCGCACGGGACGGCGCGCGCGGGTGGGCTGCTCCTCGGCGCGCACGTCGCCGGACACCGCGCGGCGGAACCCGCAGACCTTGCAGCGCTCGTAGACCTTCTCGTGGGCGTCCCAGAACGGGTTGACCTTCGCCAGGCCGGTGCGGACGTCACGGGAGCGCATGAGCCGCAGTTCCTCGCGCTCACACCGCGGGCAGCGCACGGCGTCGCGGGACAGCACCACCCGCACGCGGTCCTTCACACCGTCGGCCATCACGACATGTTCGCTGGTCAGACGCGTGCGGTTCAATCCGCGTGACGGAAACGACGAGTCGCTGCACCCCGTAGGGGTGACGTTCCTCAGGGTCACAGGCCACGATGGACCCCGTGGCGGACAGGAAACGACGGCGGACCATCCTCGGGTACTCGGAGATCCCGTGCCCGCACTGCGGCGCCGGGCCGCTGGTCTTCACGTCCTCGAGCACGAAGCGGCGCGTGCGCGACCTGCTCAACCCGCGCTTCGACAAGAAGACGGTCTACCGCGAGACCTGCCAGGCGTGCCGGGTCCGGTTCTCGGTGCACCCGGAGGCGCGCCAGACCGTCGCCCGCACGGCCGTGCCGGCCGGGACGGCGCCTGCGCCGGCGGCGCCGCTGTTCGGTGCGGCCGACCCGGCCGAGGACGAGCCGGTGCGGCCGGTGACCGACCTGAAGTCCAAGAAGCCCACCCAGGCGGCCTTCTTCACCGACGACGACGAGCTCGACGAGGACTGAGCCCCCCGCCGCCGGGTCAGGCGGCGGAGCGGACCGCCATTGACTTGGCCGTCACGGGCTGCGGCACGGCGGCGGGGGCCCACAGCTCGGCGGCGAACTCGGGCAGCACCAGCGCGCGCAGCAGCTTGCCCAGCCGCTTCTCGATGATCTGGGCGACCTCGACGTGCGCGGCGGCCGGCTTGCCGATCGGGTCGGGGACGTCGTCCTGGCCGGGCTCGGTGACCCGGTTGCGGCGTGCGTCGGCGAGCATCGCGACCACGGCGCGGGCGTGGGCGTCGCCGTCCTTGGCCAGCGGGGCGGCGACCGGGGGCAGGGTGCGCAGCAGGCCGACGGCCTCGCGGAGGGTGAAGACCTTGCGCAGCCCGCGGGGGTAGGTGGCCAGCACGGTGGCCCGCTGCTCCTCGGTCATGGTGATGACCAGGTCGCTCTCGGCGACCATCCCGACGGTGAGCTGCTGGGCCAGGTGTCCCTTGCCCTCGACGCCGCGGGCGGCGAGCGCCGCGCGGGAGGCCGGGTGCATGGCCGAGCCGACGACGGCGGCCGTGCCGGCGCTGGTGACCTCGATCTGGTCGGCGTCGCCGGGCAGCCAGTCCTGCAGCCCACGGCGGGTCATCCGCTCGGCGACGGCGGAGCGGCAGATGTTCCCGGTACAGACGAAGGTCATGCGCACGGGCCGAACGGTAGGGACCGATCAGTCACAAGATGTTACGACACGCATCTCCTGCGTCGTGATGTGCGGAGTTTCGGGGTCCGGATCCAGCCTGTCCCGGCTGTCACACGCACCCCACGCACCACGGTCAACTGCCCACAGCCGTGCTCACGCCGGCTGTGCGATGGTGCCAACATGCGCCGCGCCGCCGTCGTCCTGCCGCTGCTCCTGCTCGCCGGCTGCACCTCGACGGTGGCCGGGACGGCCAGCCCTGCGCCCACCACCGGGGCACCATCCTCCTCATCGGCAGGCGCCACGGCCAGCAGCACCCCGGAGGTGCCCGAGGGCCTGGCCGAGCTGCGGGACCAGGTCGACGACCTCTACCTGGGGCTGTTCGCCTCCAGCGGCGCCTCGCTGCAGTCGGTCGTCGACTACTACGTGGCCCACAACCACCCGCAGTTCGCCTACACCGGCGCCGAGTGCCTGACCTTCTTCCAGGGCCTGGGCTACACCGACGCCTACCAGCTCAGCTACACCCCCGACCTGGAGGAGATCGCGCCTGACCCGGACTGGCAGGTCCCCGACGGCCGGTACGCCGGGCTCGCACCGGACGGCGACACCTACCTCGTCCCCGTCGAGGTCCGGGAGACCGACACCGGCTACGACGCCGGCTTCGAGGCCGACGTGCACGTCACCGTGCTCGACGGCGAGGCGTACTTCTTCCAGCCCTGCGAGCAGTGACCGGGCCATCGCTGCTGGTCAGCGGCCTACCCTGGGGCCTCGACACGGGGAGGGTCACCCATGAGCAGGTCCGGTGAGCCGGATGCCGACGAGCTGTTCGGCGACGAGGACGACGTCGCAGCGGCGCCCGAGCGGCGACGGCGGCGCAGGCGAGGCCCGCTCAAGCGGCTGCTGGTCGGCCTCGGTGTGCTGACCGTGGTGCTGGCGCTCGCGGTCGCCACCGGTGGCTGGTTCCTGACCAACCGGTACGCGGGGAACATCGACCGGGTCGAGAACGTGTTCGCCGGCATCGACCCGCAGCAGCGCCCCGCGCCGTCCACCCCGACGACGCAGACGACGGCCGACCCGGTCACGTTCCTGCTGGTCGGCTCGGACACCCGGGCCGAGATCGTGGACGGCGAGATCCCCGACGCCCGCTCCGACGCGATCATGATCGCGCGGCTGTCGGGCGACCGGCAGCACGTGCAGGTGGTCTCGATCCCCCGCGACTCGTGGGTGGACATCCCCGGCTACGGCATGAACAAGATCAACGCTTCGTACGCGTTCGGCGGGCCGAGCCTGCTGATCCAGACGGTGGAGAACCTGACCGGGGTGCGCATCGACCACTTCGCCGCGATCAGCTTCAACGGGCTGATCTCGATGACCGACCAGCTGGGCGGGGTCGACGTGCAGGTGGCCGAGACGACGCAGAACGGCCCGTACACGTTCACCGCCGGGCTGAACCACCTGGACGGCGACATGGCCCGCTGGTACGTCGGGCAGCGCTACGACCTGCCCGGGGGCGACTTCGACCGGGTGAAGCGGCAGCAGAACTACCTGCGGGCGATGTTCGGCAAGCTGTTCGCCGCCGGCACGTTCAACAGCCCGGGGCAGATCGACTCGGTGCTGCGGGCGGTGACCAGCTCGATCGCGGTCGACGACTCACTGAGCAACGGCGGCCTGCTGGAGCTGGCGCTGTCGGCGCGGAGCCTGACGCCGGGCGGCATGGACTTCTTCACCGCCCCGGTGCTGGGCACCGGCATGGAGGGCGCGGCGAGCGTGGTCTACCTGGACCAGACGACCGGCGACCGCATGTGGGGCTACCTGCAGACCGACTCGCTGGGCCAGAACGCCGCCGAGTTCGCCGACGAGTCCCTGCCGGCGACGCCGCGGTAGGTCAGCTGACGAGGTAGAGGTGCGGCTTGCCGTCGCCGTCGTCGGGGTCCTCGGCAGCTGCGGGGGCGGGGCAGAGGGCCACCAGCCGGTCGAGCAGCGGGATCAGCGACTCGGCGATGGTCTCGGCGACCTCCTGGTGCACCTCGAGCGGCCGGCCGATGGGGTCGGTGATGTCGTCGGCGGCGTCGGAGGGCCGACGGGAGCGGGCCGCGGCCATCCGCTTGACCAGGGAGCGGCAGCGCTCGGCCAGATCCTCGCCGTCGAGAGCGGTCGAGGGGTCGACGAGGGCGACCAGCTCGGCGGCCTCCCGGAGCGCGAAGGTGCGCTGCAGGGCGCGGGGGGCGGCCTTGAGGACAGCGCGGCGGTGGGTGCGGGTGAGCGCCAAGGTCAGGTCGGCGTCGATGGCCATGTCGTCGAGCAGCTGGCGGGCGACGTGGCCCGTGGGGTCGCCGCCGAAGCCCTCGAGCACGGTGGCGCTGTCGGGGTGGACGCCGGCGCCCTTGACGGCGTGCGTGCCGGCGCTGACGACCTGGATGCGGTGCGCGTCGTCGCCGAGGGCCTCGTCGAGGTAGGCGCGGGCGATGCGCTCGGCCATGGCGGAGCGGCAGATGTTCCCGGTGCAGACGAAGAGCACGGTGAACACCGGGTTCGGGGACCAGTGCCGTGCCACGCGGTCAGTCTCCCCCATCGCTGCGTCGTCGTCCGGTTGCGCGGCGTGTCCCCCACCAGGAGGTCAGCGGACGACGGCGTCCGCGACCTCGTAGTTCTTGGCCCCGCAGCCGCGGCAGAGCTCGTAGCGGTGCTCGTGCGGGTCGAAGGCCGGGTTCAGCAGCGCCAGCCCGCGCCGGACCAGCCGGGTGCGCACGGCCATCACGTCGTCGCTGCCGCACAGCGCACAGGGCCGCTCGCCGCGCCCCACCGTCTCCCGAGTCCGCACGGGAGGAGCGTCGCGGACCCGGGTGACGACCGGGTGACGGGCGGCTGGGAGTTCCCTGACGGACGGCGTTCAGTACGCCCCGGAGCCGCGGACGACGGCACCCAGGGTCTTCCACAGGATCATGAAGTCGAAGGTCAGCGACCAGTTCTCCACGTACCGCACATCGATGCGCACCGAGTCGTCCCACGACAGGTCCGACCGACCCGAGATCTGCCACAGCCCCGTGATGCCCGGCTTCACCAGGAAGCGGCGGTGCATGTCGAACCCGTACCGCTCCACCTCGCTGGGCAACGGCGGCCGCGGACCCACCAACGACATGTCCCCCCGCACCACGTTGATCAGCTGCGGCAGCTCGTCCAGGGAGTAACGGCGCAGCACCCGGCCGATGCGGGTGACGCGGGGGTCGGTGCGCTGCTTGAACAGCACGCCGTTGCCGTCGTTTTCCCCGGCGAGGTGGTCGGTCATCCGCTCGGCGCCGGCGACCATGGACCGGAACTTCAGCATGGAGAACACCTGGCCGTCGCGTCCCACCCGCTCTTGGCGGAAAAAAACCCCACCGCGGCTCGTGAACCCGATGGTGGCGGCCAGGACCAGCAACACCGGCAGCATGAGGAACAGGGCCAGCGCGGCGGAGGACCGGTCGACGGTCTCCTTGGCCAGCCGGCGGATGCCGCGCAACTCGGGCTTCTCCATGTGCAGCAGCGGCAGCCCGCAGACAGGGCGGATGCGCACCCGCGGGCCGACGATCTCGGTCACCGCCGGCGCGAGCAGCAGCTCCGCCTGGGTCTTCTCGAGCTCCCAGCCCAGCCGGCGCAGCCGGGGGCCGTCGAGCTCGGGGCAGGGCAGGACGGCGACGGTGTCGACCTCGAGGCGGTGGACGACAGCAGTGACGTCGTCGAGGCCGCCGAGCACCGGCACCCCGTCGAAGAGGCTTTCGGCCTGCAAGTGCTGGCCGCCCGGCAACAGGCAACCGATGACCCGGTAGCCGTGATACTTCTCCCGCTCGATCTGCGCCCGGAGGGCGGCAACGCCGTTGCGGTGACCGACGAGGACTGCAGTCTGCGTGTAGAGCCCACGGGCGCGAGCCCGATGCAACCAACTGCGGAGGACATACCTGATCAGCAGCGTCGCGATCGTGGCAAGCGGGAGAGCAATGATGACGAACCCGCGTGCCAGGTCGAGCTTGAGCGCCCAGGACACTGTGCCGACTGCGGCGAGCATGAGCATCGCGGCGAAGAAGACCCGGCGAAACTCCTCGGCGCCAATCCACAGGAACCGCTGCTCATAGCTTCGGGCGACCAGCATGGCGCCGACCCAGGTCAGCGGTAAGGCGACGACAACCCAGAAGGGAACGTGCTGAGGGTTCAACGAATTGGGACCAAACCGAAGGGTGTAGCCACCGACTGCAGCGACCAGGGCACAGATGGCGTCGGCGAGAACGACGCCGCGGACGTAACGACTTTGCCAGCCCTGCCGCTGTTCGGTACCTGCTCCGATCAGCTGGCCCCGTCGGAACAGGGGGCGCTCACCCCTGGGGGCTATGACATGCGCACCATCCAGTGCGTCGACCGAAGCCACCTAGTTGCACCCCCGTGCGTTCCGGTCCGGGGGCCTGCCCCAGAGCACCTGTGCGCGCCCTGGAACCCCGCTGTTCGTCCGGCTGCTGAGAAACCTAGCGAACACAAGCCTTCATGGGCACCCCCTTCATAGACCCACGTGGGTGAACCGGGCCACGTTCGCACCATGCTGTTTACGTCACCGATCTAACTGGCCGCTCGCTCCTCAGCTGGTCGTTGGTGCCGCCGGGTCAGGTTCGTAACCGTAGTTGTAGCCATACCCGTAGGCCGAGGTCACTTCGGCCTTCGGAGGGACGATGTTGAGCACGACGCCGAGCGTCTTGCCCCCCACTTGATCCAACGTCGTACGAGTCTGCGCTAGTTGGGCGCGCGTGGTAGCTCGGTAGCGCACCGACAGCACCACCCCATCCACGAGGACTGCAAGTCCGCTCGCATCGGCCACTGGCAGCAAGGGCGGCGCGTCGAGCAGCACAAAGTCGTTTTTGGCGCGGAGTTCGTCGATGAGGGCGAACATTTGACTCGAGCTCAGCAATTCACTTGGATTCGGCGGCGTGGGGCCCGCTGCGATGACTGACAGGTTGCCTTCGCCGTATGGCTGGATGACGTCATCCAGCCCCGCCGACCCGGTCAGAATGTTCGTCAGCCCAACACCGCCGACCATACCCAAATACCTGGTCACCCGCGGCCTGCGGAGGTCTGCCTCCACCACCGTCACCGAGCGTCCAGCCTCCGCCAACGTCAGTGCCAAATTTACAGCCAGCGTTGTCTTGCCCTCCGACGGCACTGCGCTGGAGACCATGATGACCTTGGGCGGCTCATCCACATTCAGGAACTGAAGATTTGTTCGCAACTGCCGATAACCTTCAGCCGTCCGCGACAGACTGTTCCGTTCAATCGTGTGCTCGTTTGCCAATTCGTCGTCGCGAAGGATTACCCCGATAATCGGGGCACCCGCGATGTCCGAGGCCACCTCCGCCTCATGAACAGTCGTGTCGAGGCGCATTCGAAGGACCGCGACCGCGCCTCCCACTGCAGCGAGAAGGAGTAGCCCGACCAGGGTGTTGCGCAACGTCGCCGGAGAGCTGGGCGATGTTGGGAGGTCCGGCTCCTCCACAACCGTGACCTTCACGGGCGAGACCCCATCGACACCCACGGGCGTCTCAATCTCGTCCACCAGGCTTCCGAACTCGACGCCGACCGCGCCCGCGATCTGCTGAGCCATTCTCGGGGATGCGTCAGTGACCGCAACGTCGATTAGCACGGTGTCCGTGACAGCGGTAGCTCTGATTTGGTCAGCCAGGTCGGCAGGGTCCACGTCGAGCCGCAGCTCATCCACCACGCGCTTCGCGAGCCTCTCCCCCGTCAGCAGTTGAGCGTAGGAAGTGACGCGCTGCTGGGAGAACTGGTTACCCTGAAACGCGTCCGCCGTCGATGCCGAACCGGTTGCCGAGACGAAGAGCTGTGTGTGCGACGTATACATGGGCGTCTGCACCAGACTCAACGTGACCCCTGCCGCTGCTCCCACGAGAGCGCCAACCAGCAGGAGCCACCAGGACGCCCGAAGCGCCCTAAGCACGTCGGCCAAGTTCATGCTCAGTTTCCTTTTCATAAAGCCTGCTGGGTCAGGGCTCGGGAATCCAACGGGTGATTATAGGCCATCCGCGGCCCTGCCAGCCGGCAGAATTCTGCTCGCTCTAGTGGCCGCCAACCGCCATCCGTCTTTCGATTGATTGACGCATGGAACATCGGTGACAACTCGTTATTCGTACGCCCCAGACTGCAATGATGCGACTCTTTCGCGCACAACGTCAATGAAGTGATCTTCCGAAAACTTCTCTGCGTGAGCTCGTATATTCCCCGAGTCCCAGGACCGCCCAAGCGACTCCAGCATGCCTGCGGCAAGATCGACCATGTCCGGTGATGGCACATGAATCCCCGTCACACCATCAATAACGGTGTCTAGGTATCCGCCCCTTCCGAGGACTACGGCCGGTTTTCCGAAGAAGGCACCTTCGATCGGCGTCAATCCGAAGTCCTCATACGAAGCGCCGACCACGGCGGAACAGTTCGCGTATAACCAACAGAGCTCCGAATCAGACAGTCCCGAGAGCAACTTCGTCCGCGCAGTTGCTAGGCCCCTCAGGCGAGCACTCTCAGGTCCAGCGCCGACCACAACGACGTTGACACCAACATGTTCCGCCGCACCGATCACCCGATCAACGTTCTTGTAGGGCAAAAGCCGGCTAACGCACAGGAAGAACGGTTGATCGAAGAATTCATCCACCAATACCGCTGACGCGTGCGGCTTAGCGCGCAGCCCCACTGGAGGGAAAAGAACCTCCGCATCAATTCCGTACGCACGACTGATGCGACCTGACACCACAGTGCTGTTTGCAAGGTAAAGATCAACCGTCCTGGCTTTCGCGCGATCCCATCTCCGCAACGGGCCTTTCGCCGACCTCGCAACGACACTTGCCAGCCGTCCGGCCGACCCACCCAGGTACTCGCTCGTCTGGTACACCCATCGAGCCGGGTTGTGGCAATAGACGAGTTTCTTGGTCGAGCTGGGCACAGCAAACCCATGAGACCAACCGCTACTACTCGCAACGACTACATCGGCGTCGATTCGCATCAAGCTGGAGGCGAGGGGCATCACCGGCAACCCCAGACGGTGGTTCCTCCGGATTACCCCCACCCTATTAAGAGGTGACACCTTCACGTCGACCGAGTCGAATTCCGGAAACGTCGACTTCGGGTCGAAGAGGAGCGTGTGCACAGTGGCGTCCGGGAACGCCCTGCACAACGAGAGCACCACTCGCTCCGCACCGCCACGTTGCGTCAGGTAGTCGTGGGCAATGGCAACTCTCACAGTCGACTCGAGCCTCTCTTGCCCCGCGGGACAGTGAAGTGGATCGGACCGCGTCGCACTCGCGCCGATGGCTGGCGCTCCACACGGTCGAGCATCGCCTGAACACGGCTGTCGTACGAATGCTGACCAGCGATGGCCTTGAGCTCAGACGACGGCAACGGGTCGACGAGGGACTCATCGAGCCTTTTAGCGAATTCCTCGGCGTCCGACGCGAACCGCACGATGCCCTTGAACCGCTCAAGCGCGGGCAACCTGGTCGAGACGACCTGCACTCCGGCTGCCATGTACTCGAAGAACTTCATTGGAAACATGCTTGCCGTGTAGTCGTTGATAGGGGCCATAATAATGCCAACATCAAACGCTGCCATATATCCCGGCACCGCCGGACGCGGCCGCGGGCCGAGCAGGAAAATGTTGTCCGCGCCCCTCAGTTCGTCCATCCTGTCGCCTGGGTCGCCTTCACCCTCTGACCCGATCAAGACGAACGAGTAATTTGGCCGGGCTTTGGCAACCCGCCCGAGCAAGGCTGCGTCGAATTTGTATCGCGACAATGCGCCGACCATTCCGATTACGGGGCGGGGTTGGAGGATGTCTCCCGGACGCTCGTCGATCATTTGGAATGCCCCGGAATCGATGCAGTTGGCGTGCTCGACGACCGCCGATTTGCCCTTGACCCCTACGGCACGAGCCGTCAATGCTGGCGCCGTAGTGAAGACGAGATCACTCTGCTGCAATAACAGATTCTCACGGGCCCGAATGAAATGACCGGCCATCCCAGGTTGAGCAGAGATGTCATCAACACAATGGTAAACCAAAAACCGTCGGCCCACATGGCGTCGATTTACCACCGGACTAAATGTCCATACAACATCTGGCTGCCCCCAGAAGATCCTCCACATCAAGAACTGGAAGATTAGAGAAAGGTCGTTCAGCACGCGCACGATGCCGCTGTGCCACCCAGGAACCACGAGGGGCGAGACGACATGTACGCCGGGAGCAACCATTCGTGGGCGTCTGAATGCAGCCTTCAGCCTGGCGACAATCCGCGCTTTGTCTCCAGAATCACCGGCCGCGCGACGGCGCAGTCCGAGCGACTCGACGTACAGAACCTTCACCCCGGATTTCGCAAGCGCCAAAGCCTCGTACTGCTTGTTGGTCCAGAACGGGTGATCCCAGTCAGCAGTGGAGAAAACCACCGCGCGACGTACCTTCACGATTGACTCACATCCCCCTCGCTAGCCCCCACTTGCGCTGCGGGTGTCTCCGGGCACGGCTCACTGGCAGTCGCGGAATGCTTATCTCGAGGGTTGCACAGCCAGAACGCACCGATCATGGGGATGGCGAGAACGAGCACGTAATAAAAGTCAAAACTAGAACCGTTCAAGAAGAATCGAAAAAACCCATATCCGACAAATCCGCTCCAGACCGTTGCCTGCAGTCGGATCGCGATCATTGATCCGACAAGTGATACGACGAAGAGCGCGAGCAACGCGCCAGCATATCCGCCCGTGGCCAAAGTGAGATTACCGACCGGAGACAGGAAGATCCCACTGGAGTTCCATCCGAGATACTTGTGACTTACGTAAACACTGACGGAACCGGGCTTCTGCGGCCAGAGTGAGCGTGGCACGAAAGTCGTCACGATCCTTAGGAGGTCTCCCGGCTGGGCTTGCTCGTACCGCGATACATTCTGCGACAAGCGGTAGCCATCCAAGGTGTCGACACCAGCCTCCAAGACCGAGATGAGGGGGTCTTGGACTGCAGCTTCCGTGACCTCCTGCAGAGAGAGACCCTGGTCCCGCGAGATGTTTGCCCTTTGTCCCGACATGATCGCTGCGAGGAGCACCAGCCCAATGGACACAGCGACAACCTGGTACAAGCGTACTCGAGCCTCGACCAACACTCTTGCGAGTCCGGCGAAGGCCAGGAGGAAGAGAGGGCTACGAACGACACTCACTGCCACGACGAGTGTGACGAGAAGGGTCGCGGCCAGGAACCAGCGCGACCCAAAATGACCGTAGAAGATTGCTATCGCGACTCCCGCTACGAGGCAGCCTCGAAGAATTACGCCAACGCCCTGTCCAGGATCGGCGCGATTAACCAAGTCAGCTGCGGGAAAGGCTACGTAAGCCGCAGCGCCCACTGTCATGAGGAGCAGCGACGCACGGCGCGCAATCTGGCTCGAGTGGCGTCCCTCATTGTCTGGAGCCGAAACGGAATGATCATCTGCGCGCCTGCCGAGAACAACGCCGGCAATGACCTCACCCGCTAGGACGATCGAAAGTTCAAACGTCCATCGAAGGCAAAGCTGCGTGACCTCCTCGACCGATGGGGTCGACAGCACTCCCGCCGTTACGAGCTTGCTCCGCAGCTCGCCAGCACTCTGCAACTCCGCAGGGATGTACAGAGCTGAGAGGTATAACAAGGCGGCGACGGTGGAGACCAGAGATCGCCCCCATGCCCCTTCCCTGTAGTTCCGCCAACCCCTTATCACAATCGCAACAATCAGCAGGAGGAGCAGGCCCCGCGAGCCGAATATCAGTACCGCGTGCACCCTAACTTCCTCCCGCCTTCTCGGTCGCTAGTTGTTTACCAACAGCGCCAAATCGAAGGAGCAGCGAAGCGGCCACCAGAGTGACACCTTGAGTGACCAGCGTGATGAGGGCAGCGTCGATGGCCGTCGCACCGAGACCCACGTAGACGTACCCCGTCACCGTCGCCACAAGGCCAGCCACAGATGCGACCGAAGATGCTGCCGGCCGGCCCCGGCCTTGCAGAATCGCAAGCAATCCCTGGGCATACATCGTAATCACGGTGGCTACCAGCAAGATCAAGGTAGCTGGGATGACAGGTGCAAATGCGTCCCCATATAGAAGTGGCACGGCGGGGAAGAGCAAACCAGCGATGACAACGACGAGTGCAATCCCCAATACCTGGGTGACTATTGTCCGTCGTAAAAGAATCCTGACCGTGGCTCCAGCCACCGCACGTCGTATCAGATCACGCGCCAACAAGGTGCCAGCGATCAGCGGCACTTCCGCGAGCGTGACGGCAACCGAGTAGAAACCGAGCTCCTGAAGTGTCGTCAAGCTCGGCAGGATGACTTGATCAAGCCGACTGTTCGCCACGAGCGCGATGGTCCCGATAGCCGCTGTCGACGAGTAGCGAATGAACGAGTGCCGGCTCACGACCCCGTCCTGCGAACGAATCGGATCGATGGCGCCGTTGGCTGGGACGGGCTGACCACCGGGCTGAGCTGGAATTGTTTGCCGTCGGTTAGGCAGCCGAGTCCAAATTGCCGCACTCGCGACCAAAAACGCGAGCAAACTGCTGGCCGCGAACGCCGGCGCAGACTGCGAGCCGACCAAGAATAATAAAATGACCCCGACAAGGCGCAAGGCCGCATAGACGGCTCGCTCGAGATCCAGTCGGCCGGTCTGACCTGCCCCCTGCCATAGCCCACGACGCGATTGGACGCTGGCCGACGCAATCACGGCCAGATAGAATACCGCAAGAACGGGCCACGACAGCCCAAGCCGTTCGGCCACGAGGCGGCCGTAGAGAATAACAGCAATGTAGACGGGGACGGCACAAACCAGGCTGGTAGTTTGGGATATTCGGTTGACCTCGGCGACCGGATAGCCACGACTGACGAAAACTGAGGTTGCGGCCGGGATTCCGAAGCTCGCAACGGCCCCCGCAACGGTGATGACAAGCATGATCGCGGCGAACTCACCCCGCCCTTGTGGACCCAGGGCACGGGCCAGCAGCGGAGCGGTGACGAGCCCGACCATCGGTCCGGCTCCGTATGCCAGAAAGCTGCGTACTTGTTGGACGCTAGAACGGGTCCCTTTGGTGGTCTTTACGGTCATGTAGCCGCTCAATCGACGTGGACGGAATTGAGGGAGTACGCGTCGCCCCGCCGCGGAATCCTGACGGTCCGATCGCCGATCGACAAGACTAAACCATCTGTGTCGTTACTTCGCACGAATGTGCATTCTGCGAGTTCCGCAGACCGTGTCGTTGAACTCGATAGCCTGAACGCCGAAACGAACAAGGTCGGTGAGCCGGTTGTCGCGCCGGTAAATTGGAAGTATGTGGTTGGCCGTCCATAAAGTAGGGCCTCACTGCTGATCAACGACGTAGTCGTGAAGCCCGCCAGGGACACGCCCTCCACCCGCAACCCGTCGCCCAATCGCTCGAAGGCGCAGTCTCTCGCGGCCGGAGCTTCGACGGTCGCCGTTACACCATGCAACGCTTCAGACAGGCTTTCTCGCCCGCCCTTCGATACCGCCCACGACGACCGAGTGAACAGGCTGCCGAGCGGAAGATCTTGGACCAAATCCAGCCAGAGGTCGATCTCCTGCCACGACAGCACCGCTACTTCGTGCTTGACAGCTGGTAGGAAGCGGACCCTCGGCCCGAGGAAGTTGAGACGTCCGCGCTGGAGTGGTCGCAGGCTCCGCCACGATCTCGGTCCCACGTAGTCCACAGTCGCGCGGACAACGCCGCTCTTACCGTTGACGACCGAGACTCGTGCGCGGACGTACCTGTCCCGTTGGCGCGCAAGCTGAATCGTTGTGCAATTGTCGCCACCCCAGATGTCGCGCGTCGGACTTGTCGCACTCGAGTAGGACCATCGACTGTAAAGCGGGTCAGGGATCAGAGGAATTTGAGCGCCGTATTGCGAAATGCCTGCACTCACCAATCGATGAGGGGAGGCCGGAACGATCAAGCATCCGGGTGGCCCAGGAACATGACCCTGAGCGTCCGTTCCCCCGACCGGCTCGGTCGTCCAGAGAGGATCTTCCGACTCAGCCAGCAGTCCGACGAATGCCTTAGCGAGCCAATACGGTGACGCAGGCCCGGAATATCGTTGAACGTGGTGGCCCTCTTCGCCGTCCCATCGATGGTCGAGCAGCCCGCTTTCTCGCCTTGCGGACAGCCGCGAGATATTCCGCATTGCGACATCTCGAAGCTCCCCCACACCAACGGGCCCGGCCCGGAGGAGCGCAGCGATCCACAGCGCTGCGGTCGCAGCCGAACCGTAGGTCAGGGACCGTCCCCACAAGATGTGCGCTCGCGCCGGGTCGAAGCACGAGTAGAACGAAGCCACGAACCGTCCGAGCTCCTGCTTGTACTCGTCGAGCCATTCGTTGTCAGCGGTCAAATACTTGACCAGCGGCGGATAGAAATGGAAGGCCCACGAATTGTAGTAATCGTACTTCTGGTTCAGTCCGTCCGAGTACCAACCGCCGTCGGTCCGCCACTGAGCCGTCTTTCTCAAATCGAGAGCACTATCCGGCGTGTCGAGTCCGACGCTGACCATCCAGGATCGGATGGTGAAGGGGAAAAGGACCCAGTTGTTCGTGTACTCGCCTGCGGCTGCAGTCTTCATCCATCTAGCGAGCTTCGCTTGAGTCTCTCTGTCCAAACCTCGCCATACCTGTGGCCATATGAGCAGGGAGAGACTCAACCCGGCTGCCTCGACGACAGGCTGCGAATTCAGCTGCGGCAAGGGCCAGACAGGACGCCGGCCGGACAACCCTGCTTGGATGGTGTCGATTGCGAAGGCCAGGTCGCCCTCTGCGTCGTGCAGGTCACCATGACGGGCTAGGAGTGCACTCAACAGCAGCGGCCTCGTGAAACCTTCCAGTCCGTCCGATCGCTTTCCCCATTTGCTGGGCCGCCCAGGCAAGTGAGTGAGACCGGTGGAGTTGCGGAACTTCCGCGTGGGTTCCAGCACAGACAGCCCGTACTCGACGAGCTCGCCCCGTGCTGCTGCCGCCCTCATGACGCCGGACCGTCGGCAATAAGTGCCATCAATTCAAAAGTGGTCTCCGCCCACCGCTCAACGCCCCGCTCACGTCGCAAACCTTCCTGAAGTGGAATGGTGGAGCCGGTTCGCCCAAGCGCAGTATTTACGAGGGAGGTTGGCGTTGGCTCGAAGATGTTGCAGCCGAGGGACTCAGCCTCGACAGCCGCGTGGCTGTCCGAAGCAACCATGACGGGGACACCCAGCGCGCGTGCCTCCAGCATCGCCATAGGGCTCCCCTCCCTTGCGTCGCGCCCGGACGGGAGGACGACCGCGCCAGCTTGCGAGATCAACGAGAGCGAATCCTCACGGAACCCGAGGAACTGGACGTTAGGCGGCGCCCCGTGCCGCAGAGCTGCTTCCTGCGGTCCAGTACCGACAATTTCGACCTTGAGGTTCGGGTCGAGCCGAGCCGCCTCTAACAGGAGAGAAAGTCGCTTCTTCTCCTCAAGACGGCCGATGTAGAGGATGGCGTCTCTCCCGTGCGCACGGGAGAGGCCAGGTGGGAGGTCAGGAAGTGGGTTAGGAACGACGTGGCTGTCGATGCCCCGGTCCAAAAGGCTCCTGGCGACACCCGTGCTGACTGACACCACTGAGCACCGTCGGGCCTGAGCGCGCAGGAGCGCGAGCGGCAGACCGCGCATCGCGGAAGGCAGAGGTCCGTGCTCGGTCCAGAGGACTGGCTTGCCACCAAGCAGGCGGGGCAGGAAAAGCTTCTCCCTGAAGTACTGGATGTGGAAAATGTCTACATCTGCCCGGCGGGCGGCACGGAGCATTCGACCCGAGGCCGACAGGGCTGGCAGCATCTGCGTCACCGGCGAGCGCTGCGCGGTCAGTTTGCGCACTGCCGGCAGAGGAAAGTGCGGCCCAATGTCGACCGTCCAGCCCGGGAGGTTCCCAATGAGGTGCACCTTCACGCGGCCGTCCCTTACGAGCCGGGAGTACAGCCGCAGCAGGTAGGACTCGCCGCCGCCAGCGGTCGGTGAGTCGACCAGGAGTCCGACCTTCAGCGGCACAGGACCCCCCCGGCTGTACGGCAGAGCATGCTCGCGCAACCTCCCTGGTGAGCAGCTGATGGTGGCGCCCGGCCAGAGCGCAGAGCTATGTGATGTTCGCACAGTCCAACCTGCATGAGACGTAATGTTCGTTACCTCTGACCCTGCACGGCGATGCCGGTCGTCCTGCAGCAACTCGTGCGGGCGTCAGATCCCGTGCGGACGGGGAGTATGCGCTCTTTAGACAGCGGACTGGGCTTGACGGCCTGCCACCACACCGCGTAACACCGCGCTCACCCGCCGCTGTAGAGGCGACGCCAGGCGACCTGCATACTGCGCTACGTGCCCACGTCAGCATCCGTGAAATGGCGACTGATCGAGATCCTTATCCGCGACCATGGTGACCCCATGCCGTCTCTATGGTCCTTCTGGGTTAATAACGTCCTCGGTTCGTTCGCATGGACGAGTCGGGTTCGAACCCAGCTCCTGCGTGCGTCCGGTCTTGACCTCAGCCCCAGAGCCCTTGTCAGGGGTGGTGTTCTTTTTCGAAGCCCCAACGTCCACGTTGGTCCCGGCACCGTGATCAGCTATCGGTGCTTGTTCGACACTCGGGAAGGGGTGTGGATTGGGAAGAACGTGGGAATTGGCGCACGCGTTAGCTTCCAGACGTCCGATCATGACATGACCGACCCGAACAAGAGGAGCGGAAAGCCGGGCGGAGCGCCAATCCGTGTAGGAGATGGTGCACGAATCGCCACCGATTCGGTGATACTCCCCGGTGTCACCATCGGAGACGGCGCGGTTGTCGGCGCGAGATCCTTGGTGACCAGGGATTGCGATCCACACACGCTCTACATGGGCCAGCCGGCGCGCAAGGTCCGGCAGTTACCTGGCCAATTCGCCGCAGAATGAGCGACACGCCCTGCACGGGTTCGCTTAGCACGCTGAGGCCATTCGTCGTTTTCCCCACCCAAGTTCTACATGAGATGGCATGAACAACATCCTCCCCGTAGCCGACCGATCAATCGCAGTCGATGTCGCCCGGGGCCTTGCCATCGTTGGGGTTGTGTTCAATCACGCGGTGATTGGCCTAGAGAGCGCGGCTATCGTTTCGGCGCAGTCCACTCTGGCTAATTTCAACGACGATCTTTACCTATTCCGGATGGCAGCCTTGGTATTTCTGCTTGGACTGTTCATTCCCCGCTCGGTCGCGAAGCGCGGAATTCGGGGCTATCTCTGGCACAGGCTGCCACTGCTCATCTGGCTGTATGTGGTGTGGTATTTCGTGCAAGGTTCAATCGAACTCGCAACGACCGGGGTCAAGAATAACCCGGTTTCCCTGACCGATCTGGCAATGTTTTGGATACCGCCGGCCCAGCTCTGGTTCCTACCGTTCTTAGCCGTCATAACGGTCATCGTCGCCGTCGCCCAGCCGTGGCGACGAACAACCGCAGGCGCACTACTTATCTGCGCTGCGATAGCTATCTCAATCTTGACCTGGGGCTGGCTGCCGAATTACATCGGCATCAGAGGATTCCCGTTGATCGTGTTCGCCACGATCGGCGCCGCCATCGGGCTCGGACTCTTCCGGCGAGCAGCTGGCCTATCGGTGGTCGCTTGGGTCGCGTTCGGGTTGACGAGCTTGGTCGCTTTCACCTTCCTCGCCCGGAGCGAGTTAAGGCCCGCTACCGGCAGCCGACCGGGTATCGACCTCTCCGAGCAGACCCTGAGCTTCGCCGCCGCCGTCCTCGGCGTGGTTCTTCTGTTATCGCTAGCTGTCACCGTTGCGCGGGTGCGGCCAATCAACCGGTGTATTGCGTACCTTGGTCGCCACACCCTGGAGATCTTTGTTGCCCATATCGTCGTCACGGCAGGCGTCCGCATTCTCATGGTCCGGGTAGGCGTTGTTGACGTGCTGCCCCATGTCATCGCGGGCGTTGGCCTCGGTGTAGCACTCCCGATTCTCTTGGCGCGTCTCGCCGGCAAGGTCCATGCACATTGGCTCTTCGGGACCCCAGAATGGCTCGACCGAAACCTCCCCTTGCGGACGACTGCCCGAGGAGAATGAGGCGCAGCACGGTCAAGATATACCCAGCCGAACTGCCCCGGGTCCAATGGAGGGTGTGACCCCGCAGAGTGGGTTCGTGGCAGCACCCGGGAAGTACCCCGATGAGCTGCATGAGCGGGCTTAGCAGCTGGAGTAAGGCGCAGGAGCTGGAGCTGTCGTCGACCGCGGCGGTCGACGACGGATCGACGCGCAGATCGGGGTTCAGCACGAGACGCTGCGTGGCTGGTGCCGTCAAGCCAAGATGGACCGGGGCCGCCGGCTGGACACCGCAAGCGACGATGGCGCCGGGTTTGAGGCGTTGCGGGCCAGAGTTAGCGAGCTGAAGGGCACCAACGAGACACGGCTGGCGGCATCATGGTTCTTCGCGCGAGAGCTCGACCGCGACTGCCCTGGTAGTGGCGTTCATCGCCGAGAACAAGGACTGGGTCAGGTGGCGTTGCCTAGTAGGTTCTCTCGCTGCCCCTACCGCACCTCGCGGCCGGTTCCTGCGATGGCTGCTTCTGCTCGACCCCAGGTCGGCTCGGTCTAGAAGCGATTTGGCTCGTCTTGCACTGGGCGGGCCGACGGGTTCACATTACGAATGTGCACCACTGTCTAGCTCGATCAAGACTGAGACCGGGCCCCCGCGGGGCGTAACACTTCACGCTACTGCAGAGGCGGCGGGGCGCGGCGCCTCCTCGGTCGGTGCGACGGCGAACTCGGGCAGGACGACCGCGTGAAGCACAGTTCGGACCGCGATCTGCACCTGTTCGGCGAGCGCGCGCAGAGCGGCGAGATCGTCGCCTAAGAGGTCGGGCAGGTCGTCGGTGCCGGCCACCGCGGCGCGGAAGCGCCGGGCCGCAGCCATCTCCGTGACGACCGCTCGGGCGTGCCGTTCCGCCTCGGGCGCCAGGGGCGCGGTGACAGCCAGCGCGTCGAGCAGGCGCGAAGCCTCCAGCAGCGTGAACGTGCTACGAAGACCGAGGGGGTTCATCCCCAGCGCGGCATTCCGCTGGACCTCGCCCATGGTGAGCACGAGGTCGGCCGCGGCCAGCACGTCGGGCTTCATCCAGCGGGCACGGTGCTCCCCCGCTTCGAGCCCGAGATCCGTAAGCACCCGCTGGGCCGGGAGCGGGATGGACGCGCCGACCTGAGCTCGTACCCCGACGCTCTCGACCTGGATGAGCTGACGGTCTGGGTCCCACTCTGACAGCAGGGACCGCGCCACGAGGTCGGCCATGGCCGAGCCCCACACGTTGGTGGTGCAGACGAAGACGATGCGCACAGATCAGACCGTAGGGACCGGCCCGTCACACACGGGTGCGCCACGCTTACTCATTGTCGACATGTCTGCACCGGGGTCTCGGCAGCACTCGCCAGCCCCTTCTCGCCGGTCGCCATCGGGCCGGTGGCCGATACGTCACCGGCCGCCGTCCCTGCCTAAGGGGCGGCGGCCGGTTTCGTCACGACGAATGTCAGCGGGTGGCGGTGCGCAGAGCTCCCCGCAGGAGGACGGTGGCGGCGACGAGTCCGCCGGCGTTGCCGGCGAGCAGGCCGGCCACGGCCGTCAGGACCAGGTCCCCGCCGGTTGAGCCAAGCAGAAGTCCCACGGTCAGCGCGACGGCCAGGCCGGTGAGCAGTCCGAGGGCCAGCAGCCACCAACCCTGTCGCAGGACCTCGCGCACGTCCGCACCCACTGTGGACTCCTCACCATCCGAAACCGTCGGGAAGTCGACCGGCGGCGATGAAGCTAGCGTGATTGCACCGCTACTCGCGGTTAGGGCCGCAGGTGTCGCCACGTGTCGTCCCCACCCGCACCATGAGCCCCGGGCGGCTGTCAGCTCAAGCGCGCCGACTCCACCAGCGGGGCGATCTGCTGGGCCAGGAAGACGTGGCCGGCGTCCAGTAGCGAGATGCGGTCGATGGGCGACACCAGCCCGGTGGGGTCCGAGAACCAGCCCAGGGTCAGCGGGTCGACGTAGGTTGCCCCGGCGCCCTCGGCCGCCGTCCGCACCGCGTCGGACACCGCGGTCAGCTCCGCCGGAGCACCCGAGCTGCTCCAGCACGGCCCGATGACCACCAGCTCCGTCGTCGGGTCCGCGGCCAGGATCGCCTGGAAGGTGGTGGTCGCCGCGGCCTGCACGTCGGCCGGCGTCGCCGCCACGTCGTTGCGGCTGCCGAACACGACCGTCACCGCGGCGTCGGCCGGCGGCTGCGCCTGCACCAGCTGCGGGTAGGTCTGCCCCGTCGAGCCCGGACGCACGTAGCCGGCGAGCGTCGCTGCCCGCAGCTCCAGCTGCATGCCGAGCTGCTGGGCCACCAGTGCCGGCCACCCGGCCGCCCCCTCACCGCCCTCGGAGTTGCCGGACGAGTAGCCGTCGCCGTAGACCGCGAGCGAACCGCCTTCCGACGACGTCTCCCCCGCAGTGGGGGAGACGCTGCTGCTGGGCGGGGTGGAGCTCGTGCTCGGCGTCGACGTGGTGCGGGCGCTGGACGTCGATGTGGCCGAGGCCGCCACGGCGGAGCGGGCGTCGGGTGCGCTGTTGTTGCGCTGCACCAGCAGCAGGACCAGGCCCAGGTTGGCGAGCAGCAGCACCACGATCGCGATCAGGCCCCACCGCGGGGGACGCTCCAGGGACACCACTCGTGCCAACCTACTGAGGCCCCGGCCGGCGGCCCGCCGGATTGGCGCGCCCCTCACCTGCTGCAACGGGCCCAGTGCTCATTGCCAGGTCTCGGGGCCTGGTAGGCACTCCCTGTGCATCCATCCGTTCCTGGTCACCGCATGCCCGGGGTCGGGGCGGCCGCTGCCGTCCTCGGGTTCGTCGAGGCAGGGCTGGCGCTCGTCGTCGTCACCGCGATCCTGGTGGACGAATCGGACCGGTACAGCTCCAGCGGCGATGCCGGCCTGCTGGCGCTGATCCTCCTGGTCCTGCTCGCGCTCGCCGGCGTCACCGCCGTCGGCAGCCTGCTGGTGCTGCGCCGCGCCACCCGCGCCCTGCTCGTCGGCGCCACGATCGCCGAACTCATCGCCGTCGTCGGCGTGTGGATCGCCGTGCTGATCGAGTTCGGGACCGACGACTTCGTGGGCTACGGCCCCGGGGTGTGGGCGGCAGCCACCGCCATGGCGGTCGTCGCGGCCACAGCTCCCGTCGTCCGGCTGGTGCTGGTCTCCCGGCCGTCGGTGACCGCATGGCTCGGCAGCCGGCCGCCCGCCGAGCCGGTGTGGTCGGCCGAGCTGCAGCAGTGGGTGCCGAAGAGCAGCAACATGGCCGGGATGGTCCTCGCCGTGCTCACGCCGGTGCTGATCCTGGTCGTCCTGGCCCTCGTCGTCGTGAGCACGCAGGAAGAACGCGTCGACTACGGCATCCCCGAGCCTCCGGGCATCAGCGGCGACTAGGCGCCACTCCGTGCGGTGAGCCGCGTTGACCGCCTGGTGGCGCTCACGCATGCTCCGCTGCGCCGGCGGACGTCCGGCCTGGTGAGACGGGGGTTCCACGATGTCGCAGCCCTACCCGGCGTATGGCCCGCAGGCGCGCACGCCCGGTGTCGCGGTCGCCGCCGCCGTCATCGGCTTCGTCGACGCCGCGACCGTGCTCAGCGTCGTGGTGTTCCTCCTCTCGGAGACCTCGGCGAGCGGGACCGACGGAGCCGGTGTCGGCATCGCCCTGGGCGCGGCGCTGGCCCTGGCGGTCTCGGCGGTGCTGCTGCTCGGCAGCCTGGCCCTGCTCCGCGGCACCGGCCGGATCCTCCTCGTCGTCGGGGCGGCCCTGCAGATCGCGGTGTGCGTGGCCATCGCCGTCCTCGTCCTCGTCGGGATGGGCGCGGACCCGTACGGCTTCACCGCCTCGCTCCGCGGCTTCGTCATCGGCGCGCTGGTCGTGTCGCTGGCGACGCCCGTCGTCCGGCTCGTGCTGGTGCTCCAGCGGCCGGTCTCGGCCTGGCTGGCCTCGCGCCGGGCGGCCGCCCCGCAGTGGCAGCCCGAGACCGGCGAGTGGGTCACCCCGCGACGCTCCCCCGGGACCACCCTCGCCGTCCTCTCCCCCGTCGGCGCGCTGGCCGTGGCGACCGTGCTGGTGCTCGGCACGGCTCCCGAGTCCTCACCCGTCGAGGAGGCCACCTACAGCTGGTCCTCCGCGGACCCCGGCCTGGGGTTCGACCCCTACGGCACGGATCCCTACGCGACGGACCCCTACGGGCTGGGCTACGGGCCCGGCGAGCCCACGCTGGACCCCGACACGACCCAGTACGCCGACCTGTACCAGGGCGGCGAGCCCGTCGCCCCGCCCGCCGCCGGGGACCCGGAGTACGACGAGCAGCTGGACGCCTTCGCGCAGAGCTGCGCCGACGGGGCGATGGGCTCCTGCGACGACCTCTACTTCGCCACGCCGATGGGGAGCGTCTACGAGTGGTACGGCTCGACCTGCGGTGGCCGGCTGGACGCGCTGGCGTCGGGGACCTGCATCTACGTCCCGTTCGACGAGGACTGAAGCCGGCGGCTCCCAGGTCGGGCGCGAGCTGCGGCCCGCACCGCCCTGGACCTGCGGACGATCGACAAGTGCCGCGCCAGGCGGTCTACTTCCTCTTGCCGTTTACGGGGGACGGCACCTGGACCTGAGGAACGCCGTGGACACCGGCCGTCAGATCATCCGCTGGAGCATTCCTGGGTCGATCATCGCCCTGCTCGCCTTCGCCGTGAACCTGGTGAGCGCTCTGGCCGAGCGGCGTATCCGCGGTGACAGCGATCTGGCGCTGACGCTCTCCACCGAGGTCGTCGCCCTGGTCACCCTCGCGACCATCCCCATCGGCTACGCCGTCTACCAGTACTACTACAGCCGCGACGGCCGGGTTCGGCTCTTCCCGCCGTCCCTCGTCCCCATCGATCGCGGCTACGTCATCCTCCGCACGCTCGCGGCCGCTGGCCAGGACTCCTTCCTCGACGACCTGGGTGCACACCGACCCGCAGTACCGGCCGGTCAAGCGCAGCTCGGCACCCCCGGCCACGCTCGGTCCGTCGAGGTGGAGGAGGTCGTCTGGGGTGCGATCTTCCTGCCCCTCCCCCGTCGGCTCGCTGCGACCTGGCGTCAGCGCCTCGTGGCGTTCTTCCCCCCACCGGCGAAGCTGGCACAGGCGCCCGGCGGCGTCCCGAAGCAGAGGGTCTACCTGTGGCGTGGGCTGGACATCGTCCGCCTCAGGACCACGGCTGCCCGGGGCACGTGGTGGCACGACCTCGCCGAGCGGCACCAGGCGGGGAGCTTCCGCGCCGAACGACGACGGTTGCGGCACGACTTCTACGACCGCACCAGCAAGAACAACGAGGTCGTCCGATCGGCCCTGGCCGTCCTCGCAGTCGGTGAGGCGGGAGCCGGAGTCCTGGCCGAGTACACGGCCCTCTCCGACATCTACCACGGTCTCGGCGCGACGCGGACCGCCATCGCGCTCGGCTACCCGCTGGGGGTCCTCTCGACGCTCGTGGCGTCCGACAGGACGACCATCGGCAACGTCACCTCGTGGATCATCTGCGGCCTGGCGTCTGCCTTCCTCTACTGGAAGCTGCACCGGAACCGCTCCCAGGTCCTGGTCCGGCTCCTCGACACCACCACCCACGGTCTGATCTGGCTGAACCGCAAGCGCGTGAAGGACGCCGGAGCCGCGACGAGGTAGGCACCCCCGACGGCCTCGTCCTCACGCCACGGACCGCCGAGTCCTCCCACCCGACCCAGTGGTACCAGCGGTCGCAGACACTTCATCGGGTTCCGGATTGGATCAGTTCCGAGTAGCTACGTTCCTGGTTGCTCGCACAGACCGCTCACAGCACGGGGACCATCCAATGCGTCGAACCACCCTGATCGCTCCCGCCCTGCTCCTCCTGGCCGCCTGCGGAGGAGGAGCCACACAGGACGACAGCGCTTCGCTCGATCTGCCTGCCGTCCAGTCCTCGGAGGCGACCGAGACCACTGAGCCCTCACCTGCACAGCCCGCGACCAACGACCGCGGCAACCTGGTCAAGGCTCTCGGGGAAGACGCCAGCATCACGGATGAGAACGGCGACGCCGTGGTCACCTTCGCCGTCGACACCATCACGGTCGACCCGGCTTGCACGAGCGACTACAGCGAGCCCGCCGAGAACGGTCACTTCATCGCCGCAGCGATGCGTGTCTCGACCGCGAGCGGCGTGAACGACACGCTCGGCTACTTCGACATCAACCCGAACAGCTTCAGCTACATCGGGCCCGACGGGGTCACCCAGACGAACCTGGCGACGTTCGCCGCGTATGCCTGCATCAGCGACAGCGAGCAGTTCCCGTCCGGCGGATTCGGTCCCGGTCAGCAGTACGTCGGCACGGTCGTGCTCGACGTCCCGGACACCTCGGGCTCGCTGATCTTCGCCCCGTCCGGACTCGGCCTGCCCGGCGGCTGGGAGTGGACGTTCTGACGGTCCGCTGACTGGGTCGCCACGACGACACCGGCCGCCGTCCCCGGGTGGGGCGGCGGCCGGTGTCGTCGGACGGGGTGGGTCAGGCGCGGCGGCGGGTGGCCACCAGGGCGCCGCCACCGGCGACCAGCAGGCCGCCGCCGACCAGGGCGATCGCCGCGGTCGGGGTGCCGGTGTTGGCCAGCACGGGCTGCTGCGCGGCCGGGTGGATCGCGACGGGCGCGGCGGCCGGGGTGGTGGTCGCCGGCGCCGACGTGGTCGGGTGAGCCGACTCGACCGGCTGCTCGGTCGGGTGCGTGGTGACCGGCGTCGTGGTCGGCGTCTCCGTCTCGCACGCCTCGAGCTCGTAGCTGCCGCCGGCGACCGGGGTGGGCTCGTCGGCCTCGAGATCGGTGACGACCTCGTACTGGACGGTGAAGCCGGCGGACGGCGCCTGGAAGTCAGCGCTCTCGGTCACCGGGAAGCTCTCCGAGGCGTCGCCGGCCTCGTCGGCGTCGAACACGAAGCGGAAGCCGGTGGGCTCGCCGTCGGCGCCCACGATGTCGTCGGAGTAGGCCAGCAGGCCGTACTCGCCGCCGGGCTCGAGGCCCTCCGCGTCGATGTTGAAGGTGAAGGTCTCCGGGTTCTCGCAGTCGCCGTCGACGGCCACCCACACGTCCACCCCGCAGGGCTCGGGGTTGATCGGCAGGTCCTCCGTCTCCGAGGTCAGGAGCAGCGGCGGCAGCTGGCAGCCGCCGTCCGTCGTCTCCGTCGGGGTGGCCGACGCGATGCCGGCACCACCGGCCCACGCCGCGACGAACGCCGCACCCACAACAGCCCACTGCCGAACTCGCACGCAAACGCTCCCGCCGTCGGGGTCCGGCAGGGCGCCGGACCTCTGGTGTCGGCGGGCAGGTTCACATCCGGTTCGCAGGTCCCGGCCAGATCATCACGCGGTTCATGTGACGAATCGGTCCGCCACTGCGCGCCGACACGGGCAGTGACCGGACGGTGCAGTCCGACCAGCTGCGCGAGCAGCGGAAGGTCAGCTGTCGGCGGCGGCCGCGGCGCGGGCGGCGAGGCGCTCGCGCTGGGGGACGACGACGTACTTCGGGTCCTTGGACGACGCCATCCCCGCGTCGAACACCCCGAACCGGGTCAGCGCCGACCCCGCCGCCAGCAACGCGCCAGAAGCCACC
>Ga0325400_1000264_pt1 | contig 36018 bp, 22 predicted proteins | sample PopdelMetagenome_2_FD_205662 | JGI IMG/M metagenome (GOLD analysis project Ga0325400, IMG submission 205662) | Populus deltoides microbial communities from Bellville, Georgia, United States - Xylem-PdKOR-R1 | ecosystem: Host-associated > Plants > Phyllosphere > Stem > Wood/Secondary xylem...
TATTTTATATGGTAATATTCTTAAGTGTTTACGATAAATTATAAACAAATAATTAAATACTGTGATTGATTAGAAGTATTAAATAGTGCTTAACATGTATTCTAAAAATGTTAATAATTAGAATAATTTGAAGAATGTATAGACGCATTTGCCAGAAATCACTAGGATCATAATTAATTTCATGACTATATATTCTTTCTTTGTTTTTTTTTTCAAATTTATAAAGCTCTAAATTAAAGTGCAGTCACCTAGTTTTACGGTTGTTTGTCAAAATTCAGTTACTGTAATTAAACAATTCCTGTATTTGAAGAGAAGCCAAGGCCGGTTGCACGCAACATAACAAATATAGAGTTTACTACTTTTTGATCTCTCTTACTTTTCTTTTTTTCATGAAAGGGAGCTGCGACATCATTTCCATAATCAAATTAAGCCAAGGATTATAGAAGTTGATTGTTTCACTCATCATTCATTAACAAGAAACCCTATTTTTTAAAGGGATGTATCTTAACTGGTCAGGCTCGAAATTTGCTTTCTAGAATTACCAATTCGAGTCTCATAAACCTCAGAGCTACTGGAGGCTTATATGATCGTTGATTTCAGGGCCTGTGGAATTAGTTAAGGTACGCGCAAGCTGGTCTGGACACCATGTTAATAATAATAAAAAAAAACCCTATTTCCTACCAAATACAATCCGATTAATTTCCTTTTAGCAACCATTTCACTTCCTAGCTAATGCAGATTAGAGAGAAAAAAACAAAAACAACAACAAAAGAAACAGTATTGTTTCGGCATAAGGTCTGATTTGAAAGTGCCATAAACAATAATAATTAAGAAGAACACAGAACAAGTGCCCTTAACTTGAAGTACATGCAATAAGAGCCGAGAAATTCGTAAATTATTTGAAAAATTGTCTCAGCAGAATTCATCACCATCTTTCGGCAACACAACAGCTCGAAATCCTCTTGCATTCAATAGCCGAAATCAATCATCGCAAGTATACAAATGAAACTGATCAAGAAGTTGCGAGTTGAAAAAGTCATTTTGCTCCCATTTGTCTTTATGGTTGTTTTTCTTTTTTTAGCATTATAAAAGGTAGAAAATTTTGTCATTTCCTCTCTTAATTTGATCGTTCACGTATCCTTAATAAGAACATCAATTGAAGCTGATGGTGACAATATTAAATCAAATGTCCAAATTTGGATCCATGCTTTAATTTCATGCAGCCCATTTCTAGCTGCAATATTACTATAGAAGCATGTGATACTTGTATGACAAGAAACTACTACCGCTAATAAATTTGCTGAAGGATCAACTTTAAAAACTCAATTCCTTCCTTCAATCTGTTTTGTGTTCAAGTCAGTGATCGATAATAGCCATGGAGCCGCATGAAATCAAGAAATTCCATGGTCTGCCTCAGGCAAACTTGGTTCATAATCTATTCACTTTCCCTAATCCCATACAAAAACAATATCCTTCTGCGGCCAGCCTGAAAATGCAGCCCATTGTTGAATCCACTAACCACACCCCAACCCAGGCAAATATATCAGAAAATCCAGAATCCAGCTCAAGTCTCTTCGATAAGTTCTTAACCAATTCTCTAATTCATGTCCCACTTCATGTTCTCTCTCCAAACACATCATCTGTCAGTACAGACTCTACTCTAGCTGAACCAAGAGATCAACAGCTCGACATTTCCAACGAGAAGAAGCTAAGGAGGATGATATCCAACAGAGAATCCGCTCGAAGATCGCGTATGCGAAGAAAGAAGCAAATTGAAGATCTCCAGTATCGGGTTAATCAGCTTCAAAACATGAACCATCAGCTCTCTGAGAAGGTTATCCACTTACTAGAAAGTAACCACCAGACTCTTCAAGAGAATTCCCAACTCAAAGAAAGAGTTTCTTCTCTTCAAGTTGTTCTATCTGACCTGTTGACACCTTTGAGAAATGTGGACGACGGCGATTGCAACAGCATTCATCTCAAAGGTGAAACTTCAAACCGATGAATCCATCATTATAGAGTTTCTTGGACATATATTTATATATATATATATATATATATATATATATATATATATATATATATATCTTGAGTTAATAGTGATTGTGAACACATAAGAGAGGTTGCTTCCGGGTAGCTGATCCATCGATTGCTTACTAGGATTTGCCTTTGCCTTTGCCTTTTCTTTTCTTTTCCTTTCTTTCAGAAGGGTCTTGCTGATTTACTTTGTTGTTGTCGTGTAATAATAATAATAATAATAATAATAATAATAATAATATTTATAAGTTCATGCCATCCAGATAATTAATAACACCTTTCTGTGACAAAGGTATAGTTAAACCCTCTATGCAAATGAATCCATACATATATACAACGTCTTCTGTATTGCCAATTATTTGTTCTGATATTATTTAGTTTCTTCATGGTTCATTTTGCAAGCTTACCTAACCTTACCTTTAACTGTAAAATATTGACTGGAAATTTATCAGAAAAGCAGAAAGGAAATTCAGCATGAAACTCATTACTGGGAGCTATGAACTTACAGTACTGGTAGTGGCAGCTAAAATTAGGGCGATCAAAGTAGCCAGATCGATGACGAATAATGTTTAATTCATAAATATTGCTTGTTTGAAATCGATCAAAAGCTTAGTTGAATGCATCACTCTGTTAATTGATTAAATCACATGGGATAGTTTCTAATATAAATATGTTGTTGAGTCGGGAAATCCACTCTAAATTGATATTAAATTCAGTGAAGATGGTCTGTGGGATATGGCCAGAAATTTCTTCCTCTGATGTCCGTCCACTTGCATGTACCAACCCCAAACGGATAAAACTAACAACGCAATACATTGAAAATGCAATTCGCAATGTGACATGAATGATGGTTCCATCACTATAATTCACTACAAGATTACACTATTGCATGAAAACCAGATCGATCAGGAAACTGTGTAATGTAGGTTGATGCAGCGCATTATACAGCATAGAAGGAGATCATTGTTCTGCTGTTTATCCTTTTACTATTCACCTAGATATAAATTAATGTGAATTGAAATAAACTAATGATATAATTGTCCTTGCCAAAAAACACTTACTAAGCATGCAGAGGATAATATTATTATTATTATTATAAATATTATTATATTCATTATTATTAATATAATTATTAATAAATTTGAAATAAATTATTACTATTGAAAAAAAATCATAAATATAATTTGAAAAGTAAAATTAAAAATTATTATTATTATTAATAAATTTGAAAAAAAATTATTACTATTGAAAAAAACCATAAATTTGAATTGAAGGATACTATTTACCTAGACACAGATCATTGTGGATTGGAGAAATATGATAACATAATTGTCCTTGTCGCATGTCACCCTCGCGGCGTCGTTTGGTGATTTTTCATTTATTTGCTTGATTTTTTGGGAGTCGTCACCTAGTATTTAATTGAGGGTTACTAGGAAACTCGAATGTACTGGTCTTGTCAGAGATTCACGGGTAAAGGACTGGTTGTGGTTAGGGAAGGTATTAACACCCCTAACGCACCCTACTTGAGGTAAACTGCTTCATGGCTTTGATGTGATTTAAAAGGTTTTGAAAGTTGTCCTGCCAATGATTTCATAAAAGAAAAAAAAGAAAAGTTCCCCTCGGTAAGGAGATCCTTATCTTATCGGGTAAAGAAAACCTAATTGCTCTAGCATCAATAAAAACAAAACAAACTTTTCTATTTAATATCAAGAATACATCTTATATATAAGATTATAATTCCATATACCAAAAGAAAAAAATATTTTTTGAAATATAAACCAAATTCAATGCAAATTAAAATATTTATTTTTTTTATTTTTAGTTTTTATCATTCCAAACATACATAAAAAAAAATAACAAAACACCCACTCAAACACTCTTCTTATACTATGTTTAAACACACACCCATTGCATGTTTACAAATTAATCAAAATTTAAAATAATACGAACAACACATTAAACAATTTCAAGTTTACAAAATGGAGCCCAAAAAATTCAGGAATAGTTCTGGGATGCATTCTGGGTCCGCCGAAATAGTAGCGGCGTGTTGCTCCATGCGCTGCCGCCACTAGCGGCGCATGGGTTCACGAGCCGCTGCCAATGAAGGCAACAAAACCGTGGATCGGGAACGCTTTTTTCTTCTCGGTCTTCTTACGCCGTCTGTGAAGGTCATCGTCACCTGCAACAAGGGAAACAACGCATAAACAACAGTTGATTTTAATTTTTCTTTTTGTGCAGGTCCGTTCTCGGCTCTGCTGCTCTGTCCTGGTTTGTTATTCTTTCCTTCTTCTTCGAGCAGAAGATCTGGCGGTTATGGAAGGAGTGTTGGAGGTCGCAGCTGCGAGTGTCGTCGCTGGGGAAAGGGACAACAGTGGGTCTGTGGGTGCCCGAAGGTTGGTATCGGCTAAGAGGTTTCGGTAGATGTCGGTCTGTGTTGATGAGGGAAGATCTCTTATGGTCGACGATGAGGGAAGAGATGGGGATTTGTGGGCTGGAAGGCGACGCTCTTGGTGGCTAAGAGAAGCGCGACTGAGAGGGAGAAGGTCTGGTGTGTAGAAAAGGAGAGGAGGCAGTGTGTGGGGGCTAGTTCTGGCGGAGATGGAAATGACTGTCAAGAGGGAGATGAGGAGGATGGAGATGGGGACCTTGGTTTAGTTGGGGTTGCTGCGGCTTTGGTGAAGATGAGAAGAAATGGGGGGAACAGTGATGGCTAGCTTGGCAAAGGGAGAGGGTGAATGGGTCTGGTTTTGTCTAGGAGAGAAGACTAGAGGAAGAGGGGGGCGGTGGCTTTGGCTGGAAAAAGGGAGCGGCCAAGAGATGGGTGGGGCAACTGGTGTGGTTAGAGATAGGTTTAAGTTTAGGGTTTATTATGTTTCTCCTCTTTTTTAAAATTATCCCCTCCCTTGTGTATGTTGTGGAGACCAGTATTTATAGGTAAATTATTGCTAGGTTTCCAAACTTGGTCCCTCAACTTTTTTTTTATAAATTTGTTCTTTCTTATTTTTTTGGATTTTTTGTATCAACATCGACTTGAATGAGAAAAATCGGTGATTTTAAAATATAACGCGTTAAAAGTCGAACGCGTTCCAAGGATCTTTGAAAATTTAAATTCTTTTGAGACGATGTTGAAAATGCTAAAAATAATGCAAATGTATTAAAAACATATTTTTTTGGATTTTCGTTGTTTTTTGTTATTTTTTGATTTTCTAAAAATTTTATAAAAAAGATGGGTAAAAAATCAGGTAACAATAGATGCCCCGTCTTTACAATGCTTACGAAGCAAAACTCCTCAATGTTTTGCATAGTAAGCTTTGTAAAGAAAACTTGTCTTCTTGTCTTACTAACTTGCTGAATATCCACTCATCTAAAGACCTTACTTTTTTTTTCTGTTTCTTTCTCTTTTCCTTCTCTTTTCTTTCTCTTCTCTCTCTCTCTCTCTCTCTCTCTCTTTTTCTTCTTTTCTTTTCTGTTAACCTAAGATCCCATCTAGCGACCTCCTTTAACCAAAACCAAAGAATGTGTGTAGCTCGGTCAACCTAAAATCTCATCTGGCGATTCCCTTTAACCAAAGCTCCCTGAGATCCCTTCTGGCGACCTCTTTTAACCAAAACCAAAGAATGTGTGTAGTGTAGCTTGGTCAACCTGAAATCCCATCTGGTGATTCCTTTTAATCGAAGCTACTTGAGATCCCTTCTAGCGACCTCCTTTAACCAAAACCAAAGAAAATGTGTAAAAAGTGGTCTCGTTGTAATGGGTGACCTATCTATGTAGAAAGAAATGTGAAAAGCGGTCTTTTTGTCATGGGTGACCTACCTAGATGGAAAAAATATGAAGTGCGGTCTCATTGTAATGGGTGACCTACCTAGATGAAAAGAATGTAAAGTGTGGTCTCATTGTAATGGGTGACCTACCCAAGTGGAAAAAAGGGAAGAATGGTCTCATTATAATGGGTGACCTACCCAGAAAAAATGATGGTCTCGTTGTGATGGGTGATCTACCTAAGTGAAAAGAATGTGAAGTGACAAGTGTGAAAAGAATAGGACTTACTCGGCGAAGTCCTAAAGGGATGACAAGAGAAGGGTTGGAAAACTTGGTGCTTCTTGATAATTCCCGATCGCAGGGTTTGGAAACTCGGGGCTTCCCGATTGCAAGGTTGATCTTTTCATAGCAAGCTCGTTGTTAGCTAGCAACAACACATTGTCATACCCTCCTCGTGAGAGTGCGAAGATGGAGAACGAAGAAAAGGCTCACTTATAATAAAATTATCAAAGTGAGTTAGAATATGTAAAAAATGAAGTTGCTCAAATGACGAGCCTACTCGAGCAACTCTTATGGTCAAATAATAAGGAAGGAACATCAACACAACCTTCTGTGGAAGTACTAACAGCTCATCTATCCCATACACCTCAGAATTTATAAGTAAATTCGGTAACAAAGCAGCATTTTTTCCCTATTACCCTTGTCCAACCGGCTCAAACTCCAGCTACTGTGGATTTGACAACTCAAGGACCCTTTAATGATATATTTGTTAGTCCTATGAACTATGATAAATAGGTTGCCCTAGAAGAAAGATTGAAAGTAATTGAAGGAGATGATTTGTTTGATCTTGTACGATCAATAAAAGTATGTTTGGTGCCGAATATTATGGTGCTGAAGGAGTTCAGAGTGTTTAAATTCATCAAGTATACATGACTAGAATGTTCAAACACCTATCTTTGGACATACTGCAATAAGATGAGTGAAGTTATCCTTAATGACAAAATGTTAAATCTAATTCTTTCAGGATAGTCTCATAGGGTTATCTTTAATAGTATTGGGACTTAAAAGTGGAATAATCTGGTAAGTGCCTTCTTAAAGCTATAAATTCAATATGAAAATTGCCCCTGATAGAACCAGTCTGATGGCCATGGAGAAGGGAAACCAAAAGTTCATAAAGGCATATGCGTAAAGATGATGAAATGTGGGAACACATGTTCAACCTTCTCTAATAGAAATAGAAATGGTGACGTTGTTCGTCAACACTTTCAAATCCCTTTATTATGAGCATTTGGTGGGAAGCTCTACTCAACATTTCTATGATGATGTAAGGATTGCTAAAAGGACAAGGGATCAAGTCTAGGCGTTGAGCCGAGCCAGTTGAAAAGAAAGGCTTTGCTGGAAAGAAAAGAGAAAATGATGTTAACAACTTATAAGGCGAATATAAAGGCAAGAAAGCAAATTATCATAACTCTCAAACACATACATCTTGAAACACCAACATTACCTTTGCCAAGCCATTTGCCTTAAACCAAACCAATCAATCCAATAATCAATCAAACAACCAGAACAACTACCAAAAACACAAGAAATACTCTTGAACAACTACCACCTTTACATATGCCTTTGAAGAAGTTGTATGACAAACTACTAAGTATTAGGCACATAGCTCCCATCGTTCTACCACCACAACCATATTTTCTTGTTTGGTACAAACCAAAATTGACTTGTTAATACCACGCTGACAATCCTGGCCATGACATTGAAACCTGCTATGTTTCTAAGAGAAGGTTATTGGAACTAATCAAAATGGGATGAGCTACTTTTGAGGATTCACCCAATGTTCGGTGTACCTAACCATGTTACAAGTAACAGTGGTGTGAGTGTAGTGGATGTTGGTAGTAAAGAAAGGATGCTAAAAGTATTTATAAATAGGTTGTAAGATATATCGGTACAGTCATGATTTCTGAAAAAACAAGCCACTAAATGTCACCTGGAGGCAGGGGCGGAGTGAAGGGGGGTAAGTAGGGGTCCGGGCCCCTGCAAGAATTTTTTTTTTTTAGGGGTAAAACAGAAGTGTGAATTAAGAGGAACTAAGGTTGTGGATATCTGCCGGGTGATGAGAACAAAAGGCTGAAAAGAATGGTCCCACAGCCCACCAACTTTGTGTAATTAATTAATGGATTGTGATAAAAAAAAATGCCTACGTGGAAAGTAATAGGCTACAAAGTGATCAATACGTTTCTTGTCTTTTCTCTCTCTATAGGCTACAAAGTACAACCCTAATATAAATTGTTGTAATTCCAACGCAGCCTATCAAAACAAAAACAAGAATAAAGATCCTAAACATAATTTTTGTGCTGAAAAATTGAAGTAGAGTATTGTTTGATTTATTTCTCAGTAAACAAAACAAGGTACGTAATTGGATATCGATAACTCAAATTTAAAATATATTTTTATTTTGTTTTGAGATATTTATAAGAATTTAATAAGATTTGTTTTATAATTTTATAATTTTTGCTTTTTTTTTCAAATTTGCTAGTTCTAACAATTGTTTTTGAATTCTTGTTATAGTGATTTTTTTTCTAATTGATTAAATATATTTTATTAGTTTGTTTTGATTATGCATGGATTTTTTTTATGTTTTGTTTTTAGCAGAGCCACCAAAATTATCAATTTTTTCTCACTATATATGTTTTGATTTTAGGTTGAACCATGAACAAAATAAGAAGAATTGATTCTTTTTTTGAAAAAAAAAAAAAGAAAAAATATTGACAACTCACAACCTAGTGAACCAACTCCAAGTAATGTTGAAGTTATGGTTGAGCAGCCTCTATGTGCTTCAATTTATAAAGAACCTGCGCTGATTAGTGAGCAACCTCTTACTAGAATCGATATTGCTCATTTAATTAGAGATCCAAGCAATCGTCCTCAAATTTGGGAATACTTGGTTAATCAACAAGATGAAATTCGAAGGGCATACATTAATTTGGGGTCATATCAACCTTTGATGTCTGAATATCTGCTAACTGGTAATAAACATCCTCGTCGATTTCAGTCTCATTGGTTCAAAAGTTATCCATGGCTTGAATATTCAGAGAAAAATAATGCATTTTGTTTCCCTTGCTATTTATTTCCAAGTAAAACATATGGAAAGCCAGGATCAGACACATTTACTGTTAAAGGATTTAATTGTTAAAGAAAGTTAATGATGGGGAACGATGTACTTTTTTGACTCATATGAGAAAAGGTCCAAATTCAGCTCATAGATTTGCTACCAGGTGCTTGGAAAATTTAAAAAACCAGTCATGTCATATTGAGAAGGTAGTTAAGAGGCAAACTACTCAAGAAATTCAGAATAATCGATTGTGTATTAAAGCTTCAATAGATATTGTTTGTTGGCTCACATTTCAAGCATGTGCTTTTAGAAAGCATCATGAACGTCCAGAATAAAAAAACCAAGGTAATTTTCTTGAAATGATGGAACTTTTAGCATCATACAATGAACAAATAGGTGCTCTTGTTTTGGGTAATGCTCCACAAAATGCTAAATACACCTCATATCAAATTCAAAAAGAAATTTTGCATGTCTTTGCTAGAAATGTTCAGTCTTCAATTCGTCATGAGATTGGTGATGCAAGATTTTGTTTAATTGTTGATGAAGCTCGAGATGAATCTGGAAGAGAGCAAATGGCCCTTGTTATTAGGTTTGTTGATAGAAGTGGATTTATACGAGAATAATTTTTGGATATAGTTCATGTCAAAAATACAACTGCTGCAACTCTTAAGGAAGAGATTTCCTTTGTTTTATCTCATCATAATCTGGATGTTCAAATTATTAGGGGTCAAGGGTATGATGGTGCCAATAATATGCATGGAGAGTGGAATGGTTTGCAAGCTTTATTCATTAATGATTGCCCTTATGCATATTATGTACATTGCTTAGCTCATCAATTACAATTGGCTCTTATTGCTGCAGCTAGAGAAATATCTGATGTTCACACTTTCTTTCAGAATTTGATTTTTATTATTAACATTGTTAGTGCTTCTTGTAAGCGTAATGATGAATTACAGGCTTTTCAAGCAACTACAATTGAACATTTAGTTGATATTGATGAGATTGAAATGGGTAAAGGAGTTAATCAAGTAGGTGGTTTGCAATGACCTGGAGATAGCAGATGGAGTTTGCACTTCAAATCAATTTGCAGTTTGATAAAAATGTATGGGACAACTTGCTTGGTTCTTGAAAACATTGCTTTAGATGAATCTACTTATTCTCAACGTGGTGATGCGGCTTTTTCATTTAAGTTGCTAATGTCATTTGATTTTGCATTCATCTTACATATAATGAAGGATGTTATGGGAATTACTGATATGCTTTGCCAAGCTCTGCAACAAAAATCTCAACACATTTTAAATGCTATGCATTTAGTGACTACCACAAAGACTTTAATTCAGAAGTTAAGAGATGATGGTTGGAAAACTCTTTTAGAAGAACTGACATCATTTTGTAAGCATCAAGACATTGAAGTTCCTGATATGGATTCTTGTTTTTCTAGTGTGGGATGATCTCGCCGTAAACAAAAATCAGTAACAGTTGAACATCACTACCGAGTTTATATATTTACAGCTATCATTGATCAACAATTGCAAGAGCTAAATAATAGATTCAATGAGCAGGCAATCGAGCTTCTTAAGTTGAGCACAGCTCTAGATCCTAGAAATAGCTATAAATTATTCAATGTTGAAGATATATGCTTACTTGTTGACAAGTTCTATCCTCAAGATTTTTTTGACCAAGAAAAAATTCATTTGAGACTTCAGTTGCAGCATTATGAGCTTGATGTACCTAATCATCCAAAGTTAAAGAGCATGTCATCGATTGCTGATTTATGTCAAGGACTGGTTGAAACATGAAAATCAACAATTTATCCACTAGTTGACAGGTTGATTCGGCTTATTTTGACTCTTCCTGTTTCGACAGCAACTACTGAACGAGCTTTCTCAGCGATGAAGATTGTTAAAACAAGACTTCGTAATCGGATGGAGGATGATTTTCTTGCAAATTATTTGATTGTCTACATAGAAAAAGAAATTGCTGAAAGATTCACAATTGATATGATAATCGATAATTTCTATTCTATGAAAGAACGACGAGCACAATTAAAATAAATATGTAAGAATCATTCTTTATTATTTTTTACTTTATTTCAAAGTTTATCAAACATAAATAATGCTTCGCTTTAGCTAATGTTTCTTTTATACTTTGTATGTTTATATTTGATTTGATAGGTATAAAGACCAACAACATTAAAGTGATGGATATATCATAAAGATGGAATTAACTTCATTGCTTTGACTGAATTCGGTATTGCTCCAAACCTTTTACCTTATACAAAGATCATTATATGTTTGTAATAAGTTATTTGAATAAAACTAAATAATGCAGGTTTTTTATTTATTAAAACAAATATTATATATTGTTATATTATTTTTGGCCACCCCTAACAAATAATCCTAGCTCCGCCCCTGCCTGGAGAGGGTGACTATTATAAGTTCCATGAAAAGAAAGGACATCAAATTGATAGATGAATTGAGTTCCACCAAAAAGATGCAAGAATGTTGACCGTAAGGGAGTTAAGGATTGGGGCTATGGAGGGTAGTGATGTGGTAAGAGTGATGGAGAGTCAAGAGAAGAGGATTAAGGTATGTAGGGTCTAACCAACAGTGAATGAATCACCAAAACTGATCTTGACTAAACCTTCATGTACAAGAAATGTGATGCCTTACAATTATGGTTATACCTTTAATATCAAAACTCTTGTTCCTTTGTTACAAGCTGAGATAAGTGGGCTGACTCACAATGGTCATTGCTTAACTCTTGAAGACTTAATAAAAGCTAAAGTCAAAGAAATGATAGAACTTGATAAGGAATTTAAGGTCAGAAACCTGTAACTGAGGAAAAAACAAATGAATTCCTGGAATTAATATAACATAGTGAATACTGCATAGAGGATCAACTTAAGAAAACTTAAGCTAGGATCTCCTTATATCTCTGATACTCACCTCTAAGCTGCACCAAAATGCTTTACAAAAAGTATTGAACAAACCTTACGTACCTTAGGATATTGAGTAGAAAAACATGGAACATCTGGTAGGGAGAATCCATGCGATCAATTACTTGTACTACATATAAGATAAGCTGGATGTCAAAAAAATTGGACACAACAAGCCCCTGTATATCACTATCAAATGCAAAGATTGCCTCGTTGGCAAAGTACTCAATGAAAATGGTTAAGCTCCTTATATGTTACCAAAACACATGCTGGATGAAATGCTTGTGAATCCATCACACATGCAACCAAGTGTAATGATGGCCAGATCTTACGATGGTTCCCAAAACAAGTAGTGGGGATGATGGAGATAAAATTAGCTATAGGACCATAAATTAACTTAGTAACAGTAAAAGTAATGAATATTCGCCCTTCTTATAGCAAGTTGTTGGGAAGTCCATGGATATATTATATTAGAGTTGTAACGTCATCTTTACATCAGTGCTTGAAATATATCATGAATGAGATGCTGATAACTGTTAAGGCTGAAGAAACAATGTTTATAATAAGGAATGTGGTTGTACCATCATCGAGGCAGAAGATTGCAAGGACAAGAATATATTATTTTGAAATTGTGAACAATTAATGGGTCCCTAAGAACACGGTAAAGGCAACTAAATGCTTCATGAAACATAAGATTCCATTCTAATATGAACTTGACACTAGAATGCCGGAAAGGGTCAATCTAATAAAGATAAAATATATTGATCAAAGATTTGGGCTTGGATGCAAGCTCAAAACGAAAGATTATAGATGAGTTATTGATATGAGAAGAGAGAAATTAATGGCTAAAATTGAGGGACAAGAGCTTGATGAAGATCTGGTTATCCCTCTAATTAGGGTTTCATTCCTAAATGCTGCATATGTGATGCAACTTGATAAAGGACTAGAAAACCTTGGTTAGAAACTTTCTATAATAGACATAAACACCTTGGAGAGAAAAGAAGGTTAAGGGAGATGCTAAGAGGACAAAGCTTAGAAATGAGGATGAAATGTTGCCATAACTGACCATCCATAATTTTAAAGAAGTCTTTTCCAAGAATTTCATGCAAAAGCTGGCTAAGGGTGAGAAATTTCAAAACCTGATGACCTAGAAAGCCCTATTGATGTTTAAAATATAAACTAGCATTGATTGTCTCAAAGTGCTTTTATATGTCAACTAAGTTTTATCTTTGTTGTTGAGCCTACTTTTTCTGAATGATGAGGTCATGCATTTTTCAAAATTCATTTTTTATTTTATTTGCGCATTTACACCAAACACTTTCTGCTTTCAAGACTTCTAAAAGCAGATCTTCCACAACATCATATACACCTTGCACCAATAATGAATTGTCAAATTTTAATGAATATGTAGTGGCTATAGAAAAAGAATAATGAGATGAAAATAATATCAGGGAATTCATAAAATTAATAGAGTAGTATGAATAAGCCTGGAAACCCGTTATAAAAGAACTTGAGACCATAAACATAGGTGATGATGAAGCTAAAAAGGACCTAAAAATATAAGCCTAGATTACTCTTGAGAAAATAGCATAAATGATTGCTTTACTACAAGAATATACATATGTTTTTTCTTGGTCCTACAAAGATATGTCTGGTTTGGATACAAATATTATAGTACACAGGGTATCACTTGTAAAAGGATGCAGCCAATCAAACAAAAGTTAAGGAAAACCCACCCAAACATCTTGATCAAAGTCAAGGAAGAAATTGAGAAGTAGTGGAACATTATTTTTTTTGAAGTAGTTAAATATTCACAATAGGTATCTAACATAGTTATCGTACCAAAAAAGGAGGGGAAGATCAAAGTCTGCATGGACTTTAGAGATTTGAATAGAACTAGCCCTAAATATAACTTTTGTTTTTTGTATATAGATGTTTTGGTCGACAACGTTGCATTCAATTCCATATATTCCTTTATGGATGACTTTTCAAGGTACAAACCAAATAAAAATAACTCTAGCAGATAAAGAGAAAACAATCTTTGTCACGCCTAGGAACATTCTGCTACAAAGTTATGTCATTCGGGTTGAAGAATGCAGGGACCACCTACCAGAATGCCATGATGATTCTTTTTCATGATATAATGCAAAAAAAAAAAAATTGAGGTGTATGTGGATAATATGATTGCCAAGTCTAAGAAAAGAGAGTCATGTTTAAATTTTAAAAAAAGTTGTTCAATAGATTAAGAAAGTACAAACTGAGGCTCAACTCTACAAAATGTTCATTTGGATTTAAGTCTGGGAAGTTACTAGGATTCATGGTAAATGAGAGATGGATAGAGGTGGATCTTGATAAAGTGAAGGTTATTCAATCTATGCCATCTCCTAAGATAAAAAAGGAGGTGAAGGGGGATTCTTAGGAAGATTGAATATATTTCTCGATTTATATCTCAGCTAATAACATGTGAACCTATCTTTCAGCTATTGAGGAAAAAGAATCCTAGAACTGGAATAAGGAGTCTCAAGAAGCCTTCAATAAAATCAAGCAATACTTACAGAACTCACCTCTGCTTGTTCCTCGTATACTAAGAAGGCCTTTAATATTATATCTGATAGTGACTAAAACAGTTATGAAATGTGTACTAGACCAGCATGATGAAACCATAAAGAAAGAAAGAGCCATTTATTATTTGAGTAAAAAGTTCATAGAATGTGAGTCTAGATACATTGTAATAATAAAAAAAGCTATGTTGTGCACTAATATGGGCAGAAAAAAGATTACAACACTATATATTGTATCATTACTACATGGATAATTTCAAAGGTGGATCCTTGAGGTATATCTATGAGAAGCCTTATTTATCAAGTTAAATTGCAAGGCGATAAGTTCTGTTTGAGGAATACAACATAGTGTATATGAAAAGGAAGTTGTGAAAGAGAACGTAATTGGTGACCATTTGGCTAACAATGCCTTTGAAGATTATGAGTCATTGAATTTTGACTTTCTTGAAGAAGATGTGTTGTTGGTTGATGAAAGAAAAAAAGAAAAATTGATGGATCATATATTTTGATGGAGAAATAAATATGTGTGGTAATAGAGCTAACACAATAATAATCTCTCATGATTAAAAACAATACTGGTTTCGGCTAAACTGCAATTTGAATGCACCAACAATACAGACAAGTATGAGGCTTGCATCCTTAATTAAAAAGCTGCATTAGAGCTGAAGATTAGAAAGATAGATGTGTATGGTAAATCAATGTTGATTATCTGTCAGGTGAAAGGAGAGTGGCAAACCAAGGAAGAAAAGCTGAGACCCTATCAAGAGTATATGTCCAAACTTATAAAAGAGTTTGAAGAGATAGAGTCCGTTCATCTAAGAAGAGAAGGGAACCAGTTTGCTAACATTTTGGCCACACTGGTTGTCATAGCTAGAATTGACTTTGAGCATAGGGTACAACCAATAAACATTGATATCAAAAATTTCTCAGCCCATTGTTGCTTAGTTGAAGAAGAGATAAATGGAAACCATTAGTACTACAATATCAAGAACTTTGTGCAAAGCTAGGAATATCCCAAGGAAGCATCCATAAAAGATAGAAAAACCTCAAGAAGATTGGTTATGGATTTCTACTTAGACGGAGAGGTCTTGTATAAAAAGATCATTCGACGAAACCTTGTTGATATGTTTTGAATAAGGTTGAGGCTAGAAATGCATTATGAGAAGTTCGTGAAGAAATTTGCTCAACTCATGCTAGTGGTCACATAATGACAAAAAAGATACAAAGAGTTGGTTATTTCTGGATGACTTTAAAAAGAGATTGCATCGACTATGTTAAAAAATGTCATTAATGTCAAGTGTATTTTGATAAAATAAATGCACCTCCAGCTCCTCTGTTCCATGGACATTTGCGATGTGAGGAATTGATGTGATTGGGTCTGTCAATCCAAAATCCAATAAAAGGCACAGGTTTATCCTTATGGCTATCGACTACTTCACAAAATGAATAGAAACTAGTTCATATGCTTATGTGACATCGATGGTGGTGAAAAGGTTTATAGAAAAGGACTTAATCTGTCGATATGATCCACCGACAAGATAGTGATTGATAATGCTCAAAACTTCAACAATAAGATGATAGTGGAGTTTTGTGCAAAATGAAAAATCAAGTATTCTATTTCCTCACCATATAAGCAAAAAAATGAACATTGTAAAAGTTGTCAACACAAATGTCAAGAAGATTATTTAGAAAATTATGGTCACTTACAAAGATTGGCATAAAATGTTCTCATTTTCCCTTCATGCATTTTACGCTGCAGTTAGAACTTTAATGGGAACTACCCTGTATTTTTTAGTATATGGAATGAAGGTTGTGATGCCTTTAGAAGTAGATATATTTTCTTTGAGATTTTTGATAGATGTTGAGCTGGAAGAGGCCTAGAAGGCCTAAGTGAGATATGAATAGCTAAACCTCATCAGTAAGAAAAGGGTAGCTGTGATTTTTCATCACCAACTTTACTAGAAAAGAATAGCTAAGGCATATAGTAAGATGGTTTGACCTTGAGTGTTCCGCGAAGGGAATCTAGTGCTGAATGGATGGAGAAGACCAGAGAAAATGAGTATCAAACTACGAGGATCCTTATGTAGTGAAGATAGTTCTCTTAAAAAAAGCTTTAATGTTGTTTAGAATGAATGGATAAGATCTAGTTAGACTTATGAATTCTGATTTTGTAAAGAAATACTACGTATGATGTATCCAATTTCTTCCCAAATCAATAAAGTGAAGTTTGGCCATGAATTCTTCGTGTAAAGAACCTTTCTTTATAAATTGCATAATCTTATAGCATTTAAAATCCTTTTCCTAAAAAAATCTTGAAAAGAACTAGCTTTATGCATCACGAGGAATGAATCATAATATGTTCAAGATGAGATTTAAGTAATTATTGATTAGGAGGTGACCAAACTAAACAAACTAAAACTAACTATGAGATAAAACCTGTCTCAAAATGGCATTTTAAATTGCATGGATAAATGGTTGGTAGTGACTTAGTAATCACCCGCAAGTTCTTTTGAAAAAGGATAGTTTATATATATATATATATATATATATATATATATATATATATATATATAATAAAGATGTGTTTGAAATGAAGAAATGTCATCTTTTTATCCCTTCACTTTCTAAGAATATATCCCTTGTAGTCTTATTTGAGCTTGAATAATTTTTTCTTTGTAAAAAACTCTTACTAGGATTACACCCCTATTAGAGGCAAAAAGGAAATGTGAGCAAACTGTCAAAATGCATGCATGGATCTATAAAAGTTAGATCCTAACACTAGGGGCCATCATCATTAAAAAAAAAGGAAAAAAAGAATAAGAACTGGGAAGCAAAAAAGAAAGAAGAAATGAAAGAAAGAAAAGAAAAGGAAAAGGAAATGATGATTTGATGATGCTCCAAGACTTCTATCTAAATGAAGTCCATGATACAACTTCACAAAAGAAAAAAGATTGAAGAAAAATGATCTTATGTTTTTAAACTTTTAAATACTTTTTTAGCCTTAAAACATCCATTTCTTTCATACCTCATAGCCACAGTCTATATCACATGCCTTTAGAAATCTTTTCTAATCAAGCACACACAACTTTGGTTGATAAACAACTTTAGTTGATAAACGATGATCTTACCTTTCACATGAAGTGATAAAATGGCTATATCACATGCCTTCAGAAATCCTTTCTAATCAAGCACACACAACTTTGGTTGATAAACGATGATCTTACTTTTCACATGAAGTGATAAAATGAGTAGTGGCCCGCTCTTATTCATGCAAGAAAAATATAAATTTTAACACGAGGCAAATTTTGATTTTATATAGATTTTCAAATAAATACTTAGAAACTACTTTAAAAATTGAAACAGAAGGTCGCCTCTAGTAAAATCCTTACCTAAGATAACTAACACTCTAAAAGTGATAAAATCCTCAAGGGAATTACTTGAAGAACTTTTTAGATGCATACATTAAAATTTTCATTTTTCATTAACAAAACCAAGTGTTTTAAAGATTTGTTCTTGAAAAAGATTTATGTGCTAAAACAAACCAAAAAGCCCTTGAAATGGAAAAGGAAATTAAAGTATTGAAAAGAACATGATGGAAAGCAATGTCAAATCACATATTCAGTGGAGTAAGAAAGAGCCCTATAAGAAACAAAAGCTAAAGACTTCTTCCCAAGAATAAAGACGACAAGAGATGCAACAAAGAAAACAAATCTTGGCTTAAGCATACAAATGCAAACAAATGAACCAACTCACACCTTAAAGAGGAGTTCATAGGAAATCATGCCAAAAAAGAGTTGCACAAGAGAATAACTATAAGAATATGGATCGCATTGTCACATGTGTGCGGCGTCGCGATCATCATCCACCCTCTCAAGGTGAAATGTAAGTCTATCTGGAAAATATAGAGAGACAAGGAATTCTTGTCTCTTATCAGTAAAATATGGAATGAGAGTCGCCACCTAGTATTTTGGTTACTAGGAACCCTAACTGGTCTTAGAGATGGGGTACGGAGACTAGTTGCGTAAAGGGAAGGTATTAGCACCTCAAATACGCCCTACCTAAGGAAAGCTGTATTTTTAATTGTCTAATAAAATCTACGGTTTTGGTTGTGTTTTCTAATTATTGCTCATGTCTGTCTAAGATTTAAGAAAAACCCTCCTCAAGAAGGAGATTCTTATCTTAATGGGGTAAAACCCAACCGTTCTAGCATCTGATAAAAGAAAATTTAATATCCGAAATACGTATTACGTGTGATGTAGTACCCCAGACAATAAAAGACAAAATAAATTTTTTGTGTTTTTTTGAAATTTTGGCCAATGTTCTCTAGACTTTAATAAACAGGTTATTAAAGCCAAAATGCATCCTAAAACATTATTTTTTGGTGTATGAAAAACACAAAATGATTTTTTAGCTTTAAGACACTTGGCCATATATACAAAAATATTTTTTTCTTTTTTCAATTTTTTTAAGTTGACGAAAACCGGGTATTTTAATACCGGATTTTGTATTTTTACGACATAAAATACAGACTGATATTATACAAAATAGCATAAAATAAAATGTGTTGAAATCACAAAATTATATATATATATATATATATATATATATATATATTGCTGGGCTGGACTCAGCCCAGCCCCCATCAGCTTTACCTCGCCTACAGATACGTGCACGTCTTGCATTGCGAGGGAAGAAATGAAAGCAAAAGAAAAAGGGGTGGACGATTTACCTGGAGAAGTGAAACGCGGCCTTATTTATTAGTGATGGCCAGCGGTGGTGGTGGTTCCAGGAGGCGGTCCATCTTTTTCCCTCCCTTTTTTTTTTCTTCTTTTTTTTTTCTACTTGTTTTTCTTTTTCTCTTTCTCTTCTTCCTTATTTTCTCTCTTTTGTTCTTTCTCTTCTTTTTTTTTCCTATTTTTCTCCTCTGTTTTTCTTCCTCTCTTTCTCTCTTCTTCCTTATTTTTTTATGTTCTTTCTCTTCTCTTTCTTCCCGTCCCCTGTCTCCTTTCTCCCTTGTATTTATAGGCAAAACAAGGGAGAAAAGGAGACCTACTATCCCTGCCCAATCAATGGCACAGGGGTAGGGTGACCGAGGCGGCCCCTTTGCAGTCGCCCCTACACCACCCGAGGAACACCTCTCCTCCCTTTTCTCCAACACGTGGAAAGCTTTGGGCAAGTAGGGGTCCTTGGTCGACGTCTTTTTGAAAGAAAAAACGGTGGAAAACAAAGGAATAAAAATCTTCTTCTTCCCTTGCTTCGCGCGTCCAGGGGAAGAAGAAGACCCACGGTGCCGTTCAAAACAACACCGTTTCGGGCTTATTTTTTATTGTAATGAATAGTGGATGAAACGGAGCTATTTTGGACAAAATGTGCCGTTTCATTTAAAAGAAAAAGGCGGTAAAAAAGTGTCCAAGTCCAAATCAGTCTTCAATTTGAAATTTATTCAATCAAGTCCTAAATTGCAATTTTGATTTTAAAATCAATTCAATTGTATCCCTGCTAAATTCAATCGTCGGCCCTGAAGTTGGCCATCTTTTCCAAATTGGTCCTTGGTTTTGGATTTATGCAATTCGACCCTCAATTGATCACCAACTTCCGATTTTCTTCAATCTAGTCACTGATCCAATCAATTTCAGTGCCTCCATTTACGCGTCTTTTCTCGTTTGATCCCTGGTTTTGGATTTCTTCAATTAAGTCCTTAATTGGCCATCAAACTTCAATATTTATGCAATTAAGCCTCTGATTTGACAAAATTATAATTTGACACCAGAACTTTAATTTCTTCCAATTAAAGACCAAATTGACTTCAAAATCCAATTTTCTTTCAATCAAACTCTTCATAAACTCAATTAAATTTTTAATAAATTTAATTTAGTCTAATAAACATCTGATTCTAGACATTTCTTCCTCAAATTGAATTTTCTTTGTCAACAGGGCTCTCATCAGTCAACAAAATACTGTCAAATTTCAATCTTTGTATTTTGAACCTCCTTAACCAAATTTTAGCCATTTTCTAGGAGTTGTAGCATCCTCTTTTCACTGCTATTATTTTTTATTTTTCTTCTGAATATATTTTTAGTTTTTTTGCGTTTTCTTCTTTTTTGTACGGGAACCCAAAAATGGATTACAACAAATACCCCTCTTTACAATACTTACAAAGCAAAGACTTTGCGTAGTAAGTTTAGTAAAGATAAACAAAAGTGGTCTTCCGAAATTGGCCTTCTCAAGCTTGGTCGACCAAAAAACTAATTCGGCGATTCCTTTGTATCAAAGCTAAAAGGTTATGTGTGGTTAGGTTAAACTGAGATCCTTTTCGTCGATCCCCTTTAACCAATACCAAAATCCTGTGTGGTTGGGCTAAACTGAGATTCCTTTTGCCAATCCCTTTTAACCAGAACCAAAATCCAAAGTGGTTGGTAATACCACGGTTCAATAAAGACTATTCTTGCAAACAAGATTACTCCCTTCTTTTTCCCTTCCCTGGTAAAAACTAATCTCTTTGTTACTCCACCTTCAATGATTCCTTCTTTGTCCACAAACTCGCTAGACATCAATTCAGATATTTCCTCAAGCAAGTCAAAAACAAAACTATGTATGCAATGCTCTAAAGTGGAATGATAATGCATGCACCCTTACCTGACTTGAAACATAGGTCCCCGAGGTCTCGTAAAACCCTTCCCCTAGTATGAGCTTATTTTGTGTGTTTGTAGTCAGACGTTGGCATGTGTTTGTTGCACTGTCTTTCTTACCCATCATATTTCAAGGAATAACTCTCCACTTTTTCACTGGTGCCCCCTTTTTCATTCTTCATTACCCTTGTTTATCATGCTCTTGCCAATGCTTCTATTTGTCTTTCTCAAAATGAAGGGCTTTTGGGTTTTTGTCTCAGCATAAAAAGAAAAAGACAGGTTTTCCATAAGAAATCTTTAACAAAACTTGAAATTGTTCATGACTACTAGAACTTTCAACATACACACTAAAGACTTGTTTAAGCAATTCCCATTACGGGTTTTATCGATTGCAATTTGTCTTTAGGTCAAGCTCTTCTTTTTCCTTTTAATGATGACCTTCTGTTTAATCTTTTCAAAAGGTTTCAAGTATATACCTGAAAAGGTGATTAGTACTTAAAAGTGCATTTTTTTCAAGGTTTTATATCATCTTTTGCACATGAAGTATCAATAACTCCTTAAATAAAGCATGTTTTATAATAACAAGTCTGATACCATAAGATACCTTTAATTTATGGTACATGTTCATCTTAAATGCAGGCCTATCACATAAATGAAAGGATTGATTGATGAGTTTAAGTACGGAAATTGAAAGGACAAGGAGAGGGCCAAACTTAGAAAAAAGATGTTGGTTCAGTCCAAACTGGAACACTGTTCGGTCATTGGGTCATATTTGGAGCTGTAGATCTTGGATTTAGGTCTGCCTTATATGGATAGAAAGTTAAGACATAGGCCTAAAACTTTCATGCAGAGTCCAAGATTTAAAAAGGCCGTTTTTAAGTTCAAATTGTAGCAACAACGGAGAAGTCTAAATCTGTTCTGCAGCACAGATACTATTTAGTGTTCAGCCCATATCTCGAGTTCTAGAATTCCAAATGACCTCAACTTTTTTTTTCTGGAAAGCTGAGACAATTTCCTAGAACTTTCATGATTTAAGTCTGTTCAAATTATGACGTTATCAATGATTTTTTGGCAGACAAGAAGATAAGAATTATCACCAAGTCAAGATGTGGTCACCCACTCAACAATTAGTCAACAAATCAATTGTTCCGAATTTTAGCCTATAAAAGTAGGCATTTGCCATGTATCTAGGCATCTTGGTTTTTAGATCAAGATCATGTTCTTACTCTCTCTTTATATTTTGTAATGCTTAAGTTTTGCTTATATTAATCTCTTGCTTATGCTTTTCATTTCCTTTTCTTGTTTATTTATATTTCTCTCTTTCATTATGTTTAACTAAGTTTATCATGTGAAGGTGAAAAGGTTACACTAATGATGTAAGAATAAGTATAATATAAATTCAACATGGACCTTAATGTTTGATACTAACATGTTTTATATTTGTTATCTTGTTCACTTTTAATACTTTGCTTGTTAAATGGTTAATCTAAATTTATGTTGTATAACCCTTGGTACAACAAATACTTGGCACTTTCATAGCCCAACCGTATGGTATAACCGACACTTGTGCTATGAAAGGAACTTGATTTGTTGTTAATATCGCACCCGACATCGCGGCGGCCTTAAAAATAATTTTTCATGGAAAGAATAGATTTCTAGCATCCTATTCTTTGATCGGGAATGGTCTGGTTTAAGGAGTCGCCACCTAGTATTATGGTCACTAGGAACCCTAACTGGTCAACAGAGATTCTATGGTTTGGGACTGGTTACACAAAAGGGAAGATATTATCACCCCATGAGTGTCCTGCCTGAGACAGGCTGCATTGCTAATGTTTTGTTGGTTTATGCTATGATGGTTTGCGTGTGGTATTCCTGACTCTGGCGCCAGTGAATATTCAACTACGGATACTTCCAACTCTGGCGTTGGTAAATATTACGTAGTTATAAAAAAAAAATTTTAATCCATATTTTTATTTCTGACTCTAGCGTTAGTGAATAAAAACAAAAATAAAATTTATTTTTATGCATACACATATTTTTTATTTTTATGTAGCTAAAATAAAATAAAATAAATTTAAATCAGTATTTTTATTCCTGACTCTGGCGTCAGTGAATAAACCAATAAATCTATTTTTTTATTTATGCATACACATATTTTTATTTTTTAATTTTTAATTTTTTATTTTTTTATTGGGATGGGCCCAGCTCAGCCCATATGGGCTGGGCTGGACCCAGCCAGCCGGGCCAGGTCACTGGCCCAAGCCAGTGACATGGCTAAGCAAAGCAACTGTGCAAGTGAATTTTAAAATTCACTTGCACAGTGCAACGCTAATTAACTGAAGCAATGCGAGAGGAAAAGGTTGCTTACCTGGTCTGCTGGAGGCGATGAGAACGATGATGAAGCATTGACTGGCCGACACTACCTCCTCTCCTTTGTTCCTTATTCTACTTTCTTTTTTTTTTGCTTTCTCTTTGTGTTTGGATCTCTCTACTCTGTCTCCTCTGTGTTTATTTCCTGTTCTCTCTGTCTCTATGCCTCTGCGTGTCTATGTTCTTGTTTTCTCTGTCTCTGGTTTTTTATTCGTTCCTAGTCTCTCCCTCTCTCTGTTTCCCCAGGTTTTAGTCTCTGTTCGGCTCTGTGATTTGTCGGTTCTTTCCCTAGTTTTGCTGTTTCGGTTCCTGCTCTGCCCTCTGTTTTTTTTCTTGTTTTAGTCTCCTTTGTTATTCGTCTTCCACTCGTTCTCTGTTTCCAGTGTTTTGTGTTCGTCTTCCACTCCTCGTTCCCCTGCTCATTCCCCTATCTCCTGGGTTTTTATTCTTTGGCTTTTGTCCCTCTGAGTTTAACTTCTGTTTTTTTTTTTTTGCTCTCTGGTTTTCGCTCAATCCCCCCTGATTGTGTTTCTTCCTCTGATTCCCCTTTTGCCTCTGTTCTGCTCTGCCTTTTATAGAGCCAGAGAGCTTGCCCCTAAAACCAGTCCCCGTTACAGTCCTGCATTTACAGGACTGTTAATCAATCCACGAGCGGGATCGTGGGCAAAAGAAGTGGTCCATGATGGGATCAAATTGCTGTCGTTTTCCCTGTTAAATAGGCTTTCTCCGAGCGAAATGGAAGGGATAACGAACAGCTCTTCAAAACGGTGTCGTTTGTGTCCTTGTGAATAACTATTTTTCACGTTAGTCCCTGAACTTCTGACATTTATCAATTAGGTCCCTGATTTCACTAATTAAATTATTTCAAGTCCAATTAAGTCCCCAAACTTCTAAATTATGTTGTCTTGGCCCAAATTTCAAATATTTTTATCCATTATTATTTATTCAAAAATTAGGTTATGACAGTTAACATAAGTTATAATCATGAATACTTGACAACATTTACAAGTATTAGCATTATTCGAATAAGATAACTAATGTAATCATGTTAACAATTTATAATCCAATTGGAACCTCCTTTGTGTGTGGTTTTCAGTTGAGTAATAAAAAGAGTTTACACTATACTTGTTTGAAATATCATTAGTGGATCCTTTAACCTTGACAATTATTTTATCCTTGTTTAATCCTTACATCAACATCACATCTCAAAGCTCTCTTTAACTTATTATTGTTGTTGTTGTTGTTGTTGTTATCTATAATTTATATAGTTAACCTCCCTGTGGTTCAACCCTGGTCTTGCCGGGTTATTTATTACTTCGACACTCCTGCACTTGGGAGAAGACATCAATCTTTTGGTTGTGTCAAAAGGCTGTATAAAAAAAGGATTGTCTCATACTAGTATTTTTCTTGCATGGACAACAGCAGATTACCACTCCTTTATTAGGTCCTGTGGATCATGAGACCAACGTTCATCAAACCAAGTTACATGTGCTTGATTAGAAAGGACTTCTAAAGGCTTGTACTGTAGGCTATATTTATGGGCTATGAAAGAAAGGAATTTTAGAGTCTCAAAAGGTGTTTGAGAGTTTCAAAGACCTAGAATCAACTATTCATCAATCATTTTTCTCTTATTGTCTTTGCAAGGAGCAAACATATAACCTTTTTAACCTTGACGATCAGAATTCTCTTAACACGGGTCATACTAAAATAACCAATTTTTTGTTCTCTAATCTACGAAAGTCATTTAGAGATTGTATCCTCGATACCAAAAGCCAAATTTGGTAACCCTGTTGTTGTTTTTTTTCTTTTTCTTTTTTTCAGAATATCATCTTTGGAGCCTTTGTTTTGTCTAACAAATGAGACAATCAATTCCAACATCTATCTTCACTACTTTGTCTGGATGATAATGAAAGACCAAATATTACATGATCAATTCTAGCATCCATCTTCACTACTTTGTCTAGAAAGCCTAAATATTACATGATCAATTCTAGCATCCATCTTCACTGCTTTGTCCGCATGATAATGAAAGCCTAAATATTACATGATCAATTTTAGCATCCATCTTCAATGTTATATCTGGATGGTAAGGAAAAGACTGGCATCAGTATTTTCTGCCCCCTAGTCTATGTCTTTTTTTTTAGCCATTTCACCATCGTTGGACTTTTTCTTAACCTTCCCCTTTCCTATTGATTCTATCAGTGTCTTCCAAAATCTCTTGTTTACTCTTAGTGTGGGGTGTGATCCTAATCCGGATTGTCATAAGGAAGAAACGCGATCTGGCTCAAATGGGGACCACAAAGGATGAAATTTTTAGAAAGTGAATGGATGACAAAAATGGTTTCCTCATTTCAAAACGCATGTTGTTAGGATTGATATACCTTGTTCTTATCCCTAGAAAATGTGTGATTACAGAGATGATTACCTAACCATTTATCCATGCAAATTAAAAAAAAATGCTATCATACGCAAAGTTTTATCTCAGAGTTAGCTTTCGGGTTTATTTTGGTTTGATCACCTCTTTACCAAGAAATGCTTAAATTTTATCTTTGAGCGTTTTATGATGCATTTCTTGTAATCATGCACAAAATCAGTACTTTCAAGATAAACAAAATAAGTGTTGCGAGATCAATGCAGTGAAAGGGTTCTTTACACAAAGAAATCATGACCGAACTTAACTTTATTGATTTCAGGAGGAAACCGAACATATTTAGACATAATATCTCTTTACAGAGTCGAAATTCACAGGTTTGGTTAGATCTTCTCCATCTATTCTAGATACTTTTAGAGCTCCTCTTGAAAAAGCCTTCTTTACTATATAAGGACCTTCATAATTTGGAGCCCACTTGTTGTGATCTTCCCCGGGTTGAGACAATAGTTTCTTCAGCATTAAATCTCCTTCTTGAAACAAACAAGGTCTAACCTTCTTGTCATATGCCTTGGCCATTCTTTTCAGGTAAAGTTCATGATGACAGATTGCGGCTATCCTCTTTTCACTAGTCAGGTTTAACTGTTCATATCTCACTTTGGCCCATTCAGCCTCTTCTAACTCTGAATCCATCAACACCCTTAGCGAGGGGATTTCCACTTCCAAAGGCATCACTGCCTCCATTCCATATACCAAAGAATATGGCGTAGTTCCTATCGAGGTTCTTATTATAGTGCGATATGCATGGAGAGCAAATGGCAACATTTCATGCCAATCTTTGTAAGTGACTACCATTTTCTGAATAATTTTCTTGATATTCTTGTTGGCTGCTTCCACGACACCATTCATCTTTGGCCTGTATGGTGAGGAATTTGAATGCTTGATCTTCCATTTGGTACAAAGCTCCACTATCATTTTCCCGTTGAAATTCTGTGCATTATCGGTCACTATCTTTTTCGGCGGACCATAGCAACAAATCAAGTCTTTCTCTATAAACCTCTTCACCACTTTCTGATCATGATGGAAGAAGAAGAATGTGATGAAATCAATATCAGAGAATTCACAAAGCTAGTGGAGCAACAGGAAAAAACTTGGGAACCTGTTGCCGAAGAACTCGAAACCATAAATATGGGAAGTGATTAGTCTAAAAAAGAACTGAAAAAAAGGACCTTGATCACACCTAAGCAAAGGGCGGAGTTAACTGCTCTACTACATGAGTATACAGATGTTTTTGCTTGGTCTTACGAGGATATGCCTGGGTTGAACACAAATATCATGGTACACAAGATCCCATCAGAGGAAGGTTGTAAGCTAGTCAAGCAGAAATTGAGAAGAGCACATCCGGATACATGGATCAAAGTGAAAGCAGAACTCGAGAAACAATGGAATGTTGGATTTCTAGAAGTTGTTAAATACCCGCAGTGGGTATCCAATATTGTTGTCGTACCTAAGAAGGAAGAAAATATTAGAGTTTGCACGGACTTCCGGAATTTGAACAAAGCTAGCCCCAAAGATGATTTTCCACTGCCCCACATAGACATTTTAGTTGACAATGTTGCCCGTAGTTCCACATATTCCTTTATAGAAGGTTTCTTATGATACAACCAGATAAAGATGGCTCCAAAAGACAAGGCAAAAACGACTTTTGTCACCCCTTGGGGAACCTACTGCTACAAGGTTATGCCGTTTGGTTTAAATAACGCAAGGGCCACCTATCAGAGAGCCATGGTGACTCTATTCCATGATATGATGCACAAGGAAATCAAGGTGTGTATAGATGATATGATTGCTAAGTCAAAAGGGGGAGAAGATCATGTCAAGGTGTTGAGGAAGTTATTTGAGATATTGAGAAAGTATGAACTAAACTCAACCTTGCAAAATGTTTGTTTGGGGTTAAGTCCGGCAAGCTGCTAGGATTTGTAATTAGTGGCAAAGGTATAAAGGTGGATCCTGATAAAGCAAAAGTCATTCAATCCATGCCAACCCCAACTACAGAGAAAAAGGTGAGGGGATTCTTGGGGAGGTTGAACTATATTGCCCAATTTATAACTCAACTAACTACCATATGTGAACCTATCTTCCGACTGCTGAGGAAGAAGAATCCTAGGACTTCGAATGAGGAATGTGAGGATGCATTCAATAAAATCAAGAAGTTCACTGAATATGATTCTAGATACACGGTGATAGAGAAAATATGTTGTGCATTAGGATGGGCAACAAAAAGATTACGACATTATATGTTATATTACACCACTTGGTTGATTTCAAAAGTGGATCCATTAAGGTACATATGTAACAAACCCTATCTCTCCAGCCGAATTACAAGGTGGCAGGTTTTGTAGTCAGAATATGACATGGTGTACATGACAAAAAAAGCTGTGAAGCGGACTCAGAAAGTGGTGAAGAGGTTTATAGAGAAAGACTTGATTTGTCGCTATGGTCTGCCGGAAAAGATAGTGACCGATAATGCATAGAATTTCAACGACAAAATGTTAGTGAAGCTCTGTACCAAATGAAAGATCAAGCATTCAAATTCCTCACCATACAAGCCAAAGATGAATGGTGCCGTGGAAGTAGCCAACAAGAATATCAAGAAAATTATTCAGAAAATGGTAGTCACTTACAAAGATTGGCATGAGATGTTGTCATTTGCTCTCCATGCATATCACACTACAATAAAAACCTCGACAGGAACTACACAATATTCTTTGATATATGGAATGGAGGCGGTGATGCCTTTGGAAGTACAAATTCCCTCATTAAGGGTGTTGATGGATTCAGAGTTAAAAGAGGCTGAAGGGGCCAAAGTGAGATTCGAACAATTAAACCTGATTAGTGAAAAGAGGATAGTCGCATTCTGTCATCATCAACTTTACCAAAAAAGAATGGCCAAGGCATATAACAAGAAGGTTAGACCTCGTGTGTTCCAAAAAAAAGATCTAGTGTTGAAAAAACTATTGTCTCTACCCGGAGAAGATCACATAAAGTGGGCTCCAAATTATAAAGGTCCTTATAAAGTAAAGAAGGCTTTCTCAGGAGGAGCTCTGAAATTGTCTAGAATGGATGGAGAAGATCTAGCCAGACCTGTGAATTCCGACTCTGTAAAGAGATATTATGTCTAAATGTGTTCGGTTTTCTCCTGAAATCAATAAAGTAATGTTTGGCCATAATTTCTTTGTGTAAAGAACCCTTTCATTGCATTGATCTTGCGACACTTATTTTATTTATCTTGAAAGAACTGATTTTGTGCGTGATTACAAGAAATGCTTCATAAAGTGCTCAAAGATGAAATTTAAGCATTTCCCAGTAAAGAGGTGACCAAATCAAAATAAACCCCAAAGCTAACTTTGAGATAAAAGCTTGTCTCTCATAGCATTGTTTTTTGAATTTGCATGGATAAATGGTTAGGTAATCATCTCTGTAATCATACATATTTTCCTAGGATAAAAACAAGGTTTATCAATCCTAACAACGTGCATTTTGAAGTGAGGAAAGACCATTTTTTTCATCCATTCACTTTCTAAAAATTTTCATCCTTTGTGGTTTCTTCCTTATGACAACAATATTAAAGTTTGATACGCAATTAAAGACTTAATAATAAAATTTAAAACCAAATACCAAATCATAAAAGGTGTGAGACTTTAGGGACTTAAAATAGCTAAATTAGAGGTCAACTTGAAGACAATTGAAAGTTTGATGGTCAATTGAGGGTCAATTTGCAAAAATCAGGAACTAGGGATCGAATTGGAAAAGGCTTTGAACTTTGAGGCTGACAATTGAGTTTGAAAGGGGTGGAATTGCATGAAATTAAAAGTTGGGAGGCAATTACATGTGCAATTAAAAGAAATTGAAAGAATTGGGACCAAAATAAAATTTATCAAATCCCAAATTAAAAATTCTAAATTCTAAAGTTTAACCTAGACGACGCATCATTCAGCCGCTATTTATCTTCTTCTTTAGCAATCTTAGCTGATTGAGTATGCATCTTCAAGCGAATGTAACTACCACTATTTAACTGGGAGACACCCCTTCTACAAAGATTAATTACTCTCATCAAACGTTTACTTCACACTTTAACCTTGATCAGTCATCACTACATTGATAGATCTTAGGTTGATCAAGTTGACACCTTCTAACAAATGGATGTAAAGTTATAAATCTCCAAATTGAGCAAGGTTGTATCCAAACAAAAGATGTGCACTTGCTCTACCAACTTTAGGTTGTAGTTAACAACAATGATGTCAAAGTTGCTCCAACGAGGTTTTGAAACAGTAACTCAGTCATCGATCATTTTGTATTCATTAAGCAAAAATCACTCTTTTTTTTTTTTATTTGTTCACACTTCAAAACATCTCAGAGGGTTCTTATCAAGGGCTTAAAACATTTCCCTCAAGATCAAAAGGCTAAAAATAGCTTCTTACCTTTCAAGTCTAGTAAAACCACAAAAATCCTAAAAACCAAAACTATCATTGCAAAACCAACCTAGTATAAAGCTTTCAGCTGTTAAGATTTGCCCAAAACCCTCATATTTTGATCAGAGGGCCAAACATTAATCAATCTTTGATTAAATCCATAAAAAAAACCCTAGCTAAATACCTTGAAAAATAAAGGAAGAGGGGAAAAAAAGAAGAGAAAATACTAAGAAAGAACCTTATTTGTGATGGTTCATAAGCCTATAACAAGGGTTTCTTTAGCTTTGGAAGGTTTGGAATTTGTGGAGGTAAAGTTTTGCAAAAAAGAGCAAAAGTTTAGCAACCACTGTTTGAATCCGTGAAAGTATAAAAACCTCATCTAATCTAGCAGGTGATGTCCATGAGGCATACCTCTAGCTCTCTTTTTTTAATGACATTTTGGACTTGTTTTGGTGTCACATAGTGTTGAACTTGTATCTTGATTAATGCATGGAAATGTTGTTTTTCTTTACTTTATGCTACTTTAAGTTGGTTGGTTGGTTGTTAATGTTTTATAGATGTTTATAAAATATTTAAATGTTGTTTTTGTTAAGATGGAATGGTTTTTGTAATATGCTAAATATGGCAGTAACAATGTTGATGCTTTTTCAAGGTTGTTAATGCATGTTATAGATTCTTAGGTTTTGGTTAAGTTTTTTTAGTGTCAAAATGTCAATTTTGAACTCTAAAATTATTAAATATGCTTGCTGTTAGTTTTGACATTTTTGAAAATTAAAACTTCATACATGTTATTGATGATTTGATTTTATTTATTAATTCTTTGGATTCATCCATGTTTGGTATTAGTAATGTGGTTTGTGAGGACCAAAAGCAACATGTTTTAGAGGCCTAAAAGGCTAGTTTTGGGTTTGAAAGTGTGATAGGTTTTTTGTTAGGTTGCTGGGTAGTGTTCTTCGTGTTCTTGCGAAGAACATTGTCTTAGCTCTATGATTTGGACTAGTTTTGGTCCATTAATTTGCATAGGACACTTCGTTGGACTTAATTAATTAATAATCTAAGGTTTATTTGCATCAATAACTATTTTTAAAGGTTTTTCATCTTGAGGTTTTGATTTTGAACTGAAACTCATTTTGACCTAATCGTGATGATTTTTTTATAATCAAAGTGAATGAATGCTAAATTATTGATCCTTGCATGATTTCCAACATGTTTGTGATCTTGGTTTGTCCATACATGGTATGTTTTCTGGGTTCATGAGCATTCATCATGTTCTTCATTTTTTGGTGTTTGATATGTTTTCTTTAATTATTTTTTTGGGTTTTTATGTTTCTCATAACTTTAATGTGTTTTTTAGCTTTGGTTTTGTTTTTGGGTTGTTTTCATATCAAACTAGGGTCTTTGGTTCGATTTATGGTCAAAGGATTAAGGCCATGATTGGTTTGTCACTATTTTGATAAAAGAAATTTTGGCTAAGGATGTGTTTAGCAAACACTCTCTTAGGCTTATTTTGGCAATTTTATTACAAAAAATAATGGGTTTTTACTAAAAAAAATCCTAAAAAATAATAATAAAATAAATTTACATAGAACATTAACAACCAATTCCAAGCAACATTAAGCAAAGAAAAACAATATTTTCATGCATTAATCAAGATACAAGTTCAACACCATAACACATCAAAACAAGTCTCAAATGTCATTAAAACAAGTAAGAAAGAGCTAGAGGTGTGCCTCATAGATATCATCTCTCTTTGATTGAGATGGAAGAGTTTTAGACAAATCTTAACAGCTGAAATCTCTATACTAGACTAGTTTTACAATGGTGGTTTTGGTTTTTAAGATTGAGGGAAAGATTTTAAACCTTTAATAAGAACCCTCTAAGATGTTTTGAAATGGGAACACATGAAAAAAAAAAGAATGGTTTTTGCATAATGAGTACACAGTCATCGATGATTGAGTTACCCAATTTCAAAGCCTCATCAGAGCAACTCCTATATCATTGTCGTTGACTACAACCTGAAGTTAGTAGAGGGAATGCACACCTTTCATTTGAATCTAACCTTGTTCAATGTTGAAGGAACCAACTCGATCAACCTAGATTTAATCAATGTAGTGATAGCTGATCAGAGACAGGATATTGTTGAGTTCATTAAAGAAAATAGGATGTAAATATCCAGGCCTTTAGAGTTCTTTTCTTGGCAACACTCGCTAATAATAACTTTGTATGAAAGTAGAAGCCATTCTCTTTTGTATTTCATCCTGTCAGCATTGTTGCTCCTCTATCTTTAAAGCTTGCCAAACATATAATAGTTCTTGTAACTTAATTCTTGCCTCAAAACCCCAAGCACACAAGATATGTATTTGCTTTCTTGAGCGAGAACCCTTCTATGTTTCCCTTCTATTGGTGATACACGACACAAATAGAAAAACGAGATGGAAGACAAATAAGATATGATATAAAAACACTATGGAATTTGAATTTTGACTGAAAATTTCAAGACTAAAACTATAGTTACCCAACTTATTTTAATGAGATTAAACCCAAAAACTTCAATTTACCTTGTTACCCAAATGAATCAACTCTTATAATCTAAATTTGCAATCTTGTCGATCTTTTTTTTTTTAACTCTAAATAGATTTTTTGAACATAATTAAATGTCACACCTTTTTTTATCAAATGACCCTTAACGCAAAACTAGACAATAACAAAAAAAAAAAAAACTAACTCGAAACAAGACAAGGAAAAAAAGAAAATATATGTGGAAACAAATTTAAACAACGAAAAAAGAGAAGATATAACCCGATTTATGGAGTCTAGCTTGATACCAACTAATGTGAACCTCGTGGATATAAAGATCAAAAAACCTACAATCAAGATTAACACAATCCTGGAAAGCTAAAAATCAAGTTTGATAAAAAGAGTAACCAATGATTAACTGAATCAAAACACCAACACTAATAGAATATAAACTCACCCAACGATTAGCAAATCATGAACAAGGAATATAAGGAAAAATGCTACAAAGTCAGTTATACTTTTATAAGCAAAGACAAAAACATGTTGATCCAACATAAAAACAAATTTTATTCAATAATCTATAGCTGAAAAGCAAATCTAAGTTAAACTAAATAACCTTATTTATTGTAGGTAAAAAAACATCCTAAACAATTTTGAAAAAATAATACTATAGTTTTAAATAAAATAGAAATAAAATCTTAAATCAATTAGGAAAATAATAAAAATCTCACACGGTAGCTTCTGAACCTTATTTCAAGGCCTTCCTAATGTCTGGTTGATCTGAAATTTTAACTCAATATAAAACAATGCCTCTAGAAATTTCTAGTAAACTTTCAGCTTTATCCAACTGTCAGATAAAAAATTATATTTGATAGCGTAAAATTGTGTAATAGAAAAATCAGCTCCAAATTGACTTTAACTTTTCTAAATAAGCAAGAAAATCATTTTAATAACTTCTACCCCTAGTTTCCTTGTAGAAGAAAAAAACTCCCAAAATATTATGTCAACCCTCATTTTCTAGTGTAGATAGGATAAACAAGATATCTTTGTAAGAAAATGATTTTGGAACATTAAAGGAATTCTTGTCATACTTGAATACTATGTTGTTTCCATTAAATATTCTTTTAGAATTAGAAAATTCACAGGTCAAAAAAACAACAAATAACAAAATTCAATTATCCTGAAATTTTAACCTTATGTAGAACAATATATTTGGAAACTCCTAGTAAAATTTTAACCCGATTCAACGGTCAAAATAAAAGTTATGCTCGATAGCATAAAACCAAACAGATAATAGGTCAAATAGGGTGGTTAATAGGAGTTTAGACAACCTTTTGAGGTGTCTAGTGAGTAATCATAATAAAAATTGAGATTTGGTTCTTCATATGATCTAATTTGCCTTTAACAGCTCTGTTAATAGGACAATAGGCATGAGTCTCTTTGAAGTTATACATGCTTACAAGCCTAAGAAACCTTTACACCTTCTCATGTCTCTTCATGCTAGGGTGTCTGAGTCAGTCGAGTCTTTTACACATAGAATGCAGGATTTACACGTTGAGATTACTAAACAGCAAGTAATGCGCATTATAAACTTTGAGTTGATTTATATAAACGATATAATGAATTTAATGTGAGAGACTGTTATGATATAGATTAGACCCGAGCAGTTTCCTTCGGGAACTAATCGAAAATTGCATGCATGTAATGTAGGGGTATTCAAAGTGCTACAACGGGTTGGTCCAAATGCTTATGTTCTTTATTTACCACTTGATTTTGACATTAGCTCTACATTTAACGTTGAGGATTTATTTGCATACCAGAAACCAAATCATATATCAAATGATCCCTTTAAGATACCACCTAACTCCCCTCCTGACAATCCTATTGAAACATCTACCCCTTTCACCTTAATCTCAGCATAAAAAAATAATATTGATGCTATTCTAGATGAACAAGTTATTTTTATCAGGAATGGTGAGGTTCAACAGTTTCTAGTTCTTTAGGTAGGCCGACTTAATTTAGATTGCACTTGGATTACTAAAGATACTTTGCAGCAAATTGACCCAAATCTTTGGGAGTACTATCAGAGCCGTCCAGAGCTACACTCGACAGGGTCGAGTTTCTCCAACCTTGGAAGAGTTGGTGGGGACACCAAACCCACACCTCAAATTACAAAAGTATATAGACGGAGACGACGTAAGATGACCAAGCCTATCACTTTTGATTGGAAGACTTAACTCATTTAAGCCTATTTCATTGTTTTATTTTATTTATTTGAGTTATTTATGCTAGATAGTTTTAATTGATGAGTTGAGCCCAATAATTAGATAATTTATGGTTATCCTATTTATACGTTTCTCTCTCAGTTTGTGAGATAGTTTTGATGATTAAATAAAAATTGATAGATTTTTCCCTTCCTGAGTTCTCTTTTCTTCCCTGAGTTCTCTTTTCTTCCTAGCTTTTTTCCCTCTCTTTTGCTTTTAATTCTTAGCTTCTTTCTTTATAGCTTATTTCTTTCCTACTTTAATTCTTTTTATTTATTGTTACTCATCAGAAACCTGAACACATAACTAATGAATAACAACAAAATTGCAATCAAATAATGAATGCAAGACCCCTGTTGGATAAACATTTCGTTCTATTTTCTTAATTACCTCAGCCACAATACCAACAGCAAATTTAATGATCATGCTGCACTTGAGGTTTCGATGCACACGTCAATATTAGAGGTTAGCAACCGTAACTATGTGCAGAGACATCTTTATGGAAACAAAAGCAATCAGAGAAAAGAATGCGAAATTTCTATGATAAAAATAGTCATACTGCATAAATATTCACAGCAGGTAAAAATGAGGAAAATAGTTCCAGGATTTAATTTTTCTTTTTACCAAATCCATATAACCATGGACGGCAATTCATGTTTTTAGAAACGCTAACTCATACCAGCAGCCAAATTATATAAAACCAACTATAACAGCTTCTCGTGTAGCATGCGATAGATTTTCGCATAAGGAGTCAATCCCTCCTTGAATCCTTATCCTTCTTGCCAAAAGAAGAATATACCCAATTCCTCTTCTTCAATCCTTCCCCTGTTATCCATCCTTCCCTCAATCCCTCCTCACAATCAGAGTGTTAGTGAATGCTAATTCAGAGACACTATGCAGGGAGCATCTTGGGCACAAGAAAAACATGTAGTCAAATTCTTTTTCTTTCATATTTGCTAATCTTCTTTTTTTAATGAGTTACTTGAAT
>Ga0325400_1000265_pt1 | contig 36008 bp, 41 predicted proteins | sample PopdelMetagenome_2_FD_205662 | JGI IMG/M metagenome (GOLD analysis project Ga0325400, IMG submission 205662) | Populus deltoides microbial communities from Bellville, Georgia, United States - Xylem-PdKOR-R1 | ecosystem: Host-associated > Plants > Phyllosphere > Stem > Wood/Secondary xylem...
CGAGGGGGGCCGCGGCGCGGCCCCCCTCGCTTCACGCCGCCTCGTCGAAATCCTCGTCCGACTGCACCGGGCCGCTGTCCTGGCCCTTGGCGGAGGTGTCGCGGTCAACGAACTCGATCACCGCCATGGGGCTGGCGTCCGACGCGCGGATGCCGGCCTTGATGACGCGGGTGTAGCCGCCGTTGCGGTCGGCGTAGCGCGCCGCCAGCACGTCGAACAGCTTGGCGAGTTGCGCGTCGTCTTGGAGCCGGGCGTGCGCCAGGCGGCGGTTGGAGAGGCCGCCGCGCTTGCCCAGCGTCACCAGCTTCTCGACATAGGGTCGAAGCTCCTTGGCCTTGGCCAGCGTGGTGGTGATCTGCTCGTGCTTGATAAGCGCGGCGCTCATGTTGCGGAACAGCGCGAGCCGGTGGGCCGAGGTGCGCTGAAGCTTGCGGCCGCCTACGCGGTGACGCATGACGTTCGTCCTTTCGTTCGTCCGGCACCCGTGCGAGGCAGCGCCGGCCCGGCGGACCATCCGCCCAGGAAGCGCGCGCCCAACCATCGGCACGCGGGCTTGTCAAGCCGCTCGGGCCTCAGGACAGGCCGAACCCTCCGCGCCCCGCCGATCGCGACGGCGCGCAGGTCGCGAGCGGCGACAGGTACGCCAGGTAGAGCGAGGCCAGCGCGTCGTGAGCGTTGCGGGCTTCCCGGGTCGCAGCCCTTTCGGCCATGCGCAGCTCGCGTTCGACGCGGCCGTAATAATAGGCGTAGTCACTCACGGCATTCTCCTCGTCCGGCCGACGGACGCGTGCCTGTCATAGCCGGGCGGCTGACCCGGCTCGCCCACCTAGGTAAACATTGGTTTATTTTTCGTACACCAATAGTCGTCCGCGACGCTTCCCTCGATACCTCTGCGGCGGTGACTTGCGGCGCGGCCCGGCGCGTGACAGCTTCGGCGTCATGAGCCGTCCCGCTGCTATCGTTTCCTTCCTCCTGCTGGCGGGAGCGGCCATCCTGCCCGCCCAGGCGCCCGAGCCCGCGCCGCCATCGCTGTCGGCCGAGCGGATAAAGGCGGACGTGCGTATCCTGTCCTCCGACGCGTTCGGCGGGCGGGGTCCCACCCAGGCGGGGGAGAGGGCGACGCTGGACTTCCTGGTCGCGCGCTTCCGGCGGCTGGGGCTGGAGCCGGCGGGCGCGGACGGCTCCTTTCTCCAGCCCGTGCCGCTGCTGCGCTGGACGCGCACGGCGGCGTCCTTCGCGATGGAGGCGGGCGGGCGGCGCACCGTGCTGCGGCCGGGCGTGGAGATCACGGGCGCCGCGCGGGCGCCGGGCATCACCCGGCTGGCGGCGGCGCCGGTGGTGTTCGTGGGCTACGGCGTGGTGGAGCCCAGGCTGGGCTACGACCCCTATGCCGGGCTGGACGTGCGGGGCCGCGTGGTGGTGGCGCTGGCCGGCGACCCGGACGTGGAGGCAGGCCGCGACCTGGGCTTCGGCGGCCGCGCGTCCAGCCCCGCCGCGCGCACCAAGGCGGCCGAGGCGGACAAGCGCGGCGCCGCCGCCTTTTTCCAGATCCACGACACCTTCCCCTCCAGCTATCCCTGGCTCCAGGTCGCCAACGGCGACGCGGTGCCGGGGTACGCGCTGGACACGGCTGCTGCCCCACCGCCGGCCGGCCTGCGCGGCCAGCTGCGCACCGACGTCGGCACCGCGATGCTGCGCGCGGCGGGGCTGGACTATGCCACCGAGAAGAAAGCGGCGCAGGCGGCGAGCTATCGCGGCCGTGTGCTGCCCGGCGTCGCGCTGACGGCCGAGGTGCGCACGGTGCTGGACCGGGTGACGAGCCACAACGCGGTCGCCGTGCTGCTGGGCAGCGACCCGGCCGCGGGCAGCATCCTCTACGGCGCGCACTGGGACGCCTACGGCACCAACGACTTCGACCCGCCCGCCGACCGGGTACGCAACGGCGCGGTGGACAACGGCACGGGCACCGCCACGCTGCTGGAGATCGCGCGTGCCTATGCCGCGGCGCCCCGCCCGCGCCGCTCGGTGGTGTTCGCGGCCTGGACCGCCGAAGAGAAAGGGCTGCTGGGCGCCACCTGGTACGCCGCCCACCCGCTTCGCCCGCTTGCGACCACGGCGGCGCAGTTCAACCTGGACCCGCACGTCATCCTCGGCCGCACGCGCGACCTGGAGCTGATCGGCGTCGGCCGCACCCCGATGGAGGCCGATCTAGCGCGCGTCGCCGCGGCACAGGGACTGAAGGTCGTACCGGAGGAGAATACGGAGGCCGGCTGGTACTATCGGTCGGATCACTACGCGCTGGCGCAGGCGGGCGTGCCGGGCGTTTATTTCCGCGCAGGCCGCGACCTGGTGCGCGGCGGAACGGCGGCGGGCGAGGCGTGGCGCGCGCGCTACAATGCGCGCTGCTACCACCAGACCTGCGACGAGTACGACGCGGGCTGGGACCTGACCGGCGCGGCGCAGGAAGGAAGCGTCGCCTATGCGCTGGGCCGCGAGATCGCGGACGGGCGCGGCTGGCCGGTCTGGAGCGCGGGCGCGTTCGCGGCGGAGCGCGCGAAGACCGATGCCGAGCGCCGCTGACATCCGACACGAGGGGAACCACCGCATGATCCGCACCATCCTGCTCGCCGGTGTCGTCCTGACCGCACCGGCCACCGCCCAGACCGCACCGGCCGCCGCCCCCGCCCCGGCGGTGGAGCGCCGGGTCCAGGGGGCCGCCACGCTGGAGAACATCCCGCCCGTGCCGCCCGAGCTGGCAGCCGGCGTCTCGCGCTACCAGCAGGGACGCTCTGCATCGGTGGCGGACTGGCTGCCCGACGGCGCCATGCTGATCGCCACCCGCTTCGGTGCCACCGCGCAGCTCCACCGCGTGGCGGCACCCGGCGCCGACCGCCGCCAGCTGACCTTCGCCGCCGAGCCGATCCCCGGCGGCCGCGCGATTCCGAACAGCGACCGCATCCTGTTCGCGCGCGATACGGGCGGCGACGAGTGGTTCCAGCTCTTCGTCCTGGCGCCCGACGGCTCCGCGGCGCAGCTGACCGAGCCCGGCACGCGCAACCTGGGACCGGTGTTCGCGCGCGACGGCCGCCGCGTCTACTGGAGCCGCGCGACGCGGGGCTCGGCCGACTACGGCATATGGTCCGCCGACCCCAGCGACCCGGCCAGCCGCGCGCTGGTGTATCAGGGCCAGGGCGCGCTGGACGTGGCGGACGTCTCGCCCGACGGCACCGCGCTGCTGCTGACGCGGCGCGTGTCGAACCGCGAGCAGGCGCTGTTCCTGCTCGACCTGGGGACCAAGGCGCTGCGCCCCGTGGCCGCGGGGCGGCCCGCGCTCCTGAGCGGCGCGCGGTTCGGCCCGGGCGGCGCGTCGGTGATCGCGGTCAGCGACCGGGGATCGGACGTGAAGCGGCTGGTGCGCTTCGATCTAAAGGGCGGCGCGCCCGTGCCCTTGCTGCCGGCGGGTCAGTGGAACGTCGAGGATTTCGACCTGTCCGACGACGGGCGCCTGCTGGCCTATGCGGTGAACGAGGACGGCTATTCGCGCGTCGGGCTGCTCGACCTGTCCGGAACCGGGAACGGCCGCGCGCTGCCCGCGCCGAAGTTGCCCGCGGGCGTGGTCACGGGGATGCGCCTGTCCCCGGACGGCCGGCGGCTGGCGGTCGGCCTGTCGTCGGCCACCGCGCCGGGGGACGCCTGGGCGGTCGACACCGCCACGGGAACCGCGGAGCGCTGGACCCTATCCGAGATCGGACCCGTCGACGCGGCCGCGCTGCCCGAGCCGCGGCTGATCCGGTTCCGGAGCTTCGACGGCCTGTCCGTGCCCGCCTTCGTCTACCGGCCCAAGGCGGCCGCCGCGGGCGCGCGCACGCCCGTCCTGATCTCCATCCACGGCGGGCCGGAGGCGCAGGCGCGGCCCGGCTGGTCGCCCACCGTCGCCAGCTTCGCCGACAACCTGGGCGCCACCGTGATCGTGCCCAACGTGCGCGGGTCGGACGGCTACGGCACGCGCTATCTCAACCTAGACAATGCGGAGAAGCGCGAGGACTCGGTCAAGGACATCGGCGCGCTCCTCGACTGGATCGGTCGCCAGCCCGATCTCGACCCCGCCCGCGTGGCGGTGATCGGCGGCTCCTACGGCGGCTACATGTCGCTGGCCGCGATGACGCGCTATTCCGACCGGCTGGCGGGCGGGGTGGAACTGTTCGGGATCGGCGACTTCGAGACGTTCCTGAAGAACACGGAGGCGTATCGGCGCGACAACCGCCGCGCCGAGTACGGCGACGAGCGCACGGCCAGGATGCAGGCCGCGTTCAAGCGCATCAGTCCGCGCAACAACGTGGCCGGCATCACCAAGCCGATGCTGGTGGAACAGGGCGCCAACGACCCCCGCGTGCCGCGGTCGGAGAGCGAGCAGATGGTGGCGGCGCTGCGCGCGCGCGGCGTTCCCGTCAGCTACCTGCTGTTCGCCGACGAAGGGCACGGGTGGCGCAAGAAGCCCAACAGCGACCTGTCGCTCCAGGTGGAGACGCAGTTCCTGCGCGACCTGCTGAACCCCGCGCCGACGGCCCCCGCCGCGCCGCCCGCGGCCCCCTGAGCCTTCAGGAAAACGGCGACGGCGCGGCCACCGGCTCGGTCGGCACCGGTCGGCGTCCGCCGTCGAAGCTGCGCACCACCGTCTCCAGCATCAGGCCGTCGATCCGCAGCTCGTTGAAGGCCGGCGGCGTGGCGCGCACGCGCTTGGACAGCGTGCCGGCACCGATCAGGCGCACCGTGCGGCCCGAGCGTTCCACCGACAAGTCGAACGCGTCGTGGACATGGCCCGACAGCACGGCGTGCGCGCCGGCCTCCGCCAGCGCGGTCAGCGCCTCGTCGCCGCGGTGCGTGCGTGCGGTGCCGCGCGTGCCGCCCTCGATCAGCGGATGGTGGCCCGCGACCAGGATCAGGTGATCCTTCGGCGCGTCCGCGATCAGCGCCAGCGCGGCGCGCAGCGAGGACCGGCTGACGCGGCCCTTGGACCAGTTCCAGCGCCATTGGGCGCGCGCCGTGGTCTTGAGCGGCACCACCGTCACGCCGGGCAGTTCCAGCGGCCGCTCGATCATGCGCTCCACCGCGGCGTAGCGGGTATAGGGGGCCGCGAAGCGGCGCAGCGGGTCCCAGTAATAGGGGATGTCGTGGTTCCCCACCTCCACCGTCACCGGCACGCCGAGCGACGACAACCACGCGCCGCCCGCCTCGAACTCGCGGGTGCGCGCGCGCATGGTGAGGTCGCCCGTCATCACCACCGCGTCCGGCCGCTCGTCGGCCACGCAGGCGCGGAACCAGTCGAGGGCCGCCGGGTCCTCCGCGCCGAAATGGACGTCGCTGACGTGGAATAGCTTCATTCGGGCCTGGTCCTCCAGGGTCGGGGACCAAGCGGCTTGCCGCGCCCGCGTCAACCCGCCTAACGGGGGTGGGCATGGAGTTCGTCGCCCGCCTGCGCGCCGCCAGCGCCCCCGATCACGACCGCGTGGACGGGCTCTACGGCGGCTATCGCCTGGACGAGACCGACAGCTACGGCGCGTTCCTGGCCGCCCACGCCCGCGCGCTGGGCGCGGCGGAAGCGGCGCTGGCAGCCGAGCCGGAGCTGCCCGCGTGGCGCGGGCGGGGCGACGCGCTGGCGGCGGACCTGGCGGCGCTCGGCCGCCCCCTGCCCTCGCCGCTGCCCTTCGCGGCCGCGGGCGCCGCCGCCTGGGGCCTGCTCTACGTGACGGAAGGGTCGCGGCTGGGCGGCGCGATGCTGGCGCGCGCGGTGCCCGGCCACCTGCCGTCCGCTTACCTGTCCGCCCGCCACGAGCGCGGCGAGTGGAAGCGGACGCTGGAAGCACTGGAAGCGCGCGCCGCCGCGGCGGACGAGGCGTGGCGCGCGCGGGCGCTGGCTGGTGCGGCCGCAGGCTTCCGCCTCTACGAGGCCGCGGCGGCGACCTGATCGCCGTCCTGTACCGGCGCGGTCAGCACCGCGCGGCATCCGGGCGCGTTGTCCAGATAGTTCAGTTCGCCGCCTAGGCTGGCCACCACCGCGCTCAGCATCCTGCTGCCGAAGCCCGTACCCGTCACCGGACCCGACGCGGACTTGCCGCGCCCCGCGTCGGCCACGATCAGCTGAAAGCGGCTGCGCACGCGCTCCAGCGTGATCCAAAGCGCCCCCGCCTGGCCGTCATAGGCGTATTTGGTGGCGTTGATGACCAGCTCGGTCAGCACCAGGCCGATGTTCACCGCCCGGTCGGTCGGCACCAGGATCTGCGCCAGGTCCAATCGGATGCCCGCCGCCCATTCGGGACCCAGCGTGCCGCGCAGGTCGGCCACCAGCTCCTCCAGGTAACGGCCCAGCTCCACCGTCTCCACCCGGTCGTCGGTGTACAGCCGCCGGTGGACCAGCGCCACCGCCGACAGCCGCGCCTGCGCCTCGCCCAGCGAGTGCGCCACGTCGGCGCCCGCGCTCTTGGCCTGGAGACGCAGGAACGAGCCCACCAGTTGCAGGCTGTTCTGCACCCGGTGGTTCACCTCCTTCATCAGGAGGTCCTTCTGGCGGACCAGCGCGTCCTTCTCCTCGATGCTGGCGCGCAGCTGGGCATTGAGCGCGCGCAGGCGCGCGGCGCCGTCGGCCTCGGCGAAGGCGCGGCGCAGGCGGCCGGCGCTCTCCACCTCCTCCAGCGTCCAGGCGCGGCTGCGGCCGCTCACCGTCTGGGTCCAGCTCTCGAAGCTGCTGCGCGGGGTGAGCGAAGCCTGCGGGTCGTGCGGCACCGCCTTGTGCGGGTTGCCCGCCCACTCGATCTCCTGGACGATCTCGGACCGGAACCAGAGGAGAAGCCCCCCCTCCTCCGCCAGCGCGAGCGCCAGCACGCCGGCCGCGTGACGCGCGTGGAGGCGCGCGGGCTCGAACTGCTCGGGCAGCGCGTCGGTGGCATGGGCGCGGCCGCCCGCCGCCAGCGGCGCGGCCCAGGCCGCGACCTCGCGCACCAGCGCATCGGGCGGACAGTGGCCGTGGCAGAAGACCACGCCGCGGCCCACGAAGGCCAGGCCGTCGGCCGCCATCATCCGCTGAAGCTCGGCGGCGCATCCCTTCAGCACGCGGGGGCTGGCGCCCTCCTCCGCCAGGCGGGGCGCCACCGCGTCCTCCGACCCGCGCAGGCGCAGCCGCTCGCGGTAGGTCTCCGCTTCCTCCTTGGCGCGGAGCTGCCGCGCCAGCCCGCCCGCCAGCGTGGCGGCGGCCAACCGCGTGTCGGCGTGGAGCAGGCGGGGACTGTCGTGGTGGCACGCCACCAATCCCCAGAGCAGCCCGTCCTTGACGATGGAGATGGACGCGCTCGCCGCCACCTCCATGTTCTTCAGATATTGGACATGGACGGGCGACACGGACCGCAGTCCCACGTCGCTCAGGTCGATACCCGCCAGGTCGCCGCCCCCCGGCCCCGGGCGGATCGGCCTGGGCTCGTACCCCACGTCCGGGATCGCGCGCGTGCGGTTGCGGACGTAGAGCGCGCGCGCCTGGGGGGGGATGTCGCTGGCCGGGAAGTGATGGTGCAGGAAGGTGTGGAGGTGCGGCGCCCGGTCCTCCGCCACCACCCGGCCGGCGTCGTCGTCCAGGAAGCGGTAGATCATCACCCGGTCGAAGCCGGTGAGCGTACGGAACGCGACCGCTGCGCGCTGGCACAGCGTCTCCACGTCCGTCGCGCGCTCGAACTGCGCCGCCATGCCGCTTAGCAGCGACAGCACGTCGCCCGCGGGCAGCGCGTCCGGGTTGACGGGCTCCAGCTCCACCAGCAGCCGGGCGGCACCGTTCTGGTCGACGTGGTGGAGCGTCGTGGTCCACTCGCATCCGTCCAGCACCACCGCGCCCGGCGCGTCGGGCTCGCGCCCCAGCAGCGCGGAAAGGTCTGCTCCCGCCCATTCGGGACCGAACGCCGCCTCCAGGTCGCCGGCACCGCCCAATACCCGCCCGGCGTCGGCGTCGGCGATCAGCAGCAGCCCGTGCGGCTGGATCGCGCCGGGCACGTGGATCGGCTCGCGCGCGCATCGCCCCTCGGCGGCGCGCTGTTCGGCGTGGATGTCCGGCGTGGCGGCAGTAATCGTCAGGATCGCGTCTCCGGCAGAAGGCGCCCAGGTGCTACCCCGCCCCGCGACACAGCACCAGCCCTGCCCGCCCCACGCCTCGCCTATCTCCGTGTTCGCCTGGCCCGGCCCGACCGGGTAGCGGGGCACGCACTTTCCCGACGCCCCCGATCGGTGCCGCAGCGGCGGCCGGGTCCGTGGTTCGGTTCGCCAGTCGACACCGTGTGGATCGGGCGGCGGCGGGCGATCCCCGCCGCCGCCCCCCGCCCCTAGAGCGCCTGGAACCGGAAGTCGCGGAAGCGCGCCTTGCCCTGCCCGGCCGCATAGAGACCGGGGCGCAGCATCAGGAATCCGCCGCGCACGTTGTGGTGGTAGCCCGACACCTCCATGCCCCGGTCGAACCGGGTCCAGGTGACGCCGTTGTCCGTGCTGGTGTGGAAGGACACGACGTGCCGGTCGTTGGTGACGCGCATTCGCATGCCGAGGCCGGCGGGATTGGCCGGCCGCCCGCGCTCGATGCCGTACTGGTGCGTGACGAAGCGCCGCTCGTCGAAGCCCAGGCCGCAGTAGAGCCGGTCGTCGTAGAACAAGATCAGGCCCGCCGTGGTGCCGGGATCGATCTCCACGTCGCACTCGAAGCGGTAGGCGGTGTCGCCCGCCGTCAGCAGCAGCGGCGAGCCGTCGGACGGCGCCGTGCCTGCCGCCGCCAGTTCCAGCACGCCGCCCCCCGCCCGCACGCGCGCCGCCTCGGACGGGCGGGGCTTGAAGAAGCTCCACTTGGTGCCGAGCGCCAGCGGACCGTCGAACCGGTCGGACAGGGGCTGGCCGTGGGGCAGCTTCCGGCCGCCGCCGCCGGGCGCCTTCAGCGGCCGCGACAGGTCGCCGCCGGTCATTCGGAACCAGCCGTCCGCCGTCCACTCCACCGGGTCCATCAGGCACTGGCGCCCCAGCGTCCAATAGCCGTTCTCGTAGCCGTGATAGACCGCCCACCATGTCCCGTCGGGCGCCTCCACCAGGCTGGCGTGGCCGCGCGACCACCAGCGCTCGTTCCGGTCCGTCGTGCGGACTAGCGGGTTGGCCGGGTGCTGTTTCCACGGGCCGTGGATCGACCGGCTGCGCGCGGCGATCACCATGTGGCCGGTGGGCGGCCCCGCCGTGCCGCCCACCGCGGTCAGCATGTAGAACCAGTCGCCGCGCCGATGGATCTTGGGCCCCTCGGGCGCGAAGCCCTCCACGTCCCACTCGGGCGGGTAGCGCCAGGGGTCGTAGACGTGCTCCACCGGCCCGGCCAGCGACAGCCCGTCGTCCGACAGCCGCACCCGGTCGCCGCCCGACAGGAACAGCCAGCGCGACCCGTCCTCGCCCACCGCGTGGCACGGGTCGATATGGCTGTGCAGCCCCAGGGGCTTCGGGTCGCTCCACGGCCCGTCGATGTTGTCGGCCCAGGTGACGAAGATGTCGTTCGGCTTCGCCTTGACCGGGATGTAGAGGAAGTAGCGGCCCCGGTGCTTTTCCAGGCTGACCGCCCAGACCGAGCCGATGTTGCGGGCAAGCGCCGCACGCCGCGGCTGCCAATTCACCAGGTCGCGGCTGTGCCAGATCGTGAGGCCGGGGTAGCTGTCGAAGCTGGAGAAGGTCATGTAGTAGTCGCGGCCGTCCTTCAGGATGGCCGGGTCCGGGCGGTCGCCGGCGATCAGCGGGTTCAGGAACCGCCCGTCCCCCAGGTCCGCCACACGCTGCCCGTCGAAACCACGACGCCACTGGCCAGCGGGAGCCTGTGCCAGGCTGGCCACGGGCAGCATCCCCGCCAGCGCCCCGCCCAGCGCGTCCCGTCGCGTCACCGTCATGCCCTGCCTCCGGTTGCGAAGGGCTGATCCTTCGCGAAGCGCACCCGGCCGTCGGGCGCGAAGTCGATCCTGGCCAGCCCCGGCTTCTCGCGGAAGGGGCTGGCGTCGTCGTTGCCGAAGAAGGTGGTCCACCACCGCCCCCGCCGGTCGCGGAACACGTTGCCCCCGCCGCAACCCGGCACCTCGTGCCGGTCGCGCCACGGCCCGGTCGGCCGGTCCGACATCCACATGGCCCAGGAATAGCGGTCGTCGTAGCGGTCCACCACGCCCAGGTAATAGATATCGCCGCGCCGGAACATCGTGGCCCCCTCGTAGCCCAGATGCCGGTAGCCCTTGGCCGCGCACTCGCGCCGGTGGTGGCGCGGGTCCAGGTCCCACGCCACCGCGGTCATCGGCACCCACGGGCCGGCGGCTCCCGAGAGGTCGGGCTTCAACGGCAGGATCTCGTCCGCCGAGCCGGCCACGAACCAGACGGAGCCGTCGCGGTCGGCGAACAGCGTCGCGTCGATGCCGCTCCGGATCGGCTTGGTCGGGGAAAAGGCGTGGACGTACGGCCCCTCCGGCCGCCCCGTGGCGCTGCGCAGTAGTCCGACGCCCGCCCGGCTGACCGAGTGGGTCAGGTAGTAGTTGCCGCCGATGAAGTGGATTTCGGGTGCCCAGACCGCGCGGAACGCCACGCCCTTGCGGGTGCGCCACGGTTTCTCCCACGTCCCGTCGCGGTCGAACGACCAGACCAGACCCAGATAATCCCAGCGCGCCAGGTCGTCCGAGCGCCACAGTTCGATCCCGTCGTTGGTGGCCCAGATATTGTCGCCGCCCGAACCCGTCATGTAGTAGCGGCCGTCGTGCCCGACGCAGATCACGGGATCGCGCAGGTGCACGTCGTGAATGGGCCTGAGCGGCGGCAGCAGGCGGTCGCGCACCATCGCGCCCCCGTCCGCGTCTTTCCCGTCCGCGTCCTTCCACGGCGCCACCGGATAGGGCACCGCGTCTGGCCCGCGATAGCGCACGTCGGGCAACCCCGACACCCAGCCGCCGCGCGCCGAGCCCGCCGTCACCGGCCGCCCCGGCCCGCTGACGCCGCGATAGGGCCAGTAGCCCGGCGGCGGCGGAGGCAGCAGCCGCCCGCTGTCGTCGCCCGCCGGGTCCATCCGGTCGCCGCTCAGCAGTCCGCGAGGTGCCACCGGCCCCGGTCCCGCCGCCCCGACCGCGCCAGACAGCCCCAGCGCGGCGCCGCCCGCCAGCACGCCGCGCCGGCCGATGACAGGGTCCGCCATCAGAACTTGAACCGCGCGCCCAGGCGATAGATCGGCCCGGAACTGGAATACTGCGTCACCACGTTGCGGTCGGCATAGGCGTAGCGGTTGCTGGTCTGGTTGGTCAGGTTCAGCCCCTCCGCCGTCACGGCCAGCCAGTCCGTCACCTTGTAGTTGACCGCCGCGTCCACGTTCAATGTCGAGCGCGAGTAGACGAAGTCGTTGATGAGCGGCCCGTTGCACTCTGTGCCCGCCACCGACGGATTGGCCGGGTTGTTGGTCAGACCCGGCGAACAGGAGCCGGCCGCGATCGGATACTGCGTGCTGTACCCCTTGCGATAGGCGCCCGACACGCGTGCGCGGAAGCGCGGGGTTTCGTAGAACAGCGTGGCGTTCACCGCCTGGGGCGACACGCCCAGGAACGGCCCCTTGCCCAGCACCTGCGGCAGCAGCTGGACGCCGGCCGCCGACTGGGTGCCGGGGTCGAGGATATAGTTCAGCTCGGACTCGATATAGGTGTAGTTCACCTGCGCACCGAAGTTGCGCAGCGGCCCCGGCAGGAAGGTGAAGTTCTGCTGGTATCCGATCTCGATGCCGCGGAGCCGGCCGCCCGGCGCGTCCTGGAACTGGCGCGCGGTGAACGGGCCGTTGCCTTGCAGATAGGCGATCTGCTGAGCGTTGGTGAACTGCTGCGTGATGGCGGCCACCGTCTCCGCGTCGGCGAAGTTGCTCAAGGGGGCCGTGAACAGGATGGTCTGGGGAAAGCTCTCGATATCCTTCTGGAACGCCGCGATGCTGAGCAGGCCGCCTTGCGCGAAATACCACTCGATGCTGGCGTCGAAGTTGGTGGAGCGGAAGGGGCTGAGCCTGGGGTTGCCCACCGTCAGCGTGCCGCCCGTGACGCTGCCGTCGGACGGCACGGAGATGGCGGTGATGGTGGGCGACAGGTTGCCGAGCAGCGGGCGCGCCATCACGCGCGACGCGCTGAAACGGACCAGCAGGTCGTCCACCGGCTCGTAGACCAGGTTCATCGACGGCAGATAGTCGGTGTACTTGTTGGTGCCGATGATCGGCCGGCCCGCCGTGGTCGTCCCTTCCGACCGCACCTCGGTGATCGCGATGCGCGTGCCGACGTTGCCGCGGAAGGGCCGCCCGAACACCTCGCCGTTCCAGTCCGCCTGGGCGTAGAAGGCCGTGTCCTTCTCCAGCACCGCAAAATTCTCGCGTCCGCCGTTGCGCCGCGTGGTCAGGCGCCAGTCGCCCCATTTGTTGACGCAGTTGCAGGTGAAGTCGAACAGGCGCTGGAAGCCCGCGATGGTGGGCACCAGGAAGCTCGGCGCCGTGCCGTCGGGCACGTTCAGCCCCTGGCCGAAATCGACCACCTTGCTCACGTCGGCCACCGACGCCCCCGCCTCGCGCAGCGTGGGGTTGAGCAGGTCGTTGTTGCGCTCGGCCAGCGAGGTGGTGAACTCGTACTCGCGGTATATGCCGCCGAAGCCCAGGTTGAACTCGTCGTTCACCTGCCAGTCGAAATCGGCCTTGCCCTGCTTGTAGGTGTTCTTCACGCGCCGCTGATAGTGGCGGATCGCCGAGAAGCCCTTCACCACCTGCCACGCGTTGGGATCGGTCGCGTCGAAACCGAAGTCGATCACGGGCATGTCGCCGTTCTCGCGCTCGTCGTAGACGAAGTTGCCGGGGCTATCCATGCGGTTGAACTCGACCAGCAACCCTTGCGAGTAGTTGGTCGATTTGGATGCGCCGCCCGTCACGTCCACCTTGAAGTTGTCGGTGAACTCATGCTTGATGTTGCCCGACATCTGTCGAAACTCGGTGGTGTAGCTGTTCTGATCCGCCGCCGAGCGGAAGTCGACGTTGCGCAGCACCAGATAGTCGGCGACCCCGTTGGTCACGTTGGCGTCCAGCACGTCCACCGCAGGCCGCCCGATCAGTTGCCCCCGGAACGCCAGCCGGTTGGCGGAGGGGATGAAGCCCGCCGAGTTCGGGTTGTTGTAATAATCGTACGGGTCGAGGTTGAAGGGGTTGGAGGAGAAGATGTTGGCGGCGGCCGGATCGTTCGCCGCAACGGTGCCGGGCACCACGGCGGACGGCGCCAGGATCGACGCCACGGTGGCGCCCGCCGCGTTGCGCGACGTCGCGAAGGCGGGCGTGGTGCCGTACAGCTGCTGGCCGCAGTCCTGCGCCGGCACGATGGCGCTGCCCGCGTTGGGCACGCACAGTCCGGGATAGAGCGCGCGCGCCGCCGACGGCGTCAGGCTGTTGCTCGCGGTGTTGTAAATGGCGTTGGTGTTGTTGCGGTTCAGGCCGACCGACGAGATCTGGTTGTTGGTGCTGGTGTTCTTGAACCGCGAATAGGCCGCGTCGACCGAGAACAGCGTGCGGTTCGCCACCTGCCACTGGTAGGCTGCGGTGAGGCCGATGCGCTCGTTCCTGACCTCCTGCTGCTGGAGGGCCGCCAGCGTGGGGATGCGGACGCGGCTGTCGTCGAAGCGGCCGGGCGTGCTGAACGGCGCGCCGGGGAACAGCTTGGCATAGGCCGCCGGGTCCGACCCCGTCTGGAACGCCACGGCGTCCGGGTTGGTGATCGCGGTGCCGAAGGTCGTACCGGCCGGGGCCGAGAAGCCCGCGCGCTGGGGATTCTCGTTGCCCGCCCACTGCGTGCCGCGGTACACGTAATCGGACGCGCCGGGCGCGCGCGCATACTGGTCCAGCTCGTTGCGCGAGCGCGAGTAGGCGCCAGACACCAGCAGGCCCATGTCGCCGTTCGCGAAGCGCCTGGCCGCGAGGCCCGCGACACGCGGCGACCATTTGCCGCTGTTGTCCTGGTAGTTCGCCTCGGTGGACAGGGCGAAGGCGCCGCGCTTGTAGTCGAAGGGCCGTCCGGTCTGAAGGTCGATGGTGGCGCCCAGCGATCCCTCGTCCGTCTCGGCCGAGGGCGTCTTCTGCACCTTGAGCGAACTGAACAGCTCGGAGGCGAAGGTGTTGTAGTCGAAGGACCGGCTGCGGTTCGGGCTGGTGCCCGCGTCGTTCGCGCCCGCCGTCGCCAGCGCTTCCAGCCCGTTCAGCCGCGTGCGGTTGAAGTCTCCCCCCAGGCCGCGGACAGTGATGCCCCGCCCCTCGCCGTTGTCGCGATCGATGGACACGCCGGGCAGGCGCTGGAGCGACTCGGCCAGATTGGCCTCCGGGAAGTCGGCGATGTCCTCGGCGTTGATCGCGTCCACCTGCACCGTGGACTCGCGCTTGGTGGAGATCGCGCTCTGGAGCGCGGCGCGGAAGCCCGTGACCACGATGTCGCCGGCGCCCGGATCGGGCGCGGCGGTCGCCGTCTCCGTCTCGGGCGTCACCTGATCGCCGGGCGCGATCTGGTTCGAATCCACCGCCGGCTGCGGCGCGTTGTTGGGCGTGGTCGGCGTCTGGGGCGGATTGGTCGCGTCCTGCGCCCGCACGGGGGCACCTCCCACGAACAGAGCCGCCGCCAGGGCCAGCATCGATACCGCCGCGCCGCCGCGCGCCGTGCCCTCTGTCGTCATCTTCTTCCTCCCCCTCTTTCCCTAGAAATCCGTGCCCGCGATCAGGGCCGCGGCGGTTCGCGCGTCCACCATCCGCCGCGTCGGGCCGGCGGCCGCCGCGCCCGGTCCGCGGCTGCCACGCTCTACCAGCCGCGCCTCCTGCGGGGTCAGCCGGCGCTGTTCCCCGTCCGGGCCGCGATAGCCCATCCAGGTCCACCCCTCCGGGCGCACGTGACCGTCCATCCAGCAGTCCAGAATGGCCGCCGCCCCCGTCAGCGCCATGTTGCCGCCCGCGCGCCACGGCCGGCCCAGCCACACCGACGCGTCGGGCACGCCCGCCTCGCGCTCCAGCCGGCACCCGCGGAACACCAGCCCCACCGGCTGGACGGCAGGCGTGCTGGGCGCCGCCACGAAGCCCTGCACCTCGGCATCCGGCACGTGGCGCGACACGATGCGGCAGCGGTCGAACAGGGCGGCGGCGCCACCGAACACGAAATCGGTGCCGCCCGAGATCGTGCAGCCGCGAAAGCGCGCGCGTCCCTCGCGCGCGTAGAGCGTGTCCTGATAGCCTTCGATCGCGCAGTCGGCGACGCTGGTCCGGTCCGCGCCCGCCGCCAGCGAAAGCGCCACCGCCTGTGCCCCGTTGCCTGCCGGGTCGCGGCGCGCCCCCAGGAAATCGAAGTCATTGCGGATCGTCAGGCCGCGCAGCGAGACACCAGGCGCCTCCACCGTCAGGCTGGCCGAACCGCCCGTGCCCCACGGGCCGGCACCGTCCGGACGCTGCATGCCGGCCGACGCGCCGAACACCAGCACGGTGCCCGGCCCCTCACCCTCCACCGTCACGTTCGGCCGCCGGATCACCAGCTTCTCGCGCCAGATGCCGCGCGCGACCCGGATGCGCCACGGCGCGTCACCCGCCGGCGCGGCGGCCAGCGCGGCCGCCAGCGTCCGGAAGCCGCCCGCCCCGCCCGAACGGGACACCAGCGCGTCGTAGCGCTCGCCCGCCGCACCCGAGCGAACCGGCGCGAACAGCCCGATCGCCGCCGCGCCCGCCAGCACGTTTCTGCGATCCCAGGCGGCCGCCCCCCGTCTCATGCACCCCCCCTCGGCTCGTTCCAGCCCTTGGCCCCCGTCTCGCGGAAACCGGTAGCACCATGGCTAATCGACGCGCATCGCCGGCGCAACGGCGGAAATGACACCGTTGGCATGACGGCTCAGCCGATATAGCCTGACGTCGAAAACGGGAGAGAATGAATGATGCCGGGACGTCTCGTGCTGCCGACGCTGCTCGCCCTGACGCCTTTCGCCCTCTCCGCGCAGGAGCCCCCCTCCTTCGCGCGTCAGGCCCCTGCCCGGCCGCTCACCGAGGACCGGGTGGCAGCGCTGCCCGCCGCCGAACGTGCCGCCTGGACGGCGTACCTGCGCCGGTCGCGCTCGCTGGCCGCCGCCGACCGCGCCGCCCTGTCAGCCGAGCGCGCGACCGGCGGCGCCGTGCCGCCGGTGGGCCACGGGCCGTCGGGCGGCGGCGGCATGCCCCTCGACCGGCCGCCTTCGTGGTACGGCGGGCCGGAGGCGGGCGCGGTGGCCGCCAACATCGTCAGCTTCCAGACGCCGGCGGGCGGCTGGGGCAAGAACCAGGACCGTTCGGGACCGCCGCGCCGCCGCGGACAGGGCTGGGTGTCGCTCGACGTCCCAGGTGCCACGCGCGATATCGCGGGCGACGCGCAATGGGCGTTCGTCGGCACACTGGACAACGACGCCACCACCACCGAGATGCGCTTCCTGGCCCGCGTCCAGGCCGCGCTGCCGGACGCCAAGGGCGACGCGGCCCGCGCTTCCTTCCTGAAGGGGCTGCGCTACCTGCTGGACGCACAGTATCCCAATGGCGGCTGGCCCCAGGTCTACCCCCTCCAGGGTGGATATCACGACGCCGTGACCTTCAACGACGACGCGGTGGCCGAGGTGGCCGAACTGATGTTCGCGGCCGGCGCGGGCACGGGCGACTATGCTTTCGTACCCGCCGACCTTCGCGCGCGCGCGCGGGCGGCGGGGGATCGCACCGTGGCCGCGGTGTTGGCGGCGCAGGTACGCGTCGGAGGGCGGCGGACGATCTGGGGACAGCAGCACGACGCGCTGACGCTGGCCCCGGTCGGCGCGCGCACCTTCGAGCCGCGTTCCCTGTCGTCGGCGGAGAGCAGCGGCCTCCTGCTGTTCCTGATGCGCCGCTACGCGCCGTCGCCCGCGTTGCGCGGCGCGGTGGAGGACGGGGTGGCATGGCTGCGCACGCACGAGTTGCGCGACGTGACCTGGGGCAGGGTCGACGGCGAGAACCGGCTGACGCCGTCGCCGGGCGCCGGTCCACTCTGGGCGCGGCTCTACGATCCGGAGAGCGGGCGGCCGGTGTTCGGCGATCGCGACGGCCGGGTCGTGGGCGACGTGAACGCCATCAGCCGCGAGCGGCGCAACGGTTATTCCTGGTTCAACACACAGCCGGCAAAGGTATTCGCGGCCTACGACCGCTGGCGCGCATCGGCCCGCCGACGAACTGCCAAACGGCCGGCGTAACGTCCGATACGAACAAGAAACGACAGGACCGTTACCATCTGTATTGCCCGATCCCCTCTGGTCCGGTAGGCGATTGAACTCGACAGAAAAAGGGAAAGACCTCAATGGCACTCGGCAAATACATCGCGGCAGCCGCCGCCGCGTCGCTCGCCCTAGCCCCGGCCGCCGCGTCCGCCGCCAATCCCGCCGCCGGCCTCTCCGTCGCCAAGTCGGTCCGCGCTGGCAGCAAGGCCGGCAGGACCAGCGACGTGGCCGGCCTGACCGGTCCCATCATCTTCGCGATCGCGGCGGTCGCCGCCGTGGCCGTGGCCATCGTGGTGGTGGAGAACGACGACTCCGACAGCAACTGACCCCTCGGCGGCGGGGGCGGGCCTGCCCGCTCCCGCCGTCTCGGTCGGGCCGTTCGGCTTCGACCCCGACGTTCCGCCCTCCAGCGGGTATTCGACGGCATTAACGGAGTGCCGCTCTGCCCCGTCCGTGACGACACCCCCGCCGACGTCGAAGAACGTCGTGCCGTTTCCGGCCCCGTTCCCACCCTGGAACCGACATCCTCCTCCGTCGCCCTACGCTGACAAGAGCCTGGGCACTCGCTAGAGAACGGCGCTTTCCGGCGGCCGGCCGTGACGGCCGTGACGAGTGAAGGGCTGTTCTCCTTGACGACGCGCGTTGTGATGATCGGTTCGGGGTATGTGGGCCTGGTGTCGGGCGCGTGCTTCGCGGGCTTCGGCCACGAGGTGGTGTGCGTCGACAAGGACGGCGCCAAGATCGACGCGCTGAACGCCGGGGTCATGCCCATCTACGAGCCCGGCCTGGCCGAGCTGGTGGCCGACAACGTCGCGGCCGGCCGCCTGTCCTTCACCACCGACCTGGCCGCGGCCGTCGCCGGGGCGGACGCGGTGTTCATCGCGGTGGGCACGCCCGCCAGGCCAGGCGACGGGCAGGCGGACTTGCAGTACGTGTTCGCGGCCGCCGGCGAGGTAGCGGACGCGCTGACGGGGCCTTGCGTGCTGGTCGACAAGTCCACCGTGCCGGTGGGCACGGGCGACCGGGTGGAGGCGCTGGTGGCCGAGCGCCGGCCGGGACTGGCGGTCAGCGTCGTCTCCAACCCCGAGTTCCTGCGCGAGGGCGTGGCCATCGCCGACTTCCAGGTCCCCGACCGCGTGGTGGTGGGCGTGGACGACGGCCCGCACGCGGACGCGGCGCGCGCCGTCATGGCTGCGCTCTACGCCTCGCTCGATCCCGAGCGCAGCCCGGTGCTGTTCACCGGTCGGCGCACGGCGGAACTGACCAAGTACGCGGCCAACGCCTTCCTGGCGACCAAGGTCACCTTCATCAACGAGATGGCCGACCTGTGCGAGGGCGTGGGCGCCGACGTGGGCGATGTGGCGCTGGGCATCGGGCTCGACCACCGCATCGGCCGCGCCTTCCTGCAAGCCGGCCCCGGCTACGGCGGCTCGTGCTTCCCCAAGGACACGCTGGCGCTGCTCGGCACCGCGGCCGGGCACGGCGTGGCGCTGCGCGTGGTGGACGCGGTGGTGGGCGTCAACGAGGCCCGGAAGGAGGCGATGGGCCGCAAGGTGCTGGCGGCACTCGGCCCGGACCCGGCCGGCAAGACGGTGGCGCTCCTGGGCCTCACCTTTAAGCCTGACACCGACGACATGCGCGATGCGCCGTCCATCACCATCGCGCGCGTGCTAGCCGAGGCCGGCGTCACCGTGCGCGGCACCGACCCGGAGGGTTTGACGACCGCCGCCCGCGTCATGCCCGACCTGCGCTACCACGCGGACCCCTACGGGGCGGCGCGCGGCGCGCACGCCGCCGTGATCGTCACCGAGTGGCCGGCCTATAAGAACCTCGATCTGCGCTTGCTGTGCGAGACGATGGCGCAGCCTGCGCCCGCCCTGGTCGACCTCAGGAACGTCTTCTCGAAGCACGAGGCCGAGGCGGCCGGGCTGAGGTACACGAGCCTGGGAAAGTAGCCCTCACGCTCGGCAGGCGTTCTGGAACACCAGGGCTCCCCGATGCCAACCGCCGCGATCGGACGACGGGAACGCCCAGCCGCCGGTGCAGGCCCACCGCACCGGCGACGCGGCTCATGCCCCGCCGCCGGTGAGACGGATCAGCCCATGATCTCCTGTTCCAGCTTCTTGGCCATCTCCTCGATGTTCTCAGGCGGCCAGCCGGGAATCTCCATGCCGAGACGCAGACCCATGGAGGACAGAACCTCCTTGATCTCGTTCAGCGACTTGCGACCGAAATTGGGCGTGCGGAGCATCTCGGCCTCCGTCTTGCCCACCAGGTCGCCGATGTAGATGATGTTGTCGTTCTTGAGGCAGTTGGCCGAACGGACCGAAAGCTCCAGCTCGTCCACCTTCTTGAGCAGGTAGCGATTGATCTGCTGGGTGTCGCCCGCGATGGCGGCCGACACGTCCTGCGGCACCACGGCCTGGCCGATGGGCTGGCTGGCGCGGACCGCGGTGGCGTCGTCGAAATGGACGAACAGCGCCAGCTGATCCTGAAGGATGCGGCCGGCATAGCCCACCGCGTCCTCGGGGCTGACCGTGCCGTCCGTCTCAACGGTCAGCGTCAGCTTGTCGTAATCCAAGTCCTGACCGACGCGCGTCGGGTCCACCTTGTAGCTGACCTGACGCACGGGCGAGTACAGCGCGTCCACCGGGATCAGGCCGATGGGCGCGTCCGCCGGGCGGTTGCCGCTGGCGGGCACGTAGCCCTTGCCCGTGTCGGCGGTCAGCTCCATATTGAGCGTAGCGCCCTCGTCCAGGTGACAGATCACCAGGTCCTTGTTCAGCACCTCGATGTCGCCGGTGACCGCGATGTCGCCGGCCTTCACCTCGGTCGGGCCGGTGGCGGCGAGCTGGAGGCGCTTCGGCCCCTCGCCCTGCATCCGCAGCGCGATCTGCTTCACGTTGAGGACGATGTCCGTCACGTCCTCGCGCACGCCAGCCAGCGACGAGAACTCGTGCAGCACGTTCTCGATCTTGATCGACGTCACGGCCGCACCCTGGAGGCTCGACAGGAGCACGCGGCGCAGCGCGTTGCCCAGCGTCAAGCCGAAGCCCCGCTCCAGCGGCTCGGCCACGAAGGTGGCGCGGCGCTTGCCGTCGCCGCCGGACTTCTTCTCCAGCGCGTTGGGCTTCTTGAGTTCCTGCCAGTTCTTCGCGTTGACGGACACGTGGTTCCCCTGGGTTGGAGGCCGGCGAGGGCGGAAGCCGGCCGCGGGAGAGAAGGGAGAGGCCCGCCGGCCGGGTACACGGGCCGACGGGATCGCTGAACTAGAGGCTCAGACGCGCCGACGCTTGGACGGGCGGACGCCGTTGTGCGGGATGGAGGTCACGTCGCGGATGGAGGTGATCTGGAAGCCCACCGCCTGGAGCGCGCGCAGCGCGGACTCACGGCCCGAGCCGGGCCCCTTCACCTCGACCTCGAGCGTGCGGACGCCGTGCTCGGCGGCCTTCTTGCCCGCGTCCTCCGCCGCGACCTGGGCGGCGTAGGGCGTGGACTTGCGGCTGCCCTTGAAGCCCATCATGCCAGCGGACGACCAGCTGATCGCGTTGCCCTGGGCATCCGTGATGGTGATGAGCGTGTTGTTGAAGCTGGCGTTGACGTGCGCCACGCCCGCCGTGATGTTCTTGCGTTCCCGGCGGCGGAGCCGCTGCGGTGCCTGTGCCATGTGATTACGTCCTGACCTGATGGGGCGCCGGATGAACCAGGTGCCCGGAAGTTTGCGAAGGTTGCGCGCGTAGCAGCGATGCGTCGCGCCAAGTCCTTGTTCTTACTTCTTCTTTCCGGCGATCGGCTTGGCCTTGCCCTTGCGGGTGCGGGCGTTGGTGTGCGTCCGCTGACCGCGCACGGGCAGACCGCGGCGGTGACGCAGGCCGCGGTAGCAGGCCAGGTCCATCAGGCGCTTGATGTTGATCGCCGTCTCGCGGCGCAGGTCGCCTTCCACCGTGTAGGCGGCGTCGATGGTCTCGCGGATCTGGAGGACCTCCTGGTCCGTCAGGTCCTGGACGCGACGCTCGGGCGCGATGGACAGCTTCTCGGTGATCTCCCGGGCCTTGGTCGAGCCGATCCCGTGGATATAGGTCAGCGCGATCACCACGCGCTTGTTGGTCGGGATGTTAACTCCCGCGATACGTGCCATGTGTTTATAGTCCTCCGGCTCCACAAGGGCCGGCACGGCAGCCGCGGCCCTCATCTCAAAGCGTTCCTCCGCCACGCAGCGAACCGGCGCACGCGCAGGGCGCCGCCGGACCAAGGGTGTCGGAGCCGCCGGGAACTAGGCCCCCGGCACCTGCCTGTCAACGTCCAAAGGAACCAAAACCACGCCGAAGCGTGACGCCCGCCCTTCTTCCCGCCCCAGCGCTCAGGCGGCGACCGGCTCGTCCAGCGCGGCCGCGACCTGGGCCGCCACCTCGTCCATGTCGGCCATGCCGTCCACGCGCCGAACGATGCCGCGCGCCTCGTAGAGCGGCAGGATGGGCGCCGTCTCGCCGCGATAGACCGCCATGCGCGCGGCCACGGTCTCGGCGTTGTCGTCGGGCCGGCGCTTGAACTGATGGCCGCCGCACACGTCGCACGTGCCGGCCACCGCGGTCGGCTTGAAGCGGTCGTGATAGCCCTCGCCGCAGCTGGCGCAGGTGAAGCGGCCGACGATGCGCTCGGTCAGCGCCGCCTCGTCCACCGCCAGCTCCACCACCCGGTCGAGCGAGACGCCGCGCGCGGCCAGCAACCGGTCGAGCGCCGCCACCTGGGGCGCATTGCGCGGGAAGCCGTCGAAGATGGCGCCGCGCGCCGCCTCGCCCGAGTCGAGCCGCTCGCCGATCAGCGCCGAGACGATCTCGTCGGACACCAGCGCGCCTGCGTCCATCACCGCCTTGGCCTGGAGCCCGACGGGCGTGCCGGCCTTCACCGCGGCCCGAAGCATGTCGCCTGTGGAGAGCTGGACCATCCCCCTGGTCGCCACCAGCCGCGCCGCCTGAGTCCCCTTGCCGGCCCCCGGCGGCCCGAGCAGGATGATGTTCACGGCCTTGGTCCTTCCCGTAGCTGTTCGCGAGCCGGCGGAGCCGTGCGCCTCAGCGCAGGCGCCCGCCCTTCAGCTTCGCCTTCTTGATGAGGTCGCCGTACTGGTGGGCGAGCAGGTGGCTCTGGATCTGCGTCACCGTGTCCATGGTGACGTTGACCACGATCAGCAGGCTGGTGCCCCCCAAGTAGAAGGGGATCGCCAGCGCCGACACGAGATACTCGGGCAGCAGGCAGATCACCGTCAGATAGGCCGCGCCCAGCAGGGTGATGCGGGTCAGCACATAGTCCAGGTAGGTCTCGGTGTTCTTGCCCGGCCGGATGCCGGGCACGAAGCCGCCGTAGCGCTTCAGATTCTCCGCCGTCTCCTCCGGGTTGAACACCACGGCCGTGTAGAAGAACGAGAAGAACACGATGCCCGCGCCGTAGAGCAGCATGTACACCAGGCTTCCGTGCTGAAGGTACTGGTTCAGCGCGATGATGAAGTCGCCCCAGGCGCTCTCGCCCGCGGCGCGGTTGCCCGCGAACTGGGTGATCGTCAGCGGCATCAGCAGCAGCGAGGAGGCGAAGATCGGCGGGATGACGCCCGCCGTGTTGAGCTTCAAGGGCAGGTGGCTGCGATCCGCCTGCATCCCCCGCTGCGTCGCGCGCTTGGGGTACTGGATCAGGATGCGGCGCTGGGCGCGCTCCATGAAGCAGATGAACAGCACCAGCGCCACCACCGCCACGACGATGCCGACCAGCCGGACGCCGCCGAGCGAGCCGGAGCGCCCGCCCTCGAGCAGGTTGACCAGCGTGGTGGGCAGGTGGGCGACGATGCCCGCCATGATGATGAGGGACACGCCGTTGCCGATGCCGCGACTGGTGATCTGCTCGCCCAGCCACATCAAGAACATGGTGCCGCCGATCAGCGAGATCACGGCGGTGATGCGGAACAGCATGCCGGGTTCGAGCACCGCGCCGCCGCCCTCGAAGCTGCGCGCGAGCACGTAGCCCTGGACCGCGGTGAGCGCCACCGTGCCGTAGCGCGTATACTGGTTGAGCCGCTTGCGCCCGCTCTCGCCTTCCTTCTTGATGGCGGCGAGCTGGGGGCTGAGCGAGCTGGCCAGCTGCACCACGATGGACGCGGTGATGTAGGGCATCACGCCCAGCGCGATCAGGCTGGCGCGCGACAGCGAGCCGCCCGAGAAGGTGTTGAAGAAATCCAGCACGCCGCCCTGCGCCTTGTTGGCGAGGTTGAGCAGCCCGACGGGATTAATGCCGGGCAACGGCACGTAGCTGAGCAGGCGGAAGACGATCAGCGCGCCGATGGTGAACCACAGCCGCTTCTTGAGGTCGGTCGCCTGGGCGAACTTCGCCAGGTTAAGGCTGCTCGCCATCTGGTCGGCCGCGGATGCCATAGGGTCTGTGGTCCTGGGTATGCTGGGAACCGGGGGAAACGAAAACGGCGGGATGCGTTGTACGCGCCCCGCCGCTCATATAGTCCGTGGAAAGCGCTTGTCTAACGCCCCCGGCTCAGCCGCGGGCGGCCAGCCGAGCCTCGCGGGCCTTGCCCTTCTTGGCCGCGGCCTTCTCGGCCGCGGGCACGACCTCCAGCACCTGCACCGAGCCGCCGGCCGCTTCCACCGCCGCGCGCGCGCCGGCGGACACGCCGGCCACCGTGAAGCTCAGCTTGGCCGAATAGTCGCCCTTGGCCAGCAGCCGCACGCCGTCCTTGCCGCCGCGCGCCAGGCCGGCGGCCTTGAGCGCCGCGTGATCCAGGGCCGCACCCGCCTCGATCTTGCCGGCGTCCACCGCCTTCTGGATCGCGCCCAGGTTCACCTCGGCGTAGTCACGGGCGAAGATGTTGCGGAAGCCGCGCTTGGGCAGGCGCATGTGGAGCGGCATCTGACCGCCCTCGAAGCCGGCGATGCTCACGCCCTCGCGGCTCTTCTGCCCCTTCTGGCCGCGACCCGCGGTCTTGCCCTTGCCCGAGCCGATGCCGCGGCCGACCCGCATCTTGCGGTGGCGGGCGCCGTCGTTGTCGCGGAGTTCGTTCAGCTTCATGATATGCACTCGCTTTCGCTTATGTCGCGCGGTTGAAAGAAAGGGGGCCGTTAGCCCCCTTCCCATGTCATGTCACCAGTAGATCGGCGGACGTGTCAGTCTACCAGCTCCACCATATGCTGCACCTTGCGGATCATGCCGCGGACCTCGGGCGTGTCCGTCAGCTCCGACACGCGGTGCATCTTGTTGAGGCCGAGCCCGATCAGCGTCGCGCGCTGATCGGCGGTGCGGCGGATGGGCGAGCCCGTCTGCTTCAGCTTGATCGTGGCCATGGGTGTTACTCCGTCACCATCAGCGCGTCCGCGTCCGCCGTGGCGGGCGCGGCGCCGTGGGCGCGGCCCAGCAGGTCGGCGATCTTCTTGCCGCGACGCTGCGCCACCGCCTTGGGGCTGGTCTGATCCTTGAGCGCCTCGAAGGTGGCGCGGATCATGTTGTAGGGGTTGGACGTGCCCACCGACTTGGTCACCACGTCGGCCACGCCCAGCGACTCGAAGATCGCGCGCATCGGGCCACCGGCGATGATGCCCGTGCCCGCCGGCGCCGAGCGCAGCGTGACGCGGCCGGCACCGAAATGACCGTCGGCGTCGTGGTGCAGCGTGCGGCCTTCGCGCAGCGGCACGCGCACCATGGCCTTCTTGGCCGACGCGGTCGCCTTGCTGATCGCCTCCGGCACCTCGCGGGCCTTGCCGTGGCCGAAGCCGACGCGGCCCTTGCCGTCGCCCACCACGACCAGCGCCGCGAAGCCGAAGCGCTTGCCGCCCTTCACCGTCTTGGACACGCGGTTGATGTGGACGAGCTTCTCGATCAGCTCCTCGCCACCGTCGTCCTGGCCGCCGCGACGGTCGTCACGACGCCCGCCAGGACCGCCGCGACCGCCGCGGCCGCCCGGACCGCCGCGCCCGCCGCCGGGACCGCGCCCGCCGCCGCCCGGGCCGCGCCCGTAGCCGCCACCGCCGCCGCGCGAGCCCTGGGGCGGGCCGCCGGCGTCCGCCGCCGCACCCGACGCCGCGTTGGCGACGGTCTCGACCTGCTGATTATCGTCGGCCATGTATCAGAACTCCAGTCCGGCCGCGCGGGCCGCGTCCGCCAGCGCCTTGACGCGGCCGTGGTACAGGAAGCCGCCGCGGTCGAAGACCACCTGAGTGATGCCGGCGGCCTTGGCCGCCTCGGCCACGCGCCGGCCCACATCCTCGGCGGCCGCGACGTTGGCGCCCGAGCCCTCGTAGCCCGCCAGCGTCGAGGCGGACGCGACCGTGCGGCCCGCCGCGTCGTCGATGACCTGGGCGTAGATGTGGCGGCCCGAGCGGTGCACCGACAGGCGCGCCCGCCCACCCGACCGCGCACGCAGCGCGGTGCGGTTGCGCATCCGGCGCTTGGCGAAGGAATTGAGACGCTTGATCACTTCTTCTTCCCTTCCTTGCGGAAGATGAACTCGCCGTCGTACTTGATACCCTTGCCCTTGTAGGGCTCGGGCTTGCGCCAGCGGCGGATCTCGGCGGCCAGCTGGCCGACCTTCTGCTTGTCCGAGCCGCTGATCTCGACGGTGGTGGCGTCGGGGGTCTTGACCTCCAGCCCGTCCGGCACGTCGATGTTCACGTCGTGGCTGTAGCCGAGCTGGAGCCGCAGGTTCTTGCCCTGGGCCGCCGCGCGGTAGCCGACGCCCGTGATGACCAGCTTCTTGGAGAAGCCCTGAGTCACGCCCGTGACCAGGTTCTGCACCAGCGTGCGCTGCATCCCCCAGAAGGCGCGCGCGCGCTTGGTGTCGTTGGCCGGCTGGACCGAGATGCCGTCCGACTGCACGTCGTAGGCGATGTCGTCGGCCATGGCGAGGCTGAGCGTGCCCTTGGGGCCCTTGACGCTCAGCGTGCGACCCTCGACCGTGGCGGTGACGCCCGCGGGGACGGGGACCGACTTCTTGCCGATGCGGCTCATCAGAACACCTCCGCCAGCACTTCGCCGCCGACGTTCTGCTCGCGCGCCTCGGCGTCCGAGAGCACGCCGCGCGGCGTCGACACGATGGTGATGCCCAGGCCATTCATCACGCGGGGCAGCTCCTGGCTCCCCGAGTAGACGCGGCGGCCGGGTTTGGACACGCGGGCCACGTGCTTGATCGCGGGCTGGCCCTCGAAATACTTGAGCTCGATGCGCACGCCGGCGGCGGGGCCCATCTGCTCCTCGGAATAGCCGCGGATGTAGCCCTCGCGCTGAAGCACGTCGAGCACGCGGACGCGCAGCTTGCTGGCGGGCGAGAGGACGGAGTCCTTCTTCGCGCGCTGCCCGTTGCGGATGCGGGTGAGCAGGTCACCCAGGGGATCGGTCACTGCCATGATCGTATCCTTACCAGCTCGACTTCACGACGCCCGGGATCATGCCCTTGTTGGCGAGATCGCGGAGCATGACGCGTGCGAGACGGAACTTGCGGTAGTAGGCGCGCGGACGGCCCGTCACCTCGCACCGGTTGCGGATGCGGGTCGGGTTCGCGTTGCGCGGCAGCTCGGCCATCTTGAGCCGAGCCAGCAGGCGTTCGCCGTCGTCGAGCGACTTGTCGTTCGCCTGCGCCTTCAGCTTCGCCAGCTTGGGCGCGTACTGCTTGACGAGCTTCTTGCGACGCTCGTTCTTGTTGACGGAACTCAGTTTCGCCATGGACTTAAGCTCTCTCTATGCTGCTCAGGCGGCCTGGCGCTGCGGCTCGGCAGCGTCCTGGTCCTGAGGGAACGGGAAGCCGAACAGACGGAGCAGCTCGCGCGCCTCGTCGTCCGTCTTGGCCGAGGTCTGGACGATCACGTCCAGGCCGCGGATCTTGTCGATGCGGTCGTAGTTGATCTCCGGGAAGACCAGCTGCTCCTTGAGGCCGCAGGCATAGTTGCCGCGCCCGTCGAAGCTCTTGGGGTTCAGCCCGCGGAAGTCGCGCACGCGCGGCAGCGCGATGGTGACGAAGCGGTCGAGGAACTCGTACATCCGCTCCCGGCGCAGCGTCACCTTGACGCCGATGGGCATGCCCTCGCGCAGCTTGAACTGAGCGATGGACTTCTTCGCCTTGGTGATGACGGGCTTCTGGCCGGCGATCAGCTCCATCTCGGAGGCCGCCTGGTCGACGCGCTTCTTGTCCTGCGTCGCCTCGCCCACGCCCATGTTGAGCACGATCTTCTCGATCCGGGGGATCTCGAGCGCGTTGGCGTAGCCGAACTTCTCCTGCATCGCCTTGGCAATGCGCTCGTCATACTGCTGCTTGAGGCGGGGCACGTAGCGCCCTTCGGCTGCGTCAGCCACTGATCTTCTCCCCGGTCTTGACGGCCACGCGGACCTTCTTGCCGTCCTGCACCTCGAAGCGCACGCGCGTCGGCTTGCCGTCGGCGGTGACGTGCGCGACCTTGCTGACGTGGAGCGGCGCCTCGACCTTCTCCAGCCCGCCCTGCGGGTTGGCCTGGCTCGGCTTGCGGTGGCGCGTGGCGACGTTGACGCCGCCCACGATCACCTTGCCGTCCTTGGGCATGGCGGCGGTCACGGTGCCGGTGCGGCCCTTGTCCTTGCCCGACAGGACGATGACCTGATCGCCCTTTTTGATCTTCGCGGCGGCCATCACAGCACCTCCGGCGCGAGGCTGATGATCTTCATGTGCTTCTTGCCGCGCAGCTCGCGCACGACCGGCCCGAAAATACGGGTGCCGATCGGCTCCTCGTTCTTGTTGACCAGCACCGCCGCGTTCGAGTCGAAGCGGATGGTGGAGCCGTCGGCGCGGTGGATGTCCTTGGCGGTGCGCACGATCACCGCGCGGTGGACGTCGCCCTTCTTCACGCGGCCGCGGGGCTGCGCTTCCTTGATCGACACGACGATGATGTCGCCGACGCCCGCCACGCGGCGCTTGGAGCCGCCCAGCACCTTGATGCACTGGACGCGCTTGGCGCCGCTGTTGTCCGCCACGTCCAAATTGGACTGCATCTGGATCATTGATCCGGTTTCCTTTCCTCAAGCGCCCGATACCGACCGGGACGCGCCTTGGACGAGGGGGTCTCCGCTTACGCGGACACTTCCTCGCCGGTGATCTCGACCCGCTCGGGCGCGACGTGGGTGTTCACCCGGTCCACGACCTTCCAAGTCTTGAGCTTGGAGATGGGGGCGGTCTCCTCGATCCGCACCACCTCGCCCTGCTTGTACTCGTTCGCCTCATCATGGGCGTGGTACTTCTTGGACCGGCGGATGATCTTGCCGTAGAGCGGGTGCTTCACCTTGCGCTCGACGTTCACCACGATGGTCTTGTCGCCCTTGTCGGACACGACGAGCCCGGTCAGCACGCGCTTCGGCATGTGCTCTTCCTTACTTCGCGGCCGCGGCGCGGCTGCGCTGCGACTGGATGGTCTTGATGCGCGCGATGTCGCGACGGACCTCGCGCACGCGGCTGGGCTTCTCCAGCTGGCTGGTCGCCGCCTGGAAGCGCAGGTTGAACTGCTCACGCTTCAGGCTGGAGACGCTCTCGACCAGCTGGTCGTCGCTCTGCCCGGTGTAATCGGTCTTATTGGCCATGTCTCACTCGCCCCCCAGGTGCGAGGTGTCGCCGAGGCGCGCCACGACCTTGGTCTTGATCGGCAGCTTCATCGCCGCACGCTCGAACGCTTCCGCCGCGATCTTGCCATCCACCCCGTCCAGCTCGAACAGGATGCGGCCTGGCTTGACGCGCGCCGCCCAGAACTCCGGCGAGCCCTTGCCCGAGCCCATGCGGACCTCGGCGGGCTTGGACGAGACCGGCACGTCCGGGAACACGCGGATCCAGAGACGCCCCTGGCGCTTCATGTGGCGCGTGATCGCGCGGCGCGCCGCCTCGATCTGGCGAGCGGTGATGCGGTCCGGCTCCATGGCCTTCAGGCCATAGGAGCCGAAGTTGAGCGACGTGCCGCCCTTGGCGTCGCCGCTGATGCGGCCCTTGAACGCCTTGCGGAACTTGGTGCGCTTGGGTTGCAGCATTTACCTGGCTCCTCAGCGACGGTCGTCGCGCGCAGGGCGCACGCCGGAGGTCTGGGCCTCCATCATCAGCCGGTCGGTCGACATCGGGTCGTGACCCAGGATCTCGCCCTTGAACACCCACACCTTGACGCCGCAGACGCCGTAAGACGTGTGCGCCTCGGCCTCGGCATAGTCGATGTTGGCGCGCAGCGTGTGCAGCGGCACCCGGCCCTCGCGGTAGCTCTCCGAGCGCGCGATCTCAGCGCCGCCCAGGCGGCCGCCGCAGGCTACGCGGATGCCCTCGGCACCCAGGCGCAGCGCCGACTGCACCGCGCGCTTCATGGCGCGGCGGAACGCGATGCGGCGCTCCAGCTGGTCGGCGATGCTCTGCGCCACCAGGCGGGCGTCCACCTCGGGCTTGCGGATCTCGACAATGTTCAGCGACACCTCAGACGAGGTCATGCCGCCGATCACCTTGCGAAGCCGCTCGATGTCCGAGCCCTTCTTGCCGATGATGACGCCGGGGCGCGCCGCGTAGATCGAGATGCGGCACAGCTTGGCCGGACGCTCAATCACCACCTTGGAGATCGCGGCCGAGGGCAGCGTCTTCATGATGTAGGACCGGATCTTCAGGTCCTCGTTCAGGAGACGGCCGTAGTCGGCGCCCTCCGCGAACCAGCGGCTGTCCCAGGTGCGGTTGATCTGCAGGCGCAGACCGATCGGATTGCTCTTCTGACCCATCAGGCTTCTTCCTGCTCGCGCACGACGATGCGCAGACGGCTGTACGGCTTCAGGATGCGGGTGGACTTGCCGCGGCCGCGCGTGGCGAACCGCTTCATCGTGATCGACTTGCCCACCGACGCCTCGTGGACGACGAGCGCGTCCACGTCGAGGTTGTGGTTGTTCTCGGCATTGGCGATCGCGGACGCGAGCACCTTGCGCGCGTCCACCGCCATCGCCTTGCGGCTGAAGGCCAGGATGTTCAGCGCGTCGCCGGCCTTGCGGCCGCGGATCAGGCCCGCCACCAGGTTCAGCTTCTGCGCCGAACCCCGGATCTGGCCGCCGACCGACAGCGCCGACTTGTCGTCGACCTTGCGGGGGGATGCTGGCTTGCTCATCAGCGCTTGCCCTTCTTGTCGGCGGCGTGACCGGGGAAGTAGCGCGTCGGCGCGAACTCGCCCAGCTTCATGCCGACCATGTCCTCGTTGACCGAGACGGGCACGAACTTGCGCCCGTTATAGACGTTGAACGTCAGCCCGACGAACTGCGGCAGGATAGTGGACCGGCGCGACCAGGTCTTGATCGGCGCGCGGCCGCCCGCGTCCTGCGCGGTCTCGGCCTTCTTGAGCAGGCTCAGTTCGACGAACGGGCCCTTCCAGACAGAGCGAGCCATTACTTCTTCCTCTGGTGGCGCGAACGGATGATCATCTTGTCCGTCGCCTTGTTGTGCCGCGTGCGCGCACCCTTGGTGGGCTTGCCCCAGGGCGTGACCGGGTGACGGCCGCCGGACGTACGGCCCTCGCCGCCGCCGTGCGGGTGGTCGACCGGGTTCTTGGCGACGCCGCGGGTCAGCGGGCGCTTGCCCATCCAGCGCGAGCGGCCGGCCTTGCCCAGATTCTGGTTCTGGTTGTCCGGGTTGGACACCGCGCCGACCGTCGCCATGCACTCGCCGTGGATGTAGCGCTGCTCGCCCGAGTTGAGGCGCACGATCACCATGCCGCGGTCGCGACCCACCACCTGCACATAGGTGCCGGCCGAGCGTGCGATCTGGCCGCCCTTGAGCGGCTTCATCTCGACGTTGTGGACGATGGTGCCGACGGGGACCGAGCTCAGCTCCATGGCGTTGCCCGGCTTCACGTCCGTGCGCTTGCCGGCCACCACCTTGTCGCCGACGTTCAGACGCTGCGGCGCGATGATGTAGGCCAGCTCGTCGTCCGGATAGCGGACCAGCGCGATGAACGCGGTGCGGTTGGGATCGTACTCCAGCCGCTCCACCGTGCCCTCGACGTCCCACTTGCGACGCTTGAAGTCGATGGTGCGGTAGCGCTGCTTGTGGCCGCCCGCGATGCCGCGCGACGTGACGTGGCCCTTGTTGTTGCGGCCGCCCGTCTTGCGCTTGCCCTCGGTCAGCGCCTTGACGGGGCTGCCCTTCCACAGCGCCGACTTGTCGACCAGGATCAGCCCGCGCTGGGCGGGGCTGGTCGGGTTGTACTGCTTGAGCGCCATGTCAGCGGGCCCCCTCGGTCACGTCGATGGACTGGCCGTCCGCCAGCGTCACGACCGCCTTCTTCACGTCGGACTTGGTGTAGGGCGTGCCCTTCCACCGCTTGGTCTTGCCCTTCTGGACGATGGTGTTGACGCCTTTCACGGTGACGCCGAACACCGCCTCCACCGCCGCCTTGATCTGCGGCTTGGTGGCGTCCTTCGCGACGCGGAAGACCACCGCGTTCTGCTCGGAGAGAAGCGTGCTCTTCTCCGTGATGTGCGGCGCCACGATCACGTCGTAGTGCTTCGCGTCGATCTGATCGGCCTTAGCCATGGAAGCGCGCCTCCAGCTTCTCGACCGCGGCGCGGGTGAGCACCAGCGTGTCGGCCTTGATGATGTCGTAGACGTTGGCACCGACGGCCGGCAGCAGGTCCACGCCCGGTAGGTTGCGGCCGGCGCGGAAGCCCTCGCCCGCCTCGCCGTCGATGACCAGCGTGCGCTTGCCCGTGTTCAGCGTCGCGAAGTGCCCGCGCAGTTCCTTGGTCTTCTCGACCTGGAAGCCGTCCAGCACGATCAGCGAGCCCGCCTTGGCGTGGCTGCTGAGCGCCATCCTGAGGCCCAGCGCGCGGATCTTCTTGTTGAGGCCCGGATTGAAGTCGCGGACGCGGGCGCCGTGCGCCTTACCGCCGCCGACGAACACCGGCGCCCGGCGATCGCCGTGACGCGCCACGCCGCCGCCCTTCTGGCGACCGAGCTTCTTGCCCGAGCGGGCGACGTCGGCGCGCTCGCGCGTGCCGCGCGCGGTGGCGCGGCGCTTCTCGAGCTGCCAGGTGACGACGCGGTGCAGGATGTCGGCGCGCGGATCGAGGCCGAAGACCTCATCGTTGAGCTCGATGTCCTGGCCCGCCTCACCGGCGAGGGACTGTGTCTTTACCTGCACGCTCAAGCCTCCTGCGCGTCGGTCGCCGCGGGCGCAGCGTTGTTCTTGAGACCGGCGGGGCGCGGCGCATCGGCGTGCGGCGCCAGCTTCACGGCGTCCTTCACGAACAGCCAGCCGCCCTTGGAGCCGGGCACCGAACCCTTGACGAAGATCAGGCCGCGCTCGACGTCCGTGCCGACCACCTGCAGGTTCTGCTGCGTGCGGTTGCGGTCGCCCATGTGGCCGGCCATCTTCTTATTCTTGAAGACCTTGCCGGGGTCCTGGCGGTTGCCGGTCGAGCCGTGCGAGCGGTGCGACACCGACACGCCGTGCGTCGCGCGCAGGCCGCCGAAGTTCCAGCGCTTCATGGCGCCGGCGAAGCCCTTGCCCTGGGTACGACCCTGGATGTCGACGTACTGGCCGGCGGCGAAGTGATCGGCCGACAGCTCGGCGCCGACGTCGAGGAGATTGTCCTCGGTCACGCGGAACTCGGCCAGGATCGCCTTGGGCTCGACCTCAGCCTTGCCGAAGGCGTTGCGCTGGGGCTTGGCGACGTTCTTCGCCTTGGCGGTGCCGGCGCCGAGCTGGACGGCGGTGTAGCCGTCGCGGTCCTGCTCGCGGCGCGACACCACCTGAAGCTGCTCCAGCTGCAGCACGGTGACGGGCACGTGGCGACCGTCCTCCTGGAACAGACGGGTCATCCCCATCTTCTTCGCGATCACGCCTGTGCGCATGATCCACCTCCTCAACAGAGGCACCCGACGGGATTGTCGGGTGCGTGTCGGCCCGGATGTGCGAAGCGTGCCCCCGTCCCGGGCCGGTTGCTCCTGTGAAGGAACGTGACGGGAGACGCTGTCCCGGAACCGAAGCTCCGGCGGTATCTCAGTAAGCTACTGACCCGCGGGACCGGTATCGGTCGAACCGCGGGAGCGCGGCCATTAGGCCAGCTTGATCTCCACGTCAACGCCGGCCGCGAGGTCCAGCTTCATCAGCGCGTCCACCGTCTGCGGCGTCGGCTGCACGATGTCGAGCAGGCGCTTGTAGGTGCGCGTCTCGAACTGCTCGCGGCTCTTCTTGTCGATGTGCGGGCCGCGGTTGACGGTGAACTTGTCGATGTGCGTCGGCAGCGGGATGGGGCCGCGGATCAGCGCGCCGGTGCGCCGCGCCGTGTCGGCGATGTCGCCGGCCGCCTGGTCCAGCACGCGGTGGTCGAACGCCTTCAGGCGGATGCGGATGTTGTTGTCCATGGTTCCTGCCGTGCAAAAGAGCGGGCCGCGCTAAACGGCTCTCTTGTTTGATGTCGATGCGAACCCCAAAGCGCGGGGCTTCCATTAAAAGGAAACGGCCGGCCCGGTTGCCCGGGCCGGCCGCTCCTGGAAGGCTCGCGCCTATATTACTTGGTGATGCCGCTGACAACCCCGGCGCCGACGGTGCGGCCGCCCTCGCGGATCGTGAAGCGCTGGCCCACGTCCATGGCGATCGGCGCGATCAGCTTGATGCCCAGCGCGACGTTGTCGCCCGGCATCACCATCTCGGTGCCCTCGGGCAGCTCGACGGTGCCCGTCACGTCCGTCGTGCGGAAGTAGAACTGCGGGCGGTAGTTGGCGAAGAACAGCGTGTGGCGGCCGCCCTCCTCCTTCGACAGCACGTAGACCTCCGACGAGAAGTCGGTGTGCGGCTTGATCGAGCCGGGCTTGCACAGCACCTGGCCGCGCTCCACCTCGTCGCGGCCGACGCCGCGGATCAGCGCGCCCACGTTGTCGCCCGCCTGGCCCTGGTCCAGCAGCTTGCGGAACATCTCGACGCCCGTGACGGTGGTCTTGCGGGTGTCGTTGATGCCGACGATCTCGACTTCCTCACCGACCTTGATGACGCCCGTCTCGACGCGGCCCGTGACCACGGTGCCGCGGCCCGAGATCGAGAACACGTCCTCGATGGGCATCATGAACGGCTTGTCCAGCGGACGCTCGGGCTGCGGGATATAGGCGTCGACCTCGCTCATCAGCTTGAGCACGGCCTGCTTGCCGATGGTGTCGTCCGAGCCGTCCAGCGCCTTCACCGCCGAGCCCTGGACGATGGGGATGTCGTCGCCGGGGAACTCGTAGGAGGAGAGCAGCTCACGGATCTCGAGCTCCACCAGCTCCAGGATCTCGGGGTCGTCCACCAGGTCGACCTTGTTCATGAACACCACCATGGCGGGCACGCCCACCTGGCGGGCCAGCAGGATGTGCTCGCGGGTCTGCGGCATCGGGCCGTCGGTGGCCGACACGACCAGGATCGCGCCGTCCATCTGGGCGGCGCCCGTGATCATGTTCTTCACATAGTCGGCGTGGCCGGGGCAGTCGACGTGCGCGTAGTGGCGGGCCTCGGTCTCGTACTCGACGTGCGCGGTCGAGATGGTGATGCCGCGCTCACGCTCCTCGGGCGCCTTGTCGATGTTGGCGTAGTCGACGAACGTCGCGCCGCCCGTCTCGGCCAGCACCTTGGTGATGGCGGCGGTCAGCGAGGTCTTGCCGTGGTCGACGTGACCGATGGTGCCGATGTTCAGGTGCGGCTTGGTCCGCTCAAACTTAGCCTTGGCCATTGTTTCCCTACCTATCTGGAATCGTCTTCAGCGAGCGGAGCCGCGAGAAGGACGCGGCCCCATAGCGGTTGAATCGGCTCGGCGCTACCCTCTTGGGCGGAGGGCCGACGCGGGAGCAAGTCCCGCGTCGTCGGACGGGTTCGCTGGCGCGACCCGCCGGCCGGCCGATGAAGTTCAGGCGAGCTTCGCCTTCACTTCATCGGCGACGTTCTGCGGCACCTCATCGTAGTGCGAGAACTGCATCGAGTACTGCGCGCGCCCCTGGGTGAAGGAGCGGAGCGCGTTCACGTAGCCGAACATGTTGGCCAGCGGCACCATGGCCTCCACCGTCTGCGCGTTGCCGCGGCTGTCGGTGCCCTGGATCTGGCCGCGGCGGCTGTTCATGTCGCCGATCACGTCGCCCAGGTAATCGTCGGGCGTCACCACCTCGACCTTCATGACCGGCTCGAGCAGCGTGATGCCGGACTTCTGGGCCGCCTCGCGCATCGCGCCGCGCGCGGTGATCTCGAACGCCAGCGCCGACGAGTCGACGTCGTGGTACGCGCCGTCGTACAGCGTGATCTCGAAGTCGATGATCGGGAAGCCGACCAGCGAGCCGGTGGCCGCCGTCTCGCGGAAGCCCTTCTCGATCGCCGGGATGTACTCCTTCGGGATGTTGCCGCCCTTGATCTCGTCCTTGAAGATGATGCCCGCGCCGCGCTCGCCCGGCGTGAGCTTCACCTTCACGCGACCGAACTGGCCGGTGCCGCCCGACTGCTTCTTGTGCGTGTAGTCGATGTCGACCGGCTTCTTGAGATACTCGCGGTATGCCACCTGCGGCGCGCCCACGTTCGCCTCGACCTTGAACTCGCGCTTCATGCGATCGACCAGAATCTCGAGGTGGAGCTCGCCCATCCCCTTGATGATGGTCTGACCCGACTCGGCGTCCGACGACACGCGGAACGACGGGTCCTCGCGCGCCAAGCGGTTGAGCGCGACGCCCATCTTCTCCT
>Ga0325400_1000268_pt1 | contig 35784 bp, 29 predicted proteins | sample PopdelMetagenome_2_FD_205662 | JGI IMG/M metagenome (GOLD analysis project Ga0325400, IMG submission 205662) | Populus deltoides microbial communities from Bellville, Georgia, United States - Xylem-PdKOR-R1 | ecosystem: Host-associated > Plants > Phyllosphere > Stem > Wood/Secondary xylem...
CTTACAACAACCTGGAGTTGATTTTACAAAAACCTTTGCGCCTGTTGCAAGAATGAAAACTATCATAATAATTCTTACTTAATCTACAAAACTTCAATTACAGGTTTTTCAACTTGACATTAAGTCAGCATTTCTTAATGGAGAATTGTAAGAAGAAGTCTATGTTGAGCAAACCCAGGATATGAATTAAAAGGGAAAGAAGAAAAAGTTTACAAACTTTGTAAAGCTCTTTATGGATTAAAATAGGCACCAAGAGCATGGAACAATAAAATTGATCTCTATTTTCATCAAAATGAATTTGAAAGAAGTAAATTTGAACCATCACTCTATATGAAGAAAAAATAAGTAGACTTTCAAATGGTCTATCTTTATGTTGATGATCTAATATATACAAGAACAAGTAAAGATATGGTTGCAGAATTCAAGGATGCTATGATGAAAGAATTCAAAATGTCAGACCTTGGATTGATGAGATATTTTATTAGCATTCAAATGAAGCAATCTCCAAGGAAAAATTTTATTTCTCAAGAAAAGTATGTTGCAAATCTTTTCAAGAAATTCGACTTGTCAAAATATAAACTAGTAACATCTCAAATACAACAAATGAGAAGTTACAATATAATGATGGTGCTGCTAAAGTGGATTCAATGATTTTTTTGAAGTGTTGTTGGATCTTTAATTTATCTCACAAATTCAAGACCTGATATATTATTCCCAGTAAGCACTACTTCTAGATTTATGGAGGATCATAGCTGACTTTATTGTGCTGCAGCAAAAAGAATCCTGCGATATTTTTAGGGAACAAAGGATCATGGAATCATGTACAAGAAACAAGAAGATAACACGTTGATTGGTTATTCTAACAATGACTAGGCTGGAAGTTGTGATGATAGGAAGAGTCCATCTTGTTATGTATTTTGTCTAGGAACAAATATAATTTCATAGCATTTAAGGAAGAAAAATTCTATAGTTTTATCTTTTGCAGAGGAAGAATACATTGCTGCAAATGAAGCAGTATATCAATCAGTATGGTTAAGGAGAATTTTTTGATTTACAGTAAAAAGTTCTTGATCTTACTATTATATTATGTGATAACATGTTAGCAATTGTAATGACCAAGAATCCAATTTTTCATGCACGATCAAAGCATATAGAGTTAAGGCATCATTTTATTAAAGACATGGTGAGCAAGAAAGAGATGCAACTAGAGTTTATCAATACAAATGATCAACCTGTAAATGTTCTCACAAAAGTTATTCTAGTTGAATAGTTTCAGCAATTCAAGGAGTTTCTGAAGATTACAAATTACAAGGAAGTGTTAAAGTGTAATTTATAATTTTCAATGTCATTAATTGTTAGCTTTAATGAGTAAAAGATCTCATGGTTTTTCCTAGATTGTGGAAGTTTATGTGCTCTTAGATTTCATTAAATGGAATAATAAAAAAAAACATTTATGGTATTGAGTTACAGCTCTATCAATTATTGGATTCAAATCTTTTTCTTCTCTGTTTCCAACAGTAAGAACTAAACAAAGATGATCTTGAAAGGAAAAGGTCAATAATATTACAAATAAAAGTAAAGGGGTAAATTAGTAAAAAATCAAGAATAAAAGGACTAAATAAAAGAAGTCTTAATGGAAAACTAACTAAAATAAGAAGTTGTTTATATTCCCTACTTAGTGTTTTAATTTATTTTTAACCTCTTTTCTACCTTATTCTCTAACAAAAATATTTTAGTGAGTAAAATGAAAGGGACAATAAGAATGAGGGACCCAAATGTAGTTTAGAAGATTATGAGAGATATTAAAAGGATTTAAAATTTAAATTTAAAAATTTAAAATTGAAATTCAAAAATAAAGGAATTTAAAGTTTAGAATTAAAATTAATGGAATTAAAAAAATTAGAATTGAAATTAAAAAAAATTAAAACTCATATTAAAAATGAAAAAAATAAAATCTAAAAATATTTTTAAATTCAATTATAGGATTTTTAAATTTAAGGAGGAGCATTATAAATAGACGAGGAGAGAAACAAGAAGAAGAATTTTTTCATGGAAAGAAATATAAAAAAAAACAAAAGAGAAAAAATTATGAGAGAAAGTGAAAGAAAAGAAGAAGAAAATAGGATAGAAATTTAAAAAAAAAATTAGGGAGATATAAAAAAAAAAAGATTTTAACAAAAACAAAAAGACAAAAGACTCTCCTTGTTTACTGAAACTAAACCTGAGCCGCCTACACCATAGCTTCCCATTTTTCTAATACTGCTGGAATCTAACAACTTAATCATAACCTCACAACTTGAAATCAACTGTAGTCTTTATCTCTCTTGCCTTTCCACGTTATAACCCAGCCTAACCTCTCCCAACCACACAATCTTTATTTTGATAATGTTTGGAAAAACAGTTAAAATCATGTTTTTTTAAAAGTTATATAAAATATTATTTAAAATTAAATTTTTTTTATATATTTAGATTGTTTTGATGTGCTAATATCAAAAAAATTAAAAATATATTATTTTAATGTATTTTCGAGTAAAAAATTAAAAACATATTTTGAATTACAACCACTATCATACTTTCAAACACATATTTCCTCAAAACCATAAGCCCACGACTAAAACCATTGTCTCCTCTCACTCAAAATCGAACACAATAGCCTCCTTTATTTCCCTTATTATAACATATACTAAAATGTCTATGACGAACAATGTACTTTTTTATTCTTACTCAATTTGTTTTGTAATTACATCATTGGAAGCCCAATTTGATGACTAATTTGTCCAATTTTGTTAAAGATTGGAAAAATTCAATGATAGGGTAGTAGAGTGAAAAAAATGGAGAAATATAATGGTCAATCTAATATTCTAAGGAAAAGTTCATTTTGGTCCAAAAATTTTTTTTATTGTTTTTTTAATTACATCATTTTCAAGCCTAATTGCATGGAATATGGTCCAAAGAAATATGATGATCCATTTGACGAGGAAAGTTTGTTGGTGGTGGTTTTGGATCCTCATATTATCAAAAAAATAGATCCGACTTTAGGAAAATTTGTGCTATCAATTTGATTTTTTAATTTTTAATTGATTTCTTACTATTAAAGGGCACACGAGGGTTTATTGAGGTTTATAGGGTTTCCTCGGATATTTTAAAGTGAAACTTTGGTTGAAAATCAGGTTGTTTTGGTTTTAAAATGCAAAAATTATGTGTTATTAGTCACAATAGAAGTCGAGTCATCCATTTCATTTTTGTTAAAAAAAAAAGTTGGATGACATGTTGTACTCCGCCTTAAAAAAAAAAATCAAGGTGCGCTTGAGCCTGGCCTCCAGGCCCATAAGCATCTAGCCTTCTCCTTTTAGACCCTATCATGAACCTGAGCCCTTTCTTCTTCTTCTTCATTTCACTAAAAAAACATGCTAATTCATTTACTTTGATATGATTTTTCATAATATTATAATTGTTTTTATGAGTTTTAACAATTCATTTTTTTTAATTATTATGTATATGATATGACAATAATAAATTGCCAAAATGAAAATTCAATTAAAATCATATTTTAAAATTCTATTTTTTTTCATATATTAAAAAAAATTCACGAGTTTGTTTAGTCATCTTGAATGTTTTCCTTAAATCAAAATTGAATTATTATTGTCTTTAAGGTTTCTTTTAGATCAACGTGCTTGAGCTTCTTTTTTTTTGTTATATATTCTTTTTATTTCTTTGAGTTTATTGTTTGTGTTAAAATAAAGTTTTGGTTCAATCAGGAACGTAGCACAGGGTAGTAATCTAATGCAAGCTAAACAATATAACAACCAAAGCAACAACCCCCACCAAGCATGACAAGTCCTCCTTCTCTCCCAAGTGTTGTGCCTTGTGCTCCTTAAAAAATAGTGCATGGTATTGATGATTCTATGCAGGATGTGGTTGTTGTTGCAGGATGAAAGCCCCCTAGAGGCAAGAAGCAATATATGACTCGTAGTATGGTTGCTGCTACTGTAAAAGTTGGTCAGCATGCGAAGACTGATGTTGTTGTTCTCTGTGAAGGGAGTGGTTCTGCAAAGGTTCAGCTTATGGCAGGCAATAGGCTTCAGGGCAAGCATGAGGGTTCAGTTTCCCCTTCTTCTTCCTTATGACTTCATTTGAATTTTGATGTTATTTTATGTAGTCCTATTTTGGTTTTACAACATATTTAATACTATTTCAACGGAGCATGTTTTACTTAGTGTTTATTATACATTTGAACTTATTGGTCTCCAGCTTTGTTTCTCTCTAGTTGTTGTTACAAGCAGCGTTGTGCATGTAAGTTTGTTGTGAAGTCGTCTATTGGGTTGTTCCCAGCAATGCTCATCCTACTGTGTGATCCATTGCACTAGATAGTTGTGCTTGCCATGGCCTAGGTGGAAGCTGGCTCTGATGTTGAGTGTCGGTAGCTCCTGCTTATTCTAGGTTTTTTAGTTTGCTAGAGTAGCACCCTCTCTGGCTTTTGTTGCTCATTTTGTTTCTTGGTCACTGAACCTCTATTGGCTTTTGCTGATCTATTGTATGTTGTTTTGTTGTTGTTTATTGCTGCTTGAAAACTTTACAGAAACTTTAAAGAAGAATGCTTGAATACTGTTGTATTTTCGTTGCTTAATATGTGCATGTACAGAGGGTTTAAATAAAGGATAATGCTAACTGTTGTCCTATATATGTGCATGTATATCTGATGAGTTCAAAATTTAAACAACAGATACAATCTTATTTGATTTCAAAAGTTTGAATATTGGATAGCTAAGCTCCTGCAGATTGGGTGGTTGTTACAGCATGTTCATGCTCTTTGACTTGTTCTTCTACACACCCCTGCAATCGAAAGGGTAGGGACCGAACCCTGAGATTGTCATGTAAAGTATGAAATCGGACAAAAGGAAGCGGTTTTGTTAAAGCATCCGCATACTGATCTTTAAAAGAAATAAATTGAACATTAAGTTGCCCACGAAGAACCTGGTCACGAACATAATGAAAATCAATTTCAATATGCTTTTGTGCGAGCATGAAATAGGGGATTACTAGTTAAGTAAGTAGCCCCTATGTTGTCGCACCATAGAATGGGAGAATGCACAGCTGGAATACCAAGATCATTAAGTACTGATTTAATCCATTTGCTGCTGCATTGGTAAGTGCTTTGTATTCGGATTCTGTACTAAGCTCTACTGCTGCATTGGCAAGTGCTTTGTATTCGGATTCTGTACTGCTGCGAGCAACGGTTTGTTGTTGCTTGCAGCTCCATGGAACCAACTTATTGCCCAAGTATACACAATAGGTGCCAATGGATCGTTTGTCATTAGGATCGGACGCCCAATCTCCATCACTAAATGATTATAAAGTAATACTAGCAGTTGGTTGTATTAGTAAAGAATGAGAAATGGTGTGTTTTAAATAACGCAATATACGTCTGACTACTGCCCAGTGCATCTCCATAGGATTATGCATAAACTCGCTAACTTTATGAATAGCAAATGCAATGTCCGGCCGAGTAAATGAAAGGTATTGAAGCCCTCCAACGATACTTCGGAATAAAGAGGGATCATGGAATGCAACGCCAGCAAATTTTGATAATGGCAGTGAGGTTGACATTGGAGTAAGACGGGGTTTAGCTTTGTCCATTTTGTTGCGCATCAAGAGGTCTAGAATATAACGTCTTTGTGATAGATAGAGACCATTATCATTGTGGAGAGCTTCAATGTTTAGAAAGAAGCTTAGTTCACCCATATCTTTGACTGCAAAATCACCCTGCAACAAGGTGATCACTCGGTTGATAGAACTGATGTCATTTTCAGTTATGATTATGTCATCGATATAAATCAAAAAAAAAATAAGAGTAGAACCTTGATGATAAACAAAGAGGGAGTGATCGGCTTGACTGTCGATAAAACCAATAGATTGGAGCTTATCTGTTAAGCGTGAAAACCATGCTCTTGGTGCTTGACGAAGACCATAGAGAAATTTTTCCAGTTTACAAACATGGTTTAGAAACTGAGAGTAAATAAAACCGGGAGGTTGAGACATGTAAACATCTTCATGTAAGTAAAGAAATGCATTTTGGACATCAATTTGTTGAAAAGGCTAACCATGTGAAACAGTTAATGATAGAACCAACCTTACTATTGTTGGTTTCACCACAGGACTAAATATCTCGCTGAAATCAACGCCTTCTTGTTGATGGAAACCTTTGGCTACAAGTCTTGCTTTAAATCTGTCAATATCACCATTAGCTTTCCTTTTGATCCGGTATACCCACTTACATCCAACTAGATTAGCATTGGATGGTTTGGGAAACAAATTCCAAGTTCCATTTTGTAGTAAAGCATCAAACTCTGTGTTCATAGCAGTTCTCTAGTTTGGATTTTTAACAGCCTCCGTGTAGCAAGTTGGTTCTGTCTCTGGTGTTTGGAATGTGGCCAGAAGGGCTTTAGGAATGGGATATTTAACGTGGGAATCAAATGATAATTTTGGCTTATGTATGTTGTTTTTGCTTCTTGTAGTCATTGGGTGCCAATTCTGCGTTGGTGGAGCAAAGGCAGAGGGTAAAGAACTTGGGGTGGACTATCAGTAATTTGAGGCTTAGTGATATTTATTGCAGGAGATATCAAATCAACACAATGATCACGTGGAAGACCAGATGAAGAGGCTATATACAGAGTGTTTGATGCAGTAGATGGTGGAGTGGCACCTCTAGAAAAAAAAAGGAACTTGTAGAAGATAAATTGAGATTGGATGGTAGCATAACAAAAGTAGTATTTGATGAAGGGTTGAGTGGTTTAGGTGCGGTGTATGGATAGAGATTTTCATCAAAGACAACATGACGGGAAACAAAAATTCTGTCTGTGGAGATATCTAGACATTTGTAACCTCGATGACCAATACTATACCCAATAAAAATACAGTTTTTGGATCCAAAATCAAGTTTATGGCGATTATATGGACGTAAATAGGGCCAGCATGCACATCCAAAGGTGCGTAAAAAATTATAATCAGGTTTTTGATGATGAACCATTTCATATGGAGATTTATGATTTAAGATTGGAGTGGGAAGTCTATTAATAATAAAAACTGCAGTTAAGAATGCATCTTCCCAGAACATTTGAGGCAAATTGAGTGAGCAAGCAGGGTTAGTCCAACTTCAACAATTTGCCTATGACGTCTCTGAATGGCACCAGCCTATTGATGTGTATAGGGACAAGTTATTCGATGGTTAATGCCTTGATTGTGTAGATATGTATTTAAGTTACGGTATTCCCCCCCTTAATCACTTTGAAAAATTTTAATTTTGCTGCCAAACTGGCATTCGACAGTCGTTTGGAAACTGAGAAATGTTTGATATGTGTCATATTTGAGTTTTAATGGAAAAAGGCATAAAAATTTAGTAGCATCATCTAAAAAACTATGGCCTGGTTTGAAGCATACCTGACAGATAAGAGATTATGATTGGTTGGAATCATGAAAGTGAGAATGTCCTCCACATCCTCGACCACGATAATTACCCCAATAATGATTGGAGTATTGAAATGTTCCAAGTTGGCAGTTGTATTGCTAGGGTTGTGTGGTGACCAGATTGGCAGAAGCGGCAATTTGAAGGGGTTGATTATTATGATTGATCCGTGATTCACAGATGAGAAGCAGAAAAAAGAGTTCCTCCAAGCTAACAGGATCAAGCCGTGAGGAAATTGTGGGGCTAGGGAATCATACTCCTGGCCAAGTTCAGCAACAATATAAGTGATGATATCATCATTTGTGAGAGGTTGTTCAGCAAGGGCAAGCTCGCCAGCCATTCTCTTGATTGAGAGGAAAAACTCGTTAGCTGTCGGTGTGCTTTTTCTGGCATTGGCTAATTGAGTTCGAATTTGGATCACTTTAGCACGAGAAAGGGAGGAGAAATTGTGCTCAAGTGCAAGCCATACCTCACGTGAGGTGGTGTAGGACATGACTTGAGTGAGTACAATATCTTATGTGAGGGAGGAGTTGATGGTGGCGAGGATTAAGAAATCTTGACGAAGCCACTGTTGATACTCAGGATTTGAAATTTTTTGAAGGATACTTGTGGCTAGAATGATTTATTTTTGTGTATAGGCTGTTTAATTTTTGCAAATGTGCTTGATTCGTGTGTATGGATTTGTATGGACTATTTAGCTAGATTGTTTAATTTTCAAGAATATGCTTGATTTTTGTGTATGGATGTGTTTAAATTTTTGTGTGGATGCGTTTTATGTATGGATGTGAGCTTTAATTCAAGAAAAAAAACTATGCTTAACAAATTTTCTAAGAAAATAAAAACAATATGAATATTTTCGCATGAGTATTTTTTTATATAAAAAAAATTGTTTCTTGTTTTTTTAGTTGTTTGTTAAAAATAAATAAATAAAGGATTTCTTGATTTTCTATGTTCATTTTTTGTATATACTTTCTTTCAAAAATTAAATATGATTGAGGTGCTATATTTCCAAAGTAAATTGTTTTTTTAATATGAATTTGGATATGAGTTGAAGGGTAGCTTGGAAATACTCTATTGATTTACTACTCCATTATATAGTAAACCACTATCCTACTAATAGATTCAACAACATTTTTTTAATATATATATTGTTCTAGTCTTTGTTTGCAAATGTGCTTCTTTTTCTTTCTTTTCATCAAGGTTTGAGAATGTTGTTTAGAAACATCTAGGTGTTAGGATATATTAACTTGTTCGTTGTGAGTAGGTTTGGGATGAATCAATGTGATCCCATCAAAACTCATTGAGAATGAGTGATGACCTTCGGTCTCATTTTGAAACTACCCAAAGAAAATGAGTGAAAGCCCAACTAAATATTCATCATCCTCTCAGGTCTAACGCTCGCATTCTAAAAATGAAGATTGAGTCTTGTTGCCTGTTTCAAATTCTAAATCACTGTCTTAATTTTAGTCGCCCTTTACCATATGTGTGTGTGAGAGAGAGAGAGAGAACACTTTTTATATATAAAAAAAGTGTATATATAACATGTAAAATATTGTTTTAGTCTTTGTTTGCAAATATGCTTCTTTTTCTTTCCTTTCACCAATGTTTGAGAATGCTTGTTTAGAAATATCTAGGTGTTAGGATATATTAACTTATTCATTGTGAGTAGGTTTGGGATGAATCAATGTGATCCTAACAAGGTTTATTGATGGCGAATGATGGCCTTCGGTCTCATTTTGAAACTACCCAAAGAAAATGAATCAAAGTCAAACTAAACATTCATTATCCTTTTAGGTCGTACACCTACATTATAAAATAAAGAATTAAGCTTTGTTGTCAGTTCCAGATCTCAAATCACTGCTTTAGGTTTTAATCGTCATTTACCATATATATATATATATATATATATATATAGAAACATAAAAGGTAATTTTATCTTAAAATGCAACCGTGAAGCATTATATAAGTGTTTTGTATGCTGAAAAGCAAGTAGCCATGGATTTATGAAGTAAACTTATGTTTTGTATGATTCAACACGTTATCTTTGTTGGGATAAAGATCAAATCTGACTTATTAAGGTATAACTACCTTGTGATATCATTCGATTCAATTCCAATAGTATTGGTATCTTGGGACAGGTTTCTATTATGTCACACTTTTCAGACCTGATTTTCAGCTTTCTTAGGGAAATATCTTTTTTATTGGGGGTTACTTGATTATATGATAAGGAGATTTGTATCAATACTTTTATCATAAAATCCGAACATGAAGTAGTTTATCTTTAAGATGTCTTGGGGTAATTTTCAATTTTTTTTTTATAATAATCTCTAATGACTAGTTAAAATTTTTAATTATTATAAAATTAGATGGCATTTTCTTTTATTATTTTTTCCTTCAACTCACCTAGATGTCCCATGCGACACTTCACAACACTGAAAATCAACAGAGTGATTTGTTTAAGCTAGTAATGCATAATATTGACCAATGATTCACACAATATACACAACAATATATATAGCAAACAATATCAAGCAGCCATTAAATTAGATACACTGATAGACATTATTTCTAGTTTCACTCCAAATGCATAGCTAACGAAAAGAAAAGAAAAGAACATTGGCCATATCGATATATGTAGATGAGAGATAGATAGTCAATGCCAGAGAGCTAAAGCTTTTGGTCAACTAGGACCGATGATGCTACAATCTTTAAGCTGCTCCTGTCATTTGTGTGCAATGTGATCCAACACTACTGTTGCTTGCACTCAGGAAGGTGCTCCCTTTGCTGACCTTTCTGAATTTGTGCCCCTCCAATCTTCTGCAATTAATAAAACCAAATCTCAGATTTTCTCGGAACTTTATACACAGAACAACAGATAGCATAAAAAACTAAAATAATGAAATATCAGCTGCAACTTGCCTTGTGTCCATCGGATGACTGAAAGAATATTGCAAAGAAAGAAACAGTGGAAGAATATGTGCATCTTCAAAAATATGGAAGTCTAATTTATCAAATTGATGCACTTTACCTTCTTCCAGACCTGTTTTTCTTCCTTTTCCTCCTCATCATCGTCTTCAACATCCTTCTTTAGACCCCATTTTCTTTCCTTTTCCTCATCCCCGTCCTCATCATTGTCCTCTTTGATGTCCTTCTTCACACCACGTTTTCTTTTCTCTTCTTGCTCAGCCTCCTTGTCGCTTGCATTGTCCTCCTTATCCCCATCATCATACTCGTCATCTTCAGCCTCATCATCATCATCCTTCTTCAAGTCCCATTTTCTTTCCTCGTCCTCGTCCTCGTCCTCATCCTCATCATAGTCCTTTTTGATGTCCTTCACACCTTGTTTTCTTTTCTCTTCTTGCTCAGCCTCCTTGTCGCTTTCATTGTCCTCCTCATCCCCATCATCATTCTCCTCATCTCCATCCTCATCATCATCATCCTTCTTCAAGCCCCATTTTCTTTCCTTTTCCTCATCCTCATCCTCATCATAGTCCTTTTTGATGTCCTTCTTCACACCTTGTTTTCTTTTCTCTTCTTGCTCAACCTCCTTGTCGCTTTCATTGTCCTCCTCATCCCCATCATCATTCTCCTCATCTTCAACCTCCTCCTCCTCCTCATCATCATCATCATCATTACCATTGCCATCATAATCTATACCATCTAACTCATCTTCCTCGATAGCCTCTCCAGTAAACCATGACACAGCATGTGGAATGATTTTGTCCCGAATAATAATACTATCATCCACAAAAACATGTCCATATCAGAGAAAAGGAGAGAGAGATGCACAGAATAGACCCAATGAAGTTCACATAAAGAATGTGGGACTTACCCTATTTTGTAGTCATGTTTTAGCCGGTCCTGAAGTTCATCATGCTGTGAACACAAGAGACTACGACATCAATTAACATATCAACAGTTACATTGCTTTCCTTGTACATAATGAAGCGGAACTTACATCATCATCATCTAGGTCATCCTCATTCTCAGGGATCTGAGGAGTATTAAAGAATGTGAAGAAACTTTCACAGTTCTTAATTGTCATGGTGGTTTTGGTCTTCTTTGACACCATTCTTTGTTTCCTCTTCACAACCTTCGTTGTCAAGCATTTCTCAGGATACCACTCAATTTCCGTCCTAAAAAATCAGATGAAACATTATAAGAAGGAAAATTAGAAAGGAAGAGAATAAAAACTCTCAGCACAACAACATTAATATAATTAACTACCCAATTGCTTGACTCAAAATAGGATCAGATTCATCAATTATGTGATAAGTCTTTGTCAGGACAGAATTTTTGAAGTAAGGACAAGGGTTGAAGTAAAACTCCAGCTCGAAACCCTCAGGATTTTGAAGTCTCGACCACTTGATATCTTTTATGAACTTTAGGGCTCCTTCATCTTGTCCCTTAATCTATTGCAAGAATCAATTGACAAGTCACATTACACAGTGATCAATCCAAAAGGAAGAAATATATGTGCGCACGCCTTGCATACCTCCTCTGCGAGTACTTCATGAGTTTTCATTGCAGTGAGCCAGAATTCAGGCACTCCTTTCTCTGCGTTGAAGAAGTACTATACTCTTAAGTTCAATATAAGGCATTGCTTTCAAATACTCCATGTATGTTTGCCAAAAACAAGATATACTGTTAAAAATATACGCTAATACCTTCTATAGCTTGATCCTCTTTTATGCTATCTAATTCAGCAGACATAACCCCGTCAACTTCTTTTAGACCATTCACAATCTCATATCTCTGCGCCGAGAGCCCATCAAAAACTTTAATTAATTACATAAATACGGAACAAAAAATTGCAATGCTTGCTACCTCTGATTCAACATTCACGTAACACATGCAGAAGTATTAATGCAAAGACAATACATACCTTAGTGTATAGTGGTTGATAAAGCTTGTTGTATTTAGCTTCTAATGCCTTTCTCTCCTCAAGAAACTGTGCTTCCAGCTCATCATGTTGGCTCTGCAGAATACATCAATTCGCGTATGTAATTAAGCATGTCATGATCATCTATACATGTAATAAAACTTAACAAAAATGTTGAAAACTGGGCTATAAAATAACACAAGCTTATGAAAACATAAACAGCACAATGTTTCTTGTAGAAAGTAGATAAATACACCAACCTGAAGATGTCTGAGACACTCCACGTGTTTGCTGACCTTGGGAGACGATGACACCTTCATGTTATAGTTACTCATACAGGAATGTTTGGGGGATGGGAAAATAAAAATAGCCTAGAAAAGGAGGGAAAGAGAGTTTAGTTTTCTCTTACGAGGGAAGGAGATGTCGATGTGAGCTTACAGGTTTTTATTTATAAGTTGAGAAAGTGATGTGTTTCTTGTTGTCTTGACTTTGGTATCTATCTGATGCTGTTAAGGGGTTCGAGCATACAGCCCATTGGAATCGATTTCAAGTTTAACTGTCAAGTAAAGCCAGGAAGGATCAGCTTCAGGATGAAATTAATACCAATATTTCATCTGGGGCAAAGCAAAATTCACTCATGTCACTTTGGAGTTTAGAATAGATTTCCACTTTAAGTATAGATAGGATTCTTTTATCTTGTTTCGTGCTGTGCATTGTTTCTTTAAGTAAAGTACAAATTACTCCTTGTGGTTTTTTGCAATGAATTTGTCCATCAATTATTAATTATGGTAAATTCCTTGCTCAGAAACTATCAATAGTCTAGTTTAGGGACTCCGCAGTTTTTTTCCGACAGACTTGTATTAACACAGAAAAAAGACCACAAGCTGGTGATGATGACATACAAGAAAACTCGAGATCTCAGGTACAAGCCTCTCCTTCGTAACCAGGAAAAAAACACACGAGTTTGCTCAGGATTGCACTTTTCCTTTCAGTGCTTCAATCACTGCTGAAAAATCACTATCGCTAAGCCCGTGACTTTTTGCTACCTTGTATAGTTCATTTGCAGCTGCTGCAATTGGAGTGGGTTGGGAAACAGATTCTGCTAATCCCAGGGCAAGTCTCATGTCCTGAAACCATTGACTTCATTTTTGAGATGACAGCGTTGATTTAAATAGTGTCTGCAATTTAGAAGATCTACGAACCTTCTGCTGATGCTTTAAGGGAAAAGCAGTGGGGTATAGAGATTTGACCATTGATGGACCTTTCAGCGAATACATCGGTGCACTAATGGCACCCTCAGACACTACCTGCAATTTCACCTATGTAAGAAGATTCCTAAGAGGCTTCAATAGATGCCTTCAAAAACAATAAAATAAAATAAAATAAAAAAGATAACATCATTCTATATAATAGAGGCTTTTAGTTTTACCAACAAAGACAAGGAAGAAGAGTGCACGCTTTAATTTAAGAGTTTTTCAAGCCAGAAAACCTAACAAATGAGGTCCATTTTGGATGTACTCTTCCATTAAGTGCTGTTATTGAACAAGAAGGGTGCAACACCTTGATTCGTTTTGACCAAGGAATTTTATTTAAGCATCATTCAGAACCTCTCTCTCTCTCTCTCTCTCTCACACACACACAACACAAACAAACGCAGACAGAGAAATAAAACAGACCGAAAATCAACGTGTTTTTTCATTTATTTTCCAGAGAACAGCAGAGCAATGATTATCATTGTGCATGTTCGAATGACATAGAAAGAACAAGAATAATCCAATAAAAAGCAAACAAGAGTATGAATTCACATCTTCATGGGGTTTGATGACAAGTGACACGACATAATCTAACAAGATTTTCTGTTCACAAATACCTCAACCAGTACATTTGGGTCCAGCCCTACTTTCTCGCTGAGAAGCAATCCTTCAGAAAAGGTTGCCATCATACTGCAAATTGTTGAAAACACCAGGTGTCACAATATAATCAGCACAGAAGCAAAACAGAAAACAATTGACAAAAGGAACTCGGTAGAACCTGCCCATGATCATGTTGACAATAAGTTTCATTGCAGCCCCATTTCCGACTTCCCCAAGGTAAAATCTTGACTGGATATTATCAAAAAATCTATGTGAACAATAAAGTGTGATTAGTTTCCAGGAGAAAAATAGGATACAGTACCTTCCCCATGATATCTAAGAACGGAGTGACTGTTTCATACAGAGATTTGTCACCTGAAAGATAGCACATTATGCTTCAGTTTCTAGCAAGTGATTCACTATGTTATGCAGCAGAGATTAAAAAAAAAAAAAAAAGGTATAGGATAAAATACGAGCAGACAATAACAATATTGCGGAAGAGGTATGAAGCAATCTTATTAGTGACCAGAAACTTTTAAAATTTCAATAGTCTCTACATCATCCATAAATTTGAACTTGTGGAGGGAGGACAAATTTAAAATCACTTTCAACCTGCAGTAAGAAATATAAGTTGCCCATCTTCTGCTGGTTTCTTTGAGCCAGAAACAGGAGCCTACAAGAAAATAATGTAAAGGTTACTGGAAGTTCTCTTAAAATGGTTATCATGCAACTTGATCGAACATGTCTTAGTTTCAGTAAGAATAGTTGCGGTGAGAACAGATTTTCACTTCCAAAAATGATGCCCCAGAAGCTTTGATATGTCCACAAATCAATTTAGAAGTCCCACCATCAACAGTTGAAACATCCACATACCTGTCCATCATGCAGGCAGATGTGACTTAGGAAGATAGAGAGAGAGAAAAAAAAGCTTCAATAAGGCAAATGTAGAAAACTGGCTGAGAATAATGCATTGTTAATCCTTATCCATTCTCATATAACCTCTGATCCAAGCCAAACCAGGTGTGGATTTAGGATTTTATCTCTGTTGAAAATTATTGAAAATTGTTGAAGATTCTAAAGTAATTAAGTCAGATTTGAAGCTGATTGTAGGGAGTAAAAACAGAAAGTAAGATATCCATTCCTATAAATCAGAACCTAGCAATAATACCTATTTATGTGTAGTTAATAGCTGTCCTAATATAGATATGTAGATATTGTATATATTCAAGAATTCATTCTGAAATAAAGTGAGAAGTCAGAATTTAACAACTCTCCATATGGTATCAGAACCTAAACCGAGCCTATATTTTTCCTAAGCCTATCTCTCTCTAAATCTAGGATTTCCCCTCCTCTCTTCCCATCTGTCCTGACAATCCTAGTTACTTGCTCAAGCAGACCTGTCCGGATCTGAAAAAACATGTCTGAAAACACTACAAAAGAAACCCAAATATCAGGGGAATTCTAGAGTTTACAGTCATCCTACCGACTGAATGGAAGAAACTATCTAAAGTGATCACAACTAGTAAAAACCTTTCTCAAAGAAAAGGGAAAGATTAATCATTTTATGGACAGTCCTCCTAGTCCAGAAGACCCAAAGTTTACACTCTGGGATGAAGAAAATTCCATGATTATGTCATGGCTACGAAACTCTATTATGCCAGAAGTCTATGGGCCTTATATATTTTTTGTTACAGCAAAAGACATATGGGATGCAGTGAGACAGACCTACTCTAAAGTGAAGGATGTTGCGTTAATCTATGAGATTAAGACAAAGCTTTCAATGACCAAACAAGGTAATATGATGGTTATTGAATATTACAATACTATGAAAATTTTATAGTTGGAATTGGACTATTATCAGGATTTTAAGATGCAGTGTAGTGATGATGCTGTGATTTTAAAGAATTATGTAGAAAGAGAAGATGCAGTGTAGTGATGATGCTGTGATTTTAAAGAATTATGTAGAAAGAGAAAGGATCTTTGAATTTCTTGCAAGACTCAACATAGAATTTGATCAAATACGAGTCCAAATACTTGGAAAGGAATCTCTGCCCTCACTCAATGAGATATTCTCAGTAATAAGGGCTGAAGAAGGAAGGAGAACTGTGATACTTGAGGTCCCAAATACTGAAGGTTCTACTATAATGATAACTAATAGCAGAAAGTGATGCTAGCAGAAACCAAAATGATGCCATGAATGGTGCAGAAGTGGTGAAGACTGAAGGGAGAAAATTCTTTAAAGATGATCAGTTTTGTAACTATTGCAAGAAAACAGGTCATACAAAGGAGACCTGCTAGAAACTCTATGGAAAACCACCAAGGATGGGGCGTAATGGAGGAAACAAATGGAACCATTCAAGAGGACTGCACACTTAACAAATTCAGAAAAGGCAGCACAAGTCCAACACCCTAGAGGTGAGAGGATTCAACAAAGAGGAGATTGAACGCCTAAGAACCTTACTCAACAAAATGGAGAAACCATTTGGATCATACTCTCTTGCTCAAAATGGTAAAATTCCAATTTATCATGTCTTTAGTGCCTCAAACAAGAACCATTCCAGCATTTGGGTCATTGACTTGGTGCAATAGACCATATGACTTATTTTGCAGGTGCCTTCACATCATATCAACCTTGTCCTAGCAGTAAGAAAATCACAGTGGCTGATGGATCTCTAACCATAGTTGCAGGCCAAGGAACAATCCCTCTTAATCCTGTATTTACTCTTAAAAGAGTATTACATGTTCCTAATCTTACTGCAAATCTGTTGTCTATCCAAAAACTAATTAAAGACATAAATTGTAGTGTAACTTTCTTCCTTGATCACTGCATATTTCAGGACCTAGCTGCGGGGAGGATGATTGGGCAAGCTAGAGTCAAAAGGATGGGTTGTACATGCTTGGAGTGCAAGGCAGCAATAGTAACTCCCCTTCTCTATCATTCATTTCAGTTAATTCTAATAAAACTGATGTTTGGAATCATCATCGTCGTTTAGGACATCTATCATTTAAGACTCTTAGGAACATGTTTCCATCTTTATTTAAAAATCTTGATGTTTGAACAATTTCATTGTGAAATCTGTGAATTTGCAAAGCACCATAAAGTGCCTTTTTCTACAAGTGATTCAAGATTTGTGTCTCCATTTACTATAATTCACTCGGATATATGGGGTCCATATAACATTCCTAATATTTCAGGAGCAAAAGGTTTTGTAACATTTATTGATGATTGCACCCGAATGACTTGGGTTTACCTTCTTAAAAGAAAATCTGATGTGAGTCATATCCTTCCAAACTTTACAAATATGATAAGAAATCAATTTGGGGTTAGCATTAAAGGTTTTAGAACTGATAATGCTAGGGACTACTTTAATCAGATTTTATCACCATACTTTGAAAAAAAAAGGATTATTCATCAATCATCTTGTGTTAATACTCCCCAACAAAATGGGTTAGCAGAAAGAAAAAATAGACATCTCCTTGAAACTACTCGAGCTTTTCTTTTCCAACATCAAGTTCCAAAAAATTATTAGGGAGAAGCAGTTTTAACCTCTACGTATTTGATAAATCGAATACTTTCAAGAGTTATTAGTTTTAAAAGTCCTTTAAACTATTTGTCAGAATTCTTTCCAAAGAATAATTTTTATTCTAAAATTCCCCTAAGGATCTTTGGATGTGTCACCTATGTTCACATTCATAAACATCAACGAGACAAACTTGATGCTAGAGCTCTTAAGTGTGTTTTCATAGGATATTACATCACACAAAAAGGTTACAAATGTTATCATCCATCTTCAAAGAGATTTGTTGTGTCAAAGGATGTAAGTTTTAATGAAAATCAGTCTTTCTTCAACAAATCTTCTCTTCAGGGGGAGGAAAACAACACAGAAGATAAGACTAACAATGACTTTGATATTTTTCATTCCAAATCCCATCTAGGCAGCAATCATCTCGCATTTCACCATCCTATGAGTCTCCAAATATTACTCTGCAGGGAGAAACTACTGCTTACAGACCTCTTCAGGTATATAGAAGAAGGATACCGCTTGATTTGACTCTCTTGCAAGCCCAAGAATCCGAACCAGAGCAAGGTAATGAACTTTCTCCTTCATCTCTACCTATTCCTGACCTTGATCAGCCAATTGCTATTAGAAAAGGAATAAGAGAATGCACTAAGAATCCCTTATATCCTATAGCTAATTTTATGTCATTTCAAAAGTTCTCACCATCACACAAAGCCTTTCTCTCAAAAATAAACACCATATCTATCCTAAAAACCTTACAGGAGGCTCTAAGATATGAGAATTGGAAAACTGCCATGAGTGAAAAGATGAATGCCTAGAGAGGAATCAAACATGGGAAATAGTTAAATTACCAAAAGAGAAGAAAATAGGTGTAAGTGGGTGGTTTATGCCATGAAATATAAAGCTGATGGCAGCCTAGAAAGGTATAAAGCCAGGCTAGTTGTAAAAGAATTTACACAAACATTTGGGATAGACTATCAAGAGACATTTGCTCCAGTTGCTAAGATGAACACCATTCGAATTTTTTTTTTCTTTATCTGCTAATCTTGGATGGTGTATGCAGCAATATGATGTTAAGAATGCCTTCTTACATGGAGAGTTGGAAGAAGAGGTTTATATGGATCCACCACCAGGATTCAATCACTCCCTTCTTCCCAACCAGGTCTGCAGACTAAAAAAGGCACTTTATGGCTTAAAACAATCTCCTAGAGCCTGGTTTGAAAGGTTCACCAAAGCCATGGTTTTTATGGGATATCGGCAAAGCCAAAGAGATCATACTTTGTTCATCAAACACTCCATTTCAGGGGGAGTTACTATTCTAATTGTTTATGTTGATGACATTATAATAACAGGTGATGACTTTGTGGAAAGAGATAAGTTGGGAAAGAGACTTTCAGCAAAATTTGAAATCAAGGAATTGGGGAAGTTGAAATACTTTCTTGGCATAGTAGTGGCACATTCAGAAAAGGGGATTTTTATCTCTCAAGAAAAGTATATTCTTGACCTTCTAAAGGAAACAGGAATGGTAGACTGCAGACCATGTGAAACACCTATTGACCTAACGCACAGAATTGAGAATGATAAGGAAGGAGCCACAACTGACAAGGGTCAATACCAAAGGTTAGTTGGTAAGTTGATCTACTTAGCTCACACTCGTCCAAACATTGCTTATGCCGTGAGTGTGGTGAGTCAATTTATGCACAACCCGAAAGATTCACATTTCCAGGCAGTGTATAGACTCCTCGGATACTTGAAGTCTACTCCTGGAAAAGGAATTTTGTATAAAAATCATGGGACTCTGAACCTTGAATGCTATACAGATGCAGACTATGCTGGTGCATTAACAGATAGAAGATCAACATCAGGTTATTGTACTATGATGGGAGGAAATCTTGTGACATGGAGAAGCAAAAAACAGAGTGTTGTGTCAAGATCAAGTGCAGAAGCAGAATTCAGATCAATGGCACTTGGAATTTGTGAGTTACTATGGATGAAGATTATCCTAGAAGATTTAAGAATCAAGTGAGATGAACCAATAAAGTTGTACTGTGACAATAAGGCTGCCATTGCAATAGCACACAATCCAGTACAACATGATAGAACTAAACATGTGGAGGTAGACAGACATTTCATCAAAGAAAAGTTAGAGAGTGGATTGATATGCACTCCTTATGTGCCTACCGAGGAACAACTTGTTGATATACTTACTAAAGGTGTTCAGAATCCTGTATTCAAAAACACTTTGGACAAGCTAGGAATGAAAGATCTCTTCCATCCAGCTTGAGGGGGAGTGTTGAAGATTCTGAAGTAATTAAGGCAGATTTGAAGCTGATTTGTAGGGAGTAAAAACAGAAAGTCAGATATCCTTTCCTATAAATCAGAACCTAGCAATAATACCTATTTATGTGTAGTTAATAGTTGTCCTAATATAAATCTGTAGATGATGTATATATTCAAGAATTCATTCTAAAATAAAGTGAGAAGTCAGAATTTAACAACTCTCCAAAAAAATCAATTGTGAATGGTGAATGTACTAGCAAGCACTTGACTCTTACAAGGTATTAGGAAGGATCTTCATGCTATTAAATCAGAAAAGGAACCATACGAAAGGCAGTTTCTAGGATATACTTCTCTGTTTTCTTTTGATTCAATAGAAGTTTAAGTGGGCCTTGACCTTGAGCTACACGAGGGAATCAGCCTCCCCAAATACCTCCCACCTCCCCTCTTGGGAATTGAAACTAGAATGATTGGTATGGTGGTATCATGCCAGGTGAATTTTTCAGCGAAGCCAACTAGTACCCACCAGATGATACTTTTGTATCAACATATAAGTTTGATCTTTTAAGTTCTGTTAAGAAGTGGCTAATTCTCCAAAATGAACACCAGCAGCTAGCAACTTGCACATTGAAATGCTCAAATGAATGTTGAGCAAGCAACGACATAATCAAGTATTCACAGAAGGTGGTTCTAGTATGAAGCTAGGAGCAATGACCAATGGGAAACGATCTGAAGAACATATAAATTCCCTATAATGAGAAAGAACAAGGAGAGAATACCCTTTTCCTGGACCCATACCACTTGCAGCTCCATGCTTTCCACATGCAACCTCCACCTGAAATAAGGCCACTATTGGCTTCCCAGTATGAAATACTTAAGATGCATTAAAATAAAACATACTCACTGCACATTCTGGATCAGCAAGCATTGCAAATGTGACATCACAGGCTGCAGTTACTTCCTCGGGAGAAGGCTTATATCTGCATAAGAAAACAATTTGTAAGATTTCTTCCCTGCTTCAATCTGTAAAAGATTGCACTTTGAAGAGTTGCAGATGAAAGCATCAAGAACAATTAAAAAATAGCTAGATTCCTGCTCCCGGAATTAAAATGAATGCTGGGTCCTCCTAAGTTCACTTGTTTCATGCGTCTCATTTGGAGGTAGTCCATGACCATTTCGAAATTCCAAAAATCATTTACTTCATAGGCTGTATGTACATTAAGTGCTTACTTTGCTCCCAAGCTGATGAGAGGATCACATTTGCTCTTGGTCCTGTTCCAAACAGTCACATCACACCTACAAAATGCCAAGTATGGGATTAAACTAAACAGTCCAGAAAATAAAATTGGCTCAACATAGCCCAATCTGATAGCTATTTTATTTTTTTTCTTCTGTAGTTCCTGATTATGCAAAAATAAAATACACTGCAGCCATTTGATTCTGTCATTCAAACAGAGTAACAACAAAATAAATCATACCCGGATTTTATGAGATTCTGAGCCATTGGAGAACCCATAATTCCAAGGCCTAGAAAGCCAATAGTATTTGGAGAACCACCATCTGCAAATTCAGAAAAGGGTTTGGTTAGATAAGTAAATACACCAAAAACATGTTTTTATACATGAAAAGCAGCTCAACTGATAGCTAAATACAATCACGATTATCTGTTAGAACATAGTTCAAATATAAAACCTATGCTTTATTATGAACAAACAAATTAATGAGGTATTCTAACAAGAAGGCGGTCACAGTGAGACTGCCCCCGGCACATCATCATCGTAAACAGTTTGTCTCCTGGCACTGCTGCACTCTAACAGGTTTGTGACACCTCGTCATTTTCCATTTTGAAGATAAGAAGAACAATACCTTTGATGTTCAATGTGCATATGCCATTGCACAGTGCTAGTTCCATTTGCAGTTGCATAAAACTATTGCTTTTGAATCCTCTGGTCAGATTCAAGAATTTTACAGACCAAGCATGCTCACAAACAATTCTGTATCCACAGGCACATTGCTTTAGCACTAACAACCTCATCCTTCAACATGTATTCATTATCTTGGTATACATGCAAAACGAAGCAGCTTGTCCTGTATAGTAACCATACTGCTAATTTTGCAGTTCTAGTACCAATGTGTATTTGCACTGTGCCCCACTTCTTCCATCCATCACAATGTCTATTTCCATACGTTTTGTATAAAATTTACGGTCACAAATATCATTATCTGTATCAGATCACACCATGTAAATTCTCAATTTGTTCTTATCATAAAAAAAAAAGAGAATACATGTGCAGGAAGGACTAATGTTTCTGGTTTGACTCTCGTTGCTCAACTTGAAAGACATCATGAAATGAATCTCAATCTGCAATCTCCACGCAAATACAGTTTTCAAATCCCATTCAAGTTTGAAGGCAAACACTTCAATTACTAAACAAGTGAATTAAGCGGGAAAAGCCAAGGAGCCACCTGTTAATACTTTCTGAATCCTTGACATAATAGTAATTCAACCTAGTTTGGCGTGATAAAACACAAACCCCATAAAGTTTCGCAGCTCAAGTTGCTGAATTGTACATGAAGAAGAAGAAGCAAAGCAAAGCAAAAAAAATACCATTAGCAGGAGAAATTGAAGCTTGGGCAGAGAAGGGCCTGAAAGGTTGATTAGTGGGAAAAGAAGAAGAGATGGGTATTGGTCTAAAATGGATGGGAAGTTGAGCGCAGAAGCTTGAACACGTTGCCATGGAAGCAATTGATGATGATAAGAAGAGTTGACCGTTGCTGGCCTTAAACAACAAGGACATAGTCCCTTCGGACCCTTGTTCGCTTGTTACTGCTCTCTTCCCTTGCACTTTAAACGGTTGTCTGTGTCCAAACCAAAGCTAAGCTCGCATTTCTATGCAACCTCTGCATGTTATCAAGGGGATAAAGAAAAAGATAGAGGGTCAGTGAAGTGAAGGGGTCCGCTCCCTTTTCTTTTTCTTTTTTTAAGAGAATAGCTAATTTTGGTCCCTGTAGTTTTAGGAAAAGGTCATTCCTCCCCTTATTTTCATTCTATTCATTTTCCCCCCTTCATTGAAAGAATGTCAAATTAGACTTAGACCAATTAATAAAAACATCCAATGACTCATTTCATTTACTAGGTAGCCTAGTAATAAGAGTTTGAAATTAAAAAATTTATTCTCTTTAAAATCTCAGGTTCGAGCCATGTAATTACTAATATTGATGGTCACTGGAGGTTTACCTGGTCGTTAACTTTAGAATTCATAAAAATTAATCGAGATACGCATAAACTTGCTTGAATACCTTAAATGAATTAAAATAAATAAACAAAGACAACCAATCTCCGTCAATTATTAAAATGGAGGAGGAAATTGACTTTTTAGAAAAAAAAAATAGGGGTTCTCTCTTTCTTCTTTGTTTTTTTTTTTTTTCATTTCAACAATAAATGCAAGTTCGAGTTCAAATTTTATGTTTTGCAATCTCATTGGAAAGGGATTGTAACAGGACTGAGACCTTAATATCTTGACATCGAACAAGATTACCAAAAATTTACCTATAGTATGATAACCAATCCAAATTCGAGTAATTAACTAATTGTTGAGGCACGAAAAAAAAAACACCAACCATTTAGGTGATGGTCTAATAGTAAAAACTTGGAACTAAAAAGTTTGCTTTCTCTGTGGTTTTAGATTCGAGCCCTATGGTTACTTATATAATGGCCACTGGAGGCTTACATGGTTATTAACTTCAGGGTCTGTGGGATTAGTCAAGGTACACACAAGCTGGCCCGAACACCCACGTTAACTAAAAAAAACTAAAAAAAGAAAAAAAAACACCATTTATTTATTTATTAAAATTTATCACTTCATTTGTAAAACCTGTTTACACTAAAACTAAGAATACATATTATAAATAAAAACAATATTTGTTCGCAAGTAAGCATGAAAATGAATGCCAATATTAAACGTGAACATTAAAATCAACTAAAAAAATCATGATAAACTAAGATAAAGCAATTGACCACCACCATAACAACAACAAGAGTTTATATAATTAATTAGAAGGTTTAGTCCTCCCCCAACAAATTAAATTGATCAATTGTTAGATTTTTCAAAATATATAAACACAATAAAAACATTAATTTTAAAATTTATTGGGAGTTCTAAAGATCTCATTAGACAATTAGACAATGTAAAGTATTTAGGGTTTGTAAGAAGATTACTTGAAAATCACAATTTTCTTGTTTTTAGGTTAGATTAACTCTTCAAGGTTATCGCAAATCACAAATTGTTTAATTGTCCAACCTCTAACATCAATCCATACAAATCACATATTTAAAAACCATAATATGTTTCTCTTTGATCTTTTGATTAAAAAAATGTAAAACCAAGAATTTTATTTTTAGGAAAACTCAATTTATCGCTTTATTCATGAAAAATATCATATATTTTATTTCAGGACTGTGTTTAGAAATTTATGGAATCAAGTCCCTTATTGGTTTTTATAAGTCTAAATATTTTAATCCCAAGTATAAATTGAATTATAGTCCATAATTTATAAAACCTAGTTATAATCAAGTCATATTTGATTAATCATCCTAATTTAATTTCATATCAATGACTTTTAATATGTCTTACCTATTAAATTTCTAATATGTTGGTCTTAATATAAATAAAAATCCTAATAAAAATAGGATTAAATAAATTAAATAATTTAATTTATTATAAATTTTATAAATTGATTAATTTATATATGAAGATCAAGTATATCATCTAACAACATGTCACAATCTCCCAAATATTTGGAATATCATATGTTGTTGAACTTAATTTTTTAGTGATTATTTACTCAATGTAATTATTATCCTTTCATCAAGAATATTCTGATTTAAACATTTGAGCACGTAGTGTGTTTGCTCTATCAAATCATATTTGTTCTAAAAAATATAGTCATTGATTATTTGAATAAGATTTGAAATTCTTTTCAAATTTTATTTCACCTTATATAAGTATTTCTCAATTAATACTATTAGAGAAAATGTGGAATATTTTTTCTAATTCACCTAGGTGGTGAATCCTTTTTTTTCACTCAAATACCTTAATATAATCTATGTTATATCTAATATCTTTTTATTTTCTACCCTTAATTAAGAAAACATATAATTAAGATCATGATATCACATTCCCTATATAGGATAACTTGATGATTTTTAGTCTAATGATCATTTACACAATTGTTACATGTGTCTTTATACAAATATAAGTGATCTCTCTATATATAATCATCATAAGAAGTAGTGGAGTACTTTCTCCCTCATGTTCCTATGAACTTAATGAGTGATTTTGACTCATAATCTTGGTGTTTTGAGGAGTAATCCTAGCCATGCTTTCATGTTCAACAGCTATGCCCTAATAATCTGGACATTCATTTCTCTCATAAAGCCATGATCGTAACTGTCGTAACAACCAACTACATTATTGTGTAATTGTTAGTCTATGCTACCGAGTCTATTGTGTTTGTTGTTTGCCTGAGACTATCCATCTTTTAAGTCCAAACTTGAATTAGCACACTGCTCGCATAGGTCAATGCTACCGATTTTGTTACTATTTCTGAATTTGACATTGTTTCATGGATTGTCATTGCCCACTATATCTTTCCAACAATATTTTTATCAATGTATTCATGCTGAATTTTGACTCCATTACAAACATTACAAACAAAGATCAGTCTCGATATCAATAGGTTGATCTAAAATAATGGAGTTCAATAAAAAATGTTTTTTCTTTTCTTTTTAAAACGTCAAAAAAAAAGAGATCAAGGCTCATGAAGTTTTTTGGATTCAATTTGATTTTTTTATTATTATTCTAGGATGATTAGATGGTGATTTAGAGTTAAAATGGGTTTGCTAAAGTTTCTAGGTTTTTCTAAGGTATTTTTTTAGGTGAAAACAAGTTAAAAATTAGATTTTTAAGGTCTAAAAACTCGAACTTCATTTTACAATCACTAGATATGACAAAAAAAAACAATAAATGAAATATCAGCTGCTTATGCGAACAACATTTTATCAATCTTTTTTTTTAATAGGCAAATAATATCTTGTCTATTCTTTTTTTTTAAATAATAATAATCGAGCACATGAGCCTAGCTTCCAAACCCAGGGTGCCTAGTCATTTAGCTTCCACGGCCCAAGGTTGTCAAAAATGCTTTTTTGACACGACACGAAATATATAATATAACTCGGATCGTAAACTCAAATCGTAAAATCACAAGAAAAATATTTTTACTATTTATATATTGACAATTTCAGTCAAGTAGTAAATAATAATATAACACAATTAAAATAAAAGTGAAATAAACAATAGAAATGTCCAAACACCTTAAAATACATAATTCAAATAAAAAATTCATACATGGTTTAAATAACTTAAAAATACGAAAAGAAAAAAAATAAGATTGAACAACTATGTTTTATTGATAGAGTTTCAAAACATTTTCTAGAGGACAGGTCTTGAAACACACTGCAGGCAACTAGTGAGATGATACAACATTTTAAATTATATCACCAACTTCAAAAAAAATTAACAAAGACCAATACAGTGAACCCGTGACAACGAGAACAAAAACATACAAAATGACATCAGTTTAATCTCATGCCATCTCACCTTCCACCTTTTTTTATGTTAGTAACAAGTCATAGAAATAATGTCCAAATATCGAACCAAACAAGACATGTATTTCAAATTTTCTTTGGGTCTTTGTCGTCACTCTTTATAGTTAACAAATGGTTAGTCTAAAACACAGTATTTCTCTCTACATAAATATTCCTATATCTTATTTTACTCCTTTGATTCCTCACCATCTATCTCTGTCTTCCCATGGTTTCGATCCTCCGATCATGCCTTCCTGGCCTAAATACAATATAAGGCTTTCTCATACACAAGATCCTCTAATGCTAGTGTTAGTCTACTAAGATTGAAAATTTGAGATTTGGGCAACGAGGAAAGGGAAGACTGGGGAGTGGGGACTATGTAGTGGAGTGTTAAGGGACTTGAACATGGAGGCAGTAAATTTTTTACCTTTTGCGGGTTAAAACTCGAAATCGGTCAAAATCAGTCAAACTCGTAAAATCAGATCGATTTTATCAATTTTAACCGATTTTGACCGAGTTTGACCGATTTTGAGTTTTAACCCGATCTGACACGTTATATATATGTTGACTCGTAAAATCGTAAGATTTTAAGAATCAACTTGCGATTTTAACAACCTTACCCACGGCTCTTCGGTTTTTTTGCTTTCAGGCCAGGAATGCCTTACTTGTTTCTTTTAAGGGAATTTTGATCCATCATCTTCTATTTTCTTTTGTTAATTAATTATTTTTTATAAAATAAATTTTAAGATAATGTTTATAAAATTATTCAGTGATGTCATAACTTTTAAATAAGATTATAGATTTAATATTAGAAATTGTTTTATGAATAATTACATATGAATCTAATATATATAATTTAAAAAAACAACTTTATTGTGGAATATTCAATGACAATAAAATATATACTTTATTATTTCTTTATTGTAAACATTTATATAATTTTCACAAATTAATCATTCTTTTATTTTTTTCATACAATCACATAAAAAATATAGATAAGTTTTAATTTAAAAAACTTTGCTTTTAATAAATAAAAAAAAACATGTTTTCATCCGAAAGAATAAAACACATGAATAAAAGCATGATATTTGGACTTAAAAATATATTTTTTACTTGATAATATAAATCATTGGAATTGTTGCAAATATTTATTTTAATTTTCACAAATTTATATAATAATATTAATACCTAGCTTTTTTATTATTTTGTTTTTTATTTAATATTTAATTAATATCATCTCTCATTTAAAAAAAAATAGTTTAACTATTTTTTAAACAATAATAAACCATTTGGATGGTTTATATAATTTCATAATACATCCTAGAGATTGTTGTTATTTATTTTTAATTTTTTTCCAATTAAATTTAAGATGAATTAGTTATATTTACATCATGCATTATATGTAGTGGCTATTTGTTTACGTAGCTGCGATTGCTTTTAAAAGAAACCGCAGCTTGTAAACGTTTGGTAACAAAGAACCACAATTTATTTTTGGTGGGGCCCAGTGCAATTCACGTTTACAACACAGGTTTCGCTGAAACAACTCTCGACTGTTTTTCTTCTTCACTGTTTACTTTTTTAAGTGAACAGTGCGAGTGAATTATAATTTACTCGTACTGTTCATGTGAATAGTTTTATTTAAAAAAACCAGTACTGGTGAATTATAAATTCACTCGCACTGTTCATTGAATAGTTTTTTTAAAAAAAAACAGTGCAGTGAATTATAAATTCACTCGCACTGTTTATTTTTTTAAGTGAACAATTAAAAAAAAAAACTAGTTTAGAGTGAATTAAATTCACTCGCACTGTCATTTGAACAATATTTGTTTTTTTTTTAAAAAAACTAGTTTAGAGTGAATCATGTGAACAATATTTTTTTTCTTGAAAAACCAGTGTAAAGTGAATTAAATTCACTCGCACTGTAATTTTAATTTTATTCCTGATAATATTTTATCTAATTTTATTGCACGCTCAAAAAATCATGAAAACTATAGAGTGAATTAAATTCACTCGCACTGTAATCTCAATTTTATTCCTGATAATATTTTATCTAATTTTATTGCACGCTCAAAAAATCATGGAAACTGTAGTTCTTATAGGATGAATTTTGTACGTAATGGAATTGTAGATGATTTAATGGAATAATAAAAAATATTTTATATAAATTATTATTTATTTCATGATGTAATAATAGTAATTAAATCTACAATATTTAAACTTAAAACCATTAATATTAATATATATATTTTTTATATTTTTTAATTGTGTTTTATTCGAAAAATTAGAAGGAGATCGTTTGATGATGTAGCATTTGCAGAATTTGATTGCAATTCCAATTTTGTTCTTGATGATATTTTTACCTGATATTGTTGCGCGCTTAAGAAACCATGAAAAATATAGTCCTTGTTAGATAAATTTCGTACGTGATGAAATTACACGTAGTTTAATGGAATAATAAAAAATATTTAATATCAATATTATTTAGTTTATAATTTAATAACAATAGTTAAATCTATAATATTTAAATTAAAAATCATCAATATTAATATATATATATATATATATATATTTAATTATTTTATAACCTCAATTTGAAAAAACATTCTTTTAACCAAACACATTAAACTATTTTTTGTTCAATCTTAATTTCAATCACAGTTTTAATCAAACATATATTTTTTCAAATTAATCTCAACTAAAAATATTTTTTATAAAACATCTTTTTTCAAACCACATCTACAACAACTACCACAATACCACATACATTCATACTGAATACACCCATAGGAAACCTCTTAAGATAAATATAAGATAATATATATAAAAAAAACAATTAAGATAAAATATTTGTATCTATTTTAACTTCTTACTGAAAACACATTAACTTCCCACTTTAATCTTCAATTAAAATACACAATTTTGTATACCATCTTTCCATTACAGATTCCATTCCTCTGTAGGGTTCAATTTTAGAGTGTTTAAAAAAATAATAATAGTTACTTTTCGAAATATTTTTTTTAATATATTAAAATAATATTTTTTTTTATTTTTTATATCAACTATTAAAATAATCTAAAATATATATAAAAAATTGAATAAAAAAAATTGAATTTTTACTAGTATCCATTTGGACCACTCTATCAAAGAGGGGCTTAAATATGCCTACTTACGATAGCAGACAGAGAGACCTCATTAATTAAATTATATGATTATTTGACTGAAATTAATTCCAGAAATATCAAATACATACATGTACATAAACAGATCCTCGAAACAATGGTTAGCAGCATTGGTGCAATAAACCTTGGTGGTTGGTGCACAGAGTGGTCAGTGACATTGATCAACTCAACACAAGTTTAAAACAAAGTTCTATCTAACGGTAAAACCGACATATTGTACAAGAGTTCCAGCTAAGTTGTATATTTTTTTTTAACTCTATTAAGGAAGGAGCCGATAACCTAGGGCCAAGTACCATAATTTGAATTTGCGTTTTCACAATTACAAGAAACATTCTATAACCAATTCAGTCTCCTTATAAACGATAATTGCAACAGAATATCCATCAGTTTTCTGAGAACAGCCCCTACCCTTACCAAGCATGTAGATGACATCCCTCCTATCAAATTGCCAGGATTTGATGCCACTGCCTCGTTACTTACGGTAAGGATGATACCTTCCAGTAACAGCAGCACCACCATTTGCACCGCCAGCATACCCCTTATTACTACCATAGCCACCACCAAGAGCATCGCCATTGTCATACCTTTTACCGCTGCCAAAACCATCACCATCACCAGTTCTCCCATATGCTTTACCACCACCATACTCGGCAGCATTATTGTAACTACTTGGAATGGCATAACCACTTCCTCCATAGACACCAGTTCCATACATCATTGGCCCACCAAACCCGAAACCATAACCATATGCACCATAACCACCATAAAAACCAGCAGTGCCTGCAGGGTAGTTTCCTCCATAACTGCCATAACTCCCATAACCATCATAGCCACTATACCCATCATATCCTCTGCCCATTTTTCGACCATAACGACCTACAGAACTATTGCTAGCACCAAAGCCACTCGCACCATTGCCAGCACCAAAGCCACCTGCACCATTGCTGAATCCAGTATAAGACTTTGCTGTACTGCCATAATCACCACCAGTTCTCTTTGGTTCAGCCTTCTTTATTTCCACCTAAAATTTATATTGAAGGGCTTGAGCTATTAAAATCTCACAAGATCATGCCATAAACAACCAGTAGGATGACAGGAATATCTATTCAGCAGAAATATAACCTACCTGTTTACCACCAAGCTCATGTGTTCTGCCCTCTGAAAAGATTTGTTCTACAGCATCTTCAATGTCAAATGTGACAAACCCAAATCCCCTAGACCTTCCAGTCTTATGATCTAGCATAATCTGGTGGTCTACAATGCTACCATAAACAGAGAAGTATTCCTTTAACTCATCTGTAATATGAAAATACAGTCAAGGGAGCACATAAATTTAGCTCATTCAAAAAGGGAAATTCAATATGAAAATTGAGCTATGCTACCTTCAGTCAAAGAAGGTGGTATTCCACCAACAAAAATTTTCTTTGTTCTTGTTACTCCTTTAACGTCCATATCTTCCCTTGGAACTGTCCTCTTCACTTCCACCTGGAATAAGAATACAACAGCGTAAGCTCCAAAATACCAAGAATTCCACCATTTATAATGAAAAGGCAATGAATAAAATTATCAGCGACTTAAACATCTTATGCTGTCAGGAAATGAGTGAGTTAATGTTACCGCTCTGCCATCTATAACATGGTCTTCCTCCAAAACCCTATCAGCAACTGCAGGGTCAGCAAATGTTACAAACCCAAACCCTCGTGGCCTTCCAGAATGTCTATCAGTCATTATTACAGAGTCCATGACTTCTCCATACTTGCTAAAGTAATTAGTGAACGTTTCTGAAACCAAAAGGACGTGATAGATATTAGCACAGAAGAGAGACAATTCTACCCAAGGAGAATTTTATGATAAAAGATGATAAAACAGGCCTAACAGAAACAATAAAATGGTGGAAAATGTTGAAGGAGAATTTAATGGCCTAGGATAACAAAACAGAAAATATACAAATGGTGAAAAAAAGAAAAGACAACATGGCTGCTTGATTTTAAGCTCATTGGTCACAATTTCACGCATGAAAAATGGTAAAACCTGACACTGGATCAGTTCTCATCTATCCTCATCTTCTATTCAATTTCACTTAAGTACTAATAACATTAGAACTATGAACAACACAAGTCCTTTGGCAGTGTACACATGCAAGCGAAAGCTAACAACTACCCTATCCATATAGCTGTAATCATGCTGTAGAACTAAGCAGCAATCCTTCACAGGTGGAAGGCACATATTCTTCAAATTTCTTGACTTGGTGTCAGAAAACTAGCTTGCAGCAATTGAGAAGGTAGATAACCAATCACCCTAGATTGCATTCATAAGAGATTACTAATACTAGAGGTTGCACAATTCCTATTGCTGATGGAATTTGATCCAAGGTATGACCTGCCAATACGAAATATAACAGACCATTTCCAAAACCATTCCATAGACTTACATATAATGCAACTACACAGCTAAATTCAATATCTATAATGCAATCCACAAAGTTCTCAATTGTTAGTCACACATACAATATCCAAACTCTTCCCATTGTGAAATATCAGGCGCACTCAGCACCACAAGTCAATGATTAAACCTCAAGATGGCACGTATATTTCACACAAAAACCAAAAGAAATGAAACAAAAATATGCAGCCATGACTCTTTAACACAAAAGTAACTAGATAACACCACATGTATTACAAAGCCACACAGAAAAAGCTTGCAATTAAAACTGCACCAAACAAGTTAGCTATTCGAAATACAAGCCACTGTAGGGATTCAAATGCTCAATTCAATCCTACAAGACATTAATAATTCTAAAACAACAAATTATTAAAACAGTAAAGTATTATTACCTTCAGTAGTTTCCCAGGAGACACCACCAACAAAGAGTTTTCTACCAGCAAAAAAAAACCCACAAATTATTTCCCCAATCACAATCATTTTCAGCAGCGAAATCCGCAATCTGCTTTTGATTTAATCTAAGCCTCTAAAAGAAGAAAACACCAAAATCCCTACATGCACAGAAACATTACAAATTTACAAACTAACCCTGCAGAAGAAGAGTCACGATTGTGATGATGATGATGATGATTCATTGATAGGTTTCTTTCAATTCCTCCACTACCTATGTCCCCCTCCTGCTGTTGCCGTTCTTCCTCATAAAAACTTTCTTGCTGCTGCTGCTGCTGCTGATGCTCTTCGTCACTATGGCGGTTAAAGGCAAGGACGTTATCTCCATATTGCCTCTCTTGCGGTGGATAATCATAATCCATTGACATATTTTTGACCTAATGAAACAAAAACCCGCAAAAGTACCACCTTTTTTTACGATCTTGCCTAACCCTAACTACCAATACCCTAAAAGTAGACTCGCCTAGATTGATTGATTCCAGAACCCTACTAGCTAGGGTTTTGAGCAAGCAGAGAGAGGAATTGGGATTCGATTTTGGAGTTGCAGAGAAACCCTAGGTTAGGCTCGCGCAAGGTGCCGTGCAAGAGAGCGACTGGAGAAGAAAGAGAGTAAGTGATTCAATTTGAAAAATTCGATTTCTGGAGGTGGTTTATTTTCTTTATATTGATTGTTGGAGTGTCAGTGTTGAAGTTGAGCCTGGAACGGCGTCGTTTATGGCATAATCTAAAATCAAATGCATGCCCACCGTTGGACGGTCAAAAATAAAGGGCAGGCCAAGCGAAATTTCATGTTCAACCACAAATGCATGAAATATGGCCTCTTGGACTCATATAAAATAAATGTTCACAATCAATCCCCTTTTTTTTCCGTGAAAACTCATGAATCTTGATTATATTAAAAAAAAAAACATTTGTGAATAATTTCATATATTATTAACATGAATAAAAATCATTTATTGGGTATTGATAAAGTGTTCATCATGAAAAACTTACAACATGATTAAGTTTTTCTTGACCGAGTCCTAAACTAATAATTAGAAACTAGGGACCCTCGTATATTTAAGTTAACAAATAAAAAAAAATGTGTGTGTGAAAAGAGAAATATATGTGTAGAGAGTCTATAACGAACGATGAAAGTAATATATTATGTTAAGTATGCTTGAGTGAGTCTATATGAGCTTGTCTTCGTACATAGTGACTTGTGGAATGTATAAATATCAGAGGTTACATAAGTTTGCCTAGTTGAGAGGAAAAATGATGGGGAATATCATTTTTTTAAAAATTGAGTTATTGATTGGTGTTTCATGTTTATCATTGATCAAGATGTACATGATTAAGTAAATCTTATGCATTGAATGCACATCTACCCACGTAAAGGTTTAGATTTTTCTTTTGATATAATTATGTTTTTCATATTATTATGTTATTTATATTGTAGGTTATTGCAGTTGTTGTTAATAATCTTACGAATAATGATTCTTGAATTCCTTTTTTGAAAGGGGAAAATTTTTCAAATTGGAAAGACAAAATCTTTTTAACATTAGGGTGTATGGATTTGGACCTTGCATTGCATTTAAATGATCCTATTATGCTAATAGAATCAAGTTTTGCTATAGAAAAATGGCACATAAGAGGTGGTAGCGATCTAACCGTTTAAGTATGATGCTCACAAAGCCAATTTGTTAGTTCTAATAAAGTATTGGCTAGCACCCTTATGAATAAGTTGTCTATGAAACATCACAAAACAAGAAGTGTGCGTGAACACATTATAAAAATGAGTGATATTGTTGCATGGCTAAAACATGAGAGGAAATTCTAAAGACTACAAGTTTTATTGTCCCTCGTACACTCTTAGAATTGTTGAGGCAAGAAATGCGAATTATAAAAAATGATGAATCTAATGAGAGTTCTATTCCTCAAATGATACAATGGAAGGAGACACGAGATCAAGATAATACTCTCATGAATGAAAATGTCTTGGTCATTCCCTAAATATATCAACCTCTTGATATCTTGGAGGAACAACCAATTCAAGAAATACCACCTCAAGAGGAATAAGTCATTATTGAACCAAAATTTCAACATCTGCACGTTATGGGTGAAAGTGAATGTTTTAGAATATCTTCAAGAGAAAGAAGATTAGTCATTTCATATGACTATCTAGTATACTTAGAATACTCGTGGCTTGTGCTTTGCTTCAAGTTGACTTCCTAGTCGAGTTTTAAAAATATAACAATAATCATTTCTATCTTTACATTGACCTGAGTTAATGGTCAACCCACCCTATGACTCAAGCCCAACCCTGGGTCAACATCCTATTTGGGTTTGAAAACTATGATAATAATCATTTTTTTTCCTTTCGTTGACTCAGGTCAATGGTCAACCCAACTTGTGACCCAAGCCTTGTCCTGGGCGACCCTTAAGTCAAGTTTTAAAAATACAATAATAACCACTTTTATCTGTATTTTAACCAAAGTCAATAGTCAACCCAATCCGTGAACCATGCCTTTCCTTGGTCGATCTCCTAGTTAAGTTTTTAAATTATGATAATAATTATTTTTATCTTTACGTTGACCTAGATCAACTCAAGTTAACCCTTATGCAGAGAATTTGACAAGTTTGTCCTACTCCTTTTAGTGGGATAAGAATTTCTCCATTAAAACAGTGTTGGATCGGACAAAAATTGATTTTTATACTATTAAAAGGTGCATCAAACAACTTTGCAAAAAAATTATCATGTATGATCCATCTTTCTCGAGCATACCAAACACTACCTTATTACTATTAGTATGTTATTCATCAATCCCTGTAAATACTTTCAATTTGTGTATTTAATGCTTCCTGTATTGAAATAAAAGAATTCATAGATAAGGGAAACAAATCTCCTTCTTAGAACTTTCTAGAGCTACTAAAGAAACTCTTTTATGATGGATTCATGCACTAAATAGAAACCCAGCTAAATTTACTATCCAACCTTTACCTTTTATGTACTAAACCATGTATTTCATGTAGACAAACTATCATGATTTTATAACTTCTCCACAAGCTTGAAAACATTTTAAGTATTTACTT
>Ga0325400_1000269_pt1 | contig 35754 bp, 22 predicted proteins | sample PopdelMetagenome_2_FD_205662 | JGI IMG/M metagenome (GOLD analysis project Ga0325400, IMG submission 205662) | Populus deltoides microbial communities from Bellville, Georgia, United States - Xylem-PdKOR-R1 | ecosystem: Host-associated > Plants > Phyllosphere > Stem > Wood/Secondary xylem...
ATAGCCGACGATCAGCGCGCTCGCCCCGTCAGTGCGAGGGGCTTCGCGCGATTCCTGCTTCACCTCGGGCGCGGCGCGGAAGCGGCGGGTGGCGGTCATCAGGAAGGGGGTGGTCGCCATCGACACGGTGATGATCGCGCCGAACAGGCTGGCCGCCTCCGGCCGGATCAGCAGGCCGTTCTGTGCCTGCGCGAACAGCACGAAGCCGAACTCGCCACCCTGGCTGAGCAGCAGCCCGAGCGCGAGCGCGCCGCGCCACGGCATCCGCACCGCCATGCCGATGCCGAAGATCACCAGCGCCTTGGTCGCGATCAGCGCCACCGCCATGGTCGCGACAAAGAACGGGCGCTCGGCAATCGCGTGGAGGTCGAGCATCATGCCGACGGCCAGGAAGAACAGGCCAAGCAGGATGGAGCGGAACGGCTCGACATCCGCCTCCAGCTCGTGCCGGTAGGGGCTGTCGGCGAGCATCACGCCCGCGATGAACGCGCCCAATGCGGTGGACAGCCCCAGCATCTCCATCACGGCGGCGCTGGCGATGACGGTGAACAGCCCCGCGAACACGAACATCTCGCGCTCGCCCAGATTGCCGATCAGCCGGAACAGCGGCCGCAGCAGGAAGCGGCCGGCGAGCACCAGCCCGACGACCGCCGCCACCGTCTCCGCCGCGAGCAGCCAGCCGGGCGGCCCGCCGGCGTCGGCGGGGTTGCGGCTCATCGCGGCAAGGATGGTGATGAGCGGGACGATCGACAGGTCCTGGAACAGCAGGATCGAGAAGGCGCGATCACCGAACGGGGTGCGCAGCCGTCCCGCCGATTGCAGCATCGGCAACACCTGCGCGGTCGAGGACAGCGCGAGCGGCAGCCCGAGCGCGAACGCGGCCGGCGCGGAGAAGCGGGTAAACAGCCATACCACGCCCGATACCGCGAGCCCGCACAACACGACCTGGAGCAGCCCGACGCCGAAGATCTCCTGCTTCATCTTCCACAACCGGGTCGGGTTCAGCTCCAGCCCGACGAGAAAGAGCAGCAGGACGATGCCGAGCTCGGCGACACCCATCTTGGTCTCGGCCCCACCGACCAGGCCGAGCAGCTGCGGGCCCACCACTGCGCCGCCGACGAGATAGCCCAGCGTCGCACCCAGCCCCAGCCGGCGGAACAGCAGCACGAAGACCAGCCCCGATCCGAGCAGCACCACCCCGTCGCGCAGCAGCGAGGCGGGCTCATGCATGGGCGCGCGCGTCCGCTGCGGCTTCGGCCGCGGCCTCGAAGGCGAGGCGGATCGAGGGGTGGCGCGCGGTGACGGCGAGCGCGGGTTCGAACACGTGGAGGCCCGGCCAGTCGGGTAGCGGGCCGCTGCCTGCGAGCCATGCGGTGAGCGCGTCACGGGTGGCGGCGAGTTCCTCGGGCGTCCGGCCGAGGATCGCCTGGGCGAGCAGCGACGCCGACGCCTGCCCCAACGCGCAGGCGCGGACCAGCAGGCCGACTTCCGCGACACGGCCGTCGTCGAGGCCGATGTCCACCGTCACCCGGCTGCCGCAGACGGGGGAGCGCTTCTCCGCGGTCGCCTGCGCGTGCGGCAGGCGCTCGTGGTGCGGGATCGACGCCGCGAGCCGCAGGATCTCGGCGTTGTAGAGCGGCGCGTTCACTCGGGGGCGCTCGCATTGTCGGGGGTGCGCGCGCCGAACACCGGCAGGCCGCGACGGCGGCGATCGACGAAGTCGGCGATGCCGGCGCTGGTGGCGTTGAGCAGCGGATAGGTGCGGCTCCTGGTCATCCAGTCGGGGCGCTGCGCCGGGCCACCGCTTACCGTGTCGATCACCAGCGCGACGACGAGGAAGCCGAGGCTGGCGAGGATCAGGCCCTTCAACGCGCCGAAGCCGAAGCCGAGCGCGCGGTCGACCGGGCCCAGCACCGACGTCTTGGCGCGGTTGCCGATCGCGCGCGACACCAGCTTGCCGCCGAAATAGGTGATGCCGGTGATGAGCGCGAAGGCAAGCACCGCCGCGCCCGAGACGGTGCCGACCACCCCGGTCAGCGCCTGGGCGAGGCTGATGTGGAACAGTTTGAGCGCGGCGACGATCGCGACCCACGCGAACAGCGACAGCACCTCCGTCACGAACCCGCGCCACGCCCCGAGCGCGGCGGCGCCGCCGACGGCGAGAAGGACGAGGACGTCGAGCGAGGTCAGGGCCATGGCGATGTCATAGGGCGGGACGGGCGCGCTTGCCACCCTGCCCCGCCTGCTCGTTCAACCCCGACCCAGCATGTGGTCAACGAGCTGGCCCAACGTGCGGAAGCCGCTGGTCCTGAGCCCCGCGTCGTCCTTCATCGACATCGGCACCATCGCGCGCTCGAAGCCGAGCTTGCCCGCCTCCTTGAGCCGAAGTGCCCCGTGCGCGACCGGGCGAACCTCGCCCGACAGCGCGATCTCGCCGAACGCGACCGCATCGGCGGGGACCGGGCGTTCGGACAGGGCCGAAACCAGCGCCGCGGCGACCGCTAGGTCCGCAGCGGGATCCTGCACTCGATAGCCCCCGGCGATGTTGAGATACACTTCGGCCGACGAGAAGGAGAGTCCGCAGCGCGCTTCCAGCACCGCCAGCACCATCGCGAGCCGTCCCGAGTCCCAGCCGACCACCGATCGGCGGGGCGTCGCGCCGCTGGCGAGGCTGACGACCAGCGCCTGCACCTCGACCAGCACCGGGCGGGTGCCCTCCAGCGCGGGGAACACGGTGGTGCCGGTCACTCCCTCCTCGCGATGGGTGAGGAACAGCGCGGAGGGGTTCGCGACCTCCGAAAGGCCGGCCGTCTCCATCGCAAAGACGCCGATCTCGTCGGTGCCGCCGAAGCGGTTCTTGGCGGCGCGCAGGATGCGGTACTGATGGCTGCGCTCGCCCTCGAACTGGAGAACGGTATCGACCATGTGTTCGAGGACGCGGGGGCCAGCGATGCTGCCGTCCTTGGTCACGTGGCCGACCAGCACCAGCGCCGTGCCGCGTTCCTTGGCGAAGCGGATCAGCTCCTGCGCCGAGGCGCGGACCTGGCTGACAGTGCCGGGCGCGCCCTCTATCAGGTCCGAGTGCATCGTCTGGATCGAATCGATCACCAGCAGCGCCGGAGGCGCACCGGTCGACAGCGTGGTCAGAATGTCGCGGGTCGAGGTCGCCGCCGCCAGCCGCACCGGCGCGTTTCCCAGCCCCAGCCGCTGCGCACGCAACCGCACCTGATCTGCCGCCTCCTCGCCCGAGACATAGGCGACGTCGCGTCCCGCCAGCGCCAGCTTGGCGGCCGCCTGGAGCAGCAGGGTGGACTTGCCGATCCCCGGATCGCCGCCGATCAGCGTCGCCGACCCTTCGACGAAGCCGCCGCCCAGCGCCCGGTCGAGTTCCGCGATCCCGGTCGCCATGCGGTCGGGCAGCGCCACCTCCGCGTCCAGTCCGACCAGCTGGATCGCGCGGCCGCCGCCTTGCAGGTTGTGCTTGGCCTGGAACGGCGTGACCACCGCCGCCGCTTCCTCGACCAGCGTGTTCCATTCCGAACAGTCGACGCACTGCCCCTGCCAGCGGGACGACACCGATCCGCACGACTGGCAGACATAGCGCTTCTGGGGTTTGGCCATGGCACCGATATAGGGGAACGGGACGGGAACGCGCAATGCTTCAACGGGTGCGGCTCGGGACGGGCCCGGTGATGTCGCCCCTCCGTCGACCGCTGGCGCGCCCGCTACCTCCCCGAGCCGAGTTCGGGCAGGATCAGGGCTTCGCCGTCACCTTGAGCCCGCGCTGCACCGCCGGGCGGGCCAGCGCCGCGTCGAGCCAGCGGCGGACGTTGGCGACGTCGTTCAATCCGGTCAGCTCGGGCGCGTTGAGGTTGCGGATCGCGCGGGCCCAGCCGACGCAGGCGATGTCCGCGACCGAGTAGTCGCCGACGATCCACACTCGATCCTCCAACCGCGCGTCGAGAACGCCCAGCAGCCGCCTGACCTCCGCCGCGAACCGGTCTCGCGGGCGCTTGTCCTCCCAATCCTTGCCGCCCATCGCGTGGAAGAAGTTGAGCTGCCCCGCCATCGGACCCAAGCCGCCCATCTGCCACATCACCCACTGCGTCGTTTCCCAGCGCCGCGCGGGTTCGAGCAGCTTGCCCGTCTTGTCGGCGAGATACAGCAGGATCGCGCCGGACTCGAACAGCCCGATCGGCTGCCCGCCGGGGCCGTCCGGGTCGATGATCGCGGGAATCTTGTTGTTGGGGTTCAGGGACAGGAATTCGGGCGTGTGGGTCTCGTCCGCGCCGATGTCGATCCGGTGCGCCTCATAGGGCAGCCCGGTCTCCTCGAGCATGATCCCCGCCTTGATGCCGTTGGGGGTGTTGAGCGAGTAGACCTGAAGCCGGTCGGGATGTTTGGCGGGCCAGCGGCGGGTGATGGGAAAAGCGGACAGGTCGGCCATGACGTCACTCCATCTCGATCGGTAGCCAAGCGCAACGCACGGGGCTATGTCCCCGCTCCCATGCAGCGCCGCCTGACACCGTACGACCTTCGCGTCGCGCTGTTCAGCGGCAATTACAACTACACGCGCGACGGGGCGAACCAGGCGCTCAACCTGCTGGTCGGATCGCTGCTGGAGGCGGGCGCGGCCGTCCGCGTCTATTCGCCCACCCTGCCCCGCCCGGCGTTCGCGCCGACCGGCGAGCTGGTGTCTGTGCCCGCGGTGCCGATGCCCGGCGGGCGCGCCGAGTACCGGCTCGGCCGCTACATGCCCGCCGCGACCCGCCGCGACGTGGAGGCGTTCGCACCCAACCTCGTCCATGTCTCCGCGCCCGACCTGCTGGGTCACGCCGCGATCAGCTGGGCGCGGCGGCAGAGCGTGCGGACGGTGGCGTCGGTGCATACCCGGTTCGAGACCTATGCCCGCTATTACGGGATCGGGTTCGCCGAACCGCTGCTGCGCTGGATCCAGACGCGCTTCTACAACCGGGTCGATCGGGTGCTGGCCCCCAGCCCCAGCATGGGTGCGCTGCTGACCCGGTGGGGCGTTACGACGCCGATGGCGATCTGGTCGCGCGGGATCGACCACGACCGCTTCGACCCGAGCGCGCGCGACGGGGCGTGGCGGCGGGAGCTGGGGATCGGCGACGACGAGGTGGCGGTCGGGTTCCTCGGTCGGCTAGTCAAGGAGAAGGGGCTCGACGTGTTCGCCGGCGTGGTCAAGGAGCTGCGCGGACGGGGCGTGCCGCACAAGGTGCTGGTGGTCGGCAAGGGCCCGGCGGAAGGCTGGTTCGCAGCAGAGGCACCGGGCGCGATCTTCGCCGGCTATCAAACGGGCGACGATCTGGGCCGCGCGGTCGCGTCGATGGACGTGTTCTTCAACCCGTCGGTCACCGAGACCTTCGGCAACGTGACGCTGGAGGCGATGGCGGCGGGCGTGCCGGTCGTCGCCGCGCGCGCGACGGGGGCGGTCGATCTGGTCGAGGATGGCGTCACCGGCTTCCTGGTCCCCCCGCGCGACGTTGCGGGCTATGCCGACGCGATCGCCCGCATCGTCGTCGACCGGCCGCTCGCCCATGCGATGGCGGAGGCCGGGCGGACGCGGGCGGCGGGGTATCGCTGGGACCGGGTCAACGCGGCGGTGCTGGAGGCGTATCTGGACCTGCTGGGCGGCGAACGGGTCTAGCCCTCCCGCCAATCGAAGGTCAGCGGCGCCTCGCGGAACGCGAAGCGGTCGAGGTGACTCGCCACCACCTCGCGCATCCGTGTCGCATCCTCGCCGTCCGGGACGGTGAGCTCCACGTCCAGCGTCTCGCTGTCCGCGCGCATCGCCAGCCGCGATCCGTTGGGGAAGTCGATCGTCCCCTCCTCCGCGGTGAACGCGACGGTCATCTTGTGGCTCCAGTGCTTGGCAAGCTGCTGGAGGTAACGGCTGGCCGAACGGGTCGGCACCCGGGCGACGGAAACGGTATTCATGCGATCACCTCCTTTCCTGCCAGCGCCAGGCTGGCCTCCACCGCCTGCCCCAGCGAGCCGACATAGCGGTCCGCGCCGAGCGTGCGCTGGATCTGCTCGTCGCTCAACGCCGCCTCGCCCTCGGGCCACAGGCCGACCAGCACCGGCGCGTCCGTCATCCGCCGCAATCGTCGGACGAGGTAGCGCAGGTGGCTGGGGGTGCCGCCGAGTTCGAGGTACGAGAGGCAGACGAGCTTCGCTCCCGACAGGTCCAGCGGCACCGCCGCGTCGCGGCCGGCGGCGGCGTGATTGACCCGGCGCACCCCGAAGCCGCGGCGGCCGAGCAACTGTTCGAGCATCGCGGTCACCGCATCGTCGAGCACGCCCCGGCCGGCGATGCACACCACCGATCCGGGTGCCTGCCACTCGGCGGGCGCATCGGGCAGCGTCGCGGGTGCGGTCTCGGCGATCGGTTGCCCCGGCAGGGGGTGCAGCGAAGGTGTGGGCGCCGGGGTGGCGGTCTCGTCATGGTCGTCGAGGTCGTGGATCAGCCCGACCATGTTCTCCACCAGCCGCCGTGCCTGCGGGCGGTGGATCGCGCCGCGCCGCGCGTCCTCCGCGGCGAGCTTGAGCCCGCCCAGCACCACCTGGTCGTAATAGGCGGTGAGCGAACGGTCGGCGAGCAGCCCCTCCGCCTGCTCCAGCGCCTCCTCCGGATCGTTGGCGAGCATCCGCTGGTAGAAGCTCTCGACCGGGGTCAGCGCCGGCCGGTCGCCGAGCAACACGTCGAGGAACTCGAGGCTCGGGATATGACGCCCGAGCACCACGAGGCACAGGGTCAGCGGCATTGACAGCACCAGCCCGACCGGCCCCCAGATCCACGTCCAGAACACCGCCGCGACCACCACCGACAGCGGCGACAGCCCGGTGGAATGGCCGTACAGCAGCGGCTCGACGACATAGCCGATCAACGGTTCGACGATCGCGAACAGCGCCGCGACCGCGATCACCATGCCCCAGTCGGGACTGACCCCGGCGGCGACCACCAGCGGCAGCAGCGCCCCCAGCAGCGCGCCGATATAGGGCACGAAGCGCAGAATGCCCGCGAGGATGCCCCACAAAGCGGGCACCGGCATCCCGATCAGCCACAAGCCCGTGCCGATCACCAGCCCGAAGCTCGCGTTGACGGCCAGCTGCGACAGGAAATACTTGCTCAGGCGCCCGCCCGCATCGTCCATCGCCAGCGTGGTGCGGTGAAGGTCCGACGACCCGAACAGCCGGATCATCCGGTCGCGCAGATCCTCCTTCTGCATCAGGATGAAGATCGCGACGACCAGCACGATCACGAACGTCTCGAAGGGCGCGAGGATCGGCGCGAGCACCCGCCCGGCGAGCACCAGCGGCGAGGTCTGCTCCTCCGCCATCCGCACCGGCACCGGCTCGCGCGTGTTGGACTGGATCGCGCGCTCGACGCCGGCGCGGACGGAGCGGCCCGCAGGCTCGCGCTCGGCGGCGGGGGTGAAGAAGGCGACGCGGTCGGCCGCGAACGCTTTGGCCCGGTCGACTTTGTCGCCGATCGTGCGGGCATAGGAGGGGACGTCGTCGACCAGCGACGCCGCCTGGCTGCCGACCAGCGTCCCGACGCCGCCCAGCAGCCCCAGCGCGAACACCACCGACAGCAGCACCGCCAGCCCCTTGGGCAGCTTCAACCGACGCAGCCACGCCACCACCGGCGATAGCACGAACGACAGCAGGATCGCGAGCGTGATCGGGACCAGCACGTCCTTCGCGAAGTACAGCCCGGCGATCACCACCACGCCGACCGCGAGGCCGAGCAAGCCGTTCAGCCCCGGCACCTGCGCCGGCGCGACCTGCGCAGCCCCCTGCGGCTCGTCGCGAAGCTCGGTTGCGGCCATGATCGTCCCCTTTCAGGCCAGCACAACGTCCGCGACCCGCAATCGTGCCCGCCTGCGCAACGGTGTTGCCTTGCAGGAGCTTCTGCGGAACAACCGGCACGTTCCATCCGGAGTCACCGATGCGCCGCCTGATCCTCTCCGCCCTTCTCCTGTCCGCGGCCGCCCCCGCCCAGCAGGCCCCCGCGCCCAAGGACAACCAAGCCCGCACCGAGACTACCGGCGACGTGCCGGCGAAGTTCACCCCGCCCAACGCCGCGTACGACTATGACAAGCGCGAGGTGATGATCCCGATGCGCGACGGGACGAAGCTGTACACCGTCGTCGTCGTGCCGAAGGGGGCGCGCAACGCTCCGATCGTGCTCACCCGCACGCCGTACAACGCCAAGGGGCGCGCCAATCGCTCCGACAGCGCGTCGATGCTCGCCACCCTGCCGCTCGCGGACGAGATGTTCGTGCGCGGCGGCTATATCCGCGTCTATCAGGACGTGCGGGGCAAGTACGGGTCGGAGGGCGACTACGTCGTCACCCGCCCCGTCATCGGCCCGCTCAACCCGACCAAGGTCGACCACACCACCGACGCGTACGACACGATCGACTGGCTGGTGAACAAGGCGAACCTGCCCGAATCGAACGGCCGCGTCGGGATGATCGGTTCGTCGTACGAGGGGTTCACGGTGGTGATGGCGCTGCTCCACCCCCACCCCGCGCTCAAGGTCGCCGCGCCCGAAAGCCCGATGATCGACGGCTGGATGGGCGACGACTGGTTCCACCACGGCGCGTTCCGCCTCGCCAACATCGCGTGGCTGGGGTCGCAGACCGGGTACAAGGGCGCGGGCAAGGCACCGCCGACCGGCGGCTGGGACGATTATGACAATTTCCGCGAGGTCGGCTCGGCAGGCGACTGGGCGAAGAGGTCGGGCTATGACCAGCTGCCCTACTGGACCCGCATGTCGCAGCACCCCGCCTATGACGCGTTCTGGCAGGGGCAGGCGCTCGACCGGCTGCTCGCCGCCAATCCGTCCAACGTCCCGACGATCTGGGAACAGGGCCTGTGGGACCAGGAGGACATGTACGGCGCGATCCACAGCTGGGAGGAGCTCAAGGCCAAGGGCAAGCTCGGCAACAACTTCCTGGTCATGGGCCCGTGGCGGCACAGCCAGATCAACCGCGAAGGCCGCAGCCTCGGGCCCTTCCAGTGGAACGGCGACACCGCCCAGCAATTCCGCGAGGAGATGGTGCTGCCGCTGTTCGACCAGTACCTCAAGGACGGGCCGGCGGTGACGCTGCCGGCCGCGACGATCTACAACACCGGCGAGAACCGGTGGGATCGGTTCGCGCAATGGCCGCTCGCCTGCGCGACCGGCTGCGCCAGTCCGTTGAAGCCGATCTTCCTTCAGGCGGACGGCGGGCTCGGGTTCGCCAAGGGCTCGGGCGGCGAGGACAGCTACGTCTCCGACCCCGCCAAGCCGGTGCCCCACCTGCCCCGACCGGTGAACTTCGAGGACGGGCGCTGGGGCGACTGGCTGGTCAGCGATCAGCGCCATGCCGACGGGCGACCGGACGTGCTGACCTATCGCACTCCCGTCCTCACGGAGGCGGTGCGCGTGTCGGGCGTGCCCTTCGCCGAGCTGTTCGCGAAGACGACCGGGACGGACGGCGACTTCATCGTCAAGGTCATCGACGAATACCCGGCCGAGAACGCGACCGATCCCAAGATGGGCGGGTATCAGCTCGCGATCAGCCAGGACATCTTCCGCGGCCGCTATCGCGACAGCTTCGAGAAGCCCAGCGCGATCCCGGCCGGCAAGGTCCAGCGCTACCGCTTCCGCCTGCCGGTGGTGAACCACGTGTTCCAGCCGGGGCACCGGATGATGGTGCAGGTCCAGTCGACCCAGTTCCCGCTCTACGACCGCAATCCACAGAGCTATGTTCCCAACATTTTCTATGCCAAGCCCGGCGACTACCGGAAAGCGACGGTGACGCTGGAACGCGGCGGCGCGCAGGCGAGCGCGATACTGCTGCCGGTGGTGCCGACGGGGGCGGCAGGAGCGGAGGCGGTGGCGCGCTGACCCGCTCCTGTCGTCACCCCGGACTTGTTCCGGGGTCCACCATGCGGCAGACGCGTCGCTCGGTTGCTCGGGCGATGTTGTTCGCGGCACGGTGGACCCCGGCACAAGGCCGGGGTGACGAAAAGAGGCTGGGGCGTCGTGATTACCGCTGAAGACCCCAAGCCCGCCACTTCCCGCTGGTACACCCACCTCTACCTCCAGGTCCTCCTCGCGATCCTCGCCGGCGCGCTGCTCGGCCATTTCGCGCCCGCCACAGGCGAGGCGATGAAGCCGCTGGGCGACGGGTTCATCAAGCTGGTCAAGATGGTGATCGCCCCCGTCATCTTCCTGACCCTGGTCAGCGGCATCGCCGGGATGCGCGAACTGGGCGCGGTCGGCCGGGTCGCGGCCAAGGCGCTGGGATACTTCCTGTTCTTCTCGACCCTGGCGCTGATCATCGGGCTGTTGGTGGCCAACATCGTCCAGCCGGGCGCAGGGATGCATGTCGATCCCGCGACCCTCGATGCCGGCGCGGTGTCGGGCTATGCCGCCAAGGCGCACGAGACCAGCGTCACCGGTTTCCTGCTGGCCGCGATCCCGGAGACTTTGGTGTCGGCGCTGACCGGCGGCAACATCCTCCAGGTGCTGCTGGTCGCGATCCTGTTCGGCGTAGCGCTCAGCCTCGTCGGCGAGCCCGCCCGGCCGGTGCTCGACATGATCGAGCGGCTGGGGCTGGTGGTGTTCCGGCTGGTCGGCATCCTGATGCGCGCCGCCCCGGTCGGCGCGTTCGGGGCGATCGCGTTCACGGTCGGCAAGTACGGCGCGGGATCGCTGGTCAACCTCGGTGGGCTGGTCGCGACCTTTTACCTGACGTCGCTGTTGTTCGTGCTGGTCGTGCTGGGCGCAGTGGCGTGGGCGCACGGCTTCTCGATCCTGCGGCTGATCGGCTACCTCAAGGGCGAACTGCTGCTGGTGCTCGGCACCTCGTCGTCGGAGGCGGCGCTGCCCAGCCTGATCGGCAAGCTGGAGGCGGCGGGGTGCGACCGCGGGGTCGTCGGGCTGGTGGTGCCGACCGGTTATTCGTTCAACCTGGACGGCACTAACATCTACATGACGCTGGCCGCGCTGTTCATCGCGCAGGCGTGTGACGTCGATCTGCCGATCGGCGACCAGTTGCTGCTCGTCGGCGTCGCGATGCTCTCATCCAAGGGCGCGGCGGGGGTGACCGGCGCAGGCTTCATCACCCTTGCCGCGACACTCTCGATCGTGCCCGCGGTGCCGGTCGCGGGGATGGCGCTGATCCTGGGCGTGGACCGGTTCATGTCCGAGTGCCGGTCGCTGACCAACTTCGTCGGCAACGCGGTGGCCGCAATCGTCGTCGCCCGCTGGGAGGGCAAGCTCGACCGCGACCGGCTGGCGGAGGCGCTGGGCGAGCGAATCTAATCGACCTGATCGACGTACGCGCCGTACCCCTCGGCTTCCATTTCCGCTTTCGGCACGAAGCGCAGCGAGGCGGAGTTGATGCAATAGCGCAGGCCGCCGCGATCGCGTGGGCCGTCCGGGAACACGTGCCCCAGATGGCTGTCGCCATGCGCCGAGCGGACCTCGGTGCGAACCATGCCATGGGTAGAGTCGTGCAGCTCGGCGACGTTGGCGGGCTCGATCGGGCGGGTGAAGCTCGGCCAGCCGCAACCGGACTCGTACTTGTCCGCCGACGCGAACAGGGGCTCGCCCGAGACGATGTCGACATAGATGCCCGCTGCCTTGTTGTTGAGCAGCGCCCCCGTTCCCGGCCGCTCGGTGCCGCTGCGCTGGGTGACGTGGAACTGTTCGGGGGTCAGCGCGGCGATGGCTTCGTCGGTCTTGCGATAGGTGGTCACGCGTCGTTCTCCGATAGGGGCTCGCGTCGAATGTGGGACCTCTCGCAAAAATGTGAAGCCGATGCGTCGGATCCGGATGCTCGCCCGTTATGGCGCCAACAGAACAGGGGGTGACGACATGACCGATCGCGAACAGCAGTTGCGCGACAAGGCCTATCAGATCTGGCAGATCGAGGGCGAACCTCATGGTCGCGACAAGGATCATTGGGACGAGGCGGAGCGCACGCTCGCCCCCGCCGCGGACGCCGACGCCACCGCGCGCGAGACCGCGGCGCCGACCGGCGAGGATTACCAGCCCGGCGGTGAGGCACCCCCCGCGACCGGTGAAGCGCCCGCTGTCGCCAGCGCCGGCCATGCCCTAACCCCGACGAACACGGGGGAAGCCGCGTCTGCCGATGCGGCGGCTCCTCCGCCCCCCACAAAGGCCGCAAAGCCCCGCACCCCTCGTGCCAAGGGCAAGCCCGTCGCACGCTAGCGCGACGTTTCTGCCGAACCCGACCGGCCCTGTTTCCCGGAGTGATCCCGCTTGTCCTCATTGCCTGACCGGCTGTTGCCGGGATCGCCCTATCCGCTGGGCGCTACGTTCGACGGCCTGGGCGTCAACTTTGCAGTCTATTCTGCCAATGCCGACGGCATCGAGCTGTGCATCTTCGACCTTTCCGGCAAGCGCGAACTCCGCCGCTATCCGCTGACTGAATGGACCGACGAGGTCTGGCACGGTTACCTGCCCGACATGGAGCCGGGCCTCCTCTACGGCTACCGCGCACACGGCCGCTACGAGCCCGAGGCGGGGCATCGATTCAACCCCAACAAGCTGCTGCTCGACCCTTATGCCCGCAAGCTCGCAGGCTCGATCAAGTGGACCGACGCGCTTCACGGCTATCGCGTCGGCAGCCGCAAGGACGACCTCTCCTTCGACAAGCGCGACAGCGCGCCCGCGATGCCCAAGGGCGTGGTGGTCGACGATCATCGGGACTGGGCGCGCGACACACGGCCCAACACGCCGTGGTCGGAGACGGTGATCTACGAAGCGCACGTCAAGGGGCTGACCAAGCTGATGGAGCTGGTGCCCGCGCGCGAACGCGGCACCTATGCGGCGCTGGGGCATCCCGCGGTGATCGCGCACCTTCAGCGCATCGGCGTCACCGCCATCGAGCTACTGCCGATCCAGGCGTTCACCCAGGACCGGTTCCTCCAGGAGAAGGGCCTGCGCAACTATTGGGGGTACAACACCCTCGCCTTCTTCGCGCCCGAACAGAGCTACATGGCGGGCGACCACCAGGACGAGCTGCGCCGCGCCGTCCACCGGCTGCACAAGGCGGGGATCGAGGTGATCCTCGACGTCGTGTACAACCACACCTGCGAGGGGTCCGAGCGCGGGCCGACGCTGTCGTGGCGCGGGCTGGACAACGCGAGCTACTATCGTCTCGCGCCCGAGCCGCGCTACACGATCAACGACACCGGCACGGGCAACACGCTCAACATGAGCAAGGCGCGGGTGATCCAGATGGTGGCAGACTCGCTCCGGTACTGGGCGACCAGCTTCGGGATCGACGGGTTCCGGTTCGACCTCGGCCTGACACTGGGCCGCGAGGCGACCGGGTTCGATCCGGGGTCGGCGTTCTTCGATGTGTTGCGGCAGGACCCGGTGCTGGGACGGCTGAAGCTGATCGCCGAGCCGTGGGATGTCGGGCCGGGCGGGTATCAGCTCGGCAACTTCCCGCCCGGCTTTGCCGAATGGAACGACCAGTATCGCGACACGGTGCGCCGCTTCTGGCGCGGCGATGCGGGAGAGCGGAGCAAGCTTGCCGCGCGGCTGGCCGGGTCCGGCGACCTCTTCGACCGGCGGGCGCGGCGGCCTTGGGCGAGCGTCAACCTCCTTTCCGCACACGACGGCTTCACGCTGGCGGACACCGTCGCCTACGAAGGGCGACACAACGACGCTAACAAGGAAGACAATCGCGACGGCCATAGCGAAAACTACTCGCGCAACTGGGGCGCGGAAGGGCCGACCGACGATCCCGACATCAACGACGCCCGCGCCCGCGTGATGCGCTCGATGCTGCTGACCCTGCTGACTTCGCTCGGCACCCCGATGCTGGTCGCGGGCGACGAGTTCGGACGGACGCAGGGCGGCAACAACAACGCGTATTGCCAGGACAATGCGGTCAGCTGGCTCGACTGGCAGGCGGCGGCGAGCGATGCAGGCGAGGCTCTGATCGACTTCACCGCGCGGCTGACCGCGCTGCGCCGCCGCTATCCGGCGCTCCGCGCGCCCGCCTTCCTCCACGGGCACGCCTCGCCGACCGAGGGCGTTCAGGACCTCGAATGGTTCGACGAGCGCGGCGCGCCGCTCAGCCCCGAGGATTGGCAGAACCCGGACGGGCGCGCGCTGGTGATGCGGCGGGCGCTCGCGACCGACGACGGCGGGGTCGAGATGGTGACGCTGCTGCTCAACGGATCGGCCGATGCGCTGACCTTCCACCTCCCCGACCCGCCGGGTGAGCGGACCGTGCTGATCGACAGCGCGCGGCCCGAGCAGGGGGACGTGGTAATTGCCGACGAGTACCAGGTCGGCCCGCAGTCGGCGGTGCTGGTCACCCGCACGATCGCGCCGGTCGCATGAGCGGTTGGGGCGCCGAGCCGCTGTCGGACGGACGCACCGCGTTCCGGCTGTGGGCACCCGCCTGCACCGCGGTAATGCTGGAGATCGATGGCGAGCCGCCGCACGCGATGGCGGCAGAGGCGGACGGCTGGTTCGCCGCTATCCTGCCTGCCGCGCCCGGTGCCCGGTATCGCTTCGTGATCGACGGCCAGCGCGTGCCCGACCCGGCGTCGCGAAGGCAGGACGGCGGCGTCGATGGCTGGAGCGTGGTGGTCGATCCCACGCATGAATGGGAGTACTCCGACTGGCGCGGGCGGCCCTGGGCGGAGACGGTGCTGGTCGAGCTGCACGCCGGCGCGATGGGCGGCTATGCCGGCGTCGCCGACGCGCTGCCCGCGCTGGCGGAGCTTGGCGTCACCGCGGTCGAGCTGATGCCGATCGGCGCGTTCGGAGGGACCCGGGGCTGGGGCTATGACGGCGTGCTGCCCTATGCGCCACACGAGGCGTACGGCACCCCCGCGGAGCTGCGCGCGCTGGTCGATGTCGCGCACGGGCTCGGTATGTCGGTGTTCCTCGACGTGGTGTACAACCACTTCGGTCCGGACGGGAACTATCTCGGCCTTTACGCGCCCGAGTTCTTCCACCCCGAGGTGCACACTCCCTGGGGCGGCGCGGTCGCGGTGGACCGGCCGGCGGTGCACCGCTTCTTTGTCGACAACGCGCTGATGTGGCTGCGCGACTACCGGTTCGACGGGCTGCGCTTCGATGCGGTGCACGCGATCGGCGATCCCGGGTTCCTCGACCGCATGGCGGCGGAGGTCCGGGCGGCGCTCCCCGACCGGCCTATCCACCTCGTGCTGGAGAACGAGGAGAACGACGCCGCCCGCCTCTCGCCCGAGCGGTTCGACGCGCAGTGGAACGACGACTTCCACAACGTCATGCACGTCCTGCTGACCGGCGAGACCGACGCCTATTACCGCGACTTCGCCGAGCGCCCCGCCGAGCGGCTGGCGCGGTGTCTGGCGGAAGGCTTCATCTATCAGGGCGAAGGCTCGCCCAACCACGACGGCAAGCCGCGGGGCAGCGCCAGCGCACACTTGCCACCGACCCGGTTCGTGAGCTTCCTCCAGAACCACGATCAAGTCGGCAATCGCGCGCTGGGCGAGCGGCTCACGCGGCTGACCTCGCCCGAGAAGCTGCGCGCCGCCACCGCGCTGCTGCTGCTCGGGCCGCAGGTGCCGCTGCTGTTCATGGGCGATGCGGAGGGCAGCGAGACACCGTTCCTGTTCTTCACCGACTTCCACGACGAGCTGGCGGATGCGGTTCGCAACGGGCGCCGGCGCGAGTTCGCCAAGTTTGCCGCCTTTGCCGACCCCGCCGCGCGCGAGGCGATCCCCGATCCCAATGCGGGCGGGACGTTCGAGGCGTCCCGGCCGCAGCCCGGCCCGGATGCGGATGGATGGCGGGCGTTCGTCGGCGAATTGCTCCGCCTGCGCCGCGAGCGCATCGTCCCGCATCTGGAGGGCGCGCGCGCGATCGGGGCGGAGGCGACCGGCGCGGCGGCGGTGACCGCGCGGTGGCGGCTGGGCGACGGCAGCACGCTGGGGATCGCGATCGACCTCGCCGACGAGCCCGGTCCCTTGCCGCCTCACGCCGATCCGCTGTTCGTCGAGGGCGATCGGCTGGTCGCCTGGATCGAGCGATGACCGGCCTTCATGCCGCCGCCGCCGCCGCGGGGCTGTCGCGCGACTGGGAGGATGCGGATGGCCGCGCGCACCGCGTGTCGGACGACGTGCTCGCGGCGGTGCTCGCGCGGCTCGACACGACCCCACCGGCACGCCCCTTCGTCGTCGCGGTCGCCGGCGAGCCGATCGCGTTGCCCCCCGCCCTGCCTGCCGGGCCGGCGATGCTGCTGGCGGAGGACGGCAGCGAGGCCGCGGTGGCGCGCGGCGCGGGCGGCACACTCTCGCCGGTGCATGCGATCGGCTATCACCGGCTGGTGATCGGCGGGGCGGAGGTCGACCTCGCGGTCGCGCCGGCGCGCTGCCCGGCCGCGCCGCCGGGTCGCGGCTGGGCGGCAGCGGTGCAGGTGCCGGCGTTGCGCGGCGACACGCCGCGTGCATTCGGCGACGTCGGCGCGCTGGCGGATGCCGCGCTGGCGTTCGGGACGGCGGGGGCAGACGCGCTCGCGATCAGCCCCACCCACGCGCTGTTCCCAGCCGATCCCACCCGCTACAGCCCTTATGCCCCTTCCACCCGGCTGTTCCACAACGTCCTGCTCGCCGACCCCGCGCTGGTCGGCCATCACCTGCCGCCCGAAGCCGAGCATGACTTGATCGATTGGCAGGCGGCGATCCCCCGCCGGTTGCAGGCGCTGCGAGGCGTTTTCGATACCCTCGACGATCCCCGCCGGGCGGCGTTGCAGGCGTATCGTAACGATCGCGGACCCGCGCTGGAAGCGCACGCCCGGTTCGATGCGCTCCACGGCGTGTTCCATGCGGGGGACGGCGCGCGCGGCTGGCAGGAATGGCCGAGCGCGTATCGCGATCCGGACGGCCCCGCGGTCGCCCGCTTCGCCGCCGAGCAGCCGCATGGCGTCGCGTTCTTCGCGTTCCTGCAGTGGCTGACCGAGCTGGGCCTCGCCGCCGCGCAAGAGGCCGCGCGCAGCCGCATGCGGATCGGGCTGATCGCGGACCTCGCGATCGGGATGGACGCGGGCGGCAGCCATGGCTGGAGCCGGCCGGGCGAGCTGCTGACCGGCCTGACGGTCGGCGCGCCGCCCGATCCGCTGGGCCCGGACGGCCAGAACTGGGGCATCGCCGCGCTCGATCCGTTCGCGTTGCGTCGGACCGGGTTCGCGCCCTGGGCGGAGACGATCAGGGTCGCGCTCGCGCATGCCGGCGGTATCCGGATCGACCATGCACTGGGGCTGAAGCGGCTGTGGGTGGTGCCGGAGGGTGCGGCCGCCGACCAGGGTGTGTACCTCGACATGCCCTTCAACGAGATGCTGGCCGTGCTCCGCATCGAGGCGCACCGGGCGGGCGCGCTGGTGATCGGCGAGGACCTTGGCACGGTGCCGCCCGGCTTCCGCAACACGCTCGCGGCGCAGGGCCTGCTCGGGATGCGGGTGCTTCCGTTCGAGCGGGATCGCAGCGGTCGCTTCACCGACCCCGCGGGCTGGGACGCCGAAGCGGTTGCGATGACCGGCACCCACGATACCCCGACGCTGGCGGGCTGGTGGCGCGGGCGGGACATCGCGTGGAACCGGGCCCTGGGTCGGGGATTGGCCGGAGACGATGCCGACGCGACGCGGGCGGCCGAACGCGATGCGCTCTGGCAGGCGGTCGACGGCGATGCCCCAGCGCCCGAGGTCCCGCCGATCGATCGCATTATCGCCCACGTCGCCGCCGCACCCGGCCCGCTCGCGATCGTGCCGGTCGAGGATCTGGCCGGGCTGGAGGAACAGCCCAACCTGCCCGGCACGATCGACGAACATCCCAACTGGCGCCGCCGCCTGCCCGCGACCACGGACGCGCTGCTGGCCGAGCCCGCGGTGGCGGCGCGCACCGCCCTTCTCACCCGGCTGCGGCCCGGACAGGATCCCCGATGACGCCACGCGCCACCTATCGCTTCCAGTTCCATGCCGGCTTCACCTTCGCCGACGCTTGCAGGCTCGTCCCCTATCTCGACGCGCTCGGGATCAGCCATGTCTATGCGTCGCCGATCACGGTGGCGACGACCGGCTCGACCCACGGCTATGACGTGGTCGATCCGACTCGGGTCAATCCGGAGCTGGGCGGCGAGGAGGGCCTGCGCGCGCTGGTCTCGGCGCTGCGGGCGCGGGACATGGGGGTGGTGATCGACATCGTCCCCAATCACATGGGGGTCGCCGGAGGTGAGAACCCGTGGTGGACCGACGTCCTCACCCACGGCCAAGCCAGCGAGCATGCCCGCGTGTTCGACATCGACTGGCGGCACCGCATCGTGCTGCCGGTGCTCGGCACGCCGTTGAAGGATGCGCTCGACGCCGGCCAGATCGCGGTCGAATTTTCGGACGGTCGCTGGTCGATCGCTGCCTATGGCGAGCACCGCTTTCCCATCCGCGACGAGGATCAGGCCCTCGCGGAAACGCTGCCGATCGGCGTGCTGCTCGACCGCCAGCACTATCGCCTCGCCTGGTGGCGGACCGCCAACGATCAGCTCACTTGGCGGCGCTTCTTCTCGATCAATGAGCTGGCCGGCGTCCGGATGGAGGACGATGCGGTGTTCGAGGCGGTGCACGCGCTGGTGTTCCGCCTGTATGCAGAGGGGCTGATCGACGGGGTCCGGGTGGACCATGTTGACGGGCTCACCGATCCGGCGAGCTATTGCCGCCGGCTGCGCGATCGCCTCGACGCGCTGCCCCGCCCCGCCGACGCGCCGGCTGGCCCCGCGTGGATCGTGGTTGAAAAAATCCTGGCCGACGGCGAAGCGCTCGATCCCGATTGGGGCGTCGACGGCACCAGCGGCTATGACTTCATGGAGGAGGTCGCGGCGCTGCTCCACGACGACGCCGGGGCCGAACCACTCGGAGCGTTATGGGCGGCGGTGAGCGGGCGGTCGCCGGACTTTGCGGGCGAGGAGCTGCTCGCCCGGCAGGAGCTGCTCGCCTGGCAATTCACCGGCCAGCTCGAAGGGTGTACCGACGCGTTCCGCGCCCTGGCCCACTCGACCGGCGAAGGCGACGGGCTGACCCGCGCGATGATCCGCCGCGCGATCGAGCGGCTGCTCTGGGCGTTTCCGGTGTACCGCACCTATGGCACCGGCCACGCCGCTCCGGCCGGCGACGCGGCGATCCGCGCCGTCGCGCGCGAGCGGGCGGGGCCGCTGCTGCCGCCGGGCGAAGCGATGGTCGCCGACCTGACCCTGCGCTGGCTCGCGGGCACCGGTCCGGGCGATCCGGCGCTGGCAGCCAAGGCGGTGCGGCGGTTCCAGCAGCTGTCGGCCCCGATCGCGGCCAAGGCGGTCGAGGACACCGCCTTCTATCGCTATGGCCGACTGCTCTCGCGCAACGACGTCGGCTTTGCGGCGGACGTGATGGCGCTGTCCGTCGACGACTTCCACGCCCGCATGGAAGCGCGCGCCCGCGACTGGCCGCGCGCGATGCTGACCACCGCCACCCACGACCACAAGCGCGGCGAGGACAGTCGCGCCCGCCTGGCGGTGCTGAGCGCGGTGCCGGAGCGCTGGGCGGCGACGGTGGCGATATGGGAGGGGATCGCCGACCGGATCGGCCCCGCGATCGACCGAGGCGACCGCTACATGCTGTTCCAGGCGCTGCTGGGTGCATGGTCCGACGATGCTCCCGACCTGACCGATCGCCTTGTCGCATGGCAGCAAAAGGCATTGCGCGAGGCCAAGCTGCGATCGTCGTGGGAGGCGCCGGACGAGGCGTATGAAGCGGCGGGCGCGGCGCTAATCCGTGGCCTGCTTGCCGATCCCGCGTTCGTCGAGTCGGTCCGGGCATTCCATGCCGAGATTGCCCCCTCCGCGAACGCCAACAGCCTGGTCCAGGCGGCGTTGCGCTGCATGCTGCCCGGCGTGCCGGACCTGTACCAAGGGGCCGAGCTTTCCGATCTCAGCATGGTCGATCCCGACAACCGGCGGCCGGTCGATTACGCGCGGCGCGAGGCGCTGCTGGACGGCGGCGACGCCAAGCTGACGCTGATCCGGCGGCTGCTCGGGCTGCGGCGGGAGCATCCGGCGCTGTTCGCGGCGGGCAGCTATGAGCGCGCGACCGTCACCGGATCCGACGCGATCCTCGCCTTCACGCGCCGGAGCGGAGACGCGGTGCTGCACGTCGCGGTGCGGCTGCGGCAGGCTTCGCTCGACGAGGTGACGATCGCGTTCGACGCCGGGGACCCAATCCCCGCCATGGACCTGCTCGGCGACGCTCCGGTATGGATTGCGATCGAAGGAGCCGACGCATGACCGACTACACCCCGCCCGACGTCTGGACGTGGAACCGCGACAATGGCGGCCGGTTCGCCAGCATCAATCGCCCGGTAGCGGGCGCAACGCACGAGCACGAGCTGCCGGTCGGGCAACATCCGCTCCAGCTCTATTCGCTGGCGACGCCCAACGGCGTCAAGGTGACGATCATGTTGGAGGAGCTGCTCGCCGCCGGTCACGCTGGGGCGGAGTACGACGCCTGGCTGATCCGCATCAACGAGGGCGACCAGTTCGGCAGCGGGTTCGTCGGGATCAACCCTAACTCGAAGATCCCTGCGCTGCTCGATCGCAGCGGGCCCGAGCCAATGCGGGTATTCGAGTCGGGCGCAATCCTGGTCCATCTCGCCGAGACGTTCGGCACGTTGCTGCCGCGCGAGGGCGCGGCGCGGGCGGAGTGCCTGTCGTGGCTGTTCTGGCAGATGGGCAGCGCACCGTATCTGGGCGGCGGGTTCGGGCACTTCTATGCCTACGCGCCGACCAGGATCGAGTATGCGATCGACCGGTTCGCGATGGAGGCCAAGCGCCAGCTCGACGTGCTCGATCGGCAGCTGGCGGAGCGGCCCTGGCTGGCGGGCGACGACTACACGGTCGCCGACATTGCGGTGTGGCCCTGGTATGGTCAGCTCGCGCTGGGGGCGCTGTACGACGCAGGCACCTTCCTGTCGGTCGCCGACTATCGCCATGTCCAGCGCTGGGCGCAGACCATCGCCGAGCGGCCGGCGGTCGTTCGAGGGCGGATGGTCAACCGGGTCATGGGCGACCCGGCGAGCCAGCTGCACGAACGCCACGACGCCGCCGACTTCGAAACCCGGACGCAGGACAAGTTGGCGGGCGGATAACCCGCCCGCGCGGCGTCGCCTCAGCTCTGCTTGACGAACTCGACCCGTCGGTTCGCGGGCGCAAAGGCGGAGCTGCCACGGATCGGGCGATCGGGGCCATAGCCCTTCGCGGTCAGGCGCGACGGATCGACACCCTGCTGGACCAGATAGTCCACCACCGACTGGGCGCGCGCCTGCGACAGCGTGACGTTGCGGTCGCGGGTGCCGGTCGCGTCCGTATGCCCCTCGATCGCGAAATGCATGCCCGCGAGCTGCGGCGCGGCCATCGCCTGGGCGAAGCTGCGCGCCTCCGAACGAGCCTGCGAGGTCATTTCGGCGGAGTTGCGGCCAAAGGTGACGAGCATGTCGATGCCGCCGCCGGGGCGGACACGCGCCGGGCGGACGACGCGACGCGTCGCCTTGACCCGCTGCGGCCTGCGCGCGTTGCTCGCCGCCTTTACCTGAGGCTCGTCACCGCTGGCACGGGCCAGGCTGAACGCTTTTTCGTTGCCAACCTTGACCCGCCCCTGCGCGCTCGGCTGGCCTGCGCCGTCGCAGCTGCCGGTCATCGCGCAGATGATCGCTTCGGGCGTGTTCTGCGCGGTCTGCGCGCTCGCAAGCGTGGCGGTTCCCAGGCCGATCCCAGCCATCACGATCCCGATACGACGCATCCGCCAAGTCCTTCCCCGATCCATCTCGGCCAATCTAGAACAAGGCGCGCCGGGGAGCAATCGGCGTCGTTGCACCGTTGTGCGCACACGCTACACCGACCGCGTGACGCTCCAGCTCCAGCTCCGCCGCGGTCGCGCCTTCCAGCCCGGCCGCACCCATTGGCCGCTCACGGGTGAGGACGTGGTGGTGGGTGCCGCGCCCGAATGCGATTGCCGGCTGGCGGACGGGGTCGCGGCACGGCACTGCCAGTTCGGCTGGCGCCAAGGCATGTGGCTGGTCGTCGACCTGGGCGGCGGCACCGCGCTGAACGGCCGGCCGCTCGATCGGCCCGCCCCGGTCGGGCCTGGTGATGTCGTGACGATCGGCGGGTGCGAGCTGGCGGTCGCGGCGACGGCGGAGTCCGGGGCGGGCGGCGTCGCCGCGCTCCTCGCCGCGGCGGGACTGTCGGGCGAGGCGGTAGCCGGCAGCGAGACGGAGGTACTGGCGGCGGCGGGCGCGCTGCTCCGGCGGCTGGTCGACGGGCTGGTGGCGCAGCTCGCCGCCCGCGCGCGGGCCAAGGCCGATATCGGTGCCGCAGCGACGATGTTCTCGCCAGGGGGGCTCAATCCGCTGAAAGCGCTGCCGGGCGATCGGGCGCTGGCGGCGCTGCTTGACCCAGGCGGCATGGCCCCGGATCGGGCGGTGGACGACGCCTTTGCCGACCTGGAGGCGCATCACGCCGCAACACTGGCGGCGATGCAGCAGGCGCTGGCGGCGACGCTGGACCGCTTCTCTCCCACCGCGATCCGCGGTCGGGCGCAGGATGGTGGCCTGATGGCACGGGTCCTGCCCCACGCCCGCGAGGCGGCGCTGTGGTCCGCCTACGAGCGCGAGTTCGACGGGGTGGTCAAAGGGTCGAGCGACGCGTTCGTCGAGATGTTCGCGCGCGAGTTCGGCCGCGCCTACCGGTCCCTCAGTTCGGCACCTCGTCGACCATCTTGAACCAGGTCATCTCCGACCGCCAGCCGTTCGCGCGCGCGGCGGCGGCGAAGCGCGCGGGCCAGTCCGCGCCGCGGCTGCCCGCCGATCCCGTGACCAGCGCGTCTTGAAAGCCGCCATCGCCGGTCAGCAGCAGGATGCCCGACCAGCCGACATGGTTGGCGTCGATCGAGAAGCGATAGCGGCCGTTGCCGAGGTCCGCGATCGGGACGCCGGGCTTGGGCAGCTTGTCGAACGCGGCGCGATTAGGGACCAGCGGCGAGATGGTGCCGTTGGGCTCCAGCCCGTATAGCGCGAAATCCTTGACCCCGTTGAGGTCGAGATTGGTCACCGTCCGCGCGCCGATCTGGCCCTGGTAGTTGCTTTCGGTGCCGAAGCGCGCGACCTCGAACGTCCGCTGCGGCGCGGTCAGGTGCGGCTGGCCGGTGCCGCGGATCTGGCGGAACGCGTTCACCGAGCTGCACTCGGACCCCGAGATCGGCGCGACCTCCGAGAAGTCCGCCGAGTCGAGCTTTGCGCCAGCGCCCGCCACGACCCTGGCGATCGCCGCCTGTGCCTCGGCGGGCCGTCCGGCGACGCCGGTCAGGCGCAACGTCAGCCCGCCGGAGCCCGAGCCGCGATCGGACAGGTCGAGCCACGAACAGGTGATATTGGGCAGCGCCGCCGCGACCGCGCCGGCCGGGTCCTGCGCAGGCCGGGCGCTCGCCGCTACGGGGGTAGCGGTTTCCTCGCCGCCGCTCGTCAGCCACCAGCCGACCCCGCCCGCGAGCACCAGCGCGACCAGCCCGCCGCTCGCGATCAGCGGCAGCGGCGGTCCGCTCCGTGCTCCATCGGGAGCGGTCGCAGCAGCGGGCTTGCGCTCAGGCTTCGGCTTCGGCTTGGGTGCAGATTTCACCCGCACCTGTGCGGCGGGCGCAGCCAGCGCCGCCAGCACCGCATCCATCGAGCGCAGCCGATCGGCGGGGTTGGGCGCGAGCATCTGCGCCAGCACCGGCCGCAACCCTTCCGGCGCGGCTTCGAGCGGGACGCCCTGTCGCCGCTTGTCGATCGAGTCGACGAAGCTGCCACCCAGGTCGATCCCGCCGCGGTTTGCCACCGCCAGGATGACCAGCGCGAGGCTGTAGACGTCGGTCCACGGCCCGACCTCCCGATCGAAGTCGCCCAGCTGTTCGGGCGCGACATAGTTGAGCTTGCCCGCGAACCCGTCGCCCACGATCGTCTTCGAGCCGGGATCGAGGTCCTTGGCGATGCCGAAGTCGATCAGCCGCGCCTTGCCGAGGTCGCCGCCCTCCAGCAGCACGTTGTCGGGCGAGATATCGCGATGGATAGCGCCCAGGTGGTGCGCCGCCTGCAATCCCGCCGCGAGCCGCCGCAGCAGCGCGACCAGCTGCGCCTCGTCCGCGTTCATGTCGGCGAGCACGTCCATCAGGTTCGCGCCGTCGACGAACTCGGTGACGATGTAGAGGACGCCGAGCTGCGGCTCCTGCGCCAGCACCCGGTACTGGACCAGCGCGGGGTGCGACAATCGGGTCAGCGTCCGCGCCTCGCGGCGGAACATCGTCTGGACGTTGGGATCGGCGGCGAGCTGGGGCAACATTACCTTGATCGCGACGCGCTCGTCGCTGGCGACGTTCGCCCCCTCGAACACCTCCCCCATGCCGCCGCGGGCAATGAAGCGCTTCACCTCGAACATGTGGTTGAGCACGTCGCCCGGCTGGATGCGCCCCGCCTCGCCCCGCGTTAGCGGCGCGGCGGCGGCAGGGGGCAGCGAGGTTGCCGGTGGCGTAGCGCCGGACGCGGGCGGCGTGGTGGAGGGTGGCGGCGTGGAGGGCAGCGCGCCGCCGCTGGGCACGAACACGGTGCGATCGTCGTCGCTCACCCCTGCCCCCGACCTGCTGCGATTGCCGTCACCGTCCCACACCCCCGTGCCTCGCCGCGATCCGGGTTAGCGCCGCCGCGTGACGCTCGCAATCCTCTCGCGCCGATCGCGCGGGACGGCTAGAAGCGGGCGCGGGAGGGGCCATGACCGGATTGACGCACGACCCGCAATCGTTCGACCCGCGGCGCTGGCGGCGCGAGCAGACCGGTTCATCCTCACCCGCGCCCGCGTCTGCGCCGCCGATCGCCTCGCCTTCTGTTGCCCGGCTGCCCCGTGCCGCGCTCGCGGGATCGGCGGCGATCCTCGCGCTGGGCGGAACCGCGGCATGGCTGTCCCAGCCGGTGCCGCCGCCCGCCTCGCTCGCGGCGGGGCCCGTCGCCGCACCGGTCGAGGAACGCCGGATGTTGGTGCTCGCCGGGCGCGACGATCTCGCCTCCGCGCTGGTCGCCAGCGGGGTGGCAGCGGATGCGGCGGCGGCGGCGGCGCGGGTCGCCTACCCGCTGCTCGCGCGCGCCGGCGAGGTGCGCGCGGCGATGACGCTGCACCCGGCGAATGGGGGCATGGAGCTGATACGCCTGGCAGCGTCCAATCCCGATGCGTCGGGCGTGACCGTGGTGCGGGGGGCGCAGGGCTTCACCGCCGCCGCGGTCGCGGCCGACCTCGACACGCGGGTGGTGGTGCGGCGCGGGACGATGGACGACACCAGCTTCTATTCCTCCGCGGTCGCGGCAGGCGTGATCGACAGCCTGATCCCCGACTTTGCCAAGGCACTGTCCTACGACTTCGATTTCCAGCGGGAGGTCGGCAAGGGCGACGGGTTCGAGGCGGCGTTCGAGCAGCGGGTCGATGCCGATGGCCGCGCGGTCGGGCCGCCGACCTTGCTCTATGCGTCGCTGACCGCGCGCAACAAGACCGCCTCCGCCTATCGCTTCACCCTTCCCGGCGCGGACGAGGCGAGCTGGTTCGACCGCACCGGGCGGCCGGTCAAGCGCGAGCTGCTGCGCACCCCGATCGACGCCGCGCGAGTATCGTCGGGCTTCGGCTTTCGCCTGCACCCGGTGCTGGGGTTCATGAAGCTGCACAAGGGCACCGACTTCGCCGCGCCGACCGGCACGCCGATCTTCGCCAGCGGCGACGCGACGGTGGAGTTCGCGGGACCCAAGGGGCCGAACGGCAACTTCGTCAAGCTGCTGCACGACAATGGCTGGGAGTCGCTCTACCTCCACATGAACGCGTTCGCCGCCGGCATCGCCGCGGGCGCGCATGTGCGCCAAGGGCAGCAGATCGGCGAGGTCGGCACCACCGGACGCTCGACCGGGCCGCACCTTCACTATGAACTCCACGTCAGCGGCGAGCCGGTCGATCCGCTGTCGGTGCGGGTGGAGGCGGCCAGGCCGCTCAAGGGCGCGACGCTGAAGGCGTTCCTTACCGAACGCGACCGGATCGACGTCAGCCGGGCACGCGACGCGAGCTGACCCGCCACGCCGGGGGCGCGACGGCGAGCGGCAGCACCAAGGCGGCGAGCACCACCGCCATCGCGACGCTGGCGTTCAGCCCCTCGGCCGATCCGCCCCAGAGCGCGGCGCCGGTCAGGTCGAGGTCGCGGATCGCCCCGAACGCGCCGACGCCGGGATTGGGATCGAGCCCGAACAGGATCCCCTCCGCCCAGTTCCACCCGGCATGCGTGCCGATCGACGCCGCGATCCCGCCGGTGCGGATCGCGAGCAGCCCGAACAGCAGGCCACCGAGGAACAGGTTGAGCAATGTCAGCCCGCTCCGCGCCCCGCCCGCGACATGGAGCGCCGAAAACGCGAGCGCAGTCACCACCACCGCCGCCCCCGCACCCCATCCACGCCGCAGCACCGGCTGAAGCCAGCCGCGGAAGAACAGCTCTTCGGCGGCGGATTGGCCCACGGTGACGGCCGTGCCGAGCAGGATCAGCAGGACGCCGCCGCCCATCGCGCCACGCTCCACCGATCCCGACAATGTCGCCTGGCCCAGCGCGAACGCAAAGCCGCCGATGCCGAGCGCGAGCCCCAGCCCCGACGCCGACGCGAGCGGCGCAGCGGCGGGATCGCGCGCGAGCGCGGCGGCGCGGCGTCCAGCCCAGGCGATCAGCGCCAGCGTGCCGTACAGCAGCAGCGTGAACAGCGTCTGACGCGCGGGCGCGGACCAGCCGAGCGTCATCGCGAGGCGGGGCAGCAGAGCCATCGCGCCGACCACCACCGCGGCGGCGGCGAGCAGCGCGGCAATGAGGACGGGCACCGGGCGGCCCATCATGCCGCGGGCCCGGCCGGGGTGAGCATCGTCTTGCCCGCATCGCCGACGAGGAAATACGCGCCCCAGTAATAGGGATGCGACGTTTCCGGTCGCCGGATCGCCTCCAGTTGCGCGTCCCGGAGCGCGCTGCCGAGCGTTTCGCTGCGACCACGGGCGTAGAAGGTGCGCATGAATGTGTCGCTGGACGCGGCGGCAGGTACCTTCCAGTAGGTCGCGAGCACCGCCCGTGCATTGGCGGTGATGAACGCGCGCACGAGTCCGTCGAGCGTCGCCGATGACTCGTCCTGCCCGCCGAGCCGCCCGCCCACTCCCGACACGCCGCTCGCGGTTTCGCAGGCGGACAGCACGACGAGGTTGGCGTCAAGCCGCAGCCCGGCGATCTCGCGAAAGCTGAGCAGCCCGTCCGACGGAGTCGCGCCCGCCTCGGGCGGGGCGAGCGTGGTGACCAGCGCGGGCGGCACCCGGATACAGCCGGCGCGGGTTTCGGGCAGGCCATGGGTGGCGAAGTGGAGCACCTGATAGCGCGCCAGTTCACCCCGATCGCTGAGGGTCATCAGCGCGCGGTCGGTAAAGGCGCGACCGGTGATCTCGGGCGCGGCGGACACGCCCAGCGCGGCGGTGGCGAGGCGCAGCTCGGCCGCATCGACCGGCCGGTTGGCGTTCATGATCCCCGCGAGCTCGCGATAGCTGACGTCGCAACCGGTGCCGAGCGCCACCCGTTCGTCGGCCAGCCGCTGCGACAGCGCGGCGGCGGGGGCGTTCTGGCCGAAGCCGATGAACGGCCTGGGCTCGCGCGACGGCGGCAGCGCGCGGGCGATCAGGAACGAGCGTGGCGACAAGGCCCCGGTGATCTCCGCCCGACCGGCGAGGAACGCGACGCCGGAGAGGTCATTGGGTGCCGCCTCGCGCGTCGCCTGGTACCGCTTGACGCTGTCCAGGTCGGTCACCAGCACGCCTGCGGGCAGGTTGGCGAGCGGGCCGGACGGATCGATTACCAGCGCCTTGGCCGCCATCAGCGCCGGCCGGGCAGGTCCCGCGATCAGCGTGAACAGCGCGTAGGCGGCAGGCGCATCGAAGAAGGGGAGCAGCCCGCTCTCGTCGCGGATCGACCCGCGCACCCGCGCCGCCACCGCCTCAACCGCATCGGCGGGCGCGGCGAGCGGGTAGATGAAGGCACGCGTCCCGTCGATCGCCATCCCGAACGCCTGCCGACGAAGTTGCACGACCTTGAGGTATACCTCACCCGGGCGCAGCGCCGCCCGCACCTCGGCGACCGTTGCGGGGGTGTCGTCGACGCTGCGGAACTTGGGATCGCGGATCAGTTGGGCATCGACCCCGGCGAGCCGCGTCTCTGCATCGGCGCGCTCGATCTGCAAGGGCTGCAATCGCTCGGGCGTCGCCGACGCGATCTCGTACCGCAGGCGGATCAGCGTTCGCTCCAGCTCTGCCCGGTCGCGCACCCGCGCCGCGGTGGGGCCGTCGGCGGTCACCGCCCGCTGAAGGAGAGCGACCTGCCGCGCGACCGCGGGCTCGCCCACCGCCTGGATGGCGCGGAAGAACCGCTCCTGCCGGTCGGCCGCGGGAGCCTTCGCGTCCGCCTCCGCCAACAGCTGGAGATAGGTTTCCATCGCCGCGGGCACCGCATTGCCGCTCGCGCCCGAAGCGATCAGCGTGTCGGTCGCCTGTGCGAAGTCGGACAGGACTCGCGCAGGGTCGGCCCCTGGCAGGCGGGCGAGCAGGCTGGCGCGCTCCAGCTCGGTTTCGGCGACCATCGGCCCGCCGGCGTCGCCGCTCGCGTCGCGACGTCCACCGGGTGCGCCGAGCGGGCAGTCGCCGCCGTCCCGCACGCGCACCCCCTGCACCGTCGCCAGCGCGCAGTCGAACGCGTGGACCGCGTCGGCCGGGCGACCGGCGCGCGCCGCAAGCCGGCCGTACTGGCGCTGCACCCGCGCCTTCAGCGCAGCGACCGAGGCCGCGGGGACGACGCGCTGGAGCTGGTCCACCGCCACCGCGCCCTCGTCCAGTGCCGCCTTGGCATCCGCATCCTTGCCCAGAGACAGCGACGCGACGCTGCGTGCCCAGCTGCGCTGCGCCTCCAGCAGCAGCCGCGACAACTGGCGCGTGTCATTGCCCGCGATTGCGGCGCGCACCCCGCTGCCCCCGCGCGACTGGTTAAGCGCGGCGAGCGTGGCAGGGTCGTTGAGCGGATCGGCGGCGGCGTCGGCAGGGCCGAGCAGCGCCAGCGCGGCGGCAAACTGACGCTGGTTGATCGCGTCCTGCCCGCGGTAGGTGGCGGCCTTGGCCTGGAGATACGCCGCCTGGTCGATCCCCGGCGTCGCGGCGATCCCGGCCTGACCCCGGTCGAAATGATCCTTGGCCGCATCGAACTGCCCGATGTTCGAGTCGGCCAGCCCCGCCTCCAGCTCGAGCTCGGCGCGGGTCAGCGGCGGGGTCGCCGCACCCAGCCGGCTGAGCACGTCGTTGAGCAGCCGTGACGCCTCGACATATTGCCCGCGATGGTTGAGCGCGATCCCGGCCAGGAGCAAGGCGGCGGGATCGACATCCGCCGCGGTCGCGCGCGGGCCCGCGGCGGCTGCGGGGGGTGACGGCAGCGTCGCGGGATCGAACGACGCCTTGGGCTGCGCATCGGCAGCCGGAGCCCGCCCGCCCGCCGCGATCGTCCGCAACGCGCCTTCGAGCGGGCCGAGCGCGGTGACCAGCGCCGCACCCGTGTAATGTCGGCCGCCGCGCGCCAGGTCGAGCCGGACCACCGGCAGCGCCAGCCGCGGGTCGAAGCACGCCCGCGCCTCCGCCCGGCCAACGCCGTCGAGGCGGATCGCGACCGGCTGCCCGCATGCATCGCCGACCGGCAACGGCGCGTCGAGCGCCAGCAGCCACCCCTGCGCCCGTGCCGAGGTCACCCCGCGACAGGTGATCGCCCATGCCTGGTCGAACGCGCCTGCGCGATCGTCGCGCCAGTCACGGGCAAGTGCGCACGGCTCGCCATTGCCGTCGCGGCCCAGCACCAGCGTTTCGGGCGCGACCCGCGGGCGGGCGACAAGGCCGCTTCCCGCGGCAAGGGTGGCGGCGAGCAGGGCGGCGCGCGAGGCGGTCAGGGCATGGGGCATGGCGTATCGCCTTCGCAACGGGGGGCGGGTTCGGTCGCCGCATCGGCACCGGCGTCGAGGTAGAGCGCCTCGTTGTTGGTGGCGATCAACGGGTCGAACGGCAGGCTGAGGTCGTCGGCGCTGCGGACGATCTCGGCGCGACTGGTGTCGAACAGGTTGATCGACGGCTGCACGATCGAGGATGTCAGGCACCCCGACGCCGACCCGATGACGCAGCCGTTGATGCGGCTGGCGGCGGGGCTGACGTCGTCGCCGGTCGAAACGCGCTCGGGGCCGAGCAGCGCGGCGGCGCTGCTGGCGATGCCGTCCACCGTGCCAAACAGCGCAAACGCGTTGGCGGTGGTCCCGACGGAGGCCAGCGTCAGCGTCGGGCCGCTCGCGCCCGCGCCGCCGATCGCGACGCCGCGCTGCTCGCCGGCGCGGCCGGTATTCTGGAACAGGGCATAGTCACGATAGCTCAGGACCAGCGTGCCGGCGCGAAGCACCGCACCATCGCTGTACGGTGGCGCACCGGCCGCGCTGGCGTCGTACAAGGTCGAGTTCGCGCGGGCGACATAGGTGCGGCTGATCTGGTCGGGAGTGAGACCCGATGCGCCGGTGAGGCCGATCGGCTGGAGGAAGTCGCGGTCGAGCCCCGCGCCGATCCGGTCCGCCGACAGCCTGAGCGTCGCGCCCTCGAGCAACAGCCGCCCGCCGTCCGCCTGGGTCGCGGCGATGCGGATGGTGGCGGCGCGCGCGCCCTCCCCCTCTCCGCCCAGCAGCACGGTGCGCGCCGGGGTGGAACCGGGCGCGGTCACCCGGCCGAGCACGTCGATGCGGCCGCTGGCCGTCACCGCGAACCGGGTCGCGCCGGTGTCCGCTGCCAGCGCCAGCGTGCCGAGCATCACGTCACGCGCGCCGCTCGCGATCGTCACCTCCGGCGCGCGCAGTAGCGCGAGTTCCGCCGCCGACAGGTCGAACCGGGGCTGCGCGTTCGCGAACTCCGCCTCGTTGCCGACGGGCGTATCGCCGAGTCGGGTGACCCCAGCGGCGGAGCCATTGCTCAGCGTGATGCGGGGGGCGGTGATCGCCCGCGCGAGCACCGCGTCGGCGGCGGTCACCCGCACCCCGGCCGCCGTCACTGTGCCGAGCGCGGCGGTGCCCGAGGTGGTGATCCCCACCTCGCCACCCACGGCCAGCGTCGATCCCGGCGCGAACGATACCGCGCCGCTCGCCCCCGTAGCCACGATCGTGGTCGCGCCGCCGGTCGCGAGCGTCACGCCGCCCAGCACCGCGACCGCGCCGGTTCGCGCGGTCAGCGCCGCGTCGCGAGCGGACTGGCGCGGGGCGGCGTCGGCGCTGCCGAGCGTGATCTCGGCGGCGTCGATACGGTAGGATGCGCCGGCACTCACCGCGCCCGTGACGGATGCGGCGGTGGCCCCGGCCAGCGCCAGGGTACCGGGGGTGGAGGCGCTGCCCAGCGCGAGCGCGCCGGCGGTGGTAGCGACGGTGATGTCGCCGCCAGCGGTGAGCGCGCCAAGCGCTGCCGAGCCGGTACGGATCGCAACGGCTCCACCGGCGTCGATGCTGCTGGCCCGCGCGGCACCGCCCAGCGTGGCACGCACGTCCCCCGCGGCGACGATGGCCGGACCAGTCGCCCCGGTGACGCCGCCCAGATCGCCGCCGCCGGTGATCGTCACCGCGCCGGCGCGGCTGTTGAGGTGATCGATCGCGATCGCGCCAGCGCCCGCCCCGAGCACGACGTTGCCGCCCGCGTCGATCGCGGTCACGGCCAGCCCGCCCTCACCCGCCGTCGCGGTAAGTCGTCCACCCGCCGACAGCGCGTCGGCGGCGAGCGCCCGGCCGGTGAGCGCAAAGTCGCCGCCAGCATCGGCGGTGCCGACCCGCGCGCGGCCGGCGGCGCTGACGGTCACGCCGCGCGCCGCCTCGATCCGGTCGGCGGACAGGTCGCCCTGTCGGCTGGACAGCGCCACCGCATCGCTCGCCGTCACGCGGCCAACCGACAGCTCGCCCAGCGCCGCGACCGTTGCCGACCCCGCGCGCGCATCTACGGCGACGATCCGCGCCGTCCCGCCGCGCGCGCTCGCGTCGAGCGAACGGGCATCCACCGTGCCGATCGCGAGCGTGTTGCCGGCCAGCACCACCGCGCCGGCGGCCGCCTCCAGCGTCGCCGCGGTCAACGTGCCGCCCGCCTCGAGCGCCAGCCCGCCCGCGGCGACGCCGGCCCGGCCGAGCGTCAGGTCACCGCCCGCCCGGATGCCGAGCGGATCGCGGACGCGGATGCTCGCGGCCGAGAACGCGCCGCCGGTGTCGAGTGTCGCTGCCCCCGGCGAACCGAGCAGGCGCGCCTCCACCGCGTCGAGCGCGATGGCTGCGCCCGATCCGGCGGCGACCCGCACCGCCGATTGCAGCCCCGGCCCACCCGCCACCAGCGTCCCCGGCGCGAACGCCAGCCCGCCGGTCCCGGTCAGCAGCAGGTCGCGCCCGCCGGCTCCGTCGCGGTCCGACCGGAGCGTCAGCCCCGAGCGGCCGGTGATGCTGCCGGCCGTGGCGGCGACGGTGATCGTCCCGGCGGCGGTCTGCAACACCGGGCGGGCATCGCTCGCCCCCAGCACCACCGTCGCCGCCTCAATGCGGAGGTCGCCACCGATTGACACGCCTGCGTCGAGCAACGCCTGCCCGGCGGTGCGGATCGTCGCGCCCCGGGCGGTGGTCACCGGCCCGAACGCGGCATCGCCGCCGCCTGCGACCGCCAGCTCGCCCGCGTCGATGGCGGCACCGCCGATTCGGCCGCCGATCCCGCCACCCGCCTCGACCCGGACCGTATCGGCGACCAGCCGATCGGCGCGGACCGGGCCGGCGGCGCGGAGCAGCAGGTCGCGCGCGCGAGCCTCGCCCACCGCGATCCCCCCGTCGCCCGCCTGGGTCAGGGTCGCGCCGCCGGTCGCGCCGAGGCGTTCGACGGCCAGATTGCCAGCCCTGGCGGTGATCGCCAGCGTCGCCGCATCGACCCCGCCGAGCCGGACCGACCCGCCGGTCAAGACCGCATCGCCTGCGCGCGTCTGCGCCACGTCGAGCGTCCGCCCGGCCTCGACGTTCGATGCGCCTGCCGACGCGATCGTGGCGACCGTCGCGTCGCCGCCGGCCGCGATCGCGATCGTTCCCGCGCCGACCTGTCCGGCCAAGAGACTACCCCCCGCGCGCAGATCGGCGGCACGACCGGCGGTAACGTCCGCCAGCGATACGTCCGCTGCCGCCGCGACAGTGACGTCGGTCGCACTCGTCAGCGCACCGCCGACGACGACCCCTCCCCCCGATCGGAGCACCACGCCGTCAGCCGATCGTGCCGATGCCAGCGCGATCCCGGTCGCGCCCTCGACGCCGATCGCGCCGGTCGCCTCGAGGGTCCCGGCCGACACGATTGCGCCATCGGACCGCAGCACCAGCGCTCCGCCTCGCGCGATCGCATCAGCGGCATTCATGCTGCCGGCGGCCGTCAGCGTCGCGCCCCCCGCGGCGTCGACCACACCCATGGACAGCGCACCGCCCGCTCGCAAGGTCACGTCGCCAGCGGTCGCCGTGGCTCGAGCGAGACTCAGGTTGCCGCCCGCCGTCGCGAGCACCGACCCACCCGCAACCGCTCCGGCGGACAGGTTGCCTCCCGCCTCGATCCGGGCAAGTCCCGCACCGGCGTCCACGCCCGCCAGCGTCGCCGGGCCTGCCGCGACGACCTCGGCCCCGGTGGCCGACAGCAGGCCGGTGGCGGTGATCGCGCCCGCCCCGGTCAGCGACAGCGCCTCGCCGGCGATGCGGATGTCGGCGACCCGGAGCGGGCCATTGGCGGCAAGCGTCAGCGCCCGGGCAAGATCCACCCGGCCCAGCGTCACCGCGCCGGGCAGCGAAAGCGGCGACACCAACGCCCCCGCCGCATCCACGCCCAGCAGCGCGCGCGCGTCCACCGTGCCGAGCGTCAACGGCGCCCCCGTTCCGGTCAGGCGGATGCCGATATCGCCGTTGCGGACCGCACTCCCCACCTCGCCCCCTACCAGCGCGGTGTCGGCCATCGCGATCCCGGTCACCGCGTCGAGCACGATCGCCGGCCCGGTCGCGCGCGATCGCAGCGCCAGCCCGGCGGTGCCGGTGATCGCGCCGCTCGTCGCGGTGATCCGCACCAGCCCGCCCGCCGCCTGTACCCCGCCGCCAAGCGCCACGTCGACACCGGTGACGACATAGACACCGCCCACGTCCACCGCGCCGTCCACGCTCGCCAGCCGGGCGGCGGTGACGGTCGCATCGCCGCCGGTGACGATGCTGCCGACGCGGGCGTTGCCGTCCGGACCGGCCCCAGCGCTCGCGCCGGCGGGCAACGCTGCGACGAGGCTCGCATTGCCCGCGCGGACACTCTCCACGTCGATCGAGCGCGCGCCGACGCCGAGCCGGTCGTTCGCCGAAAGCCCGCTCGCGACGATCCGGCCGTTCGAGGCGGCCAGATCGATCGTCGTCCCCGACACCGTGCCCAGCGATAGGTCGCGCGCGGCGTCGATGCGCACCCCGACTCCGCGCGCCGCGCCGGTCACGGTCAGGTCGCCGCCGCTGAGCGACAGGTTGCCGTCCGCCGTTGCAGATGCCGCGGTCAGCCGGTCCGCGACAACGGTCAGGTCACGCGCGGCGGATGCGGCAGCCAGCGTCGCCGTCCCCGCGCTCGCGATCAGGTCGCGTCCGGCGGTCAGCGACGCCCGGCCGCTCCGCCCGGCGATCGTCCCGGCCGCCACGTTAAGGTCGCCCGTCCTGGTCCGGGCGGTATCGACCAGCAGCCGTCCGCTCCCGGCGTCGAGCGTCATCGCGCCCGCCGCCTCGGCGGTGCCCAGCGTCAGCGCTGTACCCCGTACCGTCGCGCCCGCCGCCGCGTCGATCGCGGCCAGCGTCACGCCGCCGCCGACGATCCCGATGTCACCCGAGGTCGACGCCACCGTGCCCGCGCCGATATCGCCCGCGCTCGCCACCAGCGACACGCGTCCGCCCGTCACGTCACCAAGCCGGATATCTCCCGCCTCGGCGCGGATCGCGACATCGCCGCCGCCGACCGTCGTCGCGGCGCCTGTCGTCGCGGCGCCGATCGCACCCGCCGCCCGGATGTCGACGGCCCCAACCGAGACCAGCGTTCCGCCGAGCCGCAGCCCGACGCTTCCCGCCGTTCCCGCGCCATCGGACAGCGTCACCGGCGAGCCGCCGCCGCCGGCCGGCCCGGCGACCAGCACGATGCCCTGGTCGGTCAGCGCCGCGCCGTTCGCCGCCAGGCGCGCATCGATGTCGAGCACCGCGTCTCGCACCGCCTGCCGGGTCGCGCCCGCGAGCAGCACCGTGCCCCCGGTTATCTCGCCCCGCACCACCATCGGGCTGGCGAGCGGGCTGCCCTGGTTGATCGTCAGCGACAGCGGGCTGGCGGGATCGAAGTTGACTGTCGCGTCGCTCGCCGCGACCAAGGCGGCGGTGCCCGATGCGTTCAGCGTGCCGCGGCTCTCCACCCGCGCGCCGACCAGCACGATGTTGCCGGGCGTGTCCGAGTAGGTGGACAGCCGCGCCCCCGCCGTTACCCCGACCAGCTGGTCGGGATCGAAC
>Ga0325400_1000270_pt1 | contig 35562 bp, 22 predicted proteins | sample PopdelMetagenome_2_FD_205662 | JGI IMG/M metagenome (GOLD analysis project Ga0325400, IMG submission 205662) | Populus deltoides microbial communities from Bellville, Georgia, United States - Xylem-PdKOR-R1 | ecosystem: Host-associated > Plants > Phyllosphere > Stem > Wood/Secondary xylem...
TCCCTCTCCCTAGACTTAGAAACACAGAGATCCAAAACATGTTAAACAACCAGAAACAGATCGACGTTTGAAACCAACCAAGTCTCTCAAAAACAATCAAAAACAGATCGACATTTGCCAAACAATTGAAATTTAAAACCAATCAAGCCTCAAAAACATATCGATGTTTTTCCAAGGTGAGTAGATGTTTATTGAATTGTATTATTGACTTAACCAGGTATAACGTTTAGCATGATATGTGGAAACTGGAAAGTTTTGAGTGCTTGAACTTTTAATAGCTAGCGACATATATATATCTTCATGTTTTTAGCGGTGCAGAAAGACATTTTATCACTGCTTTAGGCTTTACTGTTTTAATTGCCCTTTAATAGTTTGTTAAGCTTGGCTTAACAAGACTGAAGAAATGGAAGAAACAGAGAAGAAGAGACTGAGATTTCAGAAGAATGAATTCTTATTATTATTTTGCGTCTGGTATACGTCAACTGTTCCTCCTTATATACCAGCTTAACATGAGTTCCATACTTATTAATCAACTAACAACTAACTGATTCTAACTGATTCCACGTGCCATGCATTTTGTTACTACTAACAGAATATCCAGTAGCCATTATTTATTCCAGCTGTAACAATACTCATTCCTTGAATGCTTTCTTATCCATAAGAATGCTTCGATTAAATGCTCGATTAAGATGCTTCAAAAATTTCTTGGCAATCTGGGAACTGCTTCTGTAAATCAGACAAATCTTCCCAAGTTGCATCTTCTGGATAGAGATTGGACCATTGAACCAGCACTGCAGTAGCTGCTCCATTACCCTTCTTCATCAATTTCCTATCCAATATGGTTAAGGGCATGATTTGCATTCATCCTTCCTTATTTGATACTGGCTGTTTGGACGAAACTATTATTGCATCTCCAACCTTTTTCTTTAATAAAGACACGTGAAATACTGGATGGATCAAACTTCCCTCTGGAACTTTTAACTCATATGCCACCATCCCAATCCTTTTGCTGATCTGAAAGGGACCATAATACCTAGGATTGAGCTTAAGGTTTTTCCTTACGGCCACACTGTTTTGCCTATAAGGCTGCAGTTTAAGAAAGACCCAATCCCCTTCTTTGAATTCCCTCTCTGTTCTTTTCTTGTCAGCAATTTGCTTCATCTTGTTCCTTGCTGTTTCCAGCTGCCTCTTCAGCGTGTGATCCATGTTTGTCCTCCTCTGAAGTACCTCCTCCACCGCAGCTACTGGAGTAGGTTCCTGTGCCAACCACTCCCTCTGAGGAGGAGCATAACCATATAATGCCTGGAAAGGGCTCATGCCCAATGTGGAGTGATGGCTGGAATTATACCACCACTGTGCCAATGAGAGCCATTGAAACCACTGTTTTGGCTGATGCATGGTCATGCATCGAAGATATGTTTCTAAACATTGGTTCACTCTCTTGGTCTGCCCATCTGTTTATGGGTGATAGGCTGTGCTCATCAACATTCTAACCCCCAGCTTCTTGAAAAGCTCCTTCCAAAATACACTGGTGAAGATTTTATCCCTGTCTGTGACAATAACTGCAGGTAATCCATGGAATTTGTAGAAATGATCTAAGAACACTTGTGCAATGTCTTGTGCTGTGAATGGATGTGTGAGTGCAATGAAGTGCCCATATTTGGTGAACCTGTCCACCACCACCAAGATAGCATTTCGTCCCTCTGAACTTGGTAAACCTTTTATGAAATCCATGGTAATGGCCTCACATGTACCTCCAGGAACCGACAGGGGCTGTAATAGTCCTGGATATGCCACCCTTTCCACCTTGGCCTACCTACACACATTACATTCTTCCACTGCCTTTTTAACCATAGCCTTCATCCCATACCAATAGAAGTTTGTCTTCAGCCTTCTGTAGGTATTCTAAATGCCAACATGTCCCTCCACGTAAGAATCATGTACTGATTTTACTAGTTGAGCTCTGAGATGTCCTCCCTAGCCAACCATGATCCTGCCCTTGTATCGCAGGATCCCATCTTTATAAGTAAAGTCGGGTTCCCCTGTTGTACCTGTCAATTTGCTAAGAATGATGGCTTGTAACTTGCAATCCTTCTCATAGGATGCATAAACATCTTCATACCATGCAGGAAGTATATTGGTGATAACTCTATTACCCTTAGCAGACAATTCACCACTGGTTTTCCTAGACAAAGCGTCAGCCATAATGTTCTCCCTTCCTTTTCTATACAATATCTTATACCTCAATCCCAATAATTTCGTCAAGCCCTTCTTCTGAATTGTAGTGTGAATTTTTTGATCCAACAGATATTTCAAGCTTTCGTGATCAGTTTGGATGATGAATTGTTCTTGTTTAAGGTAGTGCCTCCACTTCTCCACAGCCATAAGAATAGCCAGGTACTCCTTCTCATAAATGGATAATCCAAGGTGCTTTGAACTTAAGGATTTGCTAAAATAGGCTACTGGTTTGCCCTCCTGGCTTAGTACAACTCCCAAGCCATAGTCACAGGCATCGGTTTCCAGCACAAATGTCTTGGAGAAGTCGGGTAAAGTGAGGACCGGGGCCTCACACAGGGCTTGTTTCAACACCGTAAATGCTTGTTGAACTTGTATACTCTACCCGTAATTGTTTTTCTTCAGTAGGTCAGTAAGAGGTTTACTGATGATTCCAAAATGCAGGATGAATTTCCTGTAATAACCAGCTAATCCAAGGAACCCTCTCAATTCCTTCAACGTTTGTGGAAAAGGCCAATTTGCTACAACTTTAATCTTCTTCCTGTCCGTGGCCACTCCTTGGATGGAAGTTACATGCCCCAAATATTCTACCTATTGTTCCCCGAACGCACACTTGGTTTCTTAGCGAATAATTGGTTAGCCTGTAATGTTTCCAGCACTTGCCTGAGATGAGCAAGGTGCAGCTCAAAGGTTGAGCTGTAAATAAGGATGTCATCGAAAAAGACCAGCACAAATTTTCGCAAGAAGGGTTCCAGTACGTTGTTCAACAATGCCTGAAAGGTGGCCGGGGCATTTGTGAGGCCAAAAGGCATGACTCTAAACTCGTAATGCCCATGATGTGTCCTGAACGCTGTTTTTTCAATATCCTCCTCATGCATTCTGACTTGGTGATATCCTGATCGCAGGTCTAGCTTAGAGAAGAACCTAGAACCATGCAGCTCGTCAAGGAGATCATCTATGAGAGGAATAGGGAATTTGTTCTTAATGGTCTGCTCATTAAGTTGTCGATAGTCGATGCAAAATCTCCACGTGTTATCCTTCTTTTTGACAAGCAAAACTGAAGAGGCAAAAGGACTAACACTTTGTTGTATTACTCCATTGGCAAGCATTTTCTTGACCAGCTTTTCAATTTCCCCCTTCTGGATGAATGAACTTTTGTAGGGTCGGATGTTGACAGCCTGGGAACCAGCTTTTAGTAGAATTTTATGATCAAACTTCCTTGCTGGTGGTAGAGTTCGTGGCTCTTCAAAAAGTCCTGCAAATTCCTTTAACAAGAATTCAATCTCTTCAGCAGCTTTGGTTGGTTTTTTGTCCTCTTCCATGTCCATAGCAAAAAACTGACCAATTACTCCTACAATCACATCTTTGAAGCTATTCTGCTCCTTAATTGCTGAGATCATGTGCAAGTCAGAACTCTGCACTATTCCTTTAAGCTCGATCATTCTGTCACTTTTCTTGAATGATAATCGCAGCTTGATGAAGTCAAAGAGTACTGGAGAATACTGCTTCAACCAATCTACACCCAGCACTATATCATGCCTGCCTAATTTCAGTACCCTCAGGTTGGCTTTGAATTCGTAGCCCTGCATAAACCATGTAAAGCCAGGGCTCTGCATCTCACACAACATGACGTTACCATTAGCCATAGTTACTGCCAGTAACGTGGTTTTACTTTTGGCCACATTTAATTCTGTAATTGTACCCTCATCAATGAAGTTGTGGGTACTCCCACTATCTATGAGAATTATAAGGTCCTTGCCTTGACAGTTTCCCTTAATTCTGATAGTATTGTAGGTATCTTGTTCTGCTAATGCATTTAATGATAGTCCAAATTCATTAATCGGTCTCCTTTCTTTGCACTCATCCTGCATTATCTCATCCAGTTCCCTGACTTCCTCATCATCTTCTTCCTCTACCCCTTATATCATGTGTAAGCCTTTAGTATTGCATCTATGCCCAGGTGTGTACTTGTCTCCACACTTGAAGCATTGCCCAAGTCTTTTTCTCTACTCAAATAAGCTATCTGAGTGAGTTCTTCCTCCTTCCATCCGATTTGGATTAAAGGCAGTGGGTGGAGCATTGCTTGTCACTCTTCCACTGTTAAATGTGGTGTTACTGTGCTGCACTGGTCTGGACCTCCTAGTCAGTGCATTGTTGGGCTCCTCCTGCCACCTAGCTTGTTCAAATGCCATCAATACATTTGCAGGTTTCAAGATCTTCAGCATTGGTTTGATATCCTCCTTCAGCCCACTAATGAAGCTAGAGACGTAATAGGATTCTGTTAAGGATGGATTAAGAGCACTCATCAATGATCTTAGCTCCTCAAATCGCTCTATGTAATCATCCACACTTTTATCTTGGATCAGTTTGTTGAATTCTTCCACACTGTCCTCTCTGCTGCCAAACCTTCTGCAAAGAGTTTGTGCAAATTCTTCCCAATCCATCCAAGATTCATTCTCCCTTATTAATCCTTCGAACCAGATGTCTGCCTTGCCCTCTAAGTAATAGGATACCACTTCTACCCACTAGTGTGTAGGTATTGTGTTCATCTTGAAATATTTCCTGCATTTTCGTAGCCAACCCCGAGGATTCTCTCCCCTGAATGTTGGTAACTCCACTCTTGGCAATGGTATGTTGTATTCCATCCTATGAAGCTCTTGCCCCATCATTTGTTCACCTCTGAATTGATTCTTGTGTCCTGGAGTGATTTTCTCAGTTGAAACAAGCATTCCTATTTCTTTATCAGTGCCTGGGGTCGTCAAAATGCCTCTGGAACTAGTTCCAATGTCCTTTCTCGCTGGTTGAGAAGCAATGAATTGCTGGAACTGTAAGGATATTGTCTCCATCTGCAGAACCAGCTGATCAATCTTGGTGCCTTGTTCCAGCCAACGTTCCTTACTTTCAGCCATAGATTCCTACCATTCTAATTGATGACTCTGTAGCTGATTTTCTAACTTCTTGTAATTTTCGTTCACTGCCTTGAATTTATTGCCCTCCGCCATGCTCTGATACCAATTGTTAAGCTTAGCTTAACAAGACTGAAGAAATGGAAGAAACTGAGAAGAAGAGACTGAGATTTCAGAAGAATGAATTCTTATTATTATTTTGCGTGTGGTATACGTCAACTGTTCCTCCTTATATATCAGCTTAACATGAGTTCCATGCTTATTAATCAACTAACAACTAACTGATTCTAACTGATTCCACGTGCCATGCATTTTGTTACTAACAGAATATCCAGTAACCATTATTTATTCCAGCTGTAACATAGTTGATCTTGAGGGAACACATAATGGATGGACTTCCCTACCAAAAATTACCCTTTACCTGTCTGATTCTGAAACTCTCTCGAATTCCTCACATGTCTAAAAGTCCTTTTACTTTCTGTTTGTTTTATTATTTTTTAAGTATATTGTTTTGGTTCTATGGTTCAGAAACTCACTTTAATGCCTTGTTTTGTTTGCTATGTTTTTTATATTGTTATCCAGTTGATAAGATTTATTAATATTTGTTAGGTTGTCCCTTGTTTGATTCTGATTTCCTTCCCTGGCATATATTTGCCCAATACATGAATGATGCTTAGACTTATACTTTAGATTCCTTACACCAATCTTAGTTCCTGCACTTTGTGTGAACTGTTTTGTTACCTGCAATGGAGTGTGCTTTGTCTGCTTTAAGTTTGGTCCATAATGTATATAGCGTTATTTTTGCATTTTTTCAGTTCTAAAGTATAAAGCAAGTGTACATAGAATCAGAGCTCTACTATCTTATTAGATCAGAATCAGTGCGTGACAGGAATATATTATGGGTATTCATCCTTATAATGTCTGGTTACTAAAATGGAGCCACTTTCTATTAGAATACTGAATTGAACCAACTTGTCCATACTTTTTTTTGCAGGCATAGAGATCCCCAAGTTTCAAGATAAAGTGACTCCAGAACACAAGCCTAAATTTGATCAATTGGTATGAACTAATAGTGCAATTCTGATTGTTATAGTGGTTTTTTAAACTTGTCTCTTGCAACCACCCTTTCTTCCCCGACTCTCTCTTACAGTATATATTCTCTTTTGGTTTTGCAGTTGATGGAATTGAAAGAAGCAGAGCAACAATCCCTGAAGGAGTCCGAGCGTTTGGAGAAAGAAATTGCTGAAGTTCAAGAATTGAAGGTGAATGGAAATGGATGCTTCATCTTTTAGTTTTATTCTTGTCCAATTTATGTTTCTGCTTCTATTTGGATTTTTGTTTCCCTGTTCAGGTTCCTATTTTCATTCTATTGCTTAGAATTTCTCTTGAAAATTACACAAATTGGTTTGTTTCACTAAGAACCATCTTTTGGCCTTTTTTTTTTACATCGAACTTAAGATTTTATTCCTATAAGCTGAAATTAGCCAGAATTGAAATCTCATATCTGTGCAAATGTCAATTGGAGTTTTTTTTATAGGCTTTTGGTGTCCATACCTTACTATGGAATGTTCTTCCTTTATTTCTCTCTCTGTTATTTCTCATTAAAAATTGTACTTAATATTTCAACATGCATAAACATTAACATGTTGTCATTTGGTAATTACATATGGAAAACCTTCAAAATCAAAATGCTTAATCCACTGGCACTACCACAACATCAACCAATGCACCAACTTCAAACACTAACCCAACATCCATCAATGCCCCATCTTCAACTATTGCAAGATTCGCCATGGATAATAAAGGTAAATAGCTTCAAGTCCTTACTTCAAGAAAAAGAAATGTTGATTATAGATAAAGTCATAAATTTAAGATCATTTTACAAAACTTGATGTTGATCCTAAAACCCCTAAAGCTGAATGTAATTATTGTGGAAAGGATTATGCATGTCATACTATTCTTAATGGAACAAGTAATATGTGGAGTCATTTAAAAGTATACAAAAAGTTTTCTTTTGTGGTTGATAAGAACCAAAAAAATTTGGTATTAGAACCTAAGAAAGAGGATGGTGAATTAGGAGATCAAAGTGTGGGTACTCTTAAAGCAATAGGTTATAATTATAATGAATGTAGACAAGCACCAGTAAAAATGGTTATAATGGATGAATTGCCTTTTAATTTTGTGGAGGGTAAGGGATTTACATTATTTTCTAGGACTATGCAACCTAGATTTGACATTCCTTCTCGTCACTATTATGAGAGATTGTTTGAAATTTTATGTTGAAGAGAAGGAAAGATTAAGGACAGCTCTTAAGGGTCATCGATTATGCTTAACAAAAAATACATGGACATCAATCCAAAACATTAATTATATGTCTTTAACGGCTCATTGGATTGATAATGAGTGGAATTTGATTTAAAAAAATTAATTTTTGTCAAGTTTCCAATTATATGGGTGAGACAATTGGTTAAATTATTGAGAATTATTTATTGGAGTGGGGGATTGATAAACTTTTAACTGTTACAGTAGACAATGCAAGCTCTAATAATGTGACTATTTCATATTTAAAGAATGTGATGAATGATTGACGAACTAATATATTGTTAAATGAACATTTGCATATCAGATGTTGTGCACACATTATAAACCTTATTATGTGTGATGGCTTGAAAGAGATTAATGTTTCGGTTGTTAAAATTCAAAATGCAATTAGGTTTGTGAGATCTTCACCTTCTAGGCAACTTGCATTTAAAAAATGTGCAGAAAAGTTGCATATAGAGTGTAAGAAATCATTGTGTTTGGATGTTGCAACTCGATGGAATTTAATTTATCTTATGTTAGAAGCTGCTGAAAAGTTTGAAAAGGTGTTTGTGAGGTTAGGTGAAAGTGAACCTAGGTATATGAGTTACTTTTTAGAAGTTTATTCAAAGGAGAATAAAAAAAAAACATAGGGCCATCTAGTTGAGAGGATTGGGAAAATGCTAGAACTTTGGTGAAGTTCTTAAAAATCTTTTACATGGTTACATTGAGATTTTTTGGCTCATTACATGTCACATCAAATTCTTTTTTCAATGAATTGATTTACATGCATACAAACTTGTTGCAGTTGTGTAAAAGTAAAAATAATCTTTTAAGTGGAATGGCGATGAGAATGATGTTAAAATTTGAGAAGTATTGGGGTTGTGAAGTAAATCAAAAATTTTTATTATATGTGGCTAATGTTTTGGATCCACGTCTTAAGTTGAAATATGTGAAATTTTATTTTGGTGAGTTGTATGATTATGGCAAAGCACAATTGCGAACACAAAAGGTGAAAGATAATTTGGTGAGCTTATATGAGTTTTATTTGAAAACTGAAGAAGTAGTGGATGATAATAGACATAAACAGGATGTTAATGATGTTATTGATGACATGGAGGTAGATGTTAACACATTAGCTCGATTCAAAAGGCATTTACAAGAGGATGATAGTGTGGAAAATAAAAATGAGGTTGAGAGGTATTTGGTTGATGGTTGTGAGGATCCTAATGATGATAAATTAGATATTTTAGGTTGGTGGAAGATTAATGCTTCAAAATATAAGATATTTTCGAAGGTTGGACAACATGTTCTAGCTATTCCTATATCCACAGTGGCTTCTGAATTAGCTTTTAGCATAGGTGGTTGTATACTCGATCAATTTTGAAGTTCTTTATCTCCAATAATAGTTCAAGCATTTATTTGTTGTCAAAATTGGTTGCATCATGGACCAATTCCAACCGTTATTAGCACCTTGATGAATGATTTTAAAACCTACAAAAATCATGAATCATGTAAAATTTTTTTATATAAGTTTACATATTTTATTTTATGATTTATTAATTAATACATTTTCATTCTAACATGTTTAATTTTTTGTTTTGTAGAATTTGATGGAAAGTTACATCTAGCAACGGATGATAATTAGTTTAAAAATTGATGCATATATTGAAAATGTATGGTAAAAATATTGCATTTTATTTTTATATCTTCTAATTTAATTTATCATGTTATAATTCTAGATTTTTAATTTCAGGTTTTGATGTCAATAGTATTAATTATTAAGAAATCAAAGTGCATTGTTCTTGATGTGTTTTTTGATTAAAAAGATGTGAAAATAAAAATTTATCTTTTTGGCTTGAAGTGTTTTATGATAATATAATTTGTTGCTGTTTTTTTTAAGCCCTTTGAAGGCATACTTTGTAATTTGTAATTTGTATTTTAACTTATTCGGTGTATTATTTAAACTTTTTTATAGCAGGAGTCCTACGTACTCAAACAAAACAGAAGAAAAATATTAGGAAGGCAAAAAATATATTGAACACATAATTGACACTAACAATTTAATATAATTGAATATTTAGTGGTAAAAAAAAATAAAATATACTTTAAAATTTTCTAAGAAAGTTAGACATATGAACATCAATTAAAAGCCTATGAGAAAGCCCATCAGACAGCTCATTAAAAGCCCAAAAAAATCATATAGATTTTCTTAGTTTTTTGAAATCAATAACCGAACCCAAACCGATCGGTTTGATTCAGTTTTGATTTTTCTTTTTTAAAAAAAAACTGGTTTGATTATTTTTTATAGATAAAAACCAAATCAAACCGAAAATAACCACCAATAATTAAAACTACTTTTGGTCTATATATATTGGACTGGTGTTATAATTCTGCCTGTATGCTATTGTCCTTTCCTTAATTGAGGATTCTTCTCGAGTATCATTGGACTTTACATGCTGCAGCACTCAATCTCTATATCAAGGCTGCTGCCAAAAGTCATTACTTCATTCCGGTAGGTTAAAATTGAATTAGACATCAATCGATCATCACTAGTGGCTAAAGAAACAAATAACTGCAGCAGGTTCAAAAAACAAAAAAAACAAAGAAGTAAGAAATTATAACCATACCATGCCAAGTATGATCGTTGCTATGAGCCTTAGCCGAAGCATGTCTAGGGTAATCATATATGCTAGCTGGTAAAGTAGTATTCTAGTCCTCTATAGTCGGAACCTTGATCTGACAATAAATGAGAGATGCCATGAAGCAGTAAGAATAGTCAGGATGTGTGTGACATCTGGAGATCAAATTGTCATTTCACTAAACATGAACTGCTTGGCGTGACTTACATTTCCTCTTCTGACACGAATGATATTAAGCACCTTGATGAAGACAGTTTGTGAGGCTGCGTCCTTTTTAATACTTACAAGGAATACAGCAAGAACCTTTCTTGTGAAACAATTAATACACAAAATAATCGTCAGCCGTTTACTGCATTCCCCCATGCATGTACTGCATCAAATATACAGGCCAGACTTTTTACACATTAAGACTCGTCAGCCTTTGATTCCAGTATTACAGGAATCTTCTCCTTGTGATCACCACGCAACACCTCCACTGTCACCTGAGTATCACAACAGTTTGATACCAAACAATAACTATCAGAATAATTCAATGTCATACATTAACTAAAGTAGCTCAAGGTTGGCATAACATAGTGACTTGTCCATCACATCAACAGTCATCAGCAAAACATCCAAGAATCCAGTAAGTGCATGGAACAGGAAGACCCAACATCAGGTTTTCAAAGGATATCTTTCCCAGTATAATTGTACCACAACCACAAAGAGATGCTATTGCTTCATTGCTGCACTACTTTCAGTCAATGATCTCATCATTACCACTTTCTTACTAAAGAACAATTATTAGGTAGACTAAGTCTACCACATCACCTATAGACTAGGCCAACAAACACAAAATACAGAGACAAAATCATGTGGAATGCATAGTAGGGACGATTGTATTTTATCCATGTATCCTGTCTTTATTTTCAACTGATATCTATTGTATTTGACACACATGAACTTCATTCTACCTCACCTCTAGACAATAATGGAACGGTTTTAAATTCCGTTTGACTTTGAGTCATGAATTGAAAATTAATTTTCATAAAATTTAAGATAAAAATGAGTTAAGTTAAAAGTATGTACCCAAAAAATGACTCATTATAACTTTTTGAAGATCGAAGGCAGTATAAATCATTAAGTAAAAGTTGCAAATTTATACTTTTGATTAAAACAAAATTTATGACTCGATTTTGAAACAACCTTATGCTTTATGCCAAAATTTATTTCTACCAAAAATATTTATAGCTTTTATTTCAAGTCTAAAGTTTTTTTTTTTTTTTAAGTTGCAAATTTATACTTTTGATTAAAACAAAATTTATGACTCGATTTTGTAACAACCTTAAGATTTGAGCCAAAATTTATTTCTAACCAAAAATATTTATAGCTTTTCTTTCAAGTCAAAATTTTTATTTTAAAAAAAATTGAATCAATTTGCATAATTTATACCAAATGGAACCCTTAATTTCCATGGCAACTTTCAAATTACTAAACTCCAAAGTGGAAACATGGCAAACAACACTAACTTACTCTTAAAACCAAACTCCCATCCTCGATCAAAAGAAATGGAAACTTTAGTCGAAGGAAAAAAAAAAGAAAGAAACTCAAAACCATACCTGCTCACCCACTTTACATTGGTCAAGTATTCTGTACAAGTCACTGCCATTTGTAACCTTTTTTCCGTTCACAGAAGTTATGATATCACCCAAAATAAGTCTGCCATAAGCATCACGTTTGGTTGGTTGCAAACCCTGCAGAAGAGAGATTCACACATGAATGAAAGTAGAACTTAAAATTTCTTTTGACACCGCCATTAAGGACATGAAGCCCAACCATTTTACCTAGTGAATAGAAAGGTAGGTTTGATAGAAAGTTTTATGAAGAAATGTGAAAGAAAGAATAAAACTTACCGCTTTGCCAGCTGGACCATTTGTAGGAGCATCTAAGACAAGCACTCCACTTACCCCCAACTGCTCCACAGATTGATCAGGTGCAAACTTAATACCCAAAATGGGTCTTGTAACTTTTCCAAACCTTACCAACTGATCAACAATGCCACTTACCTAGCTTTGCAAAAATGAGGATTAGTAAATTATTCACAAGCACAAGAGAAGAAAGTTTCTCCTTCCGCTCAAATGTCATAATGTCTGAAGAAAAGTTCATTGTGAAAACAAAAAAGCAAGGGCATGAGTGATGACGTACAGTGTCAACTGGAATCGAAAATCCAACGCCAGAGGATGCACCAGATGGAGAATATATGGCTGTATTTATTCCAATAAGGCTCCCTGAACTATCAAGAAGTGGCCCTCCACTATTCCCAGGATTAATAGCAGCATCTGTCTGTATTACATCCTGAATTGGACGGCCAGTAGCAGCTGAACTGATTTCTCTACGAAGCCCGCTAGAAAAGAGCAGAAATAACATGTTAGCAAAATGGTGTCTCATACATAGACATATGGGTATATCAACCGAAATGACAACCGGAACCATTCGTCTTATTTGTACTTTCTTATTTATTTGTTTGCTGTTCTTTTATCAGTTAATGACATGGCAATGAAAACATATGTGATCACTGGTGTATATGGCATTCATATCTCCAGCAAACATGAAACAGAAAGCAAAATCTAATCAACTGTAATTACATGCTATTTCCAAATCTTTTCAGTTGAATCACAGCTTCAAAACAAATTGCAGCCAATTGTTGGAGCATTAGCGTAGATGGAGATCATAATCAAACCTATAATGTTTCAATGATTGTGTGTGTATGAGTCTCTAAAAGTAACAATACAAACGAACACAATAAAATAAACTCTGCTGGATTTCATACCTGATGACGCCGGTTGTAAGAGTATGGTCAAGTCCAAACTGAAAAATCAGAAAATCGGATTGTCAATTAGGGTAACCTTTACAATAAACTAAACAGTGGTGCAATTACATGATGTCCAAACCCTCAATCAGGAACTTATAAATAAACTAAACATTGTTACAAAATCAGGTTTTAATCAAATTTTTTTGGAGAATTAAAGGGACAAAATATATTATATATAAATTAAATTAGGATTAAGAGGGGGGGATGGATTCTAACAACAAATTCATGTAGGTTTCATAATTCAATGCTATATGCCACCCAAATTCTAGGGCTGGGTATATAATTAAACTCACTCACAGGGTTGCCAATAGCAAACACTTTCTGACCAACAAGCAAATCAGCGGAGACACCAACAGGAATGGGTCGTAGCTTATCTTTGGGTGCGTCAACTCGCAATACAGCAACATCCTTATCTTGATCAAAGCCAACAACTTTTGCATCATAAGTTGATTGATCAGCAAGAGTGACCCTAATTAAGGTACACCACAAGCAAGTTAAAGTTACTCTAATAACAGCAATATATTCAAGGAAAGTAAAAGTCATTAATGGGACTAACTTGAGATCAGAAGCACCACGAATGACGTGATAATTAGTGACAACGTGACCATCGTTGTCCCACACGAACCCAGAACCTGATCCTTGAGGCACCTCCAGCACGTCCAACGTAAATGCATCTTGTCTGTAAATTTAACTTTATTAATTAATTTAAAGAATCAAGAATTAAAAAGGAAAAGGTAAAGGAAAAGGAAGCGTACCTGACAGCAAGATTGGTGATGTATACAACGGAAGGAGTGTTTTCTTGAAAGAGCCGAACAGTGGCGAGTTCATCGGACTGCAATTTACGAGGAGTGGTAGTGGTGATAACGAAAGCCAAAGCAGAAGAGTCTAAATCCCCAATCAACAGAGAGAATGATAAGGCGACTGATGTACACACTACAAGAAAAGAATCCCTCAATAATTTGGTGGTGGTGGTGGTGTTTATAGCTAATTTATGTTGCTTGTGATTGTGGAGGAATATTTTATTGTTGTGGGATTTGGAGGATAGAGCGAGTGTTGTTGCTTTCTTCTTCGGAAACTGAGGAAAATGACAGAGAAGGAAGCCTGTTGAAATAAGAGAAGAAGAAGATGCAGCTCCGGCCATTTCCTTCTTTCAATTTTCTCGATGTCGATGGAGGTGGTTTCGATATTAAATATAGTCCATAAACAAATATATAAACTACTAATTTATTAGTTATTTGCTGATTTCCATGTAAAACAAAAAAACTAAAATGAACTCCATTATCGCTCAGAGTCACAGCCTTGTGATGATAATTGATATGGCCCGCCCTTGCTCTAGTGGATTGCTGCTCCCGTTGTCAGGTTCCCTGATTTTGATTATTCGAATGTTTGCGTGTAAGCAAAAACACTTTTAATCTAGTTATTTGATTCTGGTATATCAAATCTTAAAAATATCTCTGAGTGAGTTGATGATTTTAAGGACATACCATGTTCTAGTGCATTCTAGTGAAATCCAACAAATTATTTTTTAATGTTTAAAATTGTTACGAGTTTTAAAATTAAAAGGATTAAAAATAATTTTGAGAAATATAACTTAAATGATCAAGTTTTAAATTTATTCTTTAAAAATTACTAGTTTGAGTTTTATAAATCTCTGGTCTACTAAAAGCTTACATGGTCATTAATTTCAAGGCCCATGGGATTAGTCGAAGTGCGTGGAAGCTGGCCCAAACACCTACGTTAATAAAAAAAAATTAAGAGAAATGAATTAGGTTGATTTTGAATGTTTGGGTTAATAAGTTATAAATTTATTAGATTAGATATTTGTGTATTGTTTGGAGCATATTTAAGGCTACAGGTGGAATCTTATTACGATTCAAGTTGAGATAAAAACTAAACATTTCAAGTTTCTTATCTATATTTGATAGTCTTAGTAACTCATGATGAAAAGAGAGAATGATGTATTTGAGGTCAGACTTGAGATCCACCAAAAAACAATTTTTATTGTGCAAAAATTTATACAACAACGATTTTTTTTCTACAAGGAAAGATTTTGGCAACTTTGATAGCATTGAAAGTCTTATTTTTGTAAGGAAACAAAGTAGGCAACTTGGGATTTTATTTTTTGAATGAAATCCTTAATTCTCAAGGATGACAAGTTGGTAGCTTGCAGATTAGACAATTAGATGCGGTTTTGGGCTTTTTCTTTCTAATGTATAATTTTATGTTTATAAGTATAACTTTCATTCCGACCATTGGATTGAGTTGAAATTTTGCCAAAAGATTACTTTTATATATAAGATTTTATAATGACAGAAAATTGTAAAGGCCTTGTGATAATATCTAGAAGCACTATGCAAAAATCATATTATTTTTCTAGTTGATTTAGAATTCTTTTCCTACTTGATTTATAACTCCTTAGCTATTTTACAGCCTTGTTTAGTAAATTTTACCTATTATAAATGTGGTTATTTAACTTTTATTTAGAATTTTCTTTACAGGCTTTGATTCCATAATAATATTTTTATGTGCTTGTGTTAGGATTGCCCATACATATTGATTCTTTAATTACCTTGAACTTATTAAAGATCAACTATCTTGTGGTATTCTTCCTTATACTTTCAGTTCATGATTTCTTATAATAATTGGGTTGGGATCTTCATTTCAATAATTTTGTTATTTTGGTTTAGGTAATCATTGTGTCAAGTTTTTCGCTATCTTTAAATTTGATTTTATCTTTTCAGGATTTGTTCTTTCTTGTGTGTAGGATCAAGGTTTTTTACCCTCTAGGTTCTCATTAATTATTATCAGAGTAAGGCTTTAAAATTAATTTATATTTCTTTATCTTAAATTTTCCATTTTGTTTTTTGTATTCTTTCTTCAATTCTAAAATGTGTGGCATAGTTTAAAAACAAAAGCCATTGAAATTTGTTATTGTTAAAAGAAAGTAAGTAGTGCACACGCGCGCCCGCGCGCGCACACACACACATATATATATAAGAGAAGTGAAATCACAAAAAAAAAAATATTTGAATTATGTTGCAAGCTTGAAATTACAAAAGATTGAGTTCATAAATGAAAAGATATACACATATAATCTGATATTCTTTGGTTTTTTGGTTTCTTAGTTTCAAATCTTGATTTCAAAGTTATTTTGACATACTTTGTGGAGTGAAATCTATTTAAGTGTAAACACATGAAGGAGTCTGTGAAAATATATTTTCTTGTTACTATTATGTTATTTCAATTTTGTCATTCAAAGATGAATCATCATCTACAAAGAAAAGGGAAAACATGGTGTTTATGTTTTAAGCTATGCAGCAACAATTTGAGAGGATGGATATGGTTTGGTGAGGTGTTTGATAGGAAGGACAAGATGTCATGATTTCTAGTTTGCAAAAAAGAAACATACAATCTTAAAGGGTTCCTAATGTAAGAAGGCAAGATAAACTAAGGCTTCAAGTTGTGAAGGTTAATGATAAATAAAACTTGTATGAGATTTGTCATGGTGAACTAGGATTGATAACTTACAATGTTTATTGTAAAATTAAATAAACTACTTGAAAATGGGAAACTTCATTCTAGTACCAAAAGATGCAAAAAAATAAAATAAAATTAGATGGTATTAAACCTTTAAAAGACTGAAGTCAAATCGTTTGAGATGGAGGCTTCAATGAATGAAAGTCCATTGGACTAATATCCTGAGAAAGATGACATCATTGATTCTGATCTTAATAAAGCTAATGATGAAGATGTAGAATATCCAGTTAAGGGTGAGTCACTTGGGGTTAGACATGTATTTAGTTTACAAGTCAAAGATGATGATTTGGATTAGCAAAGAGAATAGTTTTTTTTCGAGATGTCACATTAATAATAAGGATGAGAAGTGTTGTTGTCTTTTAATGCATCAATTACCTACATATGGATACGAGGGAGAGCATCATAGACCTTGATATGGAAGTTTAATCCATTACGAAGGAGTTCATGTGCTTATTCACATATATGAGAGTGAAGAGATCCTAGTAAAGAATGTGACTATTTGGAATATGTCAGTGGGTTTAGCTTACAAGAAAATAGTGATCGAGATGAAAGAATTTAGAGAGTTGGCCAAAAGAAGAGAAAGAAAAGAGGGATTATTTACAAAGAAAAAAAATAAAGTATAATAAAGACTGTATGTTATAATAACAATCTTATGCAAAATAGTGTTTATGTTTATTTGTTGTAGGATTATCAAGATGTATTACCCATTTATGGTATTTTTATTATTGAATTGATTAAAGGATGAATGCTTTTGAGAAAAGAAAGAATAATGTGAATCAGTGAGCTTCATAAAAGGATCTATTAGAGGTGTCAATTTGGCCTATTACAAGATTTAAAACTAAAGAGGATCCAGGAGGAATTAATTGAGTTGATTCTGGATTTTTAAGTTAACAAAATGCAAATTTACCATACTAAAACTTCGTGTATTATTTAGGTCATACCTGAAGTTATAGGTGAAATTTTGTTGCGATTCAAGTTAGGATAAAAACTAGACATCTTAAACTTTTCATCCATATATGGTAGGCTCAATAATTCATCCAGAAAAGAGACAACGATGTATTTCGAGTCTGGATTAAAATTTTTAAGCAAACAATCCTTATTTTGCAAGGATTCCTTATACAACAATAATCTTTCTTCTAAAAGGAAAGATTGTTTTTATAGCTTTGGCAACATTGGAAGTCTTATTCATGCAAGGAAAAACATTCAACAATTTAGGAGTTTTTTTTTTTTGCAATGAATCCTTAATTTTCAAGGATACCAAGTTGGTAGCTTGTGAATTGGACAATTAGAGGTAATTTTAGGCTTATTTGTTCTAATTCATAGTTTTACGCTAGCAAGCATATCTTTTTATCCAATCATTAGATTGGACTGAAATTTTCCTAGAATATTCTTGAGATCTTGTTTTATATATTGTTAAAATTACATAACCATTAAACATTTAAAAGGCCCTCCAATAAGGTCTAGAATCTATTATATTTGAATTGCATTATTTTCTTAATTGGTTTAGGATTTTTTTTTCTATTTTATTTAAAACTCTTTTGTTATTTTTTCAGCCTTGTTTTAGGATTTTTTTTACCTATTACAAATAAGGTTATTTATTTGAGTTTAGGGTTTTTTTAACAAATTTTGATTCTAAAATAATATTTTATATACTTGTGTGAGGATTGTTCTTATATATTAGTTTTTAATTGAACTGTTAGAACTTATCAAAGATCAATTGTCTTTATGGTATTTTTCTTTATACTTCTAGTTCGCGATTCAATATAATCATTGGGTTGGAGTCTTTATTTCAATAACTTTGATGTCATAGTTCAGATAATAATTGTGTCAAGTTTTCACTATCATTAAATTTGATCGTAACTTTCTAGGATTTGTTCTTTATTATGTATGAGTTCAAGGGTTTTTACTTTTCAGGCTCACATTATGTTATTTATGAAAGCTATAATTTATAGCCTTTCAAAAGCCATAGCCAACTTTCCTAAATGAATCCTTAATAAGCTTGTTTAGGTGTTGGGTTCAAGATTTAAAAATAGAAATGTCAATAGGTATCCACAAATCAAGATTTTACTATATCAATATCCTATGTATCACTAAATGTGTAATAAATTTAGATATTATATCCTTTGAGTTTTGAGTATCTATATGAATATCTATTATTTGAGTAATATTTAATATTCAACATAAAATAAAATAGTAATATATGAATGTGTAATTTAACATAAATATGTGTGTGTGTTATGTCAATATTGTGATATGTATTATTATATTGTATTAAAAAAATTATAAATATTCTACATATATATATATATATATATATATCTATATGATACAAATGTATATATCTTGGGTTGGGTATGGTTTGGGTTTAACAATATTTATATATTATCTATTGTTTGCTTTTTAAATGCTTTTTTAAAAACTAATTTTTTCGAACCACGACCATAAAAATCACCACAAAAATAAACACACTTTAAAAGAATTTTACGCTTGTTAGAGAAACAAGCCTAGTTTAACCTTTGTTAAAATTAGGTAAGTTTGAGAATATCAAAACTTGGTTCGACTAAACTTATTTATAATTCTATTATTGGCGAAGCATTATTTTATATGTAAAAATAAAATTATATAAATTCAAATTTCAGGAATTAAAGTAAATATAATTATAAAAATCATTTAAATATTTTTGGGAAAAATAGGTCAATTTGGCTTGTTTTTTTATTATTAAAAGGAAGTGGCATTCCATTATAGAGCGAATCATCATTTAGTTCAATTTTAACTAGTGATGTAAAAAACAATTTCGGCATTAAAAATGCATTTTATAGTATCATGATTTTTTTTAATTGAGAAACTGGAATATGTTGTTTACATTTTTAAAAAATAATATATGAGTCAATAAATAATTATTATTTCTAATTAAATATTAAAGTAAAATGTTAGTTTTCCTAGTAAAAGCAAAAAATAGATGCATATGCAAATATTTAACCTCACTATCCTTTTAATTTTATATGTTTTTATTTATTTTATCTTAGAGGTTAATTATGTTTGCTAAGAACAAATAAATTTCATTTTTCATAAATGTGTCACATGAATATAGTTTATTTATATAAGATATAAAAAAAGAAAATAAAGATAAATTATAATAATATCTTTAAAGCCTTATAAAACTAAGAAAATATTTAAAAAGATTTATTCTAAAGAAGTGAGCCATATAATTGTTTTTAAGTGAGAGGGTATTAATTAAAATTAAAAATAATAATGAAAAGTTAAAAAAGAGGTCAGGCGCGTGCTCTTTTCCAGTATAAAAATAACATGTGTGCCTGGTTGATTTTTTTTGTTTATCGAAGGTGCATCGTCCATTCTAGTTTTTTTTTTTTAAATTAGACGATCTATTTAAGCAAAAGACCTATCATCTTCTACATTAGTTTGTGATCACCTCCTATGATTGAAAAATCAGGATCCAATTTTTTCAACCCTAAAACAACCTTTAATCTCTCTTAAACCTTAAAAATAAATGAATAAAAAAATTAAGGACCATGATCTATTTTTTCCAGCATGATTAAAGAAAAACATCATCTATATTGAACTCTAAAAAAAATCAACAAACTTATTGACAAAAAAAATCAACTTTTTTAGTAGCTGGAATGTTATCATCAGAGAACTTTCTCTCTCTTCAACATTTTCAATGACTTTCTCTCCTTTCTTAACATACAAGGACCAAAACTGTTGTTATCCATTTTTTATTCCATAAACAAATCAAGAAAAGAAAAAAAGAAAATCCAAAAATACAAGAGAATTCATATGAAGAAAACCTAGAAGATAGCTTAAGTTGGTGGTAAAGAACCAAAATGACAAGTGGAAAAGTTAGAGCACCATAATGTATAAGATTGACAAAATTAATGACCCAATTCTGATTGACAAAAGACCTATTCAGTGAAAATATTTTTGTTTGGGGTAAGGAAATACAAATTTGGATGAGTAGGGAGTCAATGAGAATTTTAGAAGGCTTAATTAATTTTATTGAGGATTTAATTATGAGGGAAATTAGTTTTTTGGACTCAATTTGGGTGTTAATTGAAAAACATTGAAGTTTAGGGATTGAAATTGAACTTTGAAAAGTTTAATAGGTCAAATCAAAGGCTTTAATTTTTTAAAAAATAAAGATTAATAGCCAATTAGGGTTTTGATTGAAGAAATTCAAAATCAATGATCAAATTGTAAAAGGCGCGGGACTTCAAGAGATTAAATTGATCAATCAAGGCCAAATTAAAGAAAATTAAAAGCTTGATGGTTAATTACTGGTCCAAATACACAAATCAGAAATTAGTGATCAAGATAAAAATGTCATTAAACTTTGCGGCTGATGATTGAGTTTGACAAGGGTGAAATTGCTTGAAATTAAGAGTTTGAAAGGTAATTACAGGTGTAATTAAAAACAATTGGAAGTATAGTGACTAAAATAAAATATGTCACATCCCAAATTAAAAACCCTAATTTTTAAGGGCTTAACCTAGATGATGTGTCGTTCACCCACTTTTGATCTTATTGCTTAACAGTTTTGGATGATCGGGTTTGTACTTTCTAAAAGCTCGTTATGAAGTTCTAGACCTTCAAATGACTTAAGGTTTTTGTAAATAGAAGAAGAGCATCCCTTCTATAACTTTATTTCCATGAAATTAGGTGTTTACATCTCAATCCTTCCATAAAAATCTCTAACATCTTGTCTTAATCAACTATCACTGTATTTCCAGATTCTGGGTTAATCGAGTTAGCACCTTCAAATGAATAAATGTGGAGCTACATACCTTCAAATAGAGTAATGATAGATTTAAATAAAAGGTTTACATCTCCACTACCAAGTTCAGGTGGTCTTTGATGACGTTTACATCGGAATTTTTTCAGCGAAGTCTTAAAAGTGGTCAACTTAGTCAACTTTGATTGAGATACCTATTTATACAAAACCATTTAAAAACTCCTAAAGGGTTCTTATCAAGGGCCATAAATCTTTCATCTAAGATCAGAAGGTGGAAAATGCATGTCTTTGTCTTCAAGAAAGAGAAAACCCCCTAGGCAAAACCACCATCCCCAACAACTATTGAAGGAAAAAAGTTTTAGCTATTAACATTTGTCCAGAGCTCTTTTATTTTGATTAAATGACTGATTTTTGATCAATATTTGAAGAAATCCACTAAAAACCTAGAAAAGCCTTACAAATACCCCTAGAAATAAAAATAAAAAAAGAGGAGAAAGAGAGAGGAACGTGAGGATATACTCTGTAAAAAGACCTTAGTGTGAAGGTTCAAAGACCTAACATATAAAGTCCAGTAAGCTTTAGAAAGAATAGAAAGATAAAGGGAAAGAAGGAAGGAAAAGAGAAAGGAAGTAGTAGCCTATAGCTAGCAAGCTTGGAGAAGGTATGACCATGTGAAAACTCAATGGTGGAGTCCATGTGACTGCTCATTCATGATTTCTTAATGTTTAAACCTCTTTTGATGTTGTTTGAGCTCATTTTGCATTTTTTTTAATTGATTTTGGTGCTGGAATAATCTAATATTTTTTTGGCGAAGTTTGTTTTGTTTTTGTTCTTGTTTTAAGTATATTTTAGATTGCTTAAGTTTTTGTTATGATAGTTTGTTCTAGTTTCGATCAATAACATATTAGTAAGGATTGCACTAAAGGCATGATTCTTGGTTTAAATGCTTGTTTGATTTTGTGTTTTTAGCCTAATAACATGTTAATGATGTATTTGAGGTATTGTGATTGGTGTTTGAATCTATTTTTTTGTAATAAAATAGTAAGTTGTTTTTGTTGGTGGATTGAAGATTTTAAAAATATATTGATCATTTGATTTTTTTAGTGCAAGTTAATGGTTCATATAAGTATGTTTTGGCATATAGATGTTAAAAATATCAAGTTTTGAATTCAAATAGCATGAATATGTTTGCTATTTAGCTTTAGTAGTTTTGAACTTTGAAACTTCATGCATGTTATTGATGTTATTTGTTTGTTTTTTGGATTAAACTATGCTTGATATTGATAATGTGGTTTGTGATGACCAAAAATAGTGTGTTTAAGCCTAAAAGGCCAAATCTGGGTTTTGGCCTTAGTTTTTCAATTTCTGAAAATGTTCCAATTTTTAGGTTCATGTTCTTCACATGAATTTTGTCTTAGCCTTTTGTTTTTTAGCTATTTTAGGTTAATTCTTGGCACAAATATGTTAGTTTGTCATCTTTAGCAAACAATCTAGGGTTAAAAGGCACCAATAACACATATTCATGTATTTAGATTCTAGGATTCTTTTAATTTCTCAAACATATTTTGATCAAATTGTGGCTTTTAAGTGTCAATTGAAGAACATGGATGCTTGATTCTTGATCTATACCTGATTAAGAACAAAACCTTGCCTTTTATTGCTTGAAATCTAGTATAGTTTAATGTTTATATTGTTAGGTTTGAGTTTGAATGTTCTTCATTGTTCTTTGTGTTCTTCATTTTCATTGGTGTTTGATCCATTTTCATTAAAAAAATTTATGTTTTTTGTATTTTTTTTTAGTTTTGATTTGTTTCAATTTAAATCCCTATTCTGGTTTAGTTTTGTGTGAAACCTTGGTTTTTTATTTAGTTCATGGTTGAACTAGTGTCTTCGGGTCGACCTAGAGTGTCAAAATCGAGTCAAATACTATAAGGCATTTTTTGGTTTGCCATTGTTTTGATAAAATGAATTTTAACTTAAAAGCGTGTTTGGCAAACATGTCCTTAGACCTGTTGTTTTGACAATTTTGTTTTGAACAAAAATATGGTTTTGCCAAACATGGCCTTCAAAAAATTAAAAACGAAAAAAAAAATTTGCATGTTGCATGCAGCTTAATCTTTATGAAAATTGCATTTTTATTTATAAAAAAGAGAGAAATTTTTTAGCATGGTTTTAGAAAAATACTTGTGTTGGTTTTCCTCTGTATTTTTTGGAATTTACACCAAGTTTGTAAAATTCTTTAAGAATTTGGTCAATATTTCAATAACTCTAAAATTTTAATTCATAAAAATTAATAGTTAATATCCTAATATAAATGTTGGACTTATAAGTAGGTTAGTATTTAAATACTAAGAGTTGACTAGAAAATTTTTAGGATTATTTTAGATATTTATCAATTTTAATTGGGAGTATTTTCACCACAATATACGAGTTATAAAGAAACCTTTTGCCTTCAAGGATATTTGAATCCTGTTAGAGTGCCTACATAGACCCTTCCCATAAATATTTATCTGACCATACGAGCCTATAATAAATTTGAAATGCTACATTTATTCATGAGAGTTAATCTTTATTTGAGTTATAAGCAGACAACGGTTAGGAACCCATCAAAACTTTTAAACCATATATAGACCACATAATGCAGCTTACCTCAGGTAAGGTGTACTAAGGGTATTAATATATTCCCTGGCCACAACTAATCTCTTGCCCTTGAAATTTCTAATAAGATTAGTAAACACAGGTCTTTTAGTGACATTGAACTAAACAACTAGGTGGCAACTCTTCGACTCCGATGTCCAGCTACAACGCGCGCTCATATGCGACAAAAACATAAAGGAAAGTTTTTTTTCAAAATGTGATGCGAACATAGAGGGTAAAAACTCACACGCTAGAAAGAGCAACCCAATAAAACTAAAATCATATTACAATAAAGAACTTAGTATAATGATTACCTGAACCAAGACACTAATGTTATTAGATGAAAAATACCCCATCACTATTATTATAACAAGTCATGAAATGTAAGTATAAAGGAAGAATACCACAAAAATAGTTGATCTTTGATAAGTCCAAAAACTAAAAGTACGAGCGGCCTCGCCACACACAAAATATTATTATGAAAATAATTCAAGTCTCTTAAAAAAAACCAAATGTTTGTTAGTGTAAATTGTATATTGAAAAAAAATAAATCCAAGACTGCTTCTAATATCCTTGAATAATAAGGATTGTTCTTGCACATGAGATCCTCACTAGATAAGGGTTGTTGCCTAATTGATCTTCTTAGCCTAATTGATCTTCTTAGAAAATAAGGAATCCTTGCAAAATAAGAATTCCACATGTAATTAAATCTTTGCTTTGTAAGAATCTACAAACCATATGAAAAATAATCATTTTTTAATTTTTTTTTGTCTGCTTATAGATTTTAATCCTTATTTTAAACATGTTTTTTTTCACGTGGATGAGTTATTAGACCTACCATAAATGAATAAAAAGCTTGAGATGTCTAGTTTTTATATCAATTGGAATCGCAACAAGATTCCACATGTAACTTCATGTATAGCTCAAACAGTACATAAAGAACCAACTTGACAAATTTATAAATTTTCAACCCAAACATCTTGAGTCTTGTCGATTTTTCTTGGATCTTCTTTGTTTTAGATCTTATAATTGACTGAATTGATATTTTTAATGAATTATTTTGCTGATGCTCGTTAATTATTTTTAAAATATGAAATGCTAAAACAACAAAAATCAAATTGAAAGAAATATTAATATATAAAAAATTAAAAAAGGTAACTTGGAATGATAAAACTAAAAACAAAAAAAATTCAAAACTGCATAGCTCATGTAGTGAATAGTGAAACCGAGTTTATTTGGTGATTATTGTTGGCGAGGGAAACAATGAACAATTGATTTTTTTATCACGACAAACACATTTGTTTTTATCAAAATAGAGTTGTTTCGTACAATAGAGATTTACGATTCATTAATAAACTAGTCAATTACTCACACGTTGCTGTGGTTCAAGACTAAAGATAGATATATCAATTGCTTCCTCCATTTATAACAATCGTGCTTTGATCTTGTAATCAGTTTTCTCGAATTCAGGAGCTTGTAGCTTGTTCAATAATTTAAATGTGATACGCTGTATTTCTTTGATTAATTAATCAAAGGAAGCATGCAAGAAAAGCAATGTGAGTTTTAAAAATACTTTTTAAAGTATTTTTTATTCAAAAATATATTAAAATAATACTTTTTTTATTTTTTAAAATCATTTTTCATATTAGCACTTGATCTAAAAATATCAAAAAATATTAATTTAAAGTAATTAAAAAAATAAAAAAAATAATTTTTTTCAAAAACATTTTTAAAACAGAAAAAAAACGAACCAGAACTATTCATGCATCTTAAAATTTGAACCTATCATCTTCAATTCAAAGTCAGAGGTAGCACTTTTCCCTTGAACAGGGCAAGGATGTCAATGATCGTATGCGAGGGCTGCACGGCTTACAACTGAAAACAGAACTCAACCTCCAGAGGTAAATTGGCCAGCTCTCTACTATTTTATGCAGCCATCGACCAAAAATGGACATCGTTGCCGAGATGTCTATTTTGCTCATTGTAAGCTCTCCAGGACACTAACACAATGCACCTGCATTGTATTGGTGCCTAGAATAACAAGAGCAATGCAGCCACAACACAACATGAGCAAACAAACTTGACCAAAGGAAAAATAATAATAATAATAATCAGCATCCTACCCAATTTAAACTCAAGAATCTTAAATCAACAGAAAGATCTGTCGATGTTAAACAATTTTTTGTCAACATATTGCAACACCAGAGTCCATTTTGCAGGACAAATGACACCCAGGTTCCATCTCATGGCTAGGATATCTAACAGGCCAATGGAAATACCCATGATAAGTTATGCTATCTACTTGAACAAGAACGCGCTTAGAAACTCAAATTTACAAAATGTTCCCAAGGGGTCTCAATTCCCTTGGCAAACCATCAAAATTCCCTGCATTTACATCAGATTGCAGCATAGGCCGCTTCCCAATTTTCCAAATCATGCCCTCCGCCAGATGCTCCTTGCTTGGAGTCAGCATTACAAAATTTGGATCAGCTCTTTGATAACTGCATATGTGCACTATCAGTATGGATAGAAAATCGTTGCTTGCAAAGATTTCAGATTTAGAACACTTCAATTACCACATAGAGCTCAAGCTCATGCAAGCTCGTCAACATGTCAGGATCCAGTTGTCATAAAAACATGAAAACTTGATGACTTCTGCAACAAGTTCGATCATGTTTCTCGAGCTTGCAGAGTATCACTGCTCAGCAGCTTTTTTTAGATATTTACACTAGGTTATAAAAGGACAAACAAATTAATGAACCTGGCTTCTCTGAGATTTTCAATACGGATTCCAAAACCATATGATGTCTTTCCAATAATACGATCTCTAGTAGCTACAAAACAATCAGATTATTTGCTTGGTTACAAAACTCAAAGCCTCATAACAGTTTACACGCTTATAACAAAAGCAACAAAAACAATATTTGTGATGAAATAAAAAAAATGGAGCTTCATACAAGTAGAGTTGGAGGAACAATGTATTCATACACAAGCAACTGACTTTCTCATTCCTCTCTACAAACACCTTGTTCTTACCTTAGAGTGCAGAAGTGACTTCAAGTTTTTGGGTTCGAGCTTCAAACACGGTTTCTATTTCTCCAAAATTTCAAAACTCGTGATCGAGATTTCTCCAACTAGCGGAGTATGATGCAGTGCAGGAACAAGAAAGTTTACTTGTTTGTCTATAATTTAGTACATTTAGACTTTTATTATTATTTAGGTAGCTTACTACGATTGTGTTGTTGTTAAAAGGTAATACTTTATTAGGATTCTTATTTCCTACTTATTTTGGTGTCTATATAAACACCATATTCTTTATAGAAGGCATAGAACATTAATGATTATGAATTAAGGATCAGAATTAAGCATTGTTTCTTCTGTTTATTCGAATCCTCTCCCATAGGCTTTTCTTTCAATTCTTCAGCCCTCTTCAATAGCAGTTTACCCTCTTCTATAGGGTTTTCTTCATTTGACTTCAATTTTTTTCTCTCCTGTAGGGCATTCAGTTTCTTTCTACCTTTTTCTACCAACTTATCCTAGATCAGTATGTTTCTTGCCAAAACTTTTCTGATTGATTTATCATATCTGGATCAAAATGCCTATGCATCAACAAAACAAGTCAACTCAGCATGTTATGCATCAACTAAAGCAGCAATCCCAATAGAAAACATCGATGCAGAACATCAGCCCAACTTCAAACCATCTAATTGTCTTTTAAGTGATTTTGAACCACACTCTAGTTTTGTTCCATGATATGGGTGCACTTTCACATTTCAAAGTTTACAGCATCTATTTCACTTTTATCATTAATACAAAATCCACTATTTGCCTGAGATAGATGCCACAAAACATTTGAGTGTTTCATTTTACATTGCATGCCCAAATACAAGTTAGAATATGCAGAGCACCATCCCTTAAATGTAATGTACCAGACTATAAATCGATATGCAAACCAAAAGGGTTTGAAATAAATATTCTAACCATATAATGTAGCTAATAATTGTGATGTAATTTAGACTTATAATGGTCTAAGCTAAAAAAAGAAAAGCAATCAAAACCTATCCACAGACAGCACAGCAGAGCGAATACTTGAAACTATTTATAACCACTAGCACCTGAAATATTGAAGGTGAAGGAAGGTTTCCACCATGACTTGAACGCAAATGCTAATGTTGAGCTGAGAGGTCCAACCTTTCCCTGCAAAAGTTTGGAGTACAGACATGTGTCTAGCACAATACTATCTAAAACTATAATAATAATATTGCACCAGAATTACAGCTACCTTCAATAAGAAATTTTTATTTGCTTGCCAGGAAGCAGCAGCTTGAAAGGTGGAATCTGGGATATTGTTTGATGTTTTGGGATCGTCAACCCTTCAAAACTCACCACATTAAAATCTGATAATAACATTGATTACATTCCAAGAATGTCACTTGTAATACCTTGTCTGTAACTCAAATCCAAAGTCAATGTAATTCGTAATTCCAACTATTTCATTTTCTTCAAGCGGATTCTTTACCTGTGTAGTTGAAGCAGTAAAGCTTGTCAGAATTCAGGAAAACATATTTATCTCCTAGGCACTCAGAATCCAATATCAATGTTTCCTAACCAAGCTGCTGTATAAAATAATGGTTCATTCTAGTTTTGCTGTTCCTTGATTTCTAAACAGCAGATGGGTAAGAAAACCAACCTATATTCAGATTCAAATTTCATTATCGATTCTAGAAGATCAAGATATATTAACCTTCTAATGGTTTCATTTAACATTTTTGCATATGAAAAATTCTTGGAACTGATCAAACCAACTGCAACTAGCATGCAAGAATGGATGATAAACCACCACAAGCAAAACTTAAACATGTTTTAGCTAACATCTTACAATATAAGAAAGAAATCATATAGAAATATAATACAAATTGTTTGACCAAAGATCCAGTTACAACATATACTCTAATAATCTAGAAGTTAGATTCTTTTTGTAATTAAAAATCCCCTGAACACAGGAGAAAGGAAATAAAGTTTTCATCTGGTTAATATAACTGACTGCACCTTATGTTTACAGAAATACCAGTAGAGATTATCTATCAGACTATTTGCATGTCTTTTGATGAAAACCCACAAAAGTCCACTCACAACTCGATAACTAATGTATTCCATCCCATGAAATGTTCAATTTGATCTACCTAAACAGAAAGAACAAAATAAAACCTAGTACATGTAAAAACAAGGAATCGATTAATAATATGATAGCTTGTGAGAAATCAGCCTAATGGTCAACAAGTTTATGACAAGCTGTATATATAATTAGTGGAAACAAAAAGCCACTTGTAGGACAAAACAGATAGAGAAGAGAAGAATACCCGTCTTTGGACGACCACATGTTGATAGAACGAGGCAATGAACTACAGTTGAAAATAAGCATATCAGCACTCAATAAAGTGCATATTATAGGATGAATAACAAATAAAAAATTTAGCATCAGAAAATGATCATTATCTTCTAAAGTGCAATAGATGCTTTCACATTTTGATTGTTAGTCAAAATCCAGAACCTAGTGCTAGTATTCAAGCCATGTTAGAAATATTTTGGATTTTTGTCCAATGGGGGATTCATTGTGAGCAAGGGTTTGTTATATGTGGAATTATGGTTGAATAGAGCTTGTTTAGCAAGAATTAAGGAGAAATCAGGTTGCGAACAGAAATCTGCAGCACTCTATCAGCAGAAAATTATGGCAAGGGAGAATAAAAATTATAGGAAATAGGAGAAAAAGAGAAAGGAGAGGAAACCTTAGGCACCAAGACTTCAAAATAACATAACTCTCAATTTATTTCATAACTCAGCTGTGGTGAAAACCAAAACACACCATCTCTATCTATTTATATAGATTAGGAAACCAAGGAAACCATAAAAGACTAGGATCACTGATCCTTAGAAACTAAACAGGAATAAACTATGAAAGAATAAGACACGGATTCCTAAATAAGAGTAGACCTTCAAGGTGATTCTAGAAATTACCACGAAAGGGAATTGCAGGGACATGCATACAATTCTGCCCCTACTTACAAAATAGTCCAAAACTGAAATTCAAATCCTTAAACTGAGAAACCTAACTTTATAACTTATTCTTAGGCTAGAAAACCTCTTTGTTGATGAAGAATTGCATAACTTAGTTTTGATTTTCCGTACTAGATAGATCTTCTTTAACCATAACTTAAGTGTATCATCATCAAGGGGTCTGCAATATAGCAAAATCATGTAAAACCTGAAGCTAGCATTAAGATACCATTTTCCACATCAAAAAATACTATGACACCATGCAGTTTAATAAAGCTTTAAAGAATAAAATAAAAAAGCTTAAGAAACTAACCTGGGAAGCTTTAGCAAGTTCAAGACTGAAATTGAAAGAAGGGCTCAAGGGGCTCCCAGATCCTACTCCATATCCAACTGCGGCACTCCAATTCATTAAATTCTTGTATTTAGCGCCATCTTTACTTCCATCTAATAGAGCAACATCAACAAGTTGAACATTACACACCACTTTTTAAGAGTTGTCTCCTTGTCTATCAAAAGAATTTTTTTTAAAAAAAAACAATGAAGTATCATTTTTAACAAACTAATATATGGACTAGCAAATTGAAAAATACTAATAACTGGAAACCAATCTTCTATAATTTTTTACAAAATTGGATATGATCTCTCCAGTTTTCCATGTCAAAAGGCCCATTAAACATGCTTAAGGCATGTTCGGTACAAGATTGGATTAGACATGACAAGACAATTTCACTTGTAATGGTCTTTGTTATGCAAGTGGGACAAGACGAAAGCAGTTTCTCTCCCATCTCAGCCAAATTTTGGTCCCTGCATTTTTTCATGGGACAATCTTGTCCCATCCAGTCCAGTGCAGTCCTATCTAGTCCATCTGCTCACCAAATGTACCCTAAGTCAGCATTCTTAGCAGTATAGCTAGTATTTTAGAAATTTTGCAAAAAGATGAATTAGATCCCTCGAAAGATTTATGTTATTTCCCTTAAAAGACAGTTGCTGCAATCCATATGATCATCAATTTCATTCATTTAATTGACAGAAAAATATCCGACCCGCCTAATCCTTGCAACCCTTCCCCTTTGCTCTTTCTCTTCTATCTCAGAATGCATGCATTTACTAGACTACTCTATACACACTCTTAATGTGCAAACAATTTAACAGAAACATGCAAATATGTTCACACACTTGCACTCCAAAGATTATGAAAACCTTAATCAAAATAAGCATAGGATGCAGTCAGAAGAACTGACATCAGCTCCTTAAAGCAATTGAACTCAAGAAGTATATCAAGAAAAACAAGAATAAATAAGAAAAAAAAAAAGACAACATCAAGAGAAGACAGCCAACTTACATCTAGGCAAAGGAAGCAATATTCACATTCATGAGGCTACTTTAAGAAACTTGTAAAATAAATTTAACATGGGTAAAACTTACATTGCGGCTCATATTGCACACCAACAGTTAGCCTTCCCATTTTGCTCACTAGCCATGCATGCTTTGGCGACTCATATTTAGCTGGAAATCACAACAATAATATCCAAAATATATGTGAATAACTAGTATCTCCAAAAGCTGGAATCACTCATATTTGGTGACTCATAATTTCTAGGATACAAAGCGTCGATCAAGTAAACACATGCAAAGAAGGATAGTTTCTCCAAGTAATATGGCCAGAAGATGATGATCCAAGTAAGTGGAGTCAGAATTTTCCTTTTTCAGTTTAGTCACTCGATTAATTAATTATACATTACTAACAAACTTAGAAAAGTGGAAAGAAGAAGAATATACGATCTAAAGACTGAATTATGGTAACAAAAAGTCATTAGTTCCCTATGTCACCCCACTCTCTTTTCTGTATTCTTTTATTTTGTTTTGTAGTTTATATCATTAAAGACCCATCTCTATAGAGGATAGACATTATTCTAAATGTAAAGTAAACGACAGAAGGGGTGAGAAATAATGGAAAGAATTATTAAATAAAATGACTAAACAGATGAAACCTTGATTTATTTATTGGAGCAGTTGTTATTTCTCAGATACAAAACATTCAAGGCATATGAGCAAAAATTTTAATCTTAAATGTTCAAATGAATATATTTAAATATATTTGTGTGTTCATGTATGTGAAGGTTTCTTTTTTATAATGAATGAAAAGTTTCTTGTTAATAGAGCACAAAAAGAAATACATGGGTAAGGAACAGCAGCCCTCCTTTATTGCAATATGCATGATCAATTGGGAAATACAACAACAAATCATTTGTATGATCAAGGTATAAATTTGATTCCAGCTTCTTATCTTATGATTGAACATTGGTGTGTTAATGGGGTCTCAAATGACTAAAAGTCCAAAATATTTGTTTCACTATTAGCTACGACTATCAATTGTCAAAGTTGAATGGAGTCAATTGACCCCACTCGCATACACTCAAAATACAGCTGGCTCTGTCCCTAGGCCCCGTCATTTTTGCTTAAGAGAAAGGGAGATGTAATGGAAATAATATCATTTTAGCCAGGTTCTAGAACTGTAGTAAATTCTGCAGAACTGGTTTAAATATGAAACATAGTCTTTGCAAACGATGAAGAGTAGAAATTATACAACACATCTGGCATTCAAATTTTGCATTCCTAAATAGATATCAGTTTAGCATTTATTTCCTACCCCACCCTACCCTCCACTACCTTTTCCCCTGCATCCCATCTACATGGTATTTCAAGGAATAAAGTTAGCATGTTGATTCAACTAAAGAAAATCACTGAAAATGTTAATACAGTATCATTAGGAAATCTTCCAGACAGAAAGAATAAATAAAGATGAGAGCAGAAAAATGGAAAGCAGCAATTAAGAGAACCCCATGACCATACTCGTCCATACATCCATCCACTCACATGCATATATGGCCATTAAAATGAATTATATATCTAAAATGACATTATATAAATTTAGATTACATACAGGCCAAGGGCATAAGTGCAGCTCCAACTGATAAGTTTTCTGAACCGTATCTGAGTCCTACAACACCATAATCTTCTGTAGATATTCTGCAACAGTCGTGACCTTTGTGAAAGGATAAATTTGAAAAAATAAAAGTCACCAAGATACCCGAGGACTCATTTAACATCATTCTAACAGTAAGGAGGGGCATACCTTTTTCGCATAAGTAATGGAAAAATGCCGAATGCTCCAAATCCATATTTAGGGTAGTAAGCAGAAGAGCGCATTTGCAAAATGCTGAGGTGTATATTTAAAGTTTAGATGGTCTCGGCAAAGAAGAGCACAAATACTAAAAAAAAAAGGAATATAACAAGGCAAGGTAATATTTTGCTCACGGGTCAGAACTTGAAACAAAAAGGTCCATGAATGAATGAGGGTCATCCAAATCACTGCTCATATAAAGACTCGTTGTTAAATAGTTGCAATATAGCATTTGGACAGAGGAGAGAGGAAAAAAAAAACCTTTGCCAGCGAAACGAAGCATTTCCCACAATGTTCTCCTCTGGTTTATGGTTTAGCGGACCTGAAAGCTAATCATTTTATGTTAAGGGGCGAAAAAAACAAAGGTTAAGGGCCTATTTGGAAGTGTAGTTGAGGTTGTTTTTCAAAATGTTTTTCGCTTAAAAATACAAAAATTCATTTTTGACATCAGTCTATTAAAACGATCCAGAAAGACAAAAAATTAAAAATTTGTGATGCAAAAGCAGCCCCAAATAGGGCCTAAATCATAAATCATATAAAATGCATTTCTAATAGTAAAGTAACATAATTTTGAAAGTAAAAAGTTGTAAAATAAGGAAGATGAACAGTGTGGAATGGATACAGTTGCAATGAAATCGACATGAGGATCATCAATTGGCTTCAGCATAATTCTTGTGGTAAAATGTGAAGCTTCCTCAAAGTAATCCTCAAAAAGGCACCTCAAAGCCAACTTCCCAAATAATATGTTATAAGATGACTCCAGCATCCTACAATTATATATATATAATTCAAAATAAATGTAATACCATTCCATACCTAAAATAGCAGCAAACTTGAAATGAGAATTGTACTCTGCTCTCTCTCAAATCATTTTTTAATAATTTCTCGCAATCTAAATAAAAATAAATAAAAACCTGGTGCGGGCAGCCAGAGGAGGGAAGTCGAAGAGAGGAGGGACCAGCACCATAGGTGGCGGTGGCTCCTTGTTCAGCAAGTTCCCCATTCTCGGTTTTGTATTTTTCAATGTTGAGCAGATTTCTTCTGCTTAGAAATAAATAAAACTGGGAATTAATCAAATGTAATACAACATAATAATAAAATAACTAAGTGAAAAAGAGATGGATAGGATAGGATATGATTACTCACCACTGCAACAGAAACCTCTAAATCCTCGCGCCTCCAACGCATCTCTCTCTCTCTGAGGTTGATGACGAATTCAACTCTCCACTCTCCCCTCCCCACTTCTTTGCTAATCCCCACTCATGTGGCACTACATACTGTTGCCATCATCTTAATTTTGTTACATAATTACAAATCTGTCCCTGCCCTCTCTTTTTTTAATCTATTTTAGGATTTATTATATCATGGATTTTTTTAATTAATGTGGGTGTCCGGATCAATTTGTACGCACCTCGACTAATTTCAAAGACCCTAAAATTAACGACTATGTAAGCTTCCAATGGCTTTAAGATTTGTGAAACTCGAACTGATGACCTATTATATCATGAATCTTTACTACATTGAAAGGTTGTAAAAAATAATTTTTTTATATGATATAAATAATATAATATAAATTTGAATTGAAAAATTATAAAATTATAAGTAATTTTTTTAATTAATTATATATTGATAATTTCAGTTAAGAAATTACGTTACATTAAAATCTAATAAAGCGAGTGAATAATATTATAATCAATTAGTGGTATAAATAAAATGAGAGAGATAAATAGTATGAATCAATAAATTAATGACATGAAAAAATAAAAAGTCTCAGAACAAAACTTCTCAATACAAGAAAATCACTTAATGGTAGTAAGTACTCATGAACCTGGTGACAATTTGGTCGTTTCCATCATAATAAATCCTAATGGACCTCTTTTAATTTGCAAGCTAATGAGTCCAAGTTAGTAATTAACTAAGATAAATTCAATAATAAAATAAACCCCTAAATAATGTCTAATACGCTAAAAAAAACTTCAAATTAAAAATAATTATTTAAAATTAAATAAATAAATAAAATAGAATAATAAGAAGTCATAATGTTAAAATTCCTTCATGTAGCCCGAATCTCCAATTTCCATACATTCTTGGCAGATTTAAGTTCTGATTTCAAGCATATCGTTCTCTCTCGTCTGGATAAATTGTTGGGCCTACAATATATGGTTGGAAAGCTTTAAATGTCTAGTTTCCAGCCCAAATTTAATCATAACAAACTTTCATTGATAGCTCCAAATATATCACAAACAGTACACGAATGTCTAGTTTGACATATTTAATAAGATTTGTCTATTAACTTTGACCCTCTAAACTATTATGTTCTCGAACTCCATTTGACCTGAAAATTTACCACAATATATTCTCATATGTCTAATAGTTTCTTGTAAAATTTTAGCTTTATCCAATTTACAGTTTAAAAGATATATCTAATCTCGCAAAACTGGTTAGGAAACATTTTAAGGCCAAAATTGAAC
>Ga0325400_1000274_pt1 | contig 35404 bp, 26 predicted proteins | sample PopdelMetagenome_2_FD_205662 | JGI IMG/M metagenome (GOLD analysis project Ga0325400, IMG submission 205662) | Populus deltoides microbial communities from Bellville, Georgia, United States - Xylem-PdKOR-R1 | ecosystem: Host-associated > Plants > Phyllosphere > Stem > Wood/Secondary xylem...
ACCGTCTGGGGCGCTGCCGCCGTCGCCGCCGCGCCGCCGCGCCGGATCAGCAGCCGCACGCGCGCCAGCAGCTCGGCGAAGGCGAAGGGCTTGGTCAGGTAATCGTCCGCCCCGCGCGTCAGCCCGGCCACCCGATCCTCGGTCGATCCCAGCGCCGACAGCATCAGCACGGGCGTCGCGATGCCGGCGGCGCGCATCGCCGCCAGCACGCCCATTCCGTCCAGGCCGGGCAGCATCCGGTCCAGGATAACGCAATCATGTCCCCCGTCCGTGGCCAGGAATAGGCCGTCGCGCCCGGCGGCGGCACGGTCGACCACGTAGCCCTGTTCCTCCAGTCCGCGGGAAACGAAGTCGGCGGTGCCGGCATCGTCCTCGACCAGCAATATCCTCGCCAGACGTCCCTCCCCTTCAGGCCAGCCGGACCCAGCCCTGCCCCGCGTCGGGCCCGCCCGACGCGGCGGCGTCGAGGCATTGCGCCAGGATTTCCGCCGACTCGATAAGCCGTGGGCCGGGGCGGTTGAAATAATGGTGGCCGTCCGCCGCGAACACGCGTCCAGCCCGCACCGCGGACAATCGGTCCCAACCCGGCCGCCCGGTGAGCGCGCGCAGGTCGGCCAGCGTCTGCGGCAGCTGATAGCCGCACGGCATGGCGACGATCACGTCGGGGTCGGCGGCCAGCAGCGCGTCCCATTCCAGCCAGGGCGAATGCTGGCCGGGCGCGGCGAACAGCGGCTCGCCGCCCGCCGCCGTCACCAGCTCGGGCACCCAGTTGCCCGCCGCCATCAACGGCTCCAGCCATTCGATCGCCGCCACGGTCGGGCGCGAACCCCGGCGCGCCCCGCGTTCCGCCAGCGCCGCCAGCCGACCCTTAAGCGCCGTCGCCACGGCGGCCGCCTCGCGCGTCCGGCCCGATGCCTCGCCCACGCGCTCCACGTCGCCCCACACGTCCGACAGGTCGTCGGGCGCCAGCGATATCAGGGCCGGCGCCGCCCCGGTCCAGGCGCACAGGCTTTCCTCCAGGTCGGCTGGCGTCACCGCGCACACGGCGCAGGCCGACTGGGTCAGGATCAGGTCGGGTTTGAGTGCACGCAGGCGGTCGGCATGGACTTCGTAGACCGACAGGCCCTGGCGCACGATCTCCTGCACCCGGTCCTCGATCTGGCGCGAGGTCAGGCCCTTTTCCAGCTTGGTGGCGGTGAGGACGGGCAGGTCGACGACGGGGGCTGGGAAGTCGCATTCGTGCGACCGGCCCACCAGGTCCAGCCCCAGCGCCGCCGCTATCTCGGTGGCGCTGGGCAGCAGCGATACGGTGCGCGGCCCCGCCATCAGTACCGACGCGTCAATGCGCGCGCAGCGGTGCGAACAGCGCGGGCAGCGCGCGGCGCAGTTCCAGGTACAGGAGGCCCAGCCCCGCGAACCACAGCGCGTCGTTGCCCAGGATCGCCGCGGTGATCGGCAAGGCGAACGTCTCGGTCCCACCCGCCACCAGCGCGAAGGCGTAGAGCAGTCCCTCGAACGCGACGAAGCTGGCCGCGAAGCCGAACACCGCCGCGCCCACGCCGCCGCCGCCGCGCCCCGCGCAAAAGCGCGCGACCTCTGCCACGACCAGCGCCGCCGCGCCCAGCGCCCCGCCCCAGGCCAGCGTGCTCCCGTCCAGGGGATAGCCCTGGAACCCGAAACCGATCAGCTGGTTCGCCGCCCAGCAACCCGCCACCGTCAGCGTCGCGCGACCCCGATCCATGGTCGCCGCCGCCAGCGCCGCCACCGCGACGAAGGGCATCATGCAAGCTGTCAGCACCGATCCCAGGATCGCCGCGCCGGCCAGCATCGCCGGCCAGACCGCTTGTCCGAAATCCTCGTCGCGCATCGCTCTCTCCGCTTTTTTTAGAACTTGGCCCGGACGCCGCCGACGGCGGTGATGCCCGGATTCGTGAAGCTGAACACGTCCTCGTAACGCTCGTCGAACAGGTTCTCCACCCGCCCGAAGATCGACAAGCGATTCGTCAGACGATAATCCGCGTTGAAGTTAACCAGGACGTAATCGTCCAGCCGCACGCGCACCGGCACGAAGCTGGGATCGGTGAAGGCGACGTCGTCCGTGCGCCCGTTGTACCGCGCCACGCCCGTCAGCGACAGGCGGTCACCCGTCCAGTTCACGGCCAGGCTGGCGATGTGCGGCGGGCGGCGCACTTCCTCCGCCCCCGCCTCGCGCGCGTGCAGATAGGTGTACGTGGCATCCACCCGCCACTGCCCCAGGCGTGCATTCAGATAGGTTTCCACGCCCCGCTGTTTCGAGGTGGTGGCGCGGTTGGCGGGCGTGGCGACGAAGGCGGGTGCCGGGAAGGTGGTAAAGATCTCGTCCTTCAGCCGGCTGTCGAAATAGGTGGCGCCCAGCGTCACCGCGCCGCCGCGCAGCTGCTGCTCGACGCCCGCTTCCCAGCCCTCCGACTTTTCCGGGCGCAGCGCCGCGTTGCCGATGAACCGCCCGTCGACGAAGCCGTACAGTTCGTAGAAGCCCGGGTTCTTGACGCCCGACCCCGCCGCCGCGCGCAGCCGCGTCCCCGTATCGAGGCGATAGCTGCCCTGCACGCGATAGGTGGTGGTGTTCCGGAACAGGTCGTTGTCGTCGTAGCGCACCGACCCGCCGATGCCCGCCCTGTCGCCCAGCCGCAGCTCGTACTGCCCGACCACGCCGACATTGTCGTTGCCGCGCCGCCCGGTGAAAGCGAAGCCGGAAGGGTCGGTGTTGCGATACCGCTCGCGCTCCAGGTCGACGGCGGCGGTCAGCAGGTGGGTGACCGCGTCGGTGCCCAGGCGCAGCGTCGTCTCGTACGACCCCTTGTAGCGCGAGCCGACGTCGCCCGAATTGCGGCCGCCGGCGTTGAACGTGTCGCGCTTGGTGTCGGCCACCTGCGCGGTCAGCGCGTGGCTCCACCGTCCGTCCAGCAGATCGGCCTCGCCGCGGACCAGCCCGTACCAGGCGCGGTTGCGCAGCCGGTTGCCGGGCGTGTCGACGATCTGGCCGAACAGCGGGCTGCGGGTGTTATTCTCCGTCCCGTTGAACTCGGCCGCGGTGCGCGAATAGCGCGCCACCGCCGTCACCCGGACGTTGGGCAGCGGTACCCAGGTGGATTTCAGCGAGGCGGCGCCCGTGTCGTTCTTCAGGTCGCGGCCGCCGGTGCGCGCGTTGCTGGTGCCGTCGGCGGTGTTGATCGTGCCCGACAGCGCATAATCCAGGTCGCCCGACACGCCGGCCGCGCGCGCCGCCGCGTTCAACGTGCCAAGCGACCCCGCCTCGACGCGGCCCGACAGGCCCGGCGCCTCGCGCCCCGTCAGCGTGATGTACTGGATCACGCCGCCGATCGCGTCCGAGCCGTAGAGCGAGCTTTGCTGGCCGCGCAGCACCTCGACGCGCGCGGCCTGGTCGGCGGCCAGCGTGCCGAAATCGAATTCGCCCGCGAACGGGTCGGACACCTCGATGCCGTCGACCAGCACCAGCACGTGGTTGCCCTCCGACCCGCGCAGACGGACCTGGGTCTGGCCGGGGATGCGGCTGACGGCCACGCCGGGCACGTCGCGCAGCACGTCCGATACGCTGCGGACCTGACGCTGTTGCAGGGCGGCGTCGTCGATCACGGTGATGGCGTCGCCGCGCGTGTCGATCGGCACGGGGCTGGACCCGCGGGTGCCCGTCACCACCACGTCCTCGCTGTCGGTGACGTCGGGCAGGTTGGTCTGGGCGGCGGCGGGGCCGGCGCCGAGGCCGACAGCGCACAGGGCCGCCAGCGCGGCGGCGGACAGGAACAGATACTTCACGGTACGAAAACTCCCGCGTCCGAGCGACTGGAAACGGGGGCCTGACCGTGGCGCACGGCTCCCGGCCCGCCACCGCCGCCGGACGCGCTTGGGGCGGCCGCGGGTGCGGGTCAGGACGCGGCCCCCGCCGCTTTTCGCCGCTCAGACGAAGGTTTTCGCGCCCGGTCTTTGGTCCTGGACCCGGCAAGAGCGACTGATCGGCCGGTCGGTCTCCTGGCTCGCGGGTCACAGCATCGGCGCGCCGGCCTTCCCAGGTTCCCCCAGTGGCCGCGACCCCCATGGGCCGCCCGCGCGCCTCGCTCGCCGCTCACAGTTGCAGGGTCAGCCGCGGATTCGCCTGAAAGGCCCACCGCGTTCCCGGCACCGGCACGAACGCCGCCGCCCAACCGGGCCGCGGCGGGGCGCGCGTTAGCCCGCCGGTCGGCCCGTGGCAACGGGCGCGGTGCCCCCGGCCCTAACCCGCAGCCCCATCCGCAGACAGCGCGCGCGCGCGGGCGGCCGGGTCCTCCATCACGCGCTCCACGTTGGCGCGCAGTTCCTCCGCCAGGGTGCGCGCGACGTCCGCCAGCGCGGGCACGGTCGTCCCGATCGCGGCCAGCACCTTGAACGCGCGCATCGCCACCTCCTCCTCGCCCGCCCCGTCGCGGACGACGGCCACGAAGCCGTCGCGCATCAGCGCCTCGCCGGGTTCGCTGGGCACGTGAACGGGGGGCCGATCCTCCCCGCACGGGTCCGGGGCCTCGCCCAGGCGCGACAGCGTGCGCAGCAGCGCGTTCAATACTTCCACCGCGGTGCCGGGGTCGTTGGTGGCAGGCGACAGCGCGCGCCCCGCGATCTCGGCCAGCGCGATCAGGCCCAGCCGGGGATCGTGATCGAAGCTCCGGTGCCGCTCGACGGTGAACGCCTTGACCAGCGCGGCGCGGCCCTCGTCGTCCGGGGGCGGGCCTTGGACATGCATCAGCGGGCGGGCGGCGTGGACCAGCGTGCCGGGCAACGCCTCGACATGGCATATCAGCCCGTGCCGCCGCGCCGCCTTGCCCAGCGCCTCCACGTCGACATGGGTGACGTAGCCGATGCGGTCGGGCGCCAGCGCCCAGGCGTGCGGTGGCACGGGCACGGGCGGGCGGCCGCCGCCATGGGGATCGCGCGCATAGGCCGATACGGCGGCGCAGGCGGCGTCCTCCACCCGGTCGATCACGTCCGCCATCCGGCCGAAGGACGCCAGGTGCCCGATCCACCGCAACAACGTCACCACCACCAGCGCGATCAGCGCCACGGTGGCGATCAGCAGCACTACCCGTCCCTGTCCGCCGTACAGTTCGGTCTGAAGGCCGATCACCCCCACCACCGCGAACACGAACGCCCCCAGGAACGTCGACAGCGCGTTCTGCGACGTGCGGTCGGATATCAACAGCTGGGTCGCGCGCGGCGTCGCCAGCTGGGTCGCGGAAGAATAGGCGCTGACCATCGCCGTCAGCGAGAAGGTGGTCACCGCCAGCATCGAGGACGCGATGATCTGAAGAACGGTGTCGACCGAGTTCTGGCCGATGTCGCCCGTGAAGTGATAGGGGATCAGCCGCGCCAGCGGTCCGGCCGACGCCGCGATCAGTACGCCGGCCGCGCTGATCGCCGCCGCCCGAAACCAGATCTGCCGCCCCGCCCTCAGGATCAGCCAGCCGGCCCGCGTAGTCGCCATCGCCTCGGTCCCTCCCCTTGCCCGACGTGCAACGCTTCGCCCCGCCGATCGCCCCCCTGTCCTACGGGACGGAGCGGTGATACGCCGTCGCGGACGGGCCGTTGCGGTTCGACGGGACAGGGGAAGGCGGGGCGGCGCGCATGTCTCAACTTCCTCAACTCAAGGGGGTCGCATGACGCACACGCTTACTCTGCTGCTGGCCGCGCAGGTCGTTCAGGGAGCCGCGCCGGCGCCTGCCCCCGGCGCCCCCGTCGCCGCCCCCGTCGCCGCCCCCGTCGCCGCCCCCGTCGAACGCCGCGTCCAGGGCGCCGCCACGCTGGAGAACATAGCGCCCGTGCCCCCCGAACTGGCGGCGCGCGTCGCCCGCTATCAGCAGGGCCGGTCCGCCTCGGTGGCCGACTGGCTGCCCGACGGGTCGCTGCTGATCGCCACCCGCTTCGGCGCCACCGCGCAACTGCATCGGGTGGCATCTCCCGGCGCCGACCGTCGCCAGCTGACCTTCGCCGCAGAGCCGATCCCCGGCGGCCAGGCGATCCCCGGCACCGACCGCATCCTGTTCGGCCGCGACACCGGCGGCGACGAATGGTTCCAGCTCTACGCGCTGTCGCCCGACGGCTCGACGGTGCAGCTGACCGAGCCCGGCACGCGCAACCAGGGCCCCGTGCTGACCCGCGACGGCGCCCGCGTGTTCTGGAGCCGCGCGACCAAGGGGTCGGGCGACTACGACATCCTGTCCGCGAACCCCGCCGACCCCGCCAGCCGGACGGTGGTGCTGAAGGGCACGGGCGCGCTCCAGGTGTCCGACGTGTCAGCCGACGGGGCGACCTTGCTGGTGACGCGCGGCGTGTCGAACCGCGAGCAGCGCTTGTTCACGCTCGACGCGGCCACGGGGCGGATGACGGAGGTCGCGCGCGGCCGCCCCGCCCTGCTGTCCGACGCGCGCTTCGGCCTGGGGGCGCGATCGGTCATCGCGATCAGCGACCGGGGATCGGACGTGAAGCGGCTGGTGTCGTTCGACCTGGCGTCCGGCCGCATGATCCCGCTGGCCCCGCCGTCGAAGTGGAACGTCGAGGCGTTCGACCTGTCCGACGACGGGCGCGTGGTCGCCTACGACGTCAACGAGGACGGCTATTCGCGCGTCGTCATCGCCGACCTGGTGACGCGCCGCGCGCTGCCCCAGCCGCAGCTGCCGGCCGGCGTGGCCACGGGGCTCAGACTGTCGCGCGACGGGGCGCGGCTGGCGGTGGGCCTGTCGTCGGCCAGCGCGCCCGGCGACGCGTACGGCGTGGACGTGGCCACGGGCCGCGTGGAACGCTGGACCCAGTCGGAGATCGGGCCGATCGACCGCGCCGCCCTGCCCACGCCCGAGCTGGTCCGCTTCCGCAGCTTCGACGGCCTGTCGGTGCCGGCCTTCGTTTATCGCCCCAAGTCCGCCGCAGCGGGCGCGCGCACGCCCGTGCTGATCTCCATCCACGGCGGGCCGGAGGCGCAGGCGCGGCCCGGCTGGTCGCCCACCGTCGCCAGCTTCGCCGACAATCTGGGCGCCACCGTGATCGTGCCCAACGTCCGCGGCTCGGACGGTTACGGCACGCGCTACCTAAACCTCGACAACGCGGAGAAGCGCGAGGATTCGGTCCGCGACATCGGCGCGCTGCTGGACTGGATCGGTACCCGGCCCGACCTGGACGCGTCCCGCGTGGCGGTGATCGGCGGCAGCTACGGCGGCTACATGTCGCTGGCGGTGATGACGCGCTATTCGGACCGGCTGGCGGGCGGCGTGGAGCTGTTCGGCATCGGCGACTTCGAGACGTTCCTGCGCAACACCGAGGCCTATCGCCGCGACAACCGCCGCGCCGAGTACGGCGACGAGCGGACCGCGAAGATGCAGGCGGCCTTTAAACGGATCTCCCCGCGCCACAACGTGGCCGGCATCACCAAGCCAATGCTTGTCGAACAGGGCGCCAACGACCCGCGCGTGCCCCGGTCCGAGAGCGAGCAGATGGTGGCCGCCCTGCGCGCCCGCGGCGTCCCCGTCAGCTATCTGCTGTTCGCCGACGAGGGACATGGCTGGCGCAAGAAGCCCAATTCCGACCTGTCGCTCCAGGTGGAGACGCAGTTCCTGGCAGGGCTGCTCGGCACCGCGCCCGCGGGCGGCGGCGCGGCACGGTAGGCGCGGCCTTTCCCTGTCACCCCGGAACAGGTCCGTAGATATACCTTTCGTACAAGCAAGTCCCCCGTTATCCCCGCGCAGGGATGACCGGTCGGATCGTCCCCCGGACGATCCTTGAACGCGCGGGGCGCATTCAACCGGTCATCGATCCAGACCGGCTGACGGCAGCGGGGAATGGATTCCTACCTGCGCGGGGATGGCGAGGCAGGAATACGTATCCGAAGGGTATGATTACCGAACAGGTCCGGGGTGACGGCAGGGGCCAACGCATTCTCCGCCCGGAAACCGGCCCGTCCGTCAACCCGCCGGCGCGTCCACCGTCTCGGTCGGCAGGGGGGTGGGCGAGCGATCGAAGCTGCGCACGATCGTTTCGAGCCGCAGCCCGTCGATCCTGAGTTCGTTGAAGGCCGGCGGCGTGGCGCGCACGCGTTTGGACAGCGTACCCGCCCCGATCAGGCGGATCGTGCGGCCCGACCGTTCCACGCGCAAGTCGAAGGCGTCGTGGACGTGGCCCGACAGCACGGCGTGCGCGCCCGCCTTGGCCAGCGCGGTCAGCGCCTCGTCGCCGCGATGCGTCCTGGCGGTGCCGCGCGTGCCGCCTTCTATCAGCGGGTGGTGGCCCGCCACGATCACCAGGTCGCCCGCCGGCGCTTCGGCGATCAGCGCCAGCGCGCGGCGCAGCGAGGACCGGCTGACGCGGCCCTTGGACCAGTTCCACCGCCACTGGGCGCGCGCCGTGGTCTTGAGCGGCACCACCGTCACGCCCTTGAGCTTCAGGGGCTGCTCGATCATCCGCTCCACGGCGGCGTAGCGGGTATAGGGGGCCACGAACCGTCGGATCGGGTCCCAGTAATAGGGAATGTCGTGGTTCCCCACCTCGACCGTCACCGGCACCCCCAGCGAGCCCAGCCACGCGCCGCCCTGCTCGAATTCGGCGGTGCGCGCGCGCATCGTCAGGTCGCCCGTCATCACCACCGCGTCGGGCTCCTCATCACGCACGCAGGCGCGGAACCAGTCCAGGGCGGCCGGGTCCTCGGCCCCGAAATGCACGTCGCTGACGTGGAACAGCTTCATGGTTTCTCCCTTTGCGCCCCGCCCAACCGGCTCGACAGCGCGGCGTCAACCCGCCAAACGCGCGGACGATGAGCTTCGTCGCCCGCCTGCGCGCCGCATCGCGCCCCGATCACGATCGGGTGGACGCTTTGTTCGGTGGTTATCGGCTGGACGATCCGGGGGATTACGCGCGCTTCCTGACGGCGCAGGCGCGCGCGCTGGGGGGCGCCGAGGCGGCGCTGGCGGTGGCACCCGACCTGCCGCCCTGGCGGCCGCGGCTGGGCGCGCTGGCGGCCGACCTCGCGGCACTCGACCACGAGATGCCGCTGCCGCTGCCCTTCGCGGCGCCCGGCGCCAGCGCCTGGGGGCTGCTCTACGTCGCCGAAGGATCGCGGCTAGGCGGCGCGATGCTGGCACGCGCGGTACCCGAGGATTGGCCCTCGGCCTATCTGTCCGCCCGGCACGAGCACGGCGAATGGCGCCGCACGCTGGACGCGCTGGAAGCGAGGGCGGGCGATCCCGCTTGGGAGGCTGACGCGCTGGCCGGCGCGGCCGCGGGTTTTCGGTTGTGGGAGAAAGCGGGGCGGGACGCCGCCGCTACCCTTCCCTGACCGGCGCGGTCAGCACGGCACGGCATCCCGGCCCGTTGTCGAGATACTGAAGCTCGCCGCCCAGCCCCCCAACCACCGCGCGCAGCATACGCCCGCCGAAGCCCGTGCCGTCGGCGGGGCCCGCCTGCTTGCCGCGACCGGCGTCGGCGACGATCAGCTGGAACCGGCTGCGCGCGCGTTCCAGCGTGATCCACAACGGTCCGGCGGCACCGTCATACGCGTATTTGCTGGCGTTGATGACCAGCTCGGTCAGCACCAACCCGATGTTGATCGCCCGGTCGGTCGGCACCAGCAGCTGCGCCAGGTCCAGCCGTATGCCCGCCGCCCATTCGGGGCCCAGGGTCGATCGCAGGTCGCCGACCAGTTCCTCTAGGTAACGGCCCAGCTCCACCGTCTCCACCCGGTCGTCCTGATACAGGCGGCGGTGGACCAGCGCCACCGCGGACAATCGCGCCTGCGCCTGCGCCATCACGTCCGCCACCTCCGGGTTGGCGGTGCCGCCCCGGCCCTGGAGGCGAAGGAACGACGACACCAGCTGCAGGCTGTTCTGCACCCGGTGGTTGACCTCCTTCATCAACAGGTCCTTCTGGCGGACCAGTGCGTCCTTTTCTTCCAGGCTGGCGCGCAGCTGTGCGTTGAGCGCGCGCAGACGGGCGGCGGTATCGGCCTCGGCGAAGGCGCGGCGCAGGCGTTCGGCGCTTTCCACCTCCTCGAAGGTCCAGGCGCGGCTGCGGCCGCCCACCGTCTGGGTCCAGCTTTCAAAGGAATTGCGCGGGGAAAGCGACGCGTTCGGGTCGTGCGGCACCGCCTTGTGCGGGTTGCCCGCCCATTCGATCTCTTGGACCAGCTCGGCGCGGAACCAGAGCAGCAGCCCCCCTTCCTCCGCCAGCGACAGCGCCAGCAGGCCGCTCGCCTGCCGACTGTGCAGCGCCGCAGGCGCGAACAGTTCGGACAGGCGGTCGGTGGCGAAGGGACGCCCGCCCGCCAGCTCGGCCGCCGCCCAGTTCGCCACCTCGCGAACGAAGGGCTCGGGCGGGCAATGGCCCGACAGGGTCACCGCGCCCCGCCCCACGAACGCCAGCCCGTCCGCCCCCAGCATTCGCGTCAGTTCGGGCGCGCAATCCTTCAGCACCGCGGGCGTCGCGCCCTGCTCGGCCAGGCGGGGCACCACCGCGTCCTCCGACGCGCGCAGACGCAGCCGCTCGCGATAGGTTTCGGCCTCCTCCTTGGCGCGCAGCTGGCGGGCCAGCCCCCCCGCCAGCGTCGCCGCCGCCAGCCGCGTGTCGGCGTGCAGCAGCCGCGGGCTGTCGTGGTGGCACGCCACCAGCCCCCAGAGCAGCCCGTCCTTGACGATCGAGATCGATGCGCTGGCGGCCACCCCCATGTTCTTGAGGTACTGGACGTGGATCGGCGACACGGAGCGCAGGGCCACGTCGCTCATGTCGACGGCCGCCAGGTCGGCCTCCGCCTCGTCCGTGCCGGCGACCGACCGCATCGGCTGTGGCTCATAACCGGCGTCCGGGATCGCGCGGGTGCGGTTGCGGACGTACAGCGCGCGCGCCTGGGGCGGGATGTCGCTGGCGGGGAAATGATGGTGCAGGAACGTGCCCAGGTGCGGCGCCCGCGCCTCGGCGACCACGCGCCCCGCGTCGTCGTCCAGGAAGCGGTAGATCATTACCCGGTCGAACCCGGTCAGCTCGCGAAACGCCACCGCGGCGCGCGCGCACAGCGTTTCGACGTCGGTCGCGCGCTCGAAGCCGGCAGCCATGTCGCCCAACGTGGCCAGCACCTCGCCCGCCGACGTGGCGTGCGGATTGGCGGGTTCCAGCTCCACCAGCGTCCGGTCGCCCGACGGGTGCGCCGCCACCGTCCACCACCCGCCGCCCAGCGGCACCGGACCCGACAGTTCGGCCGGCTCGCCGCCGATCAGCTCGCTCAGCGACCGCTCGCCCCAGTCGACCCCGAACACCCGTTCCAGCGCGCCAGCCCCCCCAAGAACCCTACCCGTCGCGTCGGCCACCAGCAACAGCCCGTGCGGCTGGATGGCGCCGGGAACGTGGATCGGCTCGCGGGCGCAGGCGTCCAGCGCGCGAGCCTGTTCGGCATGAATGTCGGGGGTGGTGACCAGGGTCGTCAGGGTACGCTCCCGTACAGGAATAACGCCCGAATACAGGGGCTCGGACGGATGTTACCCGGCCCGCGCCGCGTACGCTACCCCTCGCTCCGGTCCTGATCCCGGCGCGCCACCTGAAAGCCCGCGAAGCTCTGGCTGACCGGCATCAGTTCCAGCGTGTTGACGTTCAGATGCGGCGGCAGGCCCGCCACCCACAACAGCGTGTCCGCGATATCGTCGGCCGTCATCGGGTCCGCGCCCGCATACAACCGGTCGGACGCCCCCTGGTCGCCGCCGGTGCGGACCAAAGTGAACTCGGTTTCCACCATGCCCGGCTCGATCGAGGTGACGCGCACGCCCATGCCCTGGAGGTCGGATCGCAGCCCCAGCGAGAATTGCCGAACAAACGCCTTGGTGCCGCCGTACACGTTGCCGCCCGTGTACGGATAGGTCGCGGCCACCGAGGACAGGTTGATGATCGCGCCCCGCCGCTCGATCAGCCGGGGCAGCAGGTGATGCGTGATCGCGACCAGCGCGGTCACGTTGGTGTCGATCATGGTGCGCCAGTCGTCCAGCGCGGCCGACTGGGCGGACGCGGTACCCAGCGCCAGCCCCGCGTTGTTGACCAGGCAGTCCAGTTCGCCGACCCGGCCAAGCGCCGCCTCGGTCGCGTCGGCGTCGCGCACGTCGAAGGCGAGCGGCGTCACTTGGTCGCCCCCCACCGCCGCCGCCAGCGCGTCCAGCCGCTCGGCGCGCCGCCCGGTGGCCCAGACACGCCAGCCCGCCTTCGCGAAGGCGCGGACGGCGGCCTCGCCGATGCCCGACGTGGCGCCGGTGATCAAAATGCTGGGCATGACATGGCTCCTGGAGTTCGTCCCTCGCCCTTGCCGCCCCGGCGCCCGCGTGCAAGAGCCGGGCGCACCGTGACATTCTCCGACCCGTTGGCGGCGGACGACCTGGCACTCTACGTCCACTGGCCGTTCTGCGTTTCCCGCTGCCCGTATTGCGACTTCAACGCGCATGTCCGCGCCCAGGTGGATCAGGACGCGTGGCGCGCAGCACTCCTGGCAGATCTCGCGCACGAGGCGGCGCTGCTGCCCGGTCGGCGGCTGGGCTCTATCTTCTTCGGCGGGGGCACGCCGTCGCTGATGCCGCCCGAAACGGCGGCGGCGGTGATCCGCGCCGCCACCGACGCCTGGACGCCCGCCGCCCACCTGGTAGTGACGCTGGAGGCGAACCCCTCCTCGGTCGAGGCGGCGCGCTTCGCCGATCTCGGACGGGCGGGCGTCAACCGCGCGTCGCTGGGGTTGCAGGCGCTGGACGACGGTCCCTTGCGCTTCCTGGGCCGCGCGCACGACGCGGGCGAGGGCCTGCGCGCCTTGGACACGGCGCAGCGGGTGTTCGGGCGCGTCAGTTTCGACCTGATCTACGCGCTGCCCGGCCAGTCGCTGGGCGAATGGCAGGCCGTTCTGGCCCACGCGCTGGCGTTCGGCACCGAGCATCTGTCGCTCTACCAGCTGACGATCGAGCCCGGCACCCGCTTCGCCACCGAATACGCGGCCGGACGGCTGACGATGCCCGACCCCGACCACGCCGCCGACCTGTTCGAACACACGCGCACCGCCACCGCCGCCGCCGGCCTGCCGGCCTATGAGACGTCCAACCACGCGCGGCCGGGCGCCGAGAGCCGGCACAACCTCGCCTATTGGCGCTACCGCGATTACGCCGGCGTGGGACCGGGCGCGCACGGGCGGCGCGGCGGGCTGGCGACGGTGCGCCGCCGTAAGCCGGAGAACTGGATCGCCGCCGTCGAGCGCAACGGCCACGGGATCGAGCGCGAGGATCCGCTCTCCCCCGCGACGCGGGCGCAGGAGGCGCTGCTGATGGGCCTGCGCCTGACGGAGGGTATCGACCTCTCGCGGGTGGACGCGCTGGCGGGGGGCGAGGCGCCGTTGGACAGGGCGGCGGTCGATCGGCTGGCGGCGCTGGGGCTGGTGGCGCGGGCGGGCGACCGGCTGCGCGTGACGGAGGCGGGGGCCCCCCTGCTCGACGCCGTGCTGCGCGAACTGGTGCTGGTCGAGGGCGACGCGAACGGACAAGACCGTTGACCGAAGGGGTTGCCCCTTTCTAAGCCGCTCCCAGACGCGACTATCGGGAGCGGTCAGTGTCCGACGAACGGCAAGCCTCGTTCCACATGAACGAGGGTGCGCTACCCCTCGACGTGCCGGGCACGTGGGAGGACAAGACCATTCACGTGCTGCGGCTGCCCGGACACGGCCACGCCGCCGCCAGCCTGGTGGTGACGCGCGAGATGCTGCCGCTGGGCCGCGACGTACCGGGCTACGTTTCCGACGAGCTGGAGCGCATGAAGGTGGCACTGCCTGAGTTCGCGCAGATGGGCCGCCTGCCCGTCCGCTGGCCGGACATGGAGGGCGAGGCGATCATGACCCGGTGGAAGTCGGACGAGGGGCTGATGGACCAGATCATCTGCTGCCGCCCCGCGGCCGGGCGGCGGCTGCTAGTGTTCACCGCCACCCACCCGGCGCCCATGCCGACCGGCACCTATCACGCCATGATCGCTGCCATATCGGGCTTTCGCCCGCGGGCGCCCGACGGTGCGGTCCCGCCCCCCGGCGCCGCCGCCGCGAACGACTGAGATGGGCGCCCGCTGACATGAGCGAGGCGCTCCGGGCCGCGCGTTTCGCCGATCCCGTCGCGCACAGCCACGCGCTGACCGGGTTCCTGGTGGGCGCGGTGGTGGGCGTGGTCGCGGCCGCCGCGGCCACCGTGGTGATCGGCGCCGCCGTCGCCGCGCTGGAGGTGGCGACGGCCGGATTGGCGACGCCGCTGGTGATCGGGGTCGCCGCCACCGCGCTGGAATTCGGGGCCAACGCCTATGTCGGCGCCAAGCTGACCGAATGGGCCACCGAGGAGGGCGAGCGGATCGGCTCCGAACACATGGCCGCGCCGTCGGGCCAGGTGTCGCAGGGGTCGCCCAACGTCTTCGTCAACGCCCGCCCCGCCGCGCGCGCCACCGACACGGAGACGTGCGACGCCGGCACCGTCGCGCAAGGATCGGAAACGGTGCGCTTCAACGCCTTGCCCGCCGCGCGCGTGACGGACAAGACCAGCTGCGGCGGCCAGATCGTCGATGGGTCGGCCAACGTGTTCATCGGCGGCCCGCGCGAAACCGTGGCCGACATCCAGCCCGAGGTGCCCGAATGGGTGCGCTGGGGCGTGGCGATCGCCAGCGTGGTGCCCGCCATCGGTCAGGCCGGCCGCGCGGCGTGGAAGATGGCCGGCGCGATCCGATCCCAGGGCTTGGTCCGCGCGGCGCAGACCGGGGCCAAGAGCGTGGCCCAGGCGATGGAGCAGCGCGGCGCGCGCGCGCTGGCCCGCGCCGACGCCGGACGCCAGCTCGCGCTGCCCGCGCCGCCGAAACGGCTGGCGCTCCCGGCGCCGGAGAAGCGGCTGGCCCTGCCCGCCCCGGAGAAGCGGCCGGCGCTGCCGCCCCCCCGGCCGTCGCGCTATCCGTTCGATACGGAGCCGGCGGTACCCGCAGGGGGTGGACAGAAATGGAAGTTCGAGGCCACGCGGCCGGGCCTCGATATGGACGACCTGTCGCCTGCGGACGCCGCGGCGGCGCGGGCGATGGAACGGGGGGGATGGTCCGCGGATACGCGCAAGCAAGTTCTGGACTCGGGCCGCGACTTCGATGTGCCGCAAGCGCGTCAGGGTGATCCGATGTACAAGTTCAGCAGCGCCGGGCGCGATGAATCCACGTCACCGCCGAGCGCTTATTATACCGACGAGGCGGGCTATCGCGCGCTGGCCGCCAAGCATCAGGATCCCGTGACGGGCCAGTGGAACGGCCGCGGCGTCAAGAACGATCTGGCTCTCCCCTGCTACAACACGGCCGACGCCGTATGGCGGGGCCATCTCACGACCGATCAGCCCTTGCCGCGATCCACCATCAACCCGGCGTCCGAGACGGTCACTCATGTCAACCCCGACGGCTCGGTCGCCAGCGTGTTCCAACGGGAGATGGCCGGCGGCGGCACGCAGTTCACGCCCGCCAGCGGCACGGTCGGCGGCCTGTCCCCCTCCAACGGAAGCGTTCCATGATCTCCGTCACGCCCGATATCATCGGCCCCGGCATCGAGGAGGAATATGCCGACGCGCTGGCGGCGATCGATGACATCGGCCTGGTGCTGGGGCAGCAACAACTGACCAACGACACGCCCGAGGGGCGCGTGCTGCTCAACGTCCTGTGGGTGGAGCAGGAAATCGACGCGCGCCGCCTGCCGATCCCCGTCGATCCCAGTTTCGTCGGCACGATCTTCTATTTGGTCGGATCGAACGAATTGGCGGGGGTGCCGGGCTTCCAGGAAGCGTTGGGGCGACTGTGGTTGGTCCTCAAGGGGTACGGTCTCATCAAGCCGCGCCACGTGCCATTGCTCGTATCAATGATCGACGACTGGATAGCGGACGCCGAACGCTGTTCCGATCCACAGTCCGAGGATCGCCGATTGATCGCCGACCTGCGCATCGAGGCGGATCGCCTGCGCCAGGGCGGTGAAGTTCGATCGCGAGGATCGGATGAACGATCCTACGGCGCGCGCATAAGCGACGCGCTAGATGAGCAGATGGACAAGGGATACCTGCGATTAAGCGCGATCAGTGCCAGCCTTCTTGAAGGCTGGCGCCCCCGCCCCGCGCGCAAGCCCCCGCTCCCCGCGCCCTTGCCGGGGTTGCCGCCCGAGGCGCCGATGTTGCCGGAGGGGGTGGTGCCTACCTGATCCGAGGGCCTGTCGATGACGATGCTTCGATCTATCACATGACGATCGCTATCGAATGATCCCCGTCACGCCCGACATCATCGGCCCCGGTATCGAGGAGGAATATGCCGACGCGCTGGCGGCAATCGACGATATCGGCTTGGCATTGGGGCAGCAGGACCTGACCTCCAATACGCCCGAAGCCGCGGTCCTGCGCAACGTCCTGTGGGTGGAACAGGAGATCGAGGCGCGCCGGCTGCCGGTCCCGGTGAATGCGAGCTTCGTGGGCACGATCGTCTACCTGGTGGGATCGAATGAACTAGCTGGGGCTCCCGGCTTTCAAGAGGCTCTGGGGCGACTGTGATTGGTCCTCAAAGGCTACGACCTCATCAAGCCCCGCCACGTACCGCTGCTGGTACCCATGGTGGACGATTGGGTGGTGGACGCGGAGCGATGCCCCGACCCGGTGCCGGACGATCGCCGACTGATCGCCGACCTCCGCATCGAGGCCGGGCGACTGCGCAGTGGGGGCGCCTTGAAACGGGAATGGCCACGGCAGGGCGAACGCTCTTATTCCGCCTGGCTGAGCGACGAACTCGATCAAGCCATGGGCAAGGGTTACCTGCAATTGAGCAGCATCACCGCCAGCCTTACCGACGGATGGCGCCCCCGCCCCGCGCGTAAGCCCCCGCTCCCGGCACCCGTGCCGGGCCTGCCGTCAAGGGCACCTTTGTACCGGGATGGAACGTGATCGCGCATGCCGTCGGAACGGGAGCGCAACCAAATCGCGGCCCGGCGATTTAACGTCCGCGCCGCGACCGTGGCGCGCATCGCCCGGGCGGGCGGGTGACAGGGGGATCGATCGTTGGCCGATCTGACGACGCTGCCGTGGACGGGCGCATGGCCGGGAGTGGCGGCGTGAACCTCCGCTCGCTGATCGCCAAACTGGCACCCGACGCGCGCGAAGCGCTGGAGGGCGCGGCCGCGCTGACCCTGTCGCGGACGCATTACGATGTCGAGCCCGAACACTGGTTGCTCAAGTTGGTGGAACGGCAGACGGGCGACGTCGCCGCGATCCTGACCCATTACGGGGTTGATGCCGGCCGACTGACGGCGCAGCTGAACGCGGCGCTCGACCGGTTCAAGACGGGCAACGGGCGCCCGCCCTCGCTGTCGCCGCGGCTAGTCCGGCTGGCGCGCGAGGCGTGGCTCGACGCGTCGGTGGAGCGCGGCGCGACGACGGTGCGGCCCGGACACCTGTTGGCGGCGCTGCTGGCGGACCGCGAACTGGGCAGCGCCGCGCGCGAGGCCGCGCCCGAACTCCGTCGCATCGACGCCGCCGCGCTGGGCCATCACTTGGACGCGATCACCAAAAGCTCCGACGAAACCGAAACAACGGTGGATGCTCCGGAGGGCGAGGCGCCTGCCGCCCCCGCGACCGGCGGCAAGGGCAAGGCACTCGACACCTATTGCATCGACCTGACGCAGCGCGCCCGCGACGGCGCGATCGACCCGGTGCTGGGTCGCGACGCTGAAATCCGCCAAGTCATCGACATCCTGACGCGCCGCCGCCAGAACAACCCGATCCTGACCGGCGAAGCAGGCGTGGGCAAGACGGCGGTAGTGGAGGGCTTCGCGCTCCGCATCGCGGCGGGCGACGTGCCGCCGTCGCTCCTGAACGTGCGGCTGTTATCGCTCGACCTGGGGTTGCTTCAGGCCGGTGCGGGCGTGCGCGGCGAGTTCGAGAACCGGCTGAAGCAGGTCATCGAAGAGGCCAAGGCCAGCCCGGTGCCGCTGGTCATGTTCATCGACGAGGCGCACAGCTTGGTCGGCGCGGGCGGACAGGAGGGTCAGGGCGACGCGGCCAACTTGTTGAAGCCGGCGCTGGCGCGCGGAGAGTTGCGAACGGTGGCCGCCACCACCTGGGCCGAGTACAAGAAATATTTCGAGAAGGACGCGGCGCTGACCCGCCGGTTCCAGGTGGTCAAGGTGGACGAGCCGTCGGTGGACGCCGCCACCGACATGATGCGCGGGCTGGTCGCAACGCTGGAAAAGCATCACGGCGTGCGCGTGCTGGACGAGGCGGTGCGCGCGTCCGTCACCCTGTCACACCGCTACATCTTCGGGCGCCAGTTGCCCGACAAGTCGATCAGCCTGCTCGATACCGCCTGCGCGCGCGTCGCCATGAGCCAGGCGGCGACGCCCGCCGAGATCGAGGACGCCGGCCGCCGCGTCGACGCGATCGCGGTGGAGCGTCGCATCCTGGAACGCGAGGCGGCGGGCGGCGGCGATCACGGCGAGCGGCTGGCGGCGCTGGACGCAGAAGCGGCGGAGCTGGCGACCCGGCTAGAAACGCTGAACGCACGGCGCGAGCGCGAGCGCGAGCTGGTGGAGGCGATGCGCGCCGACCGCGACGCGCTGGAATCGACCGAGGGTGCGGCGGCGGAGGACCTACGCGGGGCGCTGGCGGCCAAGCGGGCCGAGCTGACGCTGCTGGCGGGCGAGCGGCCGATGATCTTCGACGTGGTGGACGGCCACGCGGTGGCGGAGGTGGTGGCGCAGTGGACCGGCATCCCGGTCGGGCGGATGCTGTCGGACGAACTGTCGCGCGTGATCGGGCTGGAAGCGTTGATGGCCGAGCGCATCCGCGGCCAGGATCAGGCCCTGGGTGCGATCGGGCGCGCGATGCGCGTGTCGCGCGCCGGCCTGTCCGACCCGCGCAAGCCCACGGGCGTGTTCCTGATGGTGGGCACGTCGGGCGTCGGCAAGACGGAAACCGCACTGACGCTGGCCGACCTGTTCTACGGCGGTCCGCAGAACCTGACCGTCATCAACATGAGCGAGTTCAAGGAGGAGCACAAAGTTTCCATGCTCCTCGGCGCGCCCCCGGGTTACGTCGGCTTCGGCGAGGGCGGCGTGCTGACGGAGGCGGTGCGGCGCAAGCCGTTCAGCGTGATCCTGCTGGACGAGATGGAAAAAGCGCATCCGGGCGTTCAGGACGTGTTCTATCAGCTGTTCGACACCGGCCGGATCAAGGACGGCCAGGGCCGCGACATCGATTTCCGCAACGCCATGATCCTGATGACCTCGAACGCCGGGTCGGACCTGATCGAGAAGCTGTTCGCCGACCCCGACACCGCGCCCGACGGCGAGGAACTGGCGGCCGCGCTTCGCCCGGCCCTGCTGGAGCATTTCCGTCCCGCCTTCCTGGGGCGCGTGACGGTGGTGCCGTTTCGCCCGCTGGACGACACGATCCTGCGCGAGATCGTGGACCTGGCGCTGGGGCGGTTGGCCACCCGGATGCGGGACAGCTACGGCGCGACGCTGGAATGGGAGGCGGCGGTGGCCGACGCGATCGCCGCGCGCTGCACCGAGGCGCAGAGCGGCGCGCGCAACGTCGAGTCGGTGATCGCCGGCAGCGTGGCCCCCGAACTGGCGGGCCGCATCCTTCAAGCGCGCCACGAGGGCGGCTCGGCGGACGATGTCCGAATCGGCCTCGACGAAGCAGGTGTCTTGACCTATCACGTCGGCGACCCCGCCCCGGCGGGTGCGACCAAGGGAACCGCGGGCCGGCGGCGGCGTAATCGTCCCGGCGCCGCCTGATACGGCAGCTCGTAAAAGGAGGATCCTATGCCCGTCTATCTGAAGCTCGGTGCGCTCAAGGGCGCCGTCACCGCCGGCCCGTACAAGGACTGGATCGAGATCGACGCCTATAATTGGGGCTTCTCGGTCGCGGTGCAGACCACCGTCGGCGCGTCCGGCAACCGTTTGTCCGCCGGCAAGGTGACGCCCGGCGACCTTCACTTGGTGAAGCGTCAGGACGACACCACCACCCAGTTCATGCTCCAGTCGCTTCAGGGCAAGAACACCGATTCGGCGACCTTGGCCGTCACGGTGCAGGCGTCCGAGGGGGCCGAGAGCAAGTACATCGAATACGTGATGAAGAACGTCATCTGCTCGTCCTTCTCGACCGCGGGCAGCGGTCAGGGCGGCGAGCCGACCGAGAACATCACGCTGAACTTCTCGTCGGTCGAGTTCAACCAGTTCCTGAAGGACGAGGCCAACAACGAGCGCGCGGTGCGCGGCGGCTACGACTTCACCAAGGCCGCCAAGGTCTGATCCCGGACCAAGGTCGATCGACGCGTCGCCCCGCCGCCCGGCGGGGCGGCGGTCATCGTCCGTGACCGACGCGCATGGCCGAACGCGACACCAACAATTTCCTTCACATCCTCGAGGCCCCCGGGTCGGTCGAGAACCTGAAACTGTTCCGGCTGTCGGGCGATGAGCGCATCTCCCAGCCCTTCCGTTTTCGGCTGCAACTGCGCAGCCACGGCGAGGTGCCGCCCGCCAGCGCCTGGATCAACGCGTCGATCACCTTCGCCATCGGCACATCCGACATGGACGAGGCGCGCCGCATCAACGGCCGATGCACCAAGTTCGAGCATATCCACCAGAAGGGCTCCTACGTCGAGTTTGCGATCGAGGTCGCGCCCGCGTTCGAGGCGCTGACGCTGACGCGCGACCGGCGGCTGTTCACCGACAAGAGCGCGCGCCAGGTGGTGGGTGAAATCCTGGGCGAACACCGCGTCGCTTTCGACGACGCCAAATACGGGCCGTCGCCCACGCGCCCCTACATCGTCCAGTTGGACGAGAGCGACTTCGCCTTCGTCAGCCGGCTGCTGGAGGACGAGGGCGTCTTCTACTTCTTTAAGTTCGACGAGGGGGCCGCGCCCTACAAGCACCGCATGATGATGGCGGGCGACACGTCGGGCTATTACGACGGCAAGCCGTTCGAGACCTCGTTCCGGCGCGACCACCTGCTGCGGGGGCTGCACGACCTGCAGATGGGCTATGCCAGCGCGCCGGCGAAGGTGCTGACGCACGACTACGACTTTCAGAAGCCGGGCAGCCTGTCGCCCGTCACCGCGCCGAGCAAGCTCGACTGGGCGGCCCCCAGCGGCCAGGTCTATCGCTACGCCGAGGATTACACCGACGGCGGCCGGGGCAAGGAGCGCGCCGACCTGCGCATCCAGCGCGAGGAAGCCGGTGCCGTCACCATGAAGGGCGAGGGGTCGTACGTCGCCTTCGCGCCCGCCGCGCGGTTCAACGTCGACGACCCCAGGCTTGACCCGCGCGAACGGCGCATCGTGGTGCGATCGGTCAGCCACGAGGCGTTCGACCCCTATGGCCGCGACGAGGGCGACCCCGAATACCGCCAGTCGTTCGAGGCGCAGCCCAGCACGCAGGTGTTCCGCCCCGAACGCTCCACGCCGCGCGCGCAGAGCCGGGGTCCGCAGACGGCGGTGGTGCTGGACCAGAACGATCCCGAGGGCTTCGGGCGCATCAAGGTCAAGTTCCACTGGGATCGCACGGGCGCGTCCACCGCCTGGGTCCGCGTGCTGCAACAATGGGCGGGGTCGGAGATGGGGGCGCAGTTCGTGCCCCGGCCCGGCATGGAAGTGCTGGTCGACTTCATCGAGGGGCGGCTGGACCGGCCGGTGGTGGTCGGCTGCCTCTACAACGGCCAGAACAAGCACAGCTTCGCGGTGCCCGGCAACCTGAGCCAGACGGGGTTCCGCACCTTCGGCGACGGCGGGCTGGTCCACGAGCTGTTCTTCGAGGACAAGGGCGGGGCCGAGCGGGTCTATCTGCGCTCGGGCCGCGATTTCGCCCGCGACGTGGCGCGCAACGAGAGCGCGCACGTCAAGGAACTGAGCGAAACGACGATCGGCACCACCAGCCGTACCTTCTCGACCGGCAAGATGCTGATCGAGAGCGCGGAGGCGATCACGATCAAGGTCGGCGCCAGCAAGATCACCATCGACCAGGGCGGCGTATGGATCGACGCGCCCAAGATCAACCTGAACAGTCCCGGCGCGCCCGACCACGACGTGCCCGCCGTGACCCAGGCCGGCCAGGCCGCGGCCGCCGGCGCGGCGGCGGCGCAGGCCAAGGCAGCGGCGGCGCAGAAGGCGGCGGCCGCCCCGCCCGCCAGCAATAAGAACGCGGGCAAGGCCGGCGTCGGCGGCGCGGGCGGCGCTGGCGGCGGCGCGGGCGCGGGCGCGGGCGCGGGCGGCAAGATCTCGCCCTCCGGCCTCGTTTCCCCCGAAACGCTGGCGGCCGACGCCGCCCTGGCTCCGGGTGCGCCCGCGCCGATCTCGCCCGAAGAGCGGCGCTACGCCGACGAAGGGCGTCGTCGGGATTTCTGGCGATCGCGGTTGGAACGCGGCGACCCGATGGCCCAGACCGCGTTGGAGATCGTGGATAGCTCCAGCTTCCGCGGCTACACCGCCAACATGCGCCTGCGCAACGGCCTGCGCGAACGCGACTGGAATCCGTTCAGCAACTACGAGGACGAGGTCGAACAGGTCGGACGCGGACTGATGGACGAGCATGTGAAGTCCGTCGACGTGAACGGCAGTCCTTCGCCCCGCCAGATCGCGCTCTACCATCACAAGGTCTTCGCGGATCACGACCTGGGGCCCACCATGTTCGGCGGGACCATGCTGACCGGTGATCCGGGGGAGGCGAACTATTACGACAACCTCTGGATGGACAAGGGATGATCCCGTGTTTTCCACGCGCCGGGCGGCACGCCTTTTCTGCATCGGCCTATCGGGGGCTCTGGTTGCTTGCGGGGGGTCGGGCATGACGCGCAAGACGGTGGGGACGACCAGTTTCGAGGTTCCGGACGACCGCGTCGTCAGCTTCGACGTGGCCTATCTGCCGGCGTCGCAGAACGACGGGCTGGCCTTTCGCCTCAATCCCGATGCGCCGCGGCCGGAGGAGATACTGGTTCTGGTGGAGCCGGCCGACGACGTGTGCCGCCGTGCCGCCACCGCCGTCGTCGACATGGTGCCCCGTGCGTGCGCGGTGGCGCGGGGCGAGGCGAAGCCGCAACCCATCGGCACGCTGACCAAGGCGTCGCGCTCGCCCGGCATATCCTCGCAATGGGAGTATCGCGGCCAGGACGGCGGCGTGGTGGCCGCCTGCTCGCGTTCGTCGCGCGGCGGATCGTGCGACGCCAGCTTCGCGTGGCGTGACCTGGTCTATTCGATCAGCTTCGACGACGATCAGATCGGCAAGCTCGCAGAGCTGAAGGCGCAAACCGACCAACTCCTGGATGAGTGGTCCAAGGCGTAAGCTCAGGCCGCATCCAAACGCCGGGTCGATCGTTACGGCCCGGCAACCAATGTCGAACAGGGGGCAGGGCCGGGGCAGATGATGCGATTGCGACTGTTCGCTCGCGACGATCCTTCGCGCCAACTGGAAAGCCGCGTCCTGGACGAGGGCGAGGTCAGCATCGGCCGCGGCGCGCAGGCCGACTGGGCCGTGGACGATCCCGGCCGCGCCCTGTCACGGCTGCACTTGGTGGTGGCGGTTCGCGGCGGCATGTTGACGGTGCGCGATACCAGCACCAACGGCGTATTCCTGGGAAGCCCCCGCCAACGGCCCGAACGCGACCGCCCGGTGCCGGTGTCGCCGGGCGAGCCGATCCAGTTCGGTCCCTATATGCTGCTGGCGGAGGCGGAGACGGCGGGCGCGGACCTGCCGCCCTTCGCGCCCGCCCCGCCCTCCGCGCCGTCCCCGGCGGCGACCGCCTCGCCCTTCGGCGCCCCGGCGGATCGGGGCGAGGTGGAGCGTGCCAAGCCCCGCAATCCGTTCGGCAGCGCGCTCAAGGCCGATCCGATCGCACTGGACGAGGACCCGGCGGAGACGGACGCGTGGGAACGGCGCCGGGAATACAAGGCGGGCGACTGGAACCCCGCTCCCCATCGCCGCCCCGACCATTCGGAGATGATTGGTTCCGCGCAAGCCTGGGCCGAGCCGCCCGCGCCCGCGGAGCGCGAACATGGGCTGGGCTTCGACGCGCCCTTCACCGGGCCGATCCTGCGCGAGCCCGACGCCCCGTCGCCCGACGCCGTGCAGATCCCGTCCAATTGGGACGCCCCCGCCCCGGCCGAGGCCGCACCCCTCGCGGCCGACCCCGCGCCCCAATCCATCCTGCCCGTCGAACCCGCCCGGCCCGACACGCCCGCCCCCGGCGCGGCGGAGCCCGTCGCACCCGCCCCGCCGAACGCACGGCCGTCAACGTCCCCCGCCGCCGACGCCGCCCTGTTCGACGCCTTCTGCGCCGGCGCCCATCTTTCGCCGAACAACTTCGCCGGCCAGGACCGAGCCGAGCTGATGGAAAGGCTGGGCGCGCTCTATCGCCAGTCGATCCTCGGCGTCGCCGACCTGATGAACGAGCGTACCGCGCTCAAGAACGATTTCCGCATGGTGCGGACCACCATCCGCGCCCAGGGCAACAACCCGTTCAAATGGGTGCCGCCGCAACGGATCGCCGTGGAACTGCTCCGCGACGAGGACGGGTCGGGGTACGTCACCGGCGAACGCGCGTTGAACGAGGCGCTTCACGACGTGAAGGCGCACATGCTGTGCATGCTGGCCGGTATGCGCGCGGCACTGGGCGCCACCTTCGACCTGCTGGCCCCGTCCGAGATCGAGCAGCGCGTGTCGCGCGGCGGCTTCGTGATCCCCGGTCAGAAGGGGGCGGCCGCCTGGAACGAATATGCCGAACTGTTCGCCACGCTGCGGCGGGAAGCGGACGACAGCGCCGAGGGGCCGATCAACCGCGCCTTTCGCGACGCCTATGAGGCGCAGCTGCGCCAGCTCGACGGCGGGACCGGCCGGTGACGCGCCGATCGACCGGGCACCGTCAGGGGGGATGCTGAGCGCATGTACTGGAACAACAAGGTGCTGTGGTCCGAGGGCATGTTCCTGCGCACTCAGCATTTCCAGCAGTTCGAACGCTATCTGGAGCGCCGCGGCGAGGCGACGACGCGCTGGCTCAATCCGCTCGGCTACGGCTTCTCGCGACTGGAAATCGACGAGACGCTGCTGAAGACCGGGGCGCTGGCGCTGGCGTCCGCATCGGGCATCCTGCCCGACGGCACCGTGTTCGACGCGCCCGGTGCCGACGACCAGCCCGAGCCGCTGCGCCCCGCCTCCACGCTGAAGAACAGTCTGATCCACCTGGCGTTGCCCGTGCGGCGCGCGGGCGCGTTCGACGCGCGGCTGACCCAGGCCCAGGGCCAGAAGCTGCGCTGGGTCGGTCACGAGGTGGAGGTGGCCGACGCGGTGGCGGGGTCGGAGGGGACGGCCCCCATCACCGTCGCCAAGCTAGACCTGCGCCTGATCGACGACGCGCAGGAGCTTGCGGGCTACGTCACGCTGCCCGTGGCGCGGCTGGTGGAGCGTAGAGCGGACGGGTCGCTGGTGCTGGACCCCGACTACGTCCCCACCTGTGTCAGCTGCGACGTGTCGGCGCGGCTGAAAGGCTTCATGGCCGAGATGCGCGGCCTGCTTCAGCACCGGGGTGCCGCCATCGCCGGGCGGCTGGGCGATCCGGGCGGCAAGAGCATCGCCGAGATCACCGATTTCCTGATCCTGATGCTGGTCAACCGCAACGAGGCGGTGATCCGGCACTTGGGCACGTTGCGCGACCTGCACCCGGCGCAGCTGTACGAGATGCTGGCCGGGCTGGCGGGGGAGCTGGCGACCTTCACCGAGACGGGCAGCCACCGCCCGCCCGAACTGCCGCCCTACGATCACAACGACCTCCAGGCCAGCTTCGCCCCGCTGATCGGCTTCCTGCGCGAGGCGTTGAGCGCGGTGTTCGAGCAGACCGCGATCCCCATCCCGCTGGAGGAGCGCGCCTACGGCATCCGCGTCGCGCGCATCGCCGACCGGTCGCTGTTCACCGACTGCACCTTCGTGCTGGCGGCATCGGGCGCGGTCGACGGCGACCTGCTGCGCCAGAACATGCCCAAACGCACCAAGGTGGGCGCCGTGGAGCGCATCCGTGATCTGGTGAACCTGCAATTGGGCGGCGCGCCCATCCGCCCGCTCCAGGCCGAACCGCGCCAGATTCCGTTCCGCGCGGGCATGGTCTATTTCGAGGTAAACACCAGTTCGGAGGATTGGCGGCTGGTGGAGAAGTCGGGCGGCGTCGCCGTGCACGTGTCGGGCGACGTGCCCGACCTCCGCCTCGAACTCTGGGCGATCCGGGGTCGCGTGCGGTGAGCGGGCGCAACCCCTTTGAGCGCGGCGGCGGCCCGGGGAACCCGGACGGCGACGGCGACCGCACCATGATCGGCCCCGGCAACGGTGCGGGCGGCTTCGGCGGCGCCGACGACGGCGACCGCACGCAGATCGGGCCGGCCCCGAATGCCGACCCGTTCGCACGGCCCCCGGAGACGCCGCCGCGCGCCGCCCCCGCCCCGCCGCCGTCGCGCGTGCCGGCCAGCCCCTTCACGCCCGCCGCCCCCGGCCTGGACAGCTTCGCCGGCACCAGCACCAACCCGCTGCTCGCCGCCGGCACGCCGCTGATCGTGCTGGCCAACTCGCTGCGCGCGGTGACGGGGCACGAGGACACGGTGCGGCTGCGGCGCACGATCGTCGACGAGCTTCGCCGCTTTCAGGCACGCACGCGCGAACTGTCGGTCAGCGACGAGGAAGCGCGCTACGGCCATTACGCGTTGTGCGCGCTGCTGGACGAGGTGATCCTGTCCACCCCCTGGGGGGCGCGCAGCGGCTGGGGCGCGCAGACCCTGGTCGCGACCTTCCACAACGAGGTCGTGTCGGGCGACCGCATGTTCGAGGTGGCCGACGCGCTAGAGGCGCGGCCCGGCCGCTCGCCCAACCTGCTGGAACTGATCTACGTCTGCTTCTCGTTCGGGTTCGAGGGGCGGATGCGGCTGGAACGCGGCGGGGCCAGCCGCCTAGTCCAGCTGCGCGACCGCCTGTACAACGCAATCCGAAACTTGCGCGGCCCCGTGGAACGCGGCCTGTCGCCCGCCTGGCGCGGCGCCGACGCCGCCTACCGCCCGATCGCGCGCGAGATACCGGCCTGGGTCTACGCCGCCGGCCTCGCCCTGCTGCTGCTGGCGATCTACGCCGGCTTCGTGTTCCGGCTGGCGGCGCTGGGCGACGGGGCGATGGCGCCGCTGACCGCGATCTATCGCGCGGGGCCCGCCGAACTGAACCGCACGGCCCCCGCGCCGGAGGGGAACAGCCGGCTCTACCTGACGATCCTCGACATCCTAAAACCCGATATCGACGCCGGCCGCGTCGGCGTGACCGACGATCCCGACGCGGTGCTGGTGCGCCTCAAGGACCGCGGCCTGTTCGCGTCCGGCTCGGCGGAACTGGACAACGGCTATGCCGAGACGATGGGCCGCGTGGCGCAGGCGATCGGCATCACCGACGGGCCCGTGCCCGTGACGGGCCATACCGACGACCAGCGCATCGGCTCGCTGCGCTACCCGTCCAACCAAGCCCTGTCCGAGGCGCGCGCCGCCACCGTGGTCCAGGCGCTGACTGCGGCGGGCGTCGCCGACGGGCGGCTGCAACCGTCGGGCCTGGGCGACGCGCAGCCGGTGGCGGGCAACGGCGACGATGCGGGACGCCGCCAGAACCGGCGCGTGGAGGTGGCCATACCGAAAACCTATGCGGAGGGTCCGGCACGGTGATCCGGATACCCTATTGGATGCGCCGGCGCCCGCCGCGCTGGGCGCTGGTGCTGGCCGGACTGATCCTGCTGTCGCTGTTGATCTGGTTCGTCGGCCCGCTGATCGCGATCGCCGGGCGGACGCCGCTGGGCAACCCCTGGGTGCGGCTGGCGGTGATCGCGCTGGTGTTCGCTGGATGGGGCCTGCGGCTGTTCCTGGACCGCCGGCGCGCGCGCGAACGCAACCGGGCGATGGTGGAGGAGCTTCAGGCCGCCCCCCCCGTCGACCCGGCGCAGGAACTGGCCGCGGGCGACGTGGCCGCGATGGAGGAACGCGCGGGCCGCGCGCTGGCGCTGATGCGCGACGCGCGGGTGGGGAAAAAGGGCGAGTTCGTCTATGAACTGCCCTGGTACGTCATCATCGGCCCGCCCGGCGCCGGCAAGACCACCGCGCTAAAGAACTCGGGCCTCGATTTCCCCGTGTCGCAGGAGATCGGCGACGAGCCGGTGCGCGGCGTGGGCGGCACGCGCACCGCCGAATGGTGGTTCACCGACCAGGCGGTGCTGATCGACACCGCCGGCCGCTATACGACGCAGGACAGCGACGAGGCCGCGGACGCGCAGGCGTGGCGCGGCTTCCTGGACCTGCTGCGCCGCCATCGTCCGCGCCAGCCGGTGACGGGCATCCTGGTCGCCATCTCCGTCACCGACCTGGTCGGCGCCGACGAGAGCGCCGCCATCGCCCACGGTCGCGCGGTGCGCGCGCGCATCAACGAAGTGCAGTCGGCGTTCGGCGTCCGCACCCCCGTCTACGTGCTGCTCACCAAGCTCGATCTGCTGGCGGGCTTCGCCGAGTTCTTCGACGACCTGTCCAGCCACGAGCGCGAACAGGTATGGGGCGAAACCTGGCCGGTCGAGGCCCCGGAGGGCGGCGGCCCGGCCCCGTCGGTCGACCGCGCCTTCGCCGCCCTCGTGGAGCGGCTGGACCAGCGCGCGCTGATGCGCGTCCAGGCCGAACAGGACATGGTGCGGCGCGGGCTGATCTTCGCCTTTCCGCAACAGTTCGCGTCGCTGCGAGAACCGCTCGCCCACCTGATGGCCGCGATCACGCGCGACACCAAGTTCGAGCCGCGGCCCTTCGTACGCGGCTTCTACTTCACCAGCGGCACGCAGTTCGGGCGGCCCATCGACCGGCTGGTGGGCGCGCTGTCGGCGCGGTTCGGCCTGTCGCTGGCGGCGGGCCGGACGGAGGCGGGGCGCGGCCGTTCCTATTTCCTGCGCGACCTCCTGGCCAAGGTGGTGTTCCCGGAAGCGTCGCTGGCCGGCCGCGACCCCAAGGCGGAACGGCGCCAGCGGCTGGTGCGGCTGGCGACGGTGGGCGGTGCCGCGGCGTTGTCGCTGATCGTGATCGCGCTGTGGACGGTCAGCTATTTTCGCAACGCCGCCATGATCGAGCGGCTGGGCGCGCGCTCCGCGGTGCTGCAACGCCAGGTGGCGGCGTTGCCGGGCGGACCGATCAGCGACAGCGACGTGCTGCAACTGCTGGAACCGCTTCAAACGGCGCGCCTGCTGCCCTTCGCCTCCACCGCCGCGCCCGCGGACCGCGATCCGGGCTTTTCCTGGGGCATCGGCCAAGCCGGTACGTTCCGCCCACAGGTGGACGGGGCGTATCGCAACCTGCTGATCCGCCAGTTCCTGCCGCGGCTGCTACTCGACCTGGAGGACCGGCTGACCGCGCTGGCGGGCGAGGCCCCGGCCGAGGGGCGCGACAACCGGCCGGAAGTGTACGCGCTGCTGCGCCGCTACCTGATGCTGGGCCGCGCGCCGGGCGCGCCGCTGGACCGCGCCGGCATCCTGGCCGCGTTCGACGACGACTGGGCCGACCGCCTGCCGGGCGAGGAGGCCGAGCCCGCGCGCGCGGCACTCCACGCGCACCTGGCGACGCTGCTGGCCGGGCCGATGCAGCCGCCGCGCCTCAACGCCACGCTGATCGCGCAGGCGCGCGAGCGGGTGGCGTCGCTGGGGCCGGGCGAGCGCGTCTACGCGCAGATGCTGGCCGACCCCGGCCTGCGGTCCTTGCCCGAATGGACCATCGCCGAGGTGCCGGGCGCCGGCACGTCCCGGCTGTTCACGCGCCGCTCGGGCCGGCCGCTGACGGCGGGCATCCCCGGCATGTTCCGGCGGCGGGCCTTCTTCGCCAGCGTGGTGCCCGCCATCGGGCGCTACGCCACGCAATCCGCCAACGAGAATTGGGTGACGGGCGGGGCCGCCGGTGGAGGCGGGCTGCTCAACAACCAGGCGGGCGCGGTCAAGGACGCGCTGCTCACTACTTATCTCGCCGACTTCACCCGCCGGTGGGACGAGATGATCGACGACGTGGTTGTGTCGGGCGAGCTGCCGATGGACGAACGGTTGCGCATGGCCGTCCGCCCGCCCTCCCCCGTCAAGTCGCTGTTCGGCGCCTGGGGCACCGAAACCGACCTGACGCCGCCGTCCGTCACCAAGGGCCAGGGCGGGGCGGCGCTGCGCGTGGGCGCCATCTTTTCGCGCAACATCTATCGCGGGCTGCAACGCGCCGAGCAGGTGGGCTCGGCCGCGCGCAGCAGCGGGCCGCCCGCCCCGCCGGGCCCGCTGGACGAGGTGGTGGAGCATTTCCGCTGGCTGCGCGAGCTCAATCCCGGCCAGGGCCCCGCCCCCATAGACGACGCCTTGAACGCGCTGACCGCGGTGGGCGACACCGGCACCGCCGCGCGATCGGCCGCCGGCCTCGGCGACCCCTTGCTGCAACGCGACCGGGCGGCGGGCGCGATGGCGGCGACCGCGCGGCTGGGCCAGGTGTCCGCCACGCTGCCGCCCGCCGCCGGACGGCTGTTCAACGGCTTCGTCACCGCGTCGACCGCTCAGCTGAACCGCGACACGCGGTCCAGCATCCGCACGCAGTATGCCGGCCAGCTCGGCCCGGAATGTCGGGGCATATTGGCGCAGGGCTATCCCTTCCGCCCCTCCCCGCGCGAAGCGTCGGTGGACGATTTCAGCCGGTTGTTCCGTCCGGGCGGGCTGATCGACGCGTTCGCCCAGGCCAATCTGTCGGGTCAGCTGAACGCTGGCGCCGGCGGCGGCCTGACCCAGTCGGGTCGCGCGCTGGGCCTGTCGGCGCAGACCGCGGCGCAGTTCGCGCGCGCCGCCAAGATCCGCGACGCCTTCTTCAAACCCGGCGACATCCGGCCCAACGTCCGCTTCGTGCTGGAGCCGATCCGGGTCGGCGGCGACGCGTCCGCGATCACCGTCACGGTGGACGGCCAGCCCGCCGCCTTCGACCGGGTCAACCGCCGCGGCGTGGAGTTGCGCTGGCCGGGCAACGCGCCGGGCGTCACGCTCAGCGTGCAGCGCAGCGGGTCGTCGCAGCCCAGCATCCGTACCTGGTCGGGCGACTGGGCGCTGTTCCGCTTCCTCTCCGCCTATCCCGTCAGCGCGGTCAATCGGTCCGGCCTGACCGTGACGGTGACGGAGGGCGGCGCGCAGGCGACGTTCCGGGTACGCGTGCTGAACACCGTCAGTCCGTTCCGCCTGCCCGAACTGGGGAGCTTCCGCTGCCCGGCCCAACTCTAGTGGGGGCTCCGACGGGGCTGGTGGGCAAGCTGCCCGCGCACGGTGACTTCGTCCGTCGCGGCGGGCCCGCGCCCGTGCTGGCGGCGTTGGACGAATGGCTGGACCGCGAGCTGTCGCTAGCGCCCGATCTGGCCGAACGGCGCGACGCGCTGGACGGCTGGCGCTTCGCCGCCCGCGTGGCGGGGCACGATGTGCTCGGCGCGATGGTGGCGAGCGTCGACGCGGTCGGTCGCGAGTTCCCGCTGGTGGCGGTGCTGTCACCGGGCGCGGCGGTCGCTTTCGAACAGGCGGACGCTTGGTGCACGGGGGCGAGCGAAGCACTGGCCCAGGCGCGCGACGGGGGCCTGCGAGCAGACGCGGTCACGGTCGCCCTGGCGGAGATAGCGACGCCGGCTCGCGGTGCAGAGGGGACGGGGGGCTGGTGGCGGACCGGCGACGCGGCCCCGACGGGTGAACCCGAACTTCCCGTCGGCCCCGCCTTCGCGGTCCTGTTCGCGGAGGCAACCGCGTGAGCGCCCCCGCCTTCACCTTCCGGACCGCGGAACGCACCCATGTCGGCCGCGTCCGCAAGCTGAACGAGGACCGGGTGATCGCGCGTGCCCCCATCGGCCTGTGGGCGGTCGCCGACGGCATGGGCGGGCACGAGCGCGGCGACCTTGCCAGCACCATGCTGGTCGACGCGCTGGCGGTGGTCGACCCGATGACGTCCGGCTACGCGTTCCTGGACAGCGTGCAGGACGCGGTGCAGCAGGTGAACCGCACTTTGGTGGCGCACGCGCGCCTGTCGGGGCCGGGCACGGTGATCGGGTCGACGCTGGTGGCGCTGCTCGCCTATGCTGGACATTACGCCTGTCTGTGGGCGGGCGACAGCCGCGGCTACCTGCTTCGCGGCGGTCGGCTGGAACAGGTGACGCGCGACCATTCGATGGTGCAGGAGATGATCGACTCCGGCGCGCTGAAGCGATCGGACGCGGCCGGTTTCGGCCGGTCCAACGTCATCACCCGGGCGGTGGGGGTGCATGATCGGCTGGCGCTGGACCTGCACACGGGGCCGATCGCGGGGGGTGATCGGTTCCTGCTCTGCTCGGACGGGCTGACCAACATGGTCGACGACGCCTTCATCGCCGACGTGTTGACCATGGAGCCGGAACCGGAGGCGGCGGCCGATCGATTGCTTGAGGCGACGCTGACGCGCGGGGCCAAGGACAATGTCAGCCTCGTTCTGGTGGACGCGGCCGTTGAACAGGACGACACGCTCCAGCCCCGGCTGGGCTGAACCGAACAGGAGGAATGCAAGGGTGGAACGGCGGGCGATACGGACTTTTGTCACGGGGACGATGCTGGCCGCGTCGCTGGCGGCGTGCGGCAAGAAGGACCGGCTGAAGGACCTGCCCCCCCCGCCCGAAGCGCCCCCCACCCAGACGCCCGCCCCCTCCATCGAGAAGTCCAAGGACCCACTGCCCGACCTGTCGCCCGACCAGCGGCTGGCGCGCGTGGTGGCGCTGCTCAACGCGGGCGACGAGCCGACCGCGCGCGTCGAGCTGGCCGAACTGCTGCGCCAGCAGCCCGGCCGTCGCGAGGCGCTGGTCCTGCAACAGTCGATCGAGGGTGACCCGCGCGCGCTGCTGCCGTCGGACAGCTTCGCCTACGTGATCCAGCCGGGCGACACCTATATCACGCTGGCGCTCGAATATCTAGAGGACTCGTACAAGTTCTACGCGCTGGCCCGCGTCAACGGCGTGTCGGCGGCCGAGCTGAAGCCCGGCGTCACCATCCAGATCCCCGGCCGCTTCCGCACCCCGCGGCGCCAGCGCCCCGAGACGCCGCGCCCCGCCCCATCGCGGCCGTCGCGCCCGGCGGCGGGCCCCGCCCCCGCCGTTCAGCCGGTCGCCCCGCGGACCAACCCCGCCGCCGCCCAGCGCTATCGCCGGTCGGGCCTGGAGGCGCTGTCCGCCGGCCGCACCGACCTCGCCGTGCGCCGCCTGGAACAGGCCGCGCGCGCGGACCCCGGCAACACCGCCATCCAGTCCGATCTCACGCGCGCGCGACGGGTGCAGTCCACCGTGCGGGGGCGCTGACAAGGAACGCCTCGGCCCTCCGCCGGGCGGACCATGGGCCGAGGCCGTTCCTATGCGCCGTCACCCCGGACATGTTGGTCTTTGTACCGTTCGAACACGTAACCTCCGCCGTCATCCCCGCCCAGGGATGATCGGTCGGATCGTCCACCGGACGATCCCTGAACGCGCGGGGCGCGCGCGTTCAACCGGTCATCGATCCGAACCGGCTGACGGCAGCGTGGCATGGATCCCCGCCCGCGCGGGAATGACGAAGCGAGAATACCTGTCCCAAGGGTATGATCGCCGAACAAATCCGGGGTGACGGCACGGCGTGGGAGCAGTCCCGTCGTTCCGGGACGTGGGCCGCCGCCCCTATACGCGATTATCCGGCATATCCCCCGCCAGCGTGCTGTCCTCGTCCTCGTCTCGCGCCCAGGTACGGACCGGAGTGGGGGAGGCTTCGGCGCCTTCGGGAGCGGGCTCGGGCTCGCGATGGGTGACGGGCACCTGTTGCAGCTCGATCTCCTCCGCCGCGGTCGCGGCTTCCGTCCGGTCGGCGGGGGAGGCGGGCGCGTCGAGCAGCAGCGCCTCGACCGCGTTTAGCCGTTCCTCCATCGTCTGGGCGGCCACGTTGACGCCGTCGAACAGTTCGCCGAACTCGTCCCGGCGATTGTGCGAGATGCGGAAGTCGAGATTGCCGCGCGCGATCTCGTGCAGCGCTTCCAGCAGCCGTTCCATCGGCGGCTTCAACAGGCGCCCGCTGGCATAGGCCGCCGCCGCCACCGCGCCCAGCGTCACGATCGATACCAGCAGCAATGCCAGTTCCGAGGCGCGCGACGCCGACGCCAGCGCGCTGGCGTCGACGGCCACGTCCACCTTCCCGAACCGGCGGCCGGCATAGGTGATCGGCCGCACGAACCGGAACGCGCCGCCGCCCGCCACCTCGGTGACGCTGGCGCCGCCCGCCGTCCGGCCCGTCTCGACCGCCGTCTCGCCCGCGGGCGCGCGATAGGGGCGGCCGACCTGGGCCGTGTCGGTGGCCGCGCGCACCACGCCGCCCGCGTCCACCACCGTGATGCCGCGCACCGACGGGTCGGCGGACGCGGACCGCACGAACACCTCGGTCGGCAACCAGTCCTGCGCGTCCGGGGGCAGCGAGGCGTTCTCGACCGCGCGCAGACCCGCATTGTTGGCCACGAACGTCGAGATGGCGGTGCCCGACGCCAGCGCCACGTTCCGCATCGCCCCGCGTTGCGTAAAGACCGCGAACAGCACCGCCGCCGCCAGCACGGTGCCGGTGATGAGCGTCAAGAGCGCCGCGAGGCGCACCGCGAGCGGCACGTAGCGGCGGCGCTCCGCCGCCTCGGCCTGCACGGCGCGGTTTACCGACAGCTCGCGGCGCAGCGCCTCGGCCATGCGATATCCGTCGGCGAAGCGTTGGGCCGGGTCTTGGTTCATCGCCTTGCCGATGATGAACTGAAGCCCGCGGGGCAGGTCGGGGGCGACCTTGGACAAGGGCTCGGGATCGGCCTTGGCGATCTGGACGTGGAGCGAGGCGGCGTTGACCGCCGGAAAGGCGCGGCGGCCCGACGCCAGTTCATACAGCACGACGCCCAGCGAGAAGATGTCCGACCGCCCGTCGATCTCGCGGCCCAGCGCCTGTTCGGGGCTCATGTAGCGCGGGGTGCCGACCACCTGGCCGATCTGCGTCTTCAGGCTTTCCTGCTCGAACACTTCGCCCTCGGCGACGCGGGCGATGCCGAAATCGAGCAGTTTCAGCGACCGGCGCTCGGGCGAGACGATGACGTTCGACGGCTTGACGTCGCGGTGCACCACGCCTTGCGCGTGCGCGTAGCCGAGCGCGGAGGCGAGCTGGATGCCCACCGCGATCACCTCGGCCGCGCTCAGCGCCCCCCCTTTCATGATCTCGGACAGCGGCTCGCCGTCCAGATATTCCATGACGATGAAGGGGTAGCCGTCGACCTCGCC